>ERZ773269.11-NODE-11-length-163096-cov-33.471845_pt1 | contig 163096 bp, 129 predicted proteins | sample MGYA00511958_ERZ773269 | MGnify/ENA primary metagenome ERZ773269 (study PRJEB29015, sample SAMEA2737761) | human gut metagenome | biome: human gut; feature: human-associated habitat; material: faeces | place: China | collected 2012 ... | reverse complement strand
CGGTAATACCATACTTAGTTAAATCAATCTTTGCCATTTCAGTATCAACCTTTCTTTTTCTTGAATTTTTACATAGAAATTGTATTTTTCAGTCCAATGCTATAGTTATTCAGCATAAACTGTAATCCTATGTTCCTAAATATTCTAGCATAATTAAGCATTATCGTCAAGCAAATAACTAGTAAAATACTATAAATTTCTGACCTTTGATTATATTTGTATAATAACTAACATATCTTTAACATTTTGTCTATTACTTTTAACAATTATTCACTACAGTAATCTATTATAAGTAGTATTACTTTGGTTATTCATGAAATTTTCATCATATGTGCAGATATTGTAGATTTATGTAGTTAAATGTATTATAATAATCTTGGAGTTCAAAAGTATGCAAAAATTTTTATAATTTTAGGAGAAAAGGGAAGGATAATTTAATTTATGACCTTAAAAGAATTGAATATAGGCGAAAGTGCCATCATAACATCAGTTGGTGGTGAGGGTGCATTGCGACAACATTTTCTTGATATGGGTATGATTCCTAATGCAGAAGTAACTGTTGTGAAATTTGCACCAATGGGTGACCCTATGGAACTTCAGGTCCATGGGTATGAACTGACTTTAAGATTAGCAGATGCCGATAAAATTCAGGTTGAACCTATCAAATCTCGTACAAGAAGTCACGATAGAGTGGATAGGTTTAAGGATACAGAGCATCCCGGTCTTGGTGAAGAAGGTAAATTCCATTCAAAGGGAGATGGCAACCCTTTGCCGGAAGGAACAACCCTTACATATGCTTTGGTTGGCAACCAAAACTGTGGCAAGACAACTTTGTTCAACCAAATTACCGGTTCAAATCAGCATGTCGGTAACTTTCCCGGTGTAACTGTTGACAGAAAGGATGGCTCAATCAAAGGCTATTCCAACACAAATGTAACTGACCTACCGGGAATTTACTCAATGTCACCGTATAGTAGTGAAGAAATTGTTTCAAGAAATTTTGTCCTTGACGAAAAGCCAAAGGCTATTATCAATATTGTAGATGCTACTAATATTGAGAGAAACCTTTACCTTACAATGCAACTTCTTGAAATGGATATTCCAATGGTAATAGCCCTTAATATGATGGATGAAGTTACAGGTAATCAAGGTTCTATTGATGTAAATACAATGGAAAAAATGCTGGGTGTACCGGTTATTCCAATTTCAGCAGCAAAAAATGAAGGTGTTGATGAGCTTATCAAACACGCACTTCATATTGCTCAGTATCAGGAAAAGCCATTGCGTCAGGATTTTTGTGACAAAAATGACCATAACGGAGCAGTACATCGTTGTATTCACGCAGTAATTCACTTAATAGAGGACCATGCAGAACAAGCAGATATTCCTGTAAGGTTTGCAGCTACTAAGGCAATAGAGGGTGACCATCTAATTCTTGATAAGTTGAACCTTGATGAAAACGAAATGGAAATGCTTGAGCATATTGTTCAGCAACTTGAAACAGAAAGACAACTTGACAGAAATGCCTCAATAGCTGATATGCGTTTTGAATTTATCGAAAAACTTTGTGAAGATACAGTTATCAAGCCTAAACAAAGTAAAGAGAGAGTCAGAAGTGAAAAGATAGATAAAATTCTAACAGGTAAATATACTGCAATTCCTTGTTTTATTGCAATAATGGTTTTAGTCTTTTACCTAACATTTAATGTAATAGGTGCAGGACTTCAAACTTTATTGGAAATGGGTATTGACTCATTAACCACAATAACAGATAATGCCCTAACCTCAGCCCATGTAAATGACACAATACATAGCCTTGTAATAGACGGTATATTTAATGGTGTAGGTAGTGTGTTAAGTTTCTTACCTATAATCGTAACACTGTTTTTCTTCTTATCATTAATGGAGGACAGTGGTTACATAGCAAGAGTAGCATTTGTAATGGATAAATTGCTGAGAAAAATCGGTCTGTCCGGTAGAAGTATTGTTCCAATGCTAATAGGTTTTGGTTGTACAGTACCGGCAGTTATGGCAACAAGAACTTTAACATCCGAAAGAGATAGAAAGATGACTATTCTGCTAACTCCATTTATGAGTTGTACTGCAAAGTTACCTATCTATTCATTTTTTGTCAGTTCATTTTTCCCTAAACAGGGTGGACTGATAATGTCAGGATTGTATGTGCTGGGTATAGTAATCGGTATTCTAATTGCCTTTCTATATAAAGGTACATTGTTCAAAGGTGAGGCAGTACCATTTGTTATGGAATTACCAAACTACCGACTACCCGGTGCAAAGAATGTTGTTCAACTATTGTGGGAAAAAGCAAAAGACTTTTTACAAAGAGCATTTTCAATTATTCTAATTGCAACAATAGTTGTTTGGTTCTTACAGAGCTTTGATATTCACTTTAATATGGTGACAAATTCAGCAGATAGTATGTTAGCTTCAATCTCAGGTTTTATCTCACCAATATTTGCACCATTAGGACTTGGAGATTGGAGAATTTGTACTTCATTAATCTCAGGTATTATGGCTAAGGAAAGTGTAGTATCAACATTACAAGTCCTATTTAGTGGCAACATTGCATCAGTATTAACACCACTTGCAGCATCATCACTACTTGTATTTAGTTTGCTATATTCTCCTTGTGTTGCAGCTATTGCATCAGTAAAGAGAGAACTGGGCGGTAAGTGGGCAATAGGTGTTGCCTTGTGGCAGTGTGTTATTGCTTGGGTAGTAGCATTCATAGTCCACTTAATAGGTTCAGCAGTAGGAATGGTGTAGTATGGATTTTCTTAGTAGTTTAAATTTTTGGGATTATTTAATTTTAGCTTTAGTCATTGTTGCAGTAGCCCTTGCAATTTACTCTATGAGAAGTAGAAAGAAAAAGGGCAAAGGCTGTTGCAATTGTGGTTGCCAAAATTGTAATAAAAAGTGTAAATAATTATTTTGGGTGGTTCATTTGAACTACCCTTATTTTTTTTACTTTAATAAATTTATTGGTTAGTTTTTACAAATCATCAATTTATTAATCGTATAAATATACCAAATATAAAAAATCTTCAATAATTATGTAACCTTTTGAAACTGTAATTTGTGTTATATATAGAAGATACAGTATCTAACGATACTGAATATGTGTACAAAATAACCAAATATATACAGTAAAATTTGACAAGTATAAAACTATTTTATTATTGATATAAACTTATTACTATGTTATATTGTTAGTAGATATTACTAATAATATCTAACTAATAAAGAGTATTTTGTTATATAAATGCAATTATAGGGAGCAATCCAATGTCTAAAGTATATTTATTAAATTAATTAATCGGCAAATTATTAATCAATTTCTAAGAAAGATAAGGTGATTTTATGAAAAAATTATTAGCATTGTTGTTAACATTGGTAATGGCTATTTCTGTAGTATCTATAGTACCTACAGTTAGTGCAAAGTCAAAGATGTATAAAAGTAATAATTGTTGCTATACATTAGATAAAAACGGTTATGCGACAGTAATAAATTATTATGGTCCAACTTACGAAAGTAATAACCATGATTATGCAGTTAAATATTGGAAAATACCATCTAAACTTAACGGACACATAGTAAAAAAGTTAGTGTTAGAGGATAAAGGATGGGGTTTTCAGTTCAGAAAAATCAAAATACCAAAGACAATAACATATATTAAAGGTTTGTATGGTTATGTAAAACATAACGCTAGTATGTATAATGTAACTTATGATTTTAATTCATTGATTGTATGTGATGGTGGTTCAAGGGCTGAATCTTATGCAAAACAATGCGGACTTGATTATTCTATAAAAGGTAATATTTATGGAGATATAGCTTATCTAGGAACATACGGATTTAAGTATAATATTGATAAGAAGTATAGAAATTCTAAAGGCTACCTTTATATGAAATTTAACGGTAAAGAAAGAAATATAAAGTTTACCATAAGTAGAGGTAAACAGGTTCTAAAACCTAATAGAGATTATACCGTTAAATATGTAAACAATATTAATCCAGGATTAGCATATGCAATGATTATAGGTAAAGGTAAATTTTATGGTGTTAATTATATTAACTATGATATTAAACCAACAAAACCGAAAATAACTATAAGCCAAGATGAAAGTTATGTAGATCCCTATTTTGATAATATCTTATATAAGGGAAATCGTGGTGAATATATAGGTCAATATAGTGAAACACCTGATTTTAAAAAGCATAAAACTTTTGGAGTGAATGATAAGTTAATTGATTTCAAAAAAGGAAAAACATATTATTTTAGATGTAGATTTAAAACCCATGGTGTAGCTTATCATATTGATTTTTATACTGGTAGAAATATTAAATATTCACAAATAATCTTTGATAGTTATTATTATCCTCAGTATAGCCCTTGGTCAGATGTAAAAGCAGTAAAAATTAAGTACGACTATTCAAATAAACAATAGTCGTACCCTATAGAACTAAAGTTAATTTGCTTAGTCAAATTAACTTTAACACACCTATAAGGGCATCGGTTATGACACCGGTTTCATAACCGATGCCCAGTGGAGAGTATGTACTTCTTTCCCTAAAAAAAGTAGATAGTAACGGTAAAGTTGTTAACAAATAGATAGGTTAATCGGCATTATCTAATTAAATAATATTATTACATAATAAAAGAAACTGCTAGATTTTAGCAGTTTCTTAGTCTTTTAATGATATTTTTTGCATAAAAATTTTTTCTTGACCCACAAGTAAATTGACAACACTAATCAAAACTTCATAGTTAAAGCAATTCTATTCTTTTCAGGTTCGACAGAAAGAATTTTTACCTTTACAATGTCACCGACTTTTAGCACCTCTGATGGATGCTTAATGTACTTATCACAGATTTGAGAAATATGTACAAGTCCGTCTTGATGCACACCAATGTCAATAAATGCACCAAAGTCAATTACATTTCTTACAGTACCCTTAAGTTCCATACCTTCCTTTAAGTCCTTAATATCAAGTACATCACTTCTTAGCATAGGTGCCGGAAGTTCATCTCTAGGGTCACGACCCGGTTTAGAAAGTTCCTTTACAATATCGTCAAGTGTAGGTAATCCGATTTCAACTATGTCAGCAAGTTTCTTACTGCCAAAGTTCTTTACTCTAGCTGATAAATCAGAGTAGTCACCGGTTTTAATATCTTTGTCGCTGTAGTCAAGTGTCTTTAGCAGTTCTTTTGCATTACTATAACTTTCAGGGTGAACACCTGTGTTGTCAAATGGATTTTTACTTTCAGCAACTCTAAGGAAACCGGCACATTGCTCAAATGCCTTAGGACCAAGTTTAGGTACTTTCTTTAGTTCACTTCTTGAAGAGAATGCACCGTTTTCTTCTCTGTATTTTACAATGTTGTTGCATACAGTAGCATTAAGACCGGCAACTCTAGAAAGTAATGCAGGTGAAGCAGTATTTAGGTCAGCACCTACTGAGTTAACACAGTTTTCAACAACACCGTCAAGTGTTTCAGCAAGTCTCTTTTGTGGCATATCATGTTGATATTGACCAACACCAATTGCCTTAGGCTCAATTTTTACCAGTTCAGCAAGTGGATCTTGAATTCTTCTTGCAATAGAAACGGCACTTCTTAGTGTAAGGTCAAGTTCAGGAAGTTCTTTAGCAGCAAGTTTAGATGCAGAATAAACCGATGCACCGGCCTCACTAACTACCATATACTTAACATCTTTGCCACAGTCCTTAATAACATCAACTGCAAACATTTCAGTTTCTTTACTTGCAGTACCGTTACCGATAGAAATAATATCTACATCATATTTCTTGATTAACTGAATAATTTTTTCCTTAGATTGCTTAACTTTAATTTCATCGTGAGTAGGGTAGATAACTGTTGTGTCAAGTACCTTACCTGTTTCATCAACAACTGCAACCTTACAACCTGTTCTGTAACCAGGGTCAAGTCCAAGTACAGTTTTACCCTTAACAGGTGGTTGCATTAGTAACTGCTTTAAATTAATTGCAAAAACCTTCATTGAGTTTTCACAAGCATTTTCAGTTAAAGCAGATCGAATTTCCCTCTCAATAGATGGGAAAATAAGTCGCTGATAAGCGTCAGCACCGGCTTCTTTGATAATGTCACTGCATAAGTCATTTTTGTAGTTGATAGTTTCATTGTTGATATATTCAATAAACTTTTCATCATCACATTGAATAGATACTTTCAAGAAACCATCTTTCTCACCTCTGTTAATAGCAAGAAGTCTGTGGTCGGCAATTTTCTTTACAGGTTCACTGTATTCATAGTATGACCTATAAACACTGTCCTTGTCCTTATCACTTGCAACAGAAACTACTGTGCCATAGTTGTTTAGCATTTTTCTGATAGTCTTTCTAATTTTTGAATTATCGGAAATCTGTTCAGCAATAATGTCCTTAGCACCATTAATAGCATCTTCAACTGTATCAACACCTTTTTCAGCATTTACATATTTTTCAGCCGACTTATTAGGGTTAAATTTGCTATCTTGTAAAAGTATTTCAATAGCAAGTGGTTCAAGACCTTTTTCCTTAGCAATGGATGCTCTGGTTTTTCTCTTTGGCTTAAATGGTCTGTAAATATCCTCAAGTTCACTAAGTGTAACTGCCTTATCAAGTGAAACAGAAATTTCATCAGTTAATTTTTCTTGTTCATTAATAAGGTTTCTAATTTCTTCTCTACGCTTATCAAGGTTGCGTAGATACTCCAATTTTTCAGAAAATTCTCTTATTAGCTGGTCATCCATAGAACCATGCATTTCTTTACGGTATCTTGCAATAAACGGAATTGTATTTCCCTCATCAAGCAAACTAATAATATTAGTTGCGTATTGTTCTTTAATGTTAAATTCTTTAGCTAAAATTTGTGAATAATCCATATTAACCTTCTTTCTTTTGCTAGGCTATTATATCATACTTTATTTTTTATTGCCAGATAATTTTTATTGACCATATTATTAAATAAGTTTATACTAATTTTAGTTTATTAAAGATAAGGTTGAAAAAATATGAAAATAAAGAAAGTAGCAGTCCTTGGTGCAGGAGCAGTTGGCTCATATGTAATTTGGGGACTTTCACAGAAAGATAATATCCAACTTGGTGTTATAACTGAGGGTGAAAGAGCAGAAAGACTAAAGAAAGGTATTACTATTAATAGTGAAAAGTATTATCCTAATGTGTGGTCATCAACAGAAAAGGATATTGATTTATTAATAGTAGCATTAAAGTACAATTCATTACAAAATGCAGTAAAAACAATTGCAAGTGCAGTTAATGAAAATACTGTTGTTATGAGTTTGATGAATGGTGTTGATAGTGAAGAAATTATTTCAGCAGAAATAGGCAAGAAAAATGTTATCCATTCATTTATTAAAGTTGCTTCTCATAAAGAAAATAACGGTTACTGCTTTAATCCTGAAACCACACTAGGTATAATTTTTGGTGAAACAGAAGAACCATATTATAGTGAAAGAGTAAAGGCTATTGAAGAACTATTTAGCAACACAGGACTTCACTATAGATATACCGATTATATATTAGAAGAAATGTGGGCAAAGTTTAGACTTAATGTGTGTAACAATTTACCACAAGCGATTTTAGGTGCAGGTGTAGGTTGTTATGAAGACAGTATCCATATGAAAGCTATTAGTGACGGTTTAAGAAATGAACTTGAAACTATAGCAACATCAAAGGGGATTGATATTAATAAGTCTGGAGAACTATCAAAGAGAGGCAGTGCAGTACCTGCCTCAGCAAGATATTCCACATTACAAGACTTAGATGCAAAAAAACATACAGAGATTGATATGTTTTCAGGTGCATTAATTCGTATGGGAAAAGAACTAAATATTAAAACACCTTATAATGAATTTACCTATCATATGATAAAAGCATTGGAAGAAAAGAATGATGGTAAGTTTGATTATACAGGTGACAAAGACAAAGTAACTTGGGCAAAGTAATATGAGTATTGAAGTTGAATTAAAAGTAAAAATTTCTAGCAAAGAAGAAATTATTAGTAAATTAGAAAATCTAAATTTCACAAAGTCAAGTTTAGTGGTAGAAACCGACACTTACTTTACTTCATCACATCACGATTTTATTTCACTTGATGAGGCGTTGAGAATAAGAAATGTACTTAATAAATCTACAAATGAAACTAAATCGGTTATTACATATAAAGGTGCAAAGCTAGACAATATTTCTATGTCAAGAAAAGAACTTGAAACTGAAATTAAAGACTCTAAAATTGTTAAAGAAATTTTAGATAATATAGGCTTTAAGTCAGTACCACCACTTGTAAAGGAAAGACAATACCTAAAAAACAACAATATAACTGCTTGTGTGGATACTGTTAAAGGCTTAGGTGACTATTTGGAATTAGAAATTATAGTGGAAAATAATTCTGAAAAAGAAAAATCATTAGAAGTATTAGAAAACCTATTGCTAAAGTTAGGTTACTCAATGAAAGACACAATCAATACTTCATATCTGTCAATGCTAATGAATATAAGTGAATAAATCATAAAAGCCATAATTCCTTGTATAAGGTTTTATGGCTTATTTTTTAATTTAATATGCTTAAAAATCCCCATAAAATATAGAAAATTATTTAATAAATCATAAATTTAAGATTACAGTTGTGTAATTATAATTGACCTATCACAATATGTTGTGATACATTATTATGATGTAGAATATTGTGAGAAATTATGCTTTGGTGATTCATATGGCAAATGAAAATGTACATGCAAACCATCGTTCAAGAATGAAGAAAAAGTTTCTTGATGCCGGAACTTTGGAAATTTTTGAACAACACGAACAACTTGAAATGCTACTTTACTATGCTTGTCCAAGGAAAGATACAAACGGTATTGCACACAAACTGTTAAATAAGTTTGGCTCTTTTTCTGCTCTTTGTGACTCTCCAATCAACACTATTATGGAGTGTGGAGTAAGTGAGCATACTGCAATACTTATCAAGATGATTCCTGAGTTTACTCGTATTTACATTAGCGATAAACATAACAATGTCGATAAGATTATTGATTTGGAACATTTAGGTGATTATTTTTTACCTAAGTATATTGGCAAGGATTCTGAAGAAGTATATTTATTGTTGATGGATTCAAAGGGCAAAGAACTTTTCTTTGGCAGTGTAGCAAGAGGTTCTTTCACAAGTTCAGAAATGCCTGTTCGTAAAATTGTTGAACTTGTTATGAATTATAACGCTCATACAGCAGTAATTGCCCATAATCACCCAAGTGGTGTGGCTTTTCCATCAAAGGAAGATATAATTATCACAAAAAATTTAATTACTACCCTTGACTTAATAGGTTCACATTTAATTGACCATATTATAGTTGCAGATAATGATTGTATTTCACTTGCCGAAAGTGAACTGACAGGTAGTATTTTTTATTTAAAGGATGATTGAGTTTTATGGATTTTAAACTTAAATCTGAATATAAACCAACAGGTGACCAGCCACAAGCTATTGATACATTAGTAAAGAGTATCGAAAACGGCAACAAAGAACAAACACTTTTAGGTGTAACAGGTTCAGGTAAAACTTTCACAATGGCTAATGTTATTGAAAAGGTAAACAGACCTACTTTGATTTTAGCCCATAACAAAACTTTAGCAGCCCAGCTATGCTCAGAGTTTAAAGAATTTTTCCCTGATAATGCAGTAGAATATTTTGTATCCTACTATGACTACTACCAACCTGAAGCCTATGTGCCATCAACCGATACTTATATTGAAAAGGATAGTAGCATTAATGACGAAATCGACAAACTCAGACATAGTGCAACTTTAGCACTATCCGAAAGACGAGATGTTATTATTGTTGCCTCAGTTTCTTGTATCTATAGTTTAGGTAACCCTATAGATTACCGTAATATGGTTATTTCCCTTAGACCGGGAATGGAAAAACCAATGGAAGAACTTGTTGCAAAGTTAGTAGAACTGCAATATGAGAGAAACGACATTAACTTTACCAGAAATAAATTTAGAGTAAAGGGCGACACAATAGAAATTTTCCCTGCAGCTTCTTCCGACTATATTATAAGAGTAGAATATTTTGGTGATGAAATTGACAGAATATCCGAAATTAACCCACTAACAGGTGAACTGAATTCTATTCTAAAGCATGTTGCAATTTACCCTGCATCTCACTACATTGTTCCTAAAGAAAAGATGGAACCGGCTATTGCAAGAATAGAAAAAGAACTTGACGAGAGACTGGAATATTTCAAAAGTGAGGGTAAACTCCTAGAGGCTCAACGACTTGAACAAAGAACAAGATACGATATTGAAATGCTCCAAGAAATCGGATTTTGTACCGGTATTGAAAACTATACAAGTGTTTTAGCCGGACTAGAGAAGGGTACAGCCCCATTTACTTTGCTGGATTATTTTCCGAAAGATTTTCTGCTTTTTGTTGATGAAAGCCATGTAACTTTACCCCAAGTTAGAGGTATGTATGGTGGTAACCTTTCAAGAAAGAAAAGTCTTATTGATTATGGATTCAGATTACCATCAGCTTATGACAACCGTCCTTTAAATTTTGATGAATTTTATGATAGAATAAATCAAGTCTGCTTTGTGTCAGCAACACCGGGTGACTTAGAACTTGAAAAAAGTAGTGTGGTTGCAGAACAAATTATCAGACCAACAGGTCTGCTTGACCCTGAAATTGATGTAAGACCAACTGAAGGTCAGCTAGATGACTTGATTTCTGAAATAAATATTAGAACAGAAAAGAATGAAAGAACATTAGTTACAACCTTAACCAAGAAAATGGCTGAGGACTTAACTGATTATTTTGAACAAATGGATATTAGGGTGCGATATATGCACCATGATATAGATACTGTTGAAAGAATGGAAATTATTAGGGACTTGCGTTTGGGTGAGTTTGATGTACTTGTTGGTATCAACCTACTTCGTGAAGGACTTGATATTCCGGAAGTTTCTCTAGTTGCTATCCTAGATGCTGATAAGGAAGGTTTCCTTCGTTCTGAACGCAGTTTAATTCAAACAATAGGCAGAGCAGCAAGAAACAGTGAAGGTAAGGTTATTATGTATGCTGATACAGTAACACCTTCTATGGAGTCAGCAATAAGAGAAACTACCCGTAGAAGAGAAATTCAGCAACAGTATAACAAAGACCACAACATTACACCTAAGACTATTAAGAAAAAGGTTGCTGATGTTCTGGAAATCAGTACCCGTAAAGAAGAAAAAGACTTTAACAGTAAAAAGCTAACTAAGGGTGAAAAGAAGAAACTTATAGAGCAGTTAACAAAAGAAATGAAAGCAGCAGCAAAGTTGCTTGAATTTGAACATGCTGCCTATATTAGAGATAAAATCAATAAATTGAAGGGAGAAGATTAAGTGGCAAAGAAAAAGACACAAGAATACGGAAATGACAGTATCAGTTCTTTAAAAGGTGCCGATAGAGTACGAAAAAGACCTGCTGTTATTTTTGGTTCTGATGGTATAGAGGGCTGTTGCCATTCAGTCTTTGAAATACTTTCTAACTCCATAGATGAAGCTAGAGAAGGCTATGGTAACGAAATAATAGTTACAAAGTTTGCCGATGGCTCAATTCAGATTGAGGACCATGGTAGAGGTATTCCTGTTGATTACAACAAGAATGAAGAAAGATATAACTGGGAACTAGTATTTTGTGAACTGTATGCCGGTGGTAAATACAACAACAATGACGGTGAAAACTATGAGTTTTCTCTAGGTTTAAATGGTTTAGGTCTTTGTTCAACTCAGTATTCATCAGAATATATGGATGTAAATATCCGTAGAGATGGGCAGAAATTTACCCTTCATTTTGAAAAAGGTGAGAATGTCGGTGGACTTCATAAAGAAAAATATGACAAGAAGGATACCGGTACAATCATCAAGTGGAAACCTGATTTAGAAGTTTTCACAGATATAAATATTACAGCTGACTATTTCTTAGATGTAATAAAGAAACAGTCAATTGTAAATGCAGGTGTAAACTTTGTTTTCAGAAACCAAGTAAATGGTAAGTTTGAAGTAACAGAGTTTAAGTATGAAAACGGTATCACCGACTATGTAAATGAAGTAGTAGGTGATCAAGGCCTTTCAACAACTCAAACATGGTCAACAGAACAAAAGGTTCGTGACAGAAAAGATAAACCTGAATATAAATGCAAAATGACAATTGCAGTTGCATTTTCAAACAAGGTTTCTATGCACGAATATTACCACAACTCAAGTTATTTGGAATATGGTGGTGCACCTGAAAAGGCAGTTAAAAATGCTTTTGTATATCAGATTGACCAATGGTTAAAGAATAACGGTAAATATACTAAGAACGAAAAGAAAATTACTTTTGAAGATGTAGAAGATTGTCTTGTAATTGTAATCTCCAGTTTCTCCAGTATGACTTCTTACGAAAACCAAACTAAAAAGGCTATTACAAATAAAGGTATCCAAGATGCAATGGTTGAGTTTTTGCGTCATGAACTTGAAATCTACTTTATCGAAACACCACTTGAAGCAGAGAAAATCTGTAATCAGGTTCTTATTAACAAGAGAAGTAGAGAAGATGCCGAAAAAACAAGAGTTAGAATTAAGAAGAACTTAACAAGTTCTCTTGATATGACAAACAGAGTAGCAAAATTTGTTGACTGCAGAAGTAAAGATAATTCTGAAAGAGAATTATTCATAGTGGAAGGTGACTCAGCTTTAGGTGCTTGTAAACAAGCAAGAGACCCAAACTTCCAAGCAATTATGCCTATCAGAGGTAAGATACTTAACTGCCTAAAAGCAGATTTAAATAAAATTTTCAAAAGTGACATTATTACCGACTTGCTAAAAGTTTTGGGTTGTGGTGTTGAAGTTAAGTCAAAAGCAAATAAGGACTTAGCTACTTTTGATATGAATTTACTAAGATGGAAACGAATTATTTTTTGTACTGATGCCGATGTTGACGGTTTCCAGATTAGAACACTTTTACTTACTATGGTGTATAGACTTACACCAACACTAATTGAAGAAGGCAAGGTATTTATAGCAGAATCACCTCTTTACGAAATTACAACAAAGAAAAAGGTTTATTTTGCTTATACCGAGGCAGAGAAAGAAAAGTATATTAAAGAAATCGGCAAAGAAAAGTTTACCGTTCAGCGTAGTAAAGGTCTTGGTGAAAACGAACCTGAAATGATGAACCTAACTACAATGAATCCGGCAACAAGAAGACTTATTAAGGTTATGCCGGATGATGTAAAGCGTACAGCAGAAATGTTTGATATTCTACTAGGTGACAATTTACAAGGTAGAAAAGACTATATTGTAAACCATGGTGCTGAATATGTAGATAACTTAGATTTAAGTTAAGGAGGTGAGTTACTGTGGCAAGAAAGAAGAAAGAGCCAAAAGCTCCTCAATTACCTAAGATTGACGGTGTAATTGACGGTGTAATTGACGGTGCAGGTGAAGTAGTAGAGCAAAAGATTGCATCAACTATTGAAGAAAACTATATGCCTTATGCAATGAGTGTTATTATGTCCAGAGCAATTCCTGAAATTGACGGATTTAAGCCATCTCATAGAAAGCTACTTTACACAATGTACAAAATGGGACTTTTAACAGGTAAGAGAACAAAGTCAGCCAACATTGTTGGTGCAACAATGAAACTTAATCCTCATGGTGACTCAGCTATCTATGATACAATGGTTAGACTGTCAAGAGGTTATGAAGCACTTTTACATCCATATGTTGACTCAAAGGGTAACTTCGGTAAGTTCTACAGCAGAGATATGGCATGGGCTGCATCAAGATATACTGAAGCAAAACTTGACCCAATCTGTAATGAACTTTTTAAGGATATTGATAAAGATACAGTTGACTTTGTAGATAACTACGATAATACAATGAAAGAGCCTTCACTTTTACCGGCAACTTTTCCATCTGTACTGGTTAATGCAAATACAGGTATTGCCGTAGGTATGGCGTCTAACATTTGTTCATTTAACTTGCGTGAAGTTTGTGAAACTACAGCAGCACTTATTCGTGATAAAGACCATGACATTATGTCGACTTTACCTGCACCTGACTTTATTGGTGGTGGACAGATTATCTATGATGAAAGTGCCATTAAGAAAATTTATGAAACCGGTCGTGGTGGTATCAAGGTTAGAGCAAAGTATCAGTATGATAAAGCAAATAACTGTATTGATATTTTCTCAATTCCACCATCAACTTCTTGTGAAGTAATTATTGAAAAAATTATTGATTTGTCTAAGCAAGGCAAAGTTAAGGAAGTTGCCGATATTCGTGATGAAACAGGTCTTGACGGTCTAAAAATCACAATCGACCTAAAGCGTGGTACTGACCCTGAAAAGCTAATGATGAAGTTATTTAAACTTACAACATTACAGGATAGTTTTAGTTGTAACTTTAATGTGCTAATAGCCGGTGTACCAAGAGTAATGGGTGTTAGAGAACTTCTTAATGAATGGATAGCATTTAGAGTTGAATGTGTAAGAAGAAGAACATATTTTGATTTAAACAAAAAGCAAGAGAAACTTCATCTTCTAAAAGGTCTAAAGGCAATTTTACTTGATATTGATAAGGCAGTAAAAATTGTCAGAGAAACTGAAGAAGAAAGTGAAGTTGTACCTAACCTAATGATAGGTTTCGGCATTGATGAAACTCAGGCTGAATATGTTGCAGAAATTAAACTAAGACATTTAAATAAAGAATATATCCTAAAGAGAATTGAAGAAATCGAAAGTCTTGAAAAGGATATTGCAGAGCTGGAAGCAATTTTAGCAAGTAAACAGAGAGTAAAGACTATCATAGTTAAGGAACTAAAGAATGTTGCTGATAAATACGGCAAAGACAGAGTTTCCGAATTACTGTACAATGTTGATGAAAGTAATGAGTCATATGTTGAAGAAGTACCTGATTATCCTGTAAACCTATTCTTTAGTAAAGAGGGTTATTTCAAGAAAATTACTCCTCAGTCACTTCGTATGAGCAGTGAACAAAAGCTAAAGGAAGGGGATATGATGATTCAGCACTATGAGTCTACCAATACTGCTGAACTGTTATTCTTTACTAATAAGTGTCAGGTTTATAAGAGCAAAGCCTCAGACTTTGATGATACAAAGGCAAGTGTACTGGGTGATTATGTACCGGCTAAACTTCAAATGGATGAAGGAGAAGTCCCACTGAAAATGTTTGTTACAAAGGACTACAACGGTATGTTTGTATTTGCATTTGAAAACGGTAAACTTGCAAAAGTACCTATGAATGCTTATTATACAAAGACTAACCGTAAGAAACTTGTTAGTGCTTATTCAGATAAGTCACCACTTTCTGATGTAATGTGGCTTGATGAAGATAAGGAATTAATGTTAACTTCATCAGGTGGCAGAGTTCTGCTTATCCATACTGGTGTAATAAGTTTAAAGAATACAAAGAATACTCAAGGTGTCGCTGTAATGCGAATGAAAAAAGGTCAGTACCTTGAAAAACTAGAAGAATATACTGATGGCTTGTTCTCAAAGCCATCACGATACAGAACCAAAACACTACCGGCTTTAGGTGCTTTTTTAACTGAAGAAGATAGTGGCAACGAACAACTTTCTATTTTATAAGGTTAAAATAAAAAATTATACTTGATTTTTAAATGGTTTTGTGTTATTATTTTCTAAAAGACTGATTAATTCTAATGAAAGGTGAGTTGAAATGGGCGTAGTTAGTTATATCCTTGGTGCATTACTTATTCTATTTTGTGTACTAATTATTCTAGTTGTTGTTCTACAGGAAGGCAACCAGCAGGGTCTAGGTGTTATCACCGGTGCAGCTGATTCTTTCTTCTCTAAGAACAAGGCAAGAAGTTGGGATTCATTCCTATCAAGATGGACAAAGGTTTTCGCAGCAGGTTTCGTAGTATTTGTTATCGTTCTTGATATTATTGCTAACTTTAAGTAATAAGCGAGTAATATAATGCATATAATTTACCGATGGACAAGTTCCATCGGTATTTTTTATTTTGTGGTGATTTTATGGACTATTATCTACTTTCTATGCTTGTTATTATCTTAATTATTCTTGCTGTTTTACATAAATTAGGCAAAAATAAAAAGCCCTTATTAAGGGCTTTTGGTAGTATGATTATAGGGCTTTCTGCACTGTTTTTAGTAAATGTAACCTCTGTAATAACCCAAGTACATATACCAATCAGTATGTTTACTGTTGGAGTTTCAGCAGGTGGTGGAGTTCCGGCAGTAGCACTTTTACTTTTCCTAAATTTGTTATGACAACATTTCTAGGTCTTTTAGTGTGTCGGTTAATAAATCTTTCTGTTTTGACAATACTGAAATTGTAGTCTTATATAGTAATTCCGGATTTTTCCTAAAGTTCTTCTTAACTAACTTTGCTTGTTCATAGTCCGGAACATAAAATTCAAGAGAAAGAATAGTCAGCCCCTCACTTGTGATAGAGCATTTTACATTGTATCCTCTTTCATTTTTAACAATTTCAACCTTGTTTTCTCTTTCAGTCTTTTCTTTTTCAAGTAACATCATTACACAGTGAAAGGCCTTTTCCTTTACTGTATAAGCCAAGGAATCCTCAAGCTGAGTGGCAATCATCATACCATCTTCTGTAAGTGTGTATTTGTTGTTGCCATTAACAGTAATATGTCTGTTTTTGACTAAATCATCAAAACAAGCACTAGCTTCAAAGTAATTAGCAAGTCCATCTTTTTGTAGTGACTCCAAAATCAATTCTTTGCTAACCGGAGCTTTTACAGACTTAATTAAATAACAAATCAGTATTCTAATTTCATTCTTACTTCTCATTCCACCGGGATTAATTCCTTCATCAAATGTATCAAAGGACATAGAGTCACCTTCTTCCATAAGTTCTAAAATTATTATAACACAAAATATATGAAATGTGTAGTGTTTTTTGTTGACTCGACTATTTTACTTATGATATAATTTTCTAAAAGGAGGTTGTCGAATTGGAAATGATGCCTTATATATGGTTTGGTATAGCACTCTTTATGGCTATTATTGAGGGTGTAACTTATCAGCTTGTGTCTATATGGTTTGTTTTGGGAGCGGTTGTTTCTGCAATAGTTTCAATTTTTGTACCTGAAAATATTTGGTTACAAATAATTCTGTTTATAGTTATTTCTGTTGCAACACTAATAGCCACAAAACCTATTGTAAAGAAAATCACAAGAACCAAGAAATTACCGACTAATTCCGATAGATATATTGGAATGAAAGGTGTAGTAAAAGAAGAAATTAATAACACTCTAGGTGTAGGACTTGTAAACCTAAAAGGCACTGTGTGGTCTGCTACAAGTGATGACGGCTCAGTAATTCCTACAGATAGTGTAGTTATAGTAAAGGATATTAAAGGTGTAAAACTAATTGTTTCACCGGTAAAGGAGTAAATTATGGATCCAATAGTAAAGCTAGTGATTATTGCAGCAATTATCATTGCAATAATTATCGTAATCGTAAAGAATATTAAAATCGTACCACAAGCTCATGCTTATGTTATTGAAAGACTTGGTACTTACCAAACAACATGGAACACAGGTTTACACCTAAAAGTACCATTTGTTGACCGTATAGCTAAGAAACTTTCACTAAAAGAACAGGTTGTAGATTTTCCACCACAACCGGTTATTACAAAAGATAATGTTACTATGCAGATTGATACAGTAGTTTACTTTGCTATTACTGACCCTAAGTTATATACTTATGGTGTTGAAAGACCACTGTCAGCTATTGAAAATCTAACTGCTACAACTTTAAGAAATATTATCGGTGACTTGGAACTTGATGCAACTCTAACTTCAAGAGATACTATCAATGATAAAATCCGTACAATTCTGGACACTGCAACAGACCCTTGGGGTATTCGTGTAATCAGAGTTGAACTAAAGAATATTCTTCCACCAAAAGAAATTCAGGATGCAATGGAAAAGCAGATGAAAGCTGAAAGAGAAAGAAGAGCAAAAATTCTTGAAGCTGAAGGTGAGAAGAAGAGTCAAATCCTAAAAGCAGAAGGTCTAAAGGAATCAACAATCCTAAAAGCTGATGCAATTAAGGAATCAAAGGTTAGAGAGGCTCAGGGTGAAGCTGAAGCTATTATGCTTGTTCAAAAGGCTCAGGCAGATGCTCTAAAACTTCTAAATGAAGCAAAGCCAATTGAAGAAGTACTACAACTAAAGAGTTACGAAACATTCCAAAAAGTTGCCGATGGTCAGTCTACAAAGATTATTATCCCATCAGATATTAAGCCACTTGCAACAGCTGCAACTGCTATTAAGGAAATTATCTCTAACGATAACAAATAATAACCGGAGCTACCTATTTTAGGTAGCTCATTTTTTATATTTATAGTTTGTTCATACATATTTATACATTAAGATACATTATTCTTTATGTTTGTGTAGTGTATTATATATAATTTCACAGAATGTAGTGTTACAGTGTCAAAAATTCGCCTATATCTATTGAATTTTATTCTATTTTTATATATAATTAAAGGGTAAAATTATGTAGCTAATAAAAATACATTTGTTTTTACTAGCTGATTTTTGTAACGAAAGGTGATCATTATGAAAAAAGTTGCAATTATTATGGGTTCTGATAGCGATTTTCCAATAGTTTCAAAAGCTATTAAGCAGTTGAAAGATTATGAAGTTCCTTTTGAAGTTCATGTTATGTCAGCTCACAGAACACCTGATGAAGCATCTGAATTTGCTAAGAATGCAATTAAGAATGGCTTTGGTGTTATTATTGCTGCAGCCGGTATGGCTGCTCATTTAGGTGGTGTTCTTGCTGCTAATACAACACTTCCTGTTATCGGTATTCCTTGTAAAGGTCCTTGTTTTGACGGTATGGACGCTTTACTTGCTACAGTTATGATGCCAACAGGTATTCCTGTTGCTACTGTTGCTGTTAATGGTGCTGCAAATGCTGCAATTCTTGCAATCCAAATGTTAGCACTATCAGATGAAACTTTAGCACAGAAGTTAGTTGATAACCGAAAGAAAATGGCTGAAACAGTTGTTTCTAAGGATAAAGATATTCAGAGTAAGGTTGATGAAATTTGAAAAATAATTCCCTAGATTTTTATAATGAAAAAGTTCACGAAGAATGTGGTGTGTTCGGTATCTATAAGATGGATGATGAAGTAGATGTTGCTTCAATCTCAAGAGATGCCCTCTATGCACTTCAACATCGTGGTCAAGAAAGTGCCGGTATTGCAGTAAACAATGATGGCAATTTTAAGTCAATCAAAGATGTTGGTATGGTTTCAGAAGTGCTGACTAATCAAGCTATGGAAGAACTGGGTACTGACGGTAAGATTGCTATTGCTCATGTTAGATATACTCCATATCAAGCACTTGACAGAGCCGGTTCTCAGCCGCTTGTTATTAGATATATTCAAGGTTCACTTGCAATTTGTCATAATGGTTCAATTACTAATTTTGCTGAAATTAGAAAGAACCTTGAAGAGGGTGGAGCTATTTTCCAGTCTTTCTCAAATGCAGAACTTATTGCTTATGTTATTGCAACAGAAAGAGTAAATAGTGAAACTATTGAAGATGCAGTTAAAAATGCTTGTAATAAAATTGAAGGTGCTTATTCATTTGTTCTTACTTCACCAAGTAAGTTAATTGCAGTTAGAGACCCTTATGGTTTCCGTCCATTATGCGTAGGTAAACTGGGTCAAAGCTATGTTGTAGCATCTGAAAGTTGTGCATTTGACTCAATCGGTGCACAGTTTATTCGTCATGTAAAGCCTGGTGAAATGGTTGTTATTGACGAAGACGGCTTCCATTCATATATGATTGAAAAGCCTAAGAAGTATGCTTTATGCGTATTTGAATATGTTTATATTGCTAGACCTGACAGTATCCTTGATTGTGGTCCTGTTCACGCAGTAAGAAAAGAATTCGGTAAGGAACTTGCAAGGGACTTCCCTGTAGAGGCTGACCTTGTTTGTGGTGTTCCTGACTCAGGTAATGAAGCTGCCCAAGGTTATGCAGAAGAATCCGGTATTCCTTACAGTGCAGTTTTTGTTAAAAATAAATATATAGGTCGTAGCCTTTCTTCAATGAAAAATACTAAGAAAGAACGACTACTAATGATGCGACTAAATGTATTAAAGCATAAGGTAAGAGGCAAGAAGGTTGTTATTATTGACGACTCAATTGTTCATGGTAGTACAGCAAGTCACATTGTTAAATTGCTTAGAGAGGCAGGTGCTGCTGAAGTTCATATGAGAATTTCTTCACCACCACTAAAATATTCTTGTTATTATGGTTCAGATTTACATACTGAGAAGAATATGATTGCCAACCTAATGACAGTTGAGGAACTACAGAATTTTGTAGGTTCAGATTCATTAGGTTTCTTAAGCATTGAAAGCCTAAGAAAAATCTCTAACGAAAACGGTATTTCTGTTTGTGATGCTTGTTTCACAGGTAATTACACAGGTCCGGTACCAAAAGAAAACTATGTTGATAAATTCAGCAAGAAAATAAAACTTTCCAAATAAGAGGTGTATTATGAAAAATAGTTTTTCAGAAAGTTATAAGAATGCAGGTGTTGATGTAACAGCAGGTTACAAAGCAGTTGAATTAATGAAAGAGCATGTTAAGAGAACAAAAACATCAGGTGTTGTTTCAGGCATCGGTGGTTTTGGTGGTCTATTTGCTCCTGATATGAAAGGTATGGAAGAACCAATCCTAGTAAGTGGTACTGATGGTGTTGGTACAAAGCTAAAACTTGCTTTCTTACTTGATAAGCACGATACAATCGGTATTGATGCAGTTGCAATGTGCGTTAATGATGTTGTATGTTGTGGTGCAAAGCCAATGTTTTTCCTAGATTACATCGCAGTTGGAAAGAATGTTCCTGAAAAGGTAGCACAAATTGTATCAGGTATTGCTGATGGTTGTGAAATGTCTTATTCAGCACTGGTTGGTGGTGAAACTGCTGAAATGCCTGGTTTCTATCCTGTTGATGAATATGATGTTGCAGGTTTCTCAGTAGGTATTGTTGATAAGAAGAAAATCATTGACGGTAGTAAACTAACAGCTGGTGATGTACTTATCGGTTTACCATCAAGTGGTGTTCATTCAAATGGTTTCTCACTTGTAAGAAAGGTATTTGGTATTGATGAAAACACAATCCATAACGAATACCCTGAACTAGATAAGCCTCTAGGTGAAACACTTCTAACTCCAACAAAGATTTATGTTAAGCCTATCCTAGACCTAATCAGCAAAGTTGATGTAAAGGCTATTTCTCACATTACCGGTGGTGGTTTCTATGAAAACATTCCTAGAATGTTAAGTGACGGTCTAACTGCTAAGATTAAGAAAGATGCAGTTCCTGTACTTCCAATCTTCAAGGTAATTCAGAGAGTTGGTAACATTCCTGAACATGATATGTTCAATACATTTAATATGGGTATCGGTATGATTGTTGCAGTTGCTAAGGAAAATGCTGATAAGGCAGTTGAAACTCTAAAGGCTTATGGTGAAGATGCAGTAGTTCTTGGTGAACTAGTTGAAGGTAATGACGGAGTTATTTTTGAATAATGAAGAATATAGTTGTTTTAGTTTCCGGTGGTGGCACTAATTTACAGGCACTTATTGATGCTGAAAAATCAGGTATCATCAAAAGTGGTAAGATTACAACAGTAATTTCTTCTAATCCTAATGCCTATGCACTGGAAAGAGCAAAAAATAATAATATAGATACTGATGTTATCAGAAGAAAAGATTTTGATACATTTGATGAATATGATTCAGCTTTAACAGAATTGTTAAAGAGCAAAGGTGCTGACCTTGTTGTCCTAGCTGGTTTTATGACTATTTTAGGACATGAGGTGATTTCAGCCTTTGAAAACAGAATTATCAATATTCATCCAGCCCTAATTCCAAGTTTCTGTGGTGAAGGTTTTTACGGACTAAAGGTTCACGAAGAAGCTCTAAAAAAGGGTGTTAAAATTTCAGGTGCAACAACTCATTTTGTAACAGAAGAGTGTGATGGTGGCCCTATCATTATGCAAAAGTCTGTTGAAGTTAAAAATGATGATACACCGGAAATTTTACAAAGAAGAATTATGGAAAATGTAGAGTGGAAGATACTTCCACTTTCAGTAGAATTATTTTGCAGTGACAAAATAAAAGTAGAAGATAACAAAACAATAATTTCAGAATGAGAGGTACTTTATAGTGAAAGCAATATCATTTGAGAAAGATCTTCAGAGTAACGCATATCCCGGCAGAGGCATTATGCTAGGCAGAACTGCTGACGGTAAAAATGCTGTAATCACATACTTTATTATGGGTAGAAGTGAAAACAGCCGTAACAGAGTTTTTGTTGAAGAAGGTGAAGGCATCCGTACACAGGCTTTTGATGAAAGCAAACTAACAGACCCTTCACTAATTATCTATGCACCTGTTAGAGTGCTTGGTAACAAGACTATCGTTACAAATGGTGACCAGACAGATACTGTTTATGACATAATGAAAGACGGTCAGACTTTTGAACAGTCACTTCGCACTAGAGAGTTTGAACCTGATGGTCCTAACTATACACCAAGAATTTCAGGCATTATCGAAATTAACGATGGCAAAATGGATATGAATATGTCAATTCTAAAGAGTGATGACGGTGATCCTAATTCTTCACTAAGATTTACTTATTCTTATGAAAATCCACTAGCCGGTAAGGGTAGATTTATTCATACATATATGAATGACGGTAATCCACTACCAAGCTATGAAGGCGAACCAACACTTGTAGATGTTAATAATGATGATATTGATACATTTACTAACAAAGTATGGAATGCACTTAACGAAGATAATAAAGTATCTCTATTCGTAAGATATATTGATATTGCAACAGGTAAAGCAACATCAAGAATTATTAATAAAAATAAATAAGGAGAATTACTATGCACGAACTTGAACTAAAGTATGGTTGTAACCCTAACCAGAAACCATCAAGAATTTTTATGAAAGACGATAGTGACCTTCCAATCGAAGTTCTAAACGGTAAACCGGGTTATATTAACTTTTTGGATGCTTTCAACAGTTGGCAGTTAGTTAAGGAACTAAAGGCTGCTACAGGCCTACCTGCTGCTGCATCATTTAAGCATGTTTCTCCTGCAGGTGCTGCTGTTGCAACAGAACTTTCAGATACACTAAAGAAAATCTACTTTGTAGATGACCTAGAACTTTCACCATTAGCATCAGCCTATGCAAAGGCCAGAGGTGCTGACAGAATGAGTTCTTACGGTGACTGGGCAGCACTTTCTGATGTATGTGATAAGGAAACTGCTTTACTGCTAAAGAGAGAAGTATCTGACGGTATCATTGCTCCTGGTTATACTGACGAAGCACTTGAAATTCTAAAGACTAAAAAGCGTGGTAACTATAACATTGTTAAGATTGACCCTAACTATACACCTGCTCCACAGGAATATAAGGATGTATTTGGTGTTACTTTCCAGCAGGGCAGAAACGAACTAAAGATTGATGAAGAATTCTTAACAAAGAATATTATCACAGAAAATAAGGAACTTCCTGAAGAAGCAAAGAGAGATTTACTTATTGCTTTAATCACTCTTAAATATACACAGTCAAATTCAGTTTGCTATGCAAAAGACGGTCAGGCTATCGGTGTTGGTGCAGGTCAGCAGTCAAGAATTCACTGTACTCGTCTAGCCGGTAATAAGGCAGATATTTGGTATCTTCGTCAGCATCCAAAGTGTCTAAACCTTCCTTTCAAGGAAAATATCAGAAGACCTGACAGAGATAACACAATTGATGTTTATATTTCTGATGATTACGAAGATGTACTAGCAGACGGCACATGGGAACAGTTCTTTACTGAAAAGCCTGAACCACTTTCAAGAGAAGAAAAGAAAGAATGGTTAAGCACATTCTCAGGTGTTTCTCTAGGTAGTGATGCATTCTTCCCATTTGGTGATAATATCGAAAGAGCTAAGAGAAGTGGCGTTCAGTATGTTGCACAGCCTGGTGGCTCAATTCGTGATGATAATGTAATTGATACTTGTAATAAGTACAATATGACAATGTGCTTTACAGGTATTAGACTATTCCATCATTAATGAGGTGACTTAAATGAAAATATTAATGGTTGGTTCCGGTGGTAGAGAACATGCCCTAATCAAAAAGTTACTTGAAAGTGATAAGGTAGAAAAGCTTTATTGTGCTCCCGGTAACGGTGGTATTTCAAGAGATGCAGAAGTTGTTGATATCCCTGTAATGGATAAAGAAAAAATGGTAGCTTTTGCAAAAGACAATAACATTGATATGGTTTTTGTAGCTCCTGATGACCCACTTGCAGACGGTATGGTAGATGCTTGTGAAGAAGCCGGTATTCGTGCATTTGGTCCAAATGCAAAGGCTGCTATTATTGAAGCATCAAAGGTTTTCTCTAAGAACCTAATGAAAAAGTACAATATTCCAACTGCTCAGTATGAAGTTTTTGATGACTCAGAAAAGGCAATTGCTTGGGTTAAAGAAAATAATATGGCACCATGTGTTGTAAAGGCTGATGGCTTGGCACTTGGTAAGGGTGTTCTTATTTGTCAAACTGTTGAAGATGCAGTAGAAGCAATTAAGACAATTATGGAGGACAAGAAGTTTGGTTCTTCCGGTAACAACATTGTTATTGAAGAGTTCCTAACAGGTCCTGAAGTTTCTGTTCTATCCTTTACAGACGGTAAGACAGTTAAACCTATGGTTAGTTCAAAGGACCATAAGAGAGCATATGACAATGACGAAGGTTTAAACACAGGTGGTATGGGTACAATCAGTCCAAACCCTTACTATACTGATGAACTTGCAAAGCAGTGTATGGAAGAAATCTTTATTCCAACAGTAAATGCTATGAAAGCAGAGGGCAGACCATTTAAGGGTTGTCTATACTTTGGCTTAATGATGACACCAAAAGGTCCAAAGGTAATTGAATATAATGCTCGTTTTGGTGACCCTGAAGCACAGGTTGTACTTCCAAGACTAAAGACAGATTTAGTTGATATTTGTGATGCAATTATTGACGAAAGACTAGATGAAATCAATATTGAATGGTCAGATGAACCAACTGCTTGTGTTGTTATGGCAAGTGGTGGTTATCCTGAATCATACAAAAAGGGTATTGAAATGTTTGGTCTTGATGATAAAGGTCAAGTTGAGGGTGCAACAGTATATCACGCCGGTACAAAGTATGAAAACGGCAAATTCTACACAAACGGTGGTAGAGTTCTAGGTGTTACTGCCAGTGGTAAAACTCTTGATGATGCACTTAACAATGCTTATAATGCAGTAAAGAAAATCTCTTTTGAGGGTGCACATTATAGAACTGATATTGGTCGCACAAAATAAATTTAAATATTTAAACTTAAATGCACATCATTTTATGGTGTGCATTTTTGATTATTATTTATCAATCCTTTAGTTGACATTTCTCTTGAAAATTATTATACTTTAAGTTATGACTAAAAGGAGAAGTATTTTATGACATTTAATATAATTACACTGGGTTGTAAGGTTAATCAGTACGAATCTCAGGTTATGACAGAGGTTATGCTAAAGGATGGTTTTACTCATAGCCAAGACAAAGACCATGCAGATATTTTTATTGTAAATACTTGTACTGTAACTTCTGTAAGTGATAGCAAAAACAGAAAGCTAATCAGAAGAATCAGAAGAAATAACGAAAATGCAATTATTGTAGTAACAGGTTGTATGTCACAAGCATTTCCTGAAGATGAAGTGTATGAAATTTGTGACATTGTTGTTGGTAATACAAACAGAAAGATTATCTCAAAGTTAATTAAAGACTATGTGGCAAATTCAGACCACTATGTAAATGTTGAAGAACATACAGGTGGAGAAATTTTTGAACCAATCAAAATTACTAACTTTGAAGAAAGAACAAGAGCACAAATTAAAATTGAGGACGGTTGTAACCGTTTCTGTGCATATTGTATTATTCCTTATGCAAGAGGCAGAGTTCGTTCAAAAGATATTAATGAACTTAAGGAAGAAGCAACAGACCTAGCATCAAAGGGCTTTAGAGAAATTGTCTTAGTAGGTATCAACCTTTCTTGTTTTGGTCAAGATACTAACTTGAATTTATGTGATGCAGTAGAAACTGTAGCATCAGTTGATGGTATTGATAGAGTAAGACTAAGTTCTCTAGAACCTGAAAGACTTGACACTGAGTTTATCGAAAGACTTGCAAAGTGTGATAAACTATGCCCACAGTTCCATTTGTCTTTACAATCAGGTTGTGACGAAACACTAAAGAGAATGAACCGTCATTACGATACAGAAGAATATAGAACTATTGTAAATAACTTGCGTAAAGCATTTAAAGATTGTGCAATTACTACTGATGTAATGGTTGGCTTTGCAGGTGAAACAGAAGAAGAATTCCAGAAGTCCCTTGACTTTGTTCATTCTATTAAGTTTGCAAAGGTACATACTTTCTCTTATTCTCGTAGAAAGGGTACAGTAGGTGATAAGCTACCTAACCAGGTTGACCCACAAATTAAGAGTGAACGCAGTAAGAAAATGATTGAGGTTACTCTAAAAGATAGAAAAGAGTTCCTTAGAAATCAGCTTAATAATACATATTCAGTACTGTTTGAACGCAAGAAAGAAGAAGGTTACTGGGAAGGTTACACAATGAACTATACACCGGTAAGAGTATTTTCTGACTTAGACCTAAACGATAAGATTGTAGATGTTAAATTAACAGATGCTTTTGATGATTATTGTATAGGTGAATTAATTTAATTTCATAGTAAGGTTTGCAATTTCCTTAGTTGCAGATTTTTCAGATAGAGAACTATAACTGTATAGCATTATACCATTGTAGTTCTTTTTTACCGCGATTTCATATTCTTGCTTTAGTATATCGTCAAAGTCACTCCAAGTGCCACTGTCACTGTCATCAGTACCGGCCTTATATCCGGCAAGACCTGAATATATTTTGATATTTTTATTTGTCTTAATCTTTAGCCAATCATTAATGGCATCTTCATATGTAAGTGCAGGATTGTCTAGGCTAAAGTAAATTTGAGGACAGATATAGTCTATATATCCATCTTTACTGCACCAAGTTTTTACATCAGCATAAATTTCCTTGTTGTTGTCAACATTGCCTTGTGGTGAAATGCCAAACTGTACATTATCTTTAAGACTGTGAACCTTCTCATATACATTTTTGATAAGTGTATTAACATTGTTCATTCTCCATTTATCAAGGCTAAGACAGTTGTTATTTTGTGCTTTTTTGTATTGACTGTATTCCCTACTGTCAAAACTTTCATCATCAGTAGGGTAGAAGTAATCGTCAAATTGTATTCCGTCAATGTCATAGTTAGCAACTATTTCTTCAACACCTTTTACAACTAGGTCTTGAGCCTTTTTACTGGCTGGGTTAAGATATATTCCATCATCAGTTTCAACACCTATGGAATTGTCCATAACATATGGGTTATCATTTGATAATTTTTCCGGAACTTTTTTGCTTTTTACTCTGTATGGGTTTACCCATGCCTCAATTCTCATTCCTGAAGAATGTACCTTTTTACACATATATTTTAGCCCATCATAATTTGGATTTTTACCTTGTTCACCTGTAAGTATGTGTGAATAAGGATATATACTTGAATTATATAATGCATCGGAAAATGGCCTAACTTGTACAATAAGTGTGTTAAAGCCTTTTTCTTTGCAAGTGTCAACAATAGAATCAAACTTCTTTTTAAAAGAAGTATAACTTCTGTCTGTGTCACTCATATCAAGGTCCATATATGTAACCCAAATTCCTTTCATAAAGAATTTGTCCTGACTTTTCTTAATAACCTTTTTAGTGGTACTTTCGGTTATAGGTACAGTATTTGTGTTTATTACTTCCTTTACAGGATTAGCTACTTCATAGTAATTTAATGTGATCACAGCTATTAGAAGTGATAAAGCAAGTAAAGATAAATAAATTTTAGTTTTCAATATTAACAATCCTTTCGGTGATATTATGTTATATTTTCTGATTATATATTTAGTAGTAGTGAATATTATAGCCATAGCTTTGACTATATATGATAAAAGAGCAAGTGTTTTAGGCTTGTGGAGAGTGAGAGAAAGCACCTTAATGCTATTTTCATTTTTAGGTGGTTCAGTATTAATGTACCTTATTATGAGATTATTCACCACAAAACAAGACATCCACTTTTTATGGTTGGTATTCCCATTATTTTTGTGTTACAAATTATTTTTACATTAGTAGTGCTTTATGCAGTAGGTTATATAGGATAGTGTTATGGATAGAAAAAGTTTAACTTTTATAGTGCCAATTGAATATGACAACAAAAATTGCAAAGAGTTCTTAAAGTATTATTGCAACATTTCGGCAAGATTAATTACTAGACTGGTTAGAACAGAAATGGGAATTACTAGGGATAATCAGCTTTTAAGAACTATTGATAATGTGTATGTAGGGGATAAAGTAGTAATTAATTTACCTAACGACAGTAACGAAATTACTCCAACTCAAGGCGAACTAAATGTAATTTATGAGGATGACTACATTTTAGTAGTAGATAAACCACCACTAATGCCGGTACATCCTACTAAGAATCACCAAACTGATACCTTAGCCAATATAGTTAGATATTATTCACTTAACAAAAATGAGGACTATACCTTTAGAGCAATTAATAGAATAGACAGAGATACATCTGGCTTAGTTGTAATTGCAAAAAATAGATTTGTAGCAAACAAAATCAAGTCCCTATATAAAGAATATACAGCAGTATGCTGTGGTAATATTGTCGAAGATGGTACGGTAAATAAAAATATAAAATTAAAAGAAAATAGCAAGATGGTTCGTGATGTTTCTGATGATGGTGCAAAGGCTATTACTCACTATAAAGTAATTAATAGAAGTCCAAGCTATACAGAAATTCTCTGTACTTTAGAAACAGGCAGAACTCATCAAATAAGATGCCATATGTCCTACCTAGGTTATCCACTGGCAGGGGATGATTTATATGGTGGTTCTTTAGAGCATATCTCCAGACAAGCGCTACATTGTAGCAAGGTGATTTTTACCCATCCAATAAGTAATGAAAAAGTTGTATTACAGAGTAATTTGCCTTTTGACATAAAATATTTGTTAAAATATTGACTATTATGTAATTTGTGATAAAATAGAACTAGAGTTCATATATGAAAGGTCGATTATATTATGGAAGAAATTAAAATTGAACTTACTAAAAATCCCAAAGAAAAACCACAAGACGAAAGTAAATTAGGTTTTGGTCGTATTTTCACAGACCATATGTTCCTAATGAATTATGATGAAGGTCAGGGTTGGCATGACCCAAGAATTGTACCTTATGGTCCAATCGCACTAGATCCATCAGCAATGGTATTCCACTACGGTCAAGAAGTATTTGAAGGTATGAAAGCATACAGAAATGTCAACGGTGGTATTAACCTATTTAGACCGGACAAAAATATGGCTAGACTTAATGTTTCTAACGAAAGACTTTGTATTCCTCAGATTGACGAAAAGTTTGCAGTAGAAGCTGTTAAGAAACTTGTAGAAGTAGAAAAAGATTGGGTACCACACTCAGAAGGTACATCTCTATACATTAGACCATTTATTTTCTCAACAGATGCTCAGCTAGGTGTTCACCCGGCAAAACATCTTCTATTTGTAATTATCTGTTGTCCTGTTGGTGCTTATTATCCTGAAGGACTTAACCCTGTTAAGATTTATGTAGAAGAAAATTATGTTCGTGCCGTTAAAGGTGGTATGGGCTTTACTAAGACAGGTGGTAACTATGCTGCTTCTCTAAAGGCTCAGGATGAAGCTGAAAAGCAGAAATATACTCAGGTTCTATGGCTAGACGGTGTAGAAAGAAAGTATATTGAAGAAGTTGGTACTATGAATGTATTCTTTGTTATTGATGACGAAGTTATTACACCTGCACTTCAGGGTTCAATCCTTGGTGGTATCACAAGAATGAGTACTATTGAACTTCTAAAATCTTGGGGTTACAAGGTTTCAGAAAGAAGACTTTCAATTCAGGAAGTTGAAAAGGCTGCTGACGAAGGCAGACTAAAGGAAAGCTTTGGTACAGGTACTGCTGCAGTTATTTCACCAATCGGTGAACTAAAGTGTGGCGACAAGGTTATGACAATCAACAATGGCGAAATCGGTGAAATCAGCCAGAAACTTTACGATAACCTAACAGGTATTCAGTGGGGTAAGATTGAAGATAAGCTAGGTTGGGTTGTTCCTGTTTGCTAATCTAAAATCTAAAAAGTTAAGACTTTAAGACCTATGTTTTACATAGGTCTTTTTTATACCTTTTTTATATTATCCTAAACTTTTCTAAACTAAAATTTACTTAAATTATACTTGACTAAATTCCTAAAAAATGATTGAATATTATTAAAGAAAATTTAAGTAGGGATTAATTATGAAGAAATGTCTTGTAGTTGTAGATTATCAAAATGACTTTGTTTCAGGTTCTCTTGGCTTTGAAAAGGCTAAAGAACTTGACTCTGAAATTGCTAATTTAATTGAAAAGTACCATAATAACAGTGATGATGTTGTTTTTACTTTAGATACCCATTATGATGATTATATGAATACAAATGAGGGTAAATCTTTACCTGTACCACATTGTATTAAAGGTACAATCGGTCATAATCTTTATGGCAAAGTGTCACATTCGGTTAAAGAATCGGATTTACTTTTTGAGAAAAACACTTTTGGTTCAGATAAACTTTTTGAATATTTAAAAAATAATCGGTATTCATCAATAGAATTAGTTGGTGTAGTAACAAATATCTGTGTTATCTCAAATGCAGTAATTGCAAAAATTGCCCAACCTGAAACAGAAATTATTGTGAACAAGAATCTTGTAGCATCAAATGACGACAAATTAAATGATGAAGCACTTTCCGTTATGAGTAGCTTCCAAATTAAAATAACAGAATAAGTAGGTGTAAATATGACAGAAAAGAATATGACTATGCTATGTGACTTCTATGAACTTACAATGGCAAATGGTTACTTTAAGAACGGTTTTTATAAGAAAATTACATATTTTGATGTATTCTATCGTTCTGTACCTGACAATGGTGGTTTTGCAATTGTAGCCGGTCTTGAACAAGTAATTGATTATATAAAGAACCTTCATTTTTCAAGTGAAGATATTGACTACCTTCATTCAAAGAACATTTTTGACGAAGAATTTTTGGATTATCTAAAGGATTTTCATTTTACAGGTGACATATATGCAATACCTGAAGGTACACCTGTATTTCCAAATGAGCCAATTCTCACAGTAAAAGCACCGGCAATTGAAGCACAACTTATTGAAACATTTTTACTTCTTTCAATTAACCATCAGTCACTAATTGCTACTAAAGCAAATAGAATTGTGAGAGCCTCTCAAGGCAGAACAGTACTTGAGTTTGGTTCTCGTAGAGCACAAGGTGCTGATGGTGCAATCTTAGGTGCAAGAGCAGCATATATAGGTGGATGTGCTGGTACTGCTTGTACAATTACCGATGAACTTTATGGTGTACCTGCCGGTGGTACAATGGCTCATTCTTGGATACAAATGTTTGATACTGAGTATGATGCATTTAAAACTTATTGTGAAACTTATCCTGAGAATGTAACACTTTTAGTTGATACTTATAACACCATAAAAAGTGGTGTACCAAATGCAATTAAGGTGTTTAAAGAAATTCTTTTACCGAAGGGTATTACTAATTTTGCAATCAGACTTGATTCAGGTGATATTTCCTATCTATCTAAGAAAGCAAGAAAAATGCTTGATGATGCAGGACTGCAATGTTGTAAGATTGTAGCATCCAATGCACTTGATGAATACCTAATTCGTGATTTAATGATGCAGGACGCAAAGGTAGATACTTTTGGTGTAGGTGAAAGACTGATTACCTCCAAGAGTACACCTGTATTTGGTGGAGTGTATAAGTTAGTTGCAGTTGAAGATAATGATGGCAATATTGTTCCAAAAATCAAAGTCAGTGAAAATACTGCAAAAATCACTAACCCACACTTTAAGAAAGTTTATAGATACTATGACAAAGAAAGTGGCAAGGCTTTGGCAGATGAACTTTGTATCTATGATGAAGTAGTAAGTGATAAAGAACCTAGAATAATCTTTGACCAACAAGCTACTTGGAAAACTAAAGAGTTAACTAATTTTAAAGTTAGAGAACTTCAAGTACCAATCTTTAAAGATGGTAATTGTGTATATGATATGCCAACCCTTGAAGAAATCAAAGATTATTGTGCTAAAGAAATTGATTTACTATGGGATGAAGTTAAGCGTTTTGAAAATCCACATACTTATTATGTTGACCTTTCAGAAAAGCTATGGAATACCAAGAAAGACTTACTTTCAAGATTTAAGAACTTTATTTAATATATTTTACGAAAAAGGCTAGTGATAAATAAAAATATCACTAGCCTATAATTATTTTATTAACTTTTCTTTTTTACTTACACCAAGTATTCCACCAATAGTGCCGAATAGGAAAGATACAATAAACTTTAAGAATGTAAAAACAGTAAAATTACTGTCAATGCTTATCATACCTGCACTAAAGATAATTAAGAAAAATATAAACCCACTGCTAATCCCATTGATGTATCCCTTAATAGGAGAAATTTTTGAACATATAAACCCTGTAACAAATGCACATACACCACATATAATAGTGAGAAGAATGTTTAGTACAGTACTGTTAAGTATACCTGTGTTACTCATAACTATTGCCACAAGGCTAAGTAAAACAATAAGAGTTAATTCTCCAACTATTAAACCAACTACTAAACCTTTTATGTACTTAAATTTATTAAATCCTAAAGTAATGCTTTTCAAAAAAACACCCCCAAATATGATACTAAATCATATTCAGGGGAATTGAAAATTATGTAATTATTTTTCAACTGGGTTTTCTTCAGCATTTTTTTTCTTTCTACCGAAGAAACCTTTCTTTTCTGTCTTGTCAGTCTTTTCAGCAGTCTTATCCTTATCTGAATTAACAGTTGAAATAGCCCAACGCTTAAATACCATCTTTGTCTTTTCAGAACCTGTTTCAAGTACGATTTCATCAGCTTCTTCTCTAATAGCAATAACTCTACCAACGATACCACCGATTGTTGTGATTTCATCACCAATCTGTAGGCTGTTTCTTAGTTCCTGTTCTTGCTTTGATTTCTTTGACTTTGGTCTGATAAGAATAAAGTAGATACCAACGAAGATAAGAGCGTAGATGATGATTAGTGTCCACATGCTACCGCCACCAGCTGAGCCTGAAAGTAAGTTTAGATTCATAGTTAAATTCTCCATTTCATATTAATAATTAGATTATAACAACTTTTCATTGTATATTCAAGTACTATTTTAAATGCGTTTTCCTAATATGTCAATATTATTGTTGTAATATGTCTCAAATTCTCCATTATCAAGAGCATTTCTGATTTCTTCCATTAGATTATTGTAGAAATATAAGTTGTGCATTACTGCAAGTCGCATATAAAGCATTTCCTCAGCTTTCTTAAGATGTCTTAGGTATGCTCTTGAAAAACTCTTGCATACAGGACAATTACACTCTTTGTCAATAGGAGCAAGGTCCTTTTGATATTTTTGATTGTTAATGTTGATGATACCACTCTTAGTGAATAGGTGACCATGTCTTGCATTTCTACTAGGCATAACACAGTCAAATAAATCAACACCACGCTTAACACTTTCAAGAATATTTACAGGAGTACCAACACCCATTAGGTATCTGATTTTATCCTTAGGCATATATGGTTCAACATCTTCAATAATTTGATACATTTCTTCAGCAGTTTCACCAACTGCTAAACCACCGATAGCATAACCGTCAAGGTCAAGTTTAGCAATATCTTTCATATGCTGAATTCTAAGATCACTGTAAGTAGAACCTTGGTTAATACCGAATAGCATTTGTTTCTTGTTAATAGTGTCAGGAAGACTGTTTAGTCTGTCCATTTCTTTTTTGCATCTTTCAAGCCATCTGGTAGTACGACCAATAGAATTCTTTACATAATCATATGGAGCAGGGTTTTCAATACATTCATCAAATGCCATAGCAATAGTTGAGCCTAGGTTAGACTGAATTTGCATTGATTCTTCAGGTCCCATAAATATTTTTCTACCGTCAATATGGGAAGAAAAGTAAACACCTTCTTCTTTAATGTTTCTTAGCTTTGCAAGAGAGAATACCTGAAATCCACCTGAGTCTGTAAGTATAGGACCATCCCACTTAGTAAGACTGTGAATACCACCTAACTCTTTAATAATTTTATCACCTGTTCTAACATGTAGGTGATAGGTGTTACACAACATAACCTGGCACTTAATATCCTTTAAATCAAAGGAAGATACACCACCCTTAATAGCACCGGCAGTTGCAACATTCATAAAACAAGGAGTTTGAAAAGTACCGTGTGGTGTTATAAACTCACCTCGTCTTGCAGTTTTTTCATTCTTAATTAATTTAAACATATTTCTCCTTACTCAATAAACATACTGTCACCAAAAGAGAAAAATCTGTATTTCTCTTTGACAGCTTCTTTATATATACCCATAACTTCATCATAACCGGCAAAAGCAGAAACTAGCATAATAAGTGTGCTTTCAGGTAGATGAAAGTTAGTAATAAGTCCGTCAAGCACTTTAAACTCAAATCCCGGATAAATAAAAATATCTGTCCAACCTTCACAAGGAACAACCTTGCCATATTCCTTTGCAACACTTTCAAGTGTTCTGCAAGAAGTTGTACCCACTGCAATAACTCTCTTGCCATTTTTTTTGGTTTCTTCAATCAGCTTTGCAGTTTCTTCCGGCACTTCATAATGTTCACTGTGCATCTTATGAGTTGTAACATCATCAACCTTTACAGGTCTAAATGTACCAAGTCCTACATGAAGTGTTACATATCCAATCTTAATGCCCTTAGCCTTAATTTTTTCAAGTAATTCATCGGTAAAGTGAAGACCGGCAGTAGGAGCAGCAGCAGAACCAAGTTCGTGACTATATACTGTTTGGTATCTTTCTTTATCTTTTAACTTTTCGTGAATGTATGGAGGAAGTGGCATTTGACCAATCTTATCAAGTGTTTCATAGAAGTTACTGTCACACTTAAATTCAACAATTCTGTTGCCATCTTCAAGTACATCAATAACTTTACCTGTCATAATGCCATCACCAAAAGTAAAGCTGTCACCGGTTCTTGCTTTTTTACCGGGCTTTACAAGTGTTTCCCATATCTTGTCTTTAACTTGCTTTAACAGTAAGAATTCTACATTAGCACCGGTAGGAATTTTTGTACCGTAAATTCTTGCAGGTAAAACTCTTGAGTCATTAACAATAAGGGCATCACCTTCATTTAAAAAGTCAATAACATCATAAAAATGCTTGTGAAGAACTTCCTTAGTTTTTCTGTTATAAACCATCATTCTTGAAGAATCTCTTGGTTCAACAGGTGTCTGAGCAATAAGTTCTTCCGGTAAATCATAATAAAAATCACTAGTCTTCATAAAAAATCAACATCATCCTAATCTTTATTTCTCAAAATAATTGACATAATCTTTCTTAAATGATAGAATAAATAAGAAAATAGGTCAATTTGTTTTTCCTAATATATAATATAATAAACTTAAGAAAAACACAACTGATTTTTTAAATTTGGAGGAAGACGAATATGAAAAATTATAAAGTTGGTATCATCGGCGCTACAGGTATGGTAGGTCAGAGATTTGCAACTCTACTTGAAAATCACCCTTGGTTTACTGTTACAGCACTTGCTGCAAGTAAAAGAAGTGCAGGTAAAACATATAAAGAATGTGTAGAATCTCGTTGGGCTATGACAACACCAATTCCAAAGGCTATGGAAGATATGATTATCCTAGACGCAGCTAATGTAGAAGAAGTTGCATCAAAGGTTGACTTTGTATTTTGTGCTGTTGATATGCCAAAAGATCAGATTCGTGAACTAGAAGAAGCTTATGCAAAGGCAGAATGTCCTGTTGTTTCAAATAACTCAGCTCACAGACACACACCTGATGTACCAATGGTTATCCCTGAAATCAATGCTGACCATATTAAAATTATTGATTCTCAGAGAAAGAGACTTGGCACAAAGAAAGGCTTTGTTGCAGTTAAGTCTAACTGTTCTCTACAGTCATATGTACCTGCAGTACACCCACTAAGAGAACTAGGTTGTAACAAGGTTCTTGCTTGTACTTATCAGGCTATTTCAGGTGCAGGTAAAACATTTGAAAGATGGCCTGAAATGGTTGATAACCTAATCCCATATATCGGTGGCGAAGAAGAAAAGTCAGAAAAAGAACCACTAAAGATTTGGGGTCATATTGAAGGCGACCAGATTGTTGATACTGATGATATTGCTATCACATCCCAGTGCCTAAGAGTTCCTGTTTCAGATGGTCATACAGCAGCTGTATTTGTTTCATTTGACGGTGAAGTTCCATCAGAAGAAAAGATTATCGAAACATGGGAAAACTACAAGGGTAGAGCTCAGGAACTAGAGCTACCAAGTGCTCCAAAGCAGTTCCTACACTACTTTACAGAACCAGACCAGCCACAGATTAAGACAGCCAGAACACTGGAACATGGTATGGCTATCTCAATCGGTAGATTAAGACCGGATACTCAGTACGATATGAAGTTTGTATGTATGAGTCATAACACATTAAGAGGTGCTGCAGGTGGTGCAGTTCTTCTAGCTGAACTTCTATGTGCTGAAGGATATATTGAAAACTAAACCTTTTGGAGGTTATATATAATGAGTACACCAATTTTTACAGGTGCAGGTGTTGCCTTAATTACACCTATGAACAGTGACGGTTCCGTTAACTTCGATGAACTTGGAAGACTACTTGAATTCCAGATTGAAAACGGTACTGATGCTATTATCGCTTGTGGTACAACAGGCGAAGCTGCTACACTTTCAGTTGAAGAACACAAGGCTGTTCTTTCATATGTAGCAGAAAAGGTTAACAAGAGAATTCCGGTTATTGCAGGTACAGGTAGTAACGATACTGCTACTGCAATCAGCCTATCAAAGTCAGCACAGAAGTATGGTGCAGACGGCTTACTTTCTGTAACTCCATACTACAACAAGACTTCACAGGCAGGACTTGTAAAGCACTTTACAACAATTGCTGATTCTGTTGACCTACCAATCATTCTTTACAATGTTCCATCAAGAACAGGTTGTAATATGCAGCCAAAGACATATGCTGAACTTGAAAAGCACCAGAACATTGTAGGTGTTAAGGAAGCTAACGGTGATATTTCATCAGTTTCTCTAACAAGAAGCCTATGTTCAGATGACTTTGCTATTTATTCAGGTAATGATGACCAGACAGTTCCATTTATGTCTCTAGGTGGTAAGGGTGTTATTTCTGTATTCTCAAACTTCTGCCCTAAGGAAATGCACGAAATTTGTCAGGCTTGTCTTGATAACGATTTCCAGAGAGCAGCAGAAATGAACTTCCATTTTGTTGAACTAATGGATATTATGTTCTCAGATGTTAACCCTATTCCGGTTAAGACTGCTATGAACCTAATCGGTTTCAATGCCGGTGAATGCAGATTACCACTTGTACCAATGAGCTATTCAGGTTATCACGACCTAAAGGATTGCTTAGCTAAGTACAACCTACTGGATAAGTACAAGAAGTAATTAAACTAATGAATTTGGGCGTACATTGTACGCCCATAACTATATTTAAGGGGAATAATAATGACAAAGGTTATTTTAAGTGGTTGCTCAGGTAAGATGGGTCACGCTATTGTAAAGGCAATTGACGAAAGAAACGATTGTGAAATTGCTTGTGGTGTAGACGCTTACGATTGTGGTGACTATGATTTTACAGTATATAAGAGTTTTTCTGAAATTACTGAAAAGTATGATGCAATTATCGACTTTAGTAATCCTGCAGTACTTGATACTATGCTTGACTATGCAGTAACAAATGCAGTACCTGCAGTTATCTGTACAACAGGTTTTTCTGAAGAACAAATTGCAGAAATTAAGAACGCATCAGAAAAGACTGCTATTTTCTATTCAGGCAATATGTCACTTGGTATCAACCTAATGGTTGAACTTTGCAAAATAGCAACAAAAGTATTTGCTAACCATGGTGATAACTTTGATATTGAAGTTATCGAAAAGCACCATAATCAAAAGCTAGATGCTCCAAGTGGTACTGCACTTATGATTGCTGACGGTATTTCTTCTGTATCTCCAACAGAAAAGCAGTATGTTTATGATAGACATGCTTATAGAAAGAAGAGAGATAAGAACGAAATCGGTATTCACTCAATTCGTGGTGGTACAATTGTCGGTGAACATGAAGTTATTTTTGCCGGTCATGATGAAGTAGTTTCAATTAAGCATGAGGCTCATTCTAAGGAAGTTTTTGCTATTGGTTCTATCAATGCAGCCGTATTTATGAAAAACAAAAAGTCCGGTATGTATGATATGTCAGATTTACTTGCTGAATAATCTAATAAACACATATAAAATCTCACCCCATAGTATGTAGTGTACTATGGGGTGATTTTATTGAAAAAATATATATTATTAAATTCTGTGTCAAGTGCCTTAAAGTCTAAGGAAATACTTGACAAACACAATATAAGATGTTCTGTTGAAAGAACACCAAAGAACAATATTGCTCGTTCTTGTGGATACAGTTTACTGGTGTTTGGTGATGTTGATAAAGCAAAGGATATTCTCCTAAAAAATAAAATTTCAGTTTTAGGTATTGTAAATAGGTGATTTATCTTGATAACGGTGCAACTTCTTTTCCTAAACCACTGTCAGTAAGACAAAATGTAGATATATCATTAAAGAAGTTTAGTGCAAATCCCGGAAGAAGTGGTCACTCACTGTCTCTGAGAGCAGCTAAAGAAATTTTTGAATGTAGAAAAAGATTAAAGGAACTTTTCAATGTAAACAGTGAAGAAGAAATTATCTTTACTGAGAATTGTACAATGGCACTAAATACAGTGATTTTTGGTTTACTAAGTGAGGGTGACCATGTTCTAATATCTTCAATGGAGCATAATTCCGTTACAAGGCCATTAGAGTCACTAAAAGATAAAGGTGTAACTTATTCAACCTTTGATTATTCCTATGACGATAATGAAACCGTAGATAATGTTCGAAACTTAATAAAGCCTGAAACAAAATTAGTTATTTGTACTCATGCATCAAATGTTTTTGGTTTTAGGTTTCCTATTGAAAGAATATGTGCATTGTGTCATGCTTACGGAATTCTCTTTTGTGTAGATTCAGCCCAATCTGCCGGAGTATTTGATATAGATGTTGGCACAAATCAATATGATTTTGTCTGTATGTCAGGTCACAAAAGCCTTTACGGTCCAATGGGTACAGGTGTGTTAATTCTTAATAATCGCAACCTAAAGCCATTATTATATGGTGGTACAGGTACTGAATCTGTAAAGAAATCTCAGCCTGAGGGACTACCTGAAAAGTTTGAAAGTGGCACACAAAATATGAACGGTATTTCAGGACTAAAGGCAGGAGTTGACTTTGTAAAAAATAGAGGTATTAAAAATATTTATAATCATGAATATAAACTTGCAAAACGCCTATTTAATGGACTAGCGAATAACAGAAAGGTTATAACCTATAATAAATCATTTGATTATGGCAAAGTAGCACCGGTAGTTTCTTTTAATATAGATGGAGTTTATTCTGAGGACCTTGTAGCTAAATTAAATAAATACGGAATAATGACTAGGGGAGGACTTCATTGTTCACCACTTGCTCATACAACAATGAATACTATAGAAAATGGTACAGTAAGAGTGGTTCCGGGAGCATTTAATACAATAAATGACATAAACTACCTACTAAATGTTATAAGAAAATTAACAAATTAAAATTTTCTTGAACTAGTATTATTTTTATGCTAAAATATATGTAAGTAAAAATAAAAGGAGTGGTAACAATGAATATAGGTGCATTGTTTGACAGTATTTTAACAGTGCTAAAAACATTCAGATTTGTTGATGTTATTGATATTGTTGTTATTGCCTTTATTGTATATAGTCTATTTAAACTTGTTCGAGATACCAGAGCAGAACAACTTGTAAAAGGTATTGTAATTTTAATGATTGCCTACTTGGGTGCATCAATATTTAATATGTTGATGATGAAGAACTTGCTGAAAACATTGTTTGAATTTGGTGTTGTTTTGTTGGCAATTATTTTCCAACCGGAAATACGAAATGCTTTGGAGCAGTTAGGTCGTAAGAATATAAAGAGTTTTTCCTTTATGAATAGGGTAAACCGAACTGATGAATGGATAGAAAAAGAGAAAAAGGCAATTTTAGATGTAGCAGAAACTGCTGAGGTATTTAGCAGACAAAAAACAGGTGCTTTGATAGTATTTGAAAGAGAAACCAAACTTTCGGATATTGCAGCAACCGGTGTAGAGATTAATGCAGATACTTCAACTGCTATTTTAGGTAACTTGTTCTTTAACAAAGCACCACTTCATGACGGTGCAGTAATTATCAGCAACGGACTTGTTAAGTCAGCCGGTTGTATTTTGCCTCTAACTTCTAGAAACGAAGATGTAGATATGAATTTAGGTACAAGGCATAGAGCTTCCATAGGTATTTCTGAAGTTTCGGATGCAGTTATTGTTGTTGTATCTGAAGAAACAGGTACAATTTCTGTTGCACAAAATGGAGAATTAACTTCTAATTACAATAAAACATCTTTGATTAAAAAACTGGAAGAAGAACTTATCCCTACACAAGAGAAAAAGAATTTTCTAAGTAAATTCTCCTCTAGAAAGGAGAACAAGAAAGATGAATAAAGGTATTTTGTCTAGAATTTTTTCCAACAAACTTTTTCTTATAATACTGTCAGTTGTTATTTCTCTTACAATTTGGATTAGTATTAATATGGGTGACTTTGCAGAAACCAGCTATTCAGTTTCTAATATTCCTATTACAATTGATTTGCCTGATACTGCAAGTAGCCAAGGACTAAAGGTATTTAACAATGATGAACTAAAGGGTACTGTAACAGTTTCAGGTAACCGTTCGATTATCGGAAATCTTACTTCTGATGATATTGAGATTGTGCCGGAACAAACGGATAACCTTACTTCTGCCGGTTCATATACCTTGTCACTTGTAGCCAAGAAAAAGTCTAGTTCTCTAAACTATACTATTGAATCAGTTTCACCTAGTACAGTTTATATTAAACTTGACAGAAATAGAAATATAACTAAGAAAATTGAACAGAATATTAGTTACACTATTCCTAAGGATTATTATGGAACTGTCCTTCTTGATAACGAGTCAGTTACTATTTCAGGACCTGAAACTGAAATTAAGAAAATTGATAAAGTTGTAATTGAAGGTGATGTTAAGGAAGAACTTAAGAGTTCAGTAACTAATGAATATGATGTTAAGTTACTTGATTCTTTCGGTGAAGAAATCAAAACTAATGATACACTTGCAATTTCACCATCAAAGGTAAAAGCAACAGTAAGTGTATTACAGAAGAAAGATGTCAATGTTGAACTAAGTACTGTAAATGGACCTAGTGGAATTGATTTAACTAAGTATAGCAAAATCGAACCTAATTCAATTTCTTTAGGTGCTGACTCAAGTAATATTGAAAATATCACTAAGGTAAGTATTGAACCTATTGACTTCTCAACTTTGAGAAATAAAGATTATAAGATTAATAAAAATCTTGATATTCCTAACAAGTGTATTGATATTAATTCAGTTAATTCTGTTGTTGTTAATATGGACTTGTCCTCAATGAAAAAGAGAACTATTACATTAACTGATTTTGATATTAAGGGGCTTGATAAAAAGTATTCTGCAAATGTTACTACTCAATCTGTAGAAGTAACATTGTATGGTACAAAAAGTGCATTGAAAAATATTGATGAAAACGATATTGATGCTGTAATTGATTTTACAGGTACAGAGGTATCAGCAGGTTCAAGGACTATGCCTTTAAGTCTAACCCTAAAAGATAAAGACGGTTGTTGGATTTATGGCTCATATGAAGTAGTAGTCGAAATAAGTTAAATTATAACTGACCTTGTTAATTCAAGGTCAGTTTTTCTTTTGTAAAAATATTACAAATTATTCCTAGAATATTAATCAAAATAATATTATTTTGATAACAATATGTAGTATCTTGTTAAAGAATACATATTAAATTAATAGGTCTTGTATGACTAAAATATAATTGCAAGAATGAATAAGAAACTTGCAAATATTTCAAATTAGTTTCAAAAAACATACTAAAAACAGAGAAAATTGCAACAAAAATAAAAATAATTGCAATTTTCCTTGACATATGCCCTTCATTGTGTTAAAGTTATTTATGCAATAAATCTTAAAAATTGTTGTAGAGTTCACCCCTATAACTATATGTAGGGTTAGTGTTCAATATAAAGAAACTAATAAAAAGGAAGTAGGTGCTTCTGATGGATAACTTCAGAAATCAGGAACCATTTGCAAAACAGGGTTTGTATGATCCTCGTTTTGAGCATGACAACTGTGGTATCGGTGCAGTAGTCAACATCAACGGCATTAAATCAAGAAAAGTTGTTGACAATGCTTTAAGTATTGTAGAAACACTTGAACATAGAGCCGGTAAAGATGCCGAAGGCAAAACAGGTGATGGTGTTGGTATTCTTCTACAGATTTGTCACCAATTTTTCAAAGATGCTACTGCTGACCTAGGTTTTGATATTGGAGAAGAAAGAGATTACGGTATTGGTATGTTCTTCTTCCCACAAAATAAGCTAAAAAGACTTCAGGCTATGAAGCTTTTTGAAATTATTATTAAGAAAGAAAATCTAGAGTTCTTAGGTTGGAGAGAAGTTCCTACTGATCCATCAGTAATCGGTCAAAAAGCATTAGACAGTATGCCATACATTATGCAAGGTTTTGTTAAGAGACCTTCTAATGTAGAACAGGGCTTACCTTTTGACAGAAAGCTATATATAGCTAGACGAGTATTTGAACAGAGTAATGAAGATACTTATGTAGTTTCTCTTTCAAGCCGTACAATCGTTTATAAAGGTATGTTCCTTGTTAAAGAACTAAGAAAGTTCTTCTATGACCTACAGAGTGATAAATTTGTTTCTGCTATTGCTACAGTACATAGTAGATTCAGTACAAATACAAATCCTTCTTGGCAGAAGGCTCACCCAAACAGAATTATTGTTCATAATGGTGAAATCAATACAATCACAGGTAACGCAGACAGAATGTTAGCTCGTGAAGAATCTATTTCATCAGAAGTTTTTGGTGATGATTTGTCAAAGGTATTTCCAATTGTTGATCCTAACGGTTCTGACTCAGCCAGACTTGATAACACTCTTGAATTTATGATGATGGCAGGTATGCCACTTCCTCTGGCTGTTATGATTACAATCCCTGAACCTTGGAGAAACAACCGTACAATGTCTCTTGAAAAGAGAGATTTCTATCAGTATTATGCAACAATGATGGAACCATGGGATGGTCCGGCATCAATTATCTTCTCAGATGGTGATATGATGGGTGCAGTTCTTGACAGAAACGGTTTAAGACCATCAAGATATTACATTACAAAAGATGGTTTCCTAGTTCTTTCTTCAGAAGTTGGTTGTATCGATATTCCTGCTGAAGATGTTGTAGTAAAAGAAAGACTTCGTCCGGGTAAAATGCTTCTTGTTGATACAGTTAAGGGTAAGCTAATTGATGACGAAGATATTAAGGAATATTATTCAACAAGACAGCCATATGGTGAATGGTTAGACCAAAATCTAGTTCACCTAGGTGATCTAAAGATTCCTAATAAGGGTATCGAAAAGTATGACAAAGAGTCACTTGTAAGACATCAAAAGGCTTTTGGTTATACATATGAACAGATTAGAACAAGTATCCTACCAATGGCTAAGAATGGTACAGAACCAATTGCAGCTATGGGTGCTGATACTGCAATTCCTCCTTTATCACAAAAGGATGGTCCTCTATTTAACTACTTTAAGCAGTTATTTGCACAGGTAACAAACCCTCCATTTGACTCAATTCGTGAAGAGATTGTTACAGATACAAGTGTTCATCTAGGCAGTAACGGTAACATCCTAGAAGAAAAACCTGAGAACTGTCATATCCTTAAGATTGAGGACCCAATCCTAACAAATACTGACTTACTAAAGATTAAGAACATTGATGCTCCGGGTCTAAAGTCAGCAGTTATTCCAATCACATATTATAAAAGTACAAACCTAGCTAAGGCTATTGAACATCTGTTCATCCTAGCAGATAAGGCATATAAAGACGGTGCAAATATTATCATTCTATCAGACAGAGGTGTTGATGAATACCATGTTGCTATTCCTTCCCTTCTAGCTGTATCAGCAATGCAACAGCACCTAGTTAGAACAAAGAAGAGAACATCAATCTCAGTTATTCTTGAAAGTGCAGAACCTTGTGAAGTTCATCACTTTGCAACACTACTTGGTTACGGTGCAAGTGCTATTAACCCTTACCTAGCACAAGAAACAATCCGTGACCTAGTAGATTCAGGTTCACTTGATAAAGATTATTACGCAGCAGTTAATGACTATAATGATGCTATCCTACATGGTATCGTTAAGATTGCATCAAAAATGGGTATCTCAACAATTCAGTCATACCTAGGTTCTAAGATTTTTGAAGCAATCGGTATTTCTAAGGAAGTAATTGATAAGTACTTTACAAATACAGTTTCAAGAGTTGGTGGTATTACACTACAGGATATCAGTAAGCGTTCCGAAAGACTTCATGCATCAGCATTTGACCCACTAGACCTAAATATTCAGCTTGAAGTTGAAAGTGCCGGTAGTCATAAGTTAAGAAGTGGCAAAGAAGAACACCTATATAACCCTGAAACAATTCATCTTCTACAGGAAGCTACTTGGACAGACAACTACGATTTATTCAAGAAGTATTCAGAAGCTATCAATAGAGAAGATACAAATATGAACCTAAGAAGTCTTCTTGACTTTAACTTCCCTGAAGATGGTGGTATTCCAATTGATGAAGTTGAAAGTGTAGGAAGTATTTGCCATAGATTCAAGACAGGTGCTATGTCATACGGTTCAATTTCTAAGGAAGCTCACGAAACAATGGCAATTGCTATGAATCAAATCGGTGGTAAGTCAAATTCCGGCGAAGGTGGCGAAGATACTGATCGTCTAACAATCGGTAAAGATGGACTTAACCGTTGTTCAGCTATTAAACAGGTTGCTTCCGGTAGATTCGGTGTTACATCAGAATACCTAGTAAGTGCAAAAGAAATTCAGATTAAAATGGCTCAGGGTGCAAAGCCCGGTGAAGGTGGTCACCTACCAGGCAAAAAGGTATATCCTTGGATTGCAAAGACTCGTCATTCAACTCCCGGTGTTAGCCTAATTTCACCTCCACCACATCATGATATTTATTCAATCGAAGACTTAGCTCAGCTAATCTATGATTGTAAGAATGCCAATAAAGATGCCAGAATTTCAGTTAAGCTGGTATCAGAAGCAGGTGTAGGTACAGTTGCAGCCGGTGTTGCGAAAGCCGGTGCAGGTGTTATTTTAATTTCAGGTTTTGACGGTGGTACAGGTGCTGCTCCTAGAAACTCAATCTATAACGCAGGTTTACCATGGGAACTTGGTCTTGCAGAAACTCACCAAACACTAATTATGAACGGACTTCGTTCTAAGGTTGTTATTGAAACAGACGGTAAGTTGATGACAGGTAGAGATGTTCTTGTAGCAGCTTTACTAGGTGCAGAAGAATATGGTTTTGCAACAGCTCCTCTGGTAACAATGGGTTGTGTAATGATGAGAGTATGTAACCTAGACACTTGTCCTGTAGGTATCGCAACTCAGAACCCTGAACTTCGTAAGAGATTTAAGGGTAAGCCTGAATATGTTGTTAACTTTATGCACTTTATTGCTCAAGAGTTAAGAGAATATATGGCTAAACTTGGTATCCGTACAGTTGATGAACTAATCGGTAGAACAGACCTACTAAAGGTTAAAGAAACTGAAGAGGGTAGCAAGGCATCAAGAATTGACTTAAGCCAGATTATCAACAATCCATTTGTCAATTCTGATGAACCTCAGAGATTTAATTCGGCTGATGTTTATAACTTTGAACTGGAAAAGACTATTGATGAAAAGGTTATTCTAAAGCAGTTAGAACCGGCATTTAAGAATAAAAAGAAGAAACATTCAATCGAAATTGATGTTACAAATACAGACCGCTCTGTTGGTACAATCTTCGGTTCAGAAATCACAAAGCACTTTGGTGATAATACACTTGAAGATGATACATTTAAGGTTAAGTGTAACGGTGCAGGTGGTCAGAGCTTTGGTGCATTTATTCCAAAGGGTCTAACACTTGAACTTGTAGGCGACAGTAACGACTACTTCGGTAAAGGTCTATCAGGTGGTAAACTTGTTGTTTATCCTCCAAAGGGTAGCACATTTAAGAGAGATGAAAACATTATCATCGGTAATGTTGCTCTATATGGTGCTACAAGCGGTAAGGCATTTATCAGTGGTGTAGCCGGTGAGCGTTTTTGCGTAAGAAACTCAGGTGCTATTGCAGTTGTTGAAGGTGTAGGCGACCATGGTTGTGAATATATGACAGGTGGTAGAGTTGCTATCATAGGTAAAACAGGTAAAAACTTTGCAGCCGGTATGAGTGGTGGTATCGCTTATGTACTTGATGAAGACTCAGACCTATATATGAGAATGAACAAAGAGCTTGTTTCTGTTAGCGTTGTATCAGAAAAAGCCGATATTCTTGAACTAAAGAATATGATTGAAGAACATGTTAAGGCAACAGACTCTCCAAAGGGTAAGGAAATCCTTGATAACTTTGATGAATATGTTTCTAAGTTTAAGAAGATTTTACCAAACGATTACGCAAAGATGATGCAGACAATGTATGCTATGGAAGAAAAGGGTATGACACCTGAACAAGCAAAGATTGAAGCATTCTATATTAATACAAGAAAGTGAGGCGTTGAAAATGGGTAAGCCAACTGGTTTTTTAGAATTTGAAAGAAAAAGCAATGTAGGCACATCGCCTCTTGAAAGAATTAAAAATTATAAAGAGTTCCACACACCATTGCCAGAAAATGAAAGAAGACAACAGGCATCAAGATGTATGGCTTGTGGTGTTCCTTTCTGCCAAAACGGTAAGCCTATTATGGGTATGGTATCAGGTTGTCCTTTGAACAACCTTGTACCTGAATGGAACGATTTATTATACACAAACGAATATGAGGCAGCAGCACATAGACTACTTATGACAAACAACTTCCCTGAATTTACTTCAAGAGTTTGTCCGGCTCTATGTGAAGCAGCTTGTACTTGTGGACTTAACGGTGATCCTGTTTCTGTTAAGGAAAACGAAAACTTCATCATTGAGTTTGCTTATAACTCAGGTTTGATGCAACCTAACCCTCCGAAGGTTAGAACAGACAAGAACATTGCCGTTATTGGTTCAGGTCCTTCCGGTTTAGCTTGTGCCGATCAGCTTAACAAGAGAGGTCACAATGTTACTGTATTTGAAAAGGATGACCGTATCGGTGGACTACTAATGTATGGTATTCCTAATATGAAGTTAGAAAAGCAAATCATCGACAGAAGAGTTCACTTAATGAAAGAGGAAGGCGTTAAGTTTGAAACTAATGTTAATGTTGGTGAAGATGTAAAGGCTAGTAAGCTACTTAATAAGTATGATGCAGTGGTACTTTGTTGTGGTGCCGGTAATCCTAGAGATATTAAAGCAGAGGGCAGAGATGCCAACGGCATTTACTTTGCAGTAGATTTCCTAAAAGCAACAACAAAGAGCCTACTTGACTCTAACCTACAAGACGGTAACTATGTTTCTGCTAAAGACAAAAATGTAGTTATTATCGGTGGTGGTGATACAGGTAATGACTGTGTGGGTACATCAATCCGTCAAGGTTGTAAGTCAGTAGTTCAGCTAGAAATGATGCCAAAATTACCTGACTCAAGAGCAGACAACAACCCATGGCCTGAATGGCCAAGAGTCTGCAAGACAGACTACGGTCAGGAAGAAGCAATTGCAGTATTCGGTCATGACCCAAGAATTTATCAGACAACTGTAAAAGAATTTGTCAAGGATGAAAACGGCAACCTAAAGGGTGTCAAGACAGTTATGGTTCAGTTTGTTACTGATAAGGAAACAGGCAGAAGAGTAATGCAAGAAGTAGAGGGTAGCGAAAAGTACCTAGATGCTGAACTTGTACTGATTGCAGCCGGTTTCTTAGGTCCAAAGAAGTATATTGCAGATGCATTTGGCGTTGAAACTAATCAGAGAAGTAATGTAGCTACTGAACAAGGCAAATATTCTACAAATGTAGAAAAAGTATTTACTGCCGGTGATATGCACAGAGGTCAGTCACTTGTTGTATGGGCTATTCGTGAGGGTAGAGATGCAGCAGCTGAAGTTGATGAGTATTTAATGGGTTATACAGCCTTAAAATAATTACAATATTGCTAAAAAGCAAGGTGTTTTTGCACCTTGCTTTTTTCTTTGTTGAATAGTATAAAATTATCACATAATGTAGATTAATATTTTATTATATAGTAAAAACTTAAATATTGTAAAATAACTCTTGAAATTAATAACATAAAATGGTACAATATAGATAAATTAATGAAATAATTAAAATAATGAAAATCCACTATGTAAAGTTGAACAATACTAATTGTATGCATAGTATCTCAGTTTAACATTTGTGCTTTTAAATTATTTGCGTTGAATTAATTTAATATTAATATTCTAACGATATTATTCGTTAGAAACGAAAGGAAATGTAAAATTATGAAAAAACAAGTAAAAAGAATTGTAACCGTATGTTTACTAGTTATGACTGTGCTGTCAGTATCAAATGTATTTGCTGCTGGGAATACCAGCCCTTGGGAATGGGCTAGTGGTTATGGTGGAACATCTACAGTAATAACTCCACATAGGGTAAAGAAAAATGCAACTGAAGCTTATATTAAAAATAGTCATAGCAGTAGGGATACCGTTGCCGTTAGAGTTTGTGGTACTAATAAGGCTTGCAATATTTCAGGTAAAAATGATGGTATAAACGTTACAGTTAAATGTCGTGATAATAATTATGAAACATACTATAACGTGCATAAAAAAGAAAGATGTTTGATGAAAAATAAAGTATATGAGAAAAAATATAAGTATTGTTATTTAACAATAGGTGTTGGTAAAAGTAATGCTGCGGAAGGTAATTGGGGTCCTGATTGTGGCTAATAAACGAAATAGTTGTACAACTTTTATTGTTGTAATTGTTACATTGTGTTTGTTCTTTAGTGGTTGTTCTTACACTAAAGATAACTCAAATCTTAATAGTAATGGTAGCAAAAATCACCCAACCACTATAGCAAGAAAGTCATATACAGAAGAGGAATTTGTAAGCTTTAGTGACCATAATAAATTTCCAAAATCATATTTGATAAAAGTTGGTGATGGTGATTGTTTTACTATTGACCACTTTGATAATAATGGTAATAACAAACCTGTTACTGTTACTTTTAATAAGGTATCTAAATATTCTAATATAAGTGAATTTGATAAGAACAACTTTGCAAATTATAAAGATGATATTGCTCCTTATGTCGATAAAAAGGGTAACTTGAAATCTTATAAAAGAACCACAAAGAAACTTATTAATGGAGGCTTAGATAAAAAGTTTGTTTCAGTTAATAAGAATGCACAACGTGAATTTGTTGTTCTTGATGTAGAAATTAGGAATACGTCTGATAAAAAGCAAGAAGGATTATCAACATACCAATTAGGTTTTGGTCGTTATAAAAGTTTGGATGATGAATTTGTTAGTAATGAATTGAATAATTATGAATTTACAGATGAAAAGGATAATTTAGCGTTTAGTGACTCAAATATATATTTTACTAAATCTAAATATAAAAATGTGAAAAATGTAAATAAGAGAATGATGAACTTTTATTCTTATACATTAAAACCTAATGAAACATTAAAGTGTCAGGTAGGCTTTATGATTGATAAGGATTTAGAAGATGCAATGATTATTATGCCTACAACAGGAACTCCATTACATTTGCAGGTGTTCAAATGAAAAAAATATTAAGCATTTTATTTATAGCTATTTTAGCTTGTGCGTTATGTTCTTGTGGCAAGTCGGAAAATACCGACTTGCCACAAAATACAACTGTGCCTACAACAACCGAGTCAAATTCCACTGAACCTAAGAAGTTAGTAGAACAATACACTAATACTATTGATGAAGAAAATCCAAATTTTTTAAAAATTAATGGTGATAAATTTACAGTTTGGTTTGTAGATTATAACCGTGATTTCGGTTATGACTATTATGATAAAAATGACGATTTTAAAAATTATTTTAATTTTAATAAAGACTTTGTTCCTATTGTTCAGTTGGTTGATGATTCTACTATAAAATATCAAGATAGTAAAGAGAGGGAGCTTAATCGTGAGTACTCTCTAAAGGCTTACACTAGATATACTTATGAAAATAATAAGCTAGTCAATAAAACAACTAAGGTTAATAGAACTTTACACACATTACAGTTAAAGATTCGTAATTCTTCTGATGATGAGGTTACTTTAACTAAATTACCTGAGATTAAGTTTATAAAAGATGATTCTTACGGTAATCAATCTTTTGTTAAGGAAAAGGTATATAAAGATAAGAATGGAAAGGTTCAGAAAGAAACTACCCCTATCTATGTTTATCCTTCAGCTAATCAATCTTCAACTAACTACAGTAAGTATTGTTCAATAAAGTTTAAGCCTAAAGAAACCAAGATTGTAACATTTAGATATATTCTTGATAATGACTTATACAATTCAGCTTATTTTTGTTTAGAAAATGAAGATAAAACTTTGTATAAGAAATTAAGTTATGATTATGATTGATTTAAAAGGAATTTATAATGAATATTTTTAAGTTAGAGCTAAAAAGAGCAATCTTTAATAAAAGAATGTTAATAGTTTTGCTCTTTGGTGTTGCTTTAGTGTTATATTATAATATAACTAATTTTATGGGTGAAATTGAATATTATAAGTATATTGCCCAAGAGAATTTAACAGATGGAGCTGACCTAACTAGTTTATATGGTAGATGGTTTGGTATGAATACTGATGTGGAAACAATTGTTTTCTTTTATTTGTTCCCACTAATTGCAGTTTATCCTGCTGCTATGATTTATTTTGATGACAGAAAAAATGGTTATCTAAAGAATCTCTATACTCAGTGTAGTAAGATAAAGTGCCTAATAAGTAAGTATTTCGCTACATTTGTTTCAGGAGGTGTAGCAGTTACTACACCTCTTATACTTAGTGTTATGTTATCTGCTTTATATTCTCCGGCGAGAGTTCCTGATTCAATTATCAATACTACTATAAATGATTGTAGTTTATGGGCGAATTTATATTTTCAGCATCCATTAATTTATTTGATTGCTTATATTTTACTTGACTTTGTTTTTGGTGGTTTATTTGCATGTCTAGCAATGTCTTTAAGCAATGTATTAAGTCACAAATTTACTGTGTTTATGTCATCATTTATATTTGTAGCTGTACTTGATTTTATTTGTCATCAACTAGGTACTTTGGAGTTAGAACCTGACCTATTTCTTGTTCCTGCTCAACTTGCTAAACCTATTGGTTTTGAACTGTTGATTTTTATTTTTGTGTTGTTGTTCTTCTCTTTGTTTACTTTCATAATAGGAGGTTTGCGTAGTGAAACTTATTAAACTTTCTATATTTGATATTAAACGAGGATTTAGAGAAGAAAGAAGTAAATTTCTATTTACAATTTTTGTATGCATAGCTATGTGTTTTTTGATGCATTATCAGTTACATAATTATTTAACGGTAAATCATATTAAAGGTGACTCAAGTCTTTCTTGGTTTGATTATCTGTTTTATAATCTAAAAGGTGATAAAGTATATAATTATCAAGACGGCGAGAGATTTATTATGCCTGCAAATTGGATTTGTTTTCAGGTTATTGTAGCACTTATTGTAGGATATTACCCTATACGTGATTTGTCCGGTTATGGCAAGAATACTTTAGTTCGTTCCAAAAGCCGAGTATTATGGTTTACTTCCAAGATAATTCTGACAGTTATTTTAGTAGCTTTGTTTTATGTTGCTATTTATGGTACTACTCTTGTATTTGGTTTATTTGATAGTGGTAGTGTTTCTACTAATCTAAATGTGGATGTTACTAACATTTTCTATCAAGTAGATATTTCTGATATTTATATGCCTACCTTTATAGTGTATATGTTAGTTGTTCCGCTGTTAACTTCAATAACTATTAGTATAGTACAAGTTGTTCTTTCTTTTGTAGTTAACCCATTTATTTCATTGGTTTTAGTAATCGGTTATTTTACATTAGGAACTTACTATGATTCTCCATTTTTAATAGGTAACTTCTCTCAGATATTTAGGAGTAAGTTCTTTAATGTTGAAGATGGTCGTACTATGGAACAGGCTTTATTATATTTAGGAATTATCACTGTTGTTTTCCTTGTGTTTGGCTATATTTATTTTAGCAAGAAAGATATTTTAAACAAGAATTGAGGTTAATATGATATTACAAATTGAAAATTTAACAAAGAAAATCAAAGGTGTTACTGTACTTGATAATATTAATCTCACCCTTACAGGTGGCACTTGCTATGGTTTTGAAGGAAAGAACGGTTCAGGTAAAACTATGCTTATGAGAACTATCTGTGGACTTATTCGTCCTACAAGTGGTATTGTTAAGTTTGATGATAAGATACTTGGTAAGGATTATTCTTTCCCGCCTAGTATAGGTGTTTTAATTGAAAATCCGGCTTTTATTCCGGAATATTCAGCTTTTAAAAATCTAAAGGTGTTGGCTTCAATCAATTCTAAGGTAACAGATGATGAGATTAAGGAAGTACTGGAGCAGGTTGGACTTGACCCAAATGAAAAGAAAATTTACAAAAAATTCTCTCTAGGCATGAAGCAGAAGTTAGGTATAGCTAATGCTGTTATGGGCAGTCCAAAGGTTGTTTTGCTTGATGAACCAATTAACGCTATTGATGAAAATGGTGTTGAAAATGTACGAAAGATTATTGCAAAACTAAAGGAAAAGGGTTCAATAATTATTGTTGCTTGTCACGATAAAGAAGAACTTGAATTCCTTTCTGATGAAATTTATACAATCTTTGAAGGCAAGATTGTTGACCATAGGAGTCTTAACGAAAATGAGTAAGAAAAAAGTAATTGTACTTTCTGTTGTTCTTATATTGGCTATAGCATATATTTCAAGGGTTGCTTATGTAAATATTGTACAAGCACCTGTAAAAATAGTGCAGTATTCCATTGGTGATAAAATAAAACATTGCAACTATCAGTTGCAAGTTACTAACTATAAGATTCTTTATAAAGATGAATTTATAAAAAAATATGGAGAATTTAGTGATGATTCCTATGATGATGACGATTATGCATTCATACTTGTTAATATGAATTACAAAATGTTGTCAGATAAAAACTATAAAAATTATAAATTTTCACCATTTGATATTCAAGCACAATATAACGCTATTTCTTTAATACCTGATTTGGACTTATATTATGATGTAATGCCGGATGATTATGAAGTAGTTGAAAAAGTTGGTGATTCTACCACTGTTATTCTTCCTTATGCATTTGCAAAATCTAACCTAACTGAGGAACATTGGAAAAATTTTAAAAACCTAGATTTTAAGTTATCTCTAAACGATGCCGAGAATAAGAAAATTGAAATTAATCTAAAAAAATAATTCAATACTACTATAAAAGCTATCAATTATTTTGATAGCTTTTTTCTTTATATAAAAGAAAAGTCCCATATTTGGGACAGTAAATATGTTATAATGTAACTGTAAGAAGATATTACCTATATGAAAGGAGTATTTCTATGAGTAACAACGGTTTTAACAATGATTTCAATAATGACTTTATGAATTACCAAATTTGTAATTCTGATATTCATTCACCAACAGGTAAGTATAAGAAAAAGCATTTCAATTCACTTGGTAGCATTATTCTCCTAATTATCGGCATAATTCTTGCAGTGGCTTTGATTGTCGGTTATGAAAATTCTGTTAATGAAAGAAAAGCAAGAGATAAAGAGTATTCACAGTTTTATAAATCTCATACTATTCCAACTACGACAACATATGATGACTATACTGTAAATGAAAATTACAATTCATACAACAGTAATTATTCTTATGGTAGAAAAAATTCAAATTCATACAGTGATGATGAATATAATGTAAAAATTTATAGCGATTCTGATGATTTTTATGAATACCATTATGATGACTTTGATGATTTTGAAGATGCTGATGACTACTATGAAGACCATATAGATTAAATTTGTGTCAAAATAAAAACCTTACCATAATATATAACGATTGGTGAGGTGATAGTATGGCTTTAGACACTAGAGAACTATTTGCTCGTATATTAAAGTGTGAAGCAGAATCCGAAGGGGAAGTTGGTATGAAAGCCATAGCAACCCTAATTATGAACAGAGCAAGAATTCCTTACGGAGAATTTGCAAGAGTAAATGACGGTGGCAATGTTCGTAATATATTAACTCAATATCGACAATTCACCTGCTATCATGACAATATTAATGGTGCTTATAATCCTCAAAATGTTTATAATATGACCCCTGACCCCATACAATATGAAATAGCTGATTGGGCTTTAGCCGGTGGAAGACTTTCAACAGTAGGCAATAGCCTTTTCTACTTTAATCCATATAGTAATGCTTGTCCAACATATTTCCCCAGTAAGGTAGGCATATTATATACACGAATAGGGGAGCATTGCTTTTATGCACCAACTAACGCATATGCTGATACTTAATAGGAGGATTATATGGTTAATAGAAATATGATAGATTTAGGTCAAATCTATGGCTTGACAGGTAATAACGCTAATAGATATATGTATGCTAATACATCAGATGTCGTGAATATTCCATCCCTAGAGGATATTGCAAATGCACATCAAATGAATAGAAATCAAAGTATGAATACCGGTGTAAATGACAGTAATATTGTACCAAGTAGCAGTATCCAAACTTTAGCAACGCCAATGTCGGATTTAGATGGAATCAATTCAGGTAACAGAAATTCAAGCGAAACTGCAACAGGTTCATCAGTTCCAATTTCATCCCCAATGAGGGTTAATTTAACTACAGAAGAAAGTGCTCAACCAATAGAAGAACACAACCAACCTTTTCAGTCTTTACTAGTAGATGCTCAGAGTATTCAGTATCTAAATAGCTTTGCAAGAACTCAAATCGGAAGAATGGTTCAAGTTAATTTTATGATGGGTACAAATACAGTTCAGACACTAGAAGGTACACTTTTAGGTGTAGGTACTAACTTCCTTTTAATCAATGAACGAGGAACAAGAAATGTCACTGCTTGTGATTTCTATAATGTAAAGTACATTAGATTTTTCTACTAAATTAACTCACATATTATAGCATTAGATACAAGGTATCCCTTACGGTTTAGGGATACCTTTTCTTTATCAACAGTCAGTAGTCCTGCTTTTTCAAGGATTTTAGCTTTCTTAATAATTTCTTCCGGAAACTTTTTATTATACTTTTCTTCATATTCCTTAAAAATTAAACCTCTTTTAAGTCGTAAGTTAAGCATAATAAATTCTTCTTCAGTACCACCAATACAATCAAAATTAGTTTTATCATTATAAAATTCTTCAAAACTTCTGTTGTAGTAAAATCTTTCACCCTTATAAAATGAATGTGCCGATGGACCAATACCAATATATTCTTCACATCTCCAGTATTTTGTGTTGTGCTTACTTTCAAAACCTTCTAAAGAATAATTAGAAATTTCATATTGACTATATCCAATACTTTCAAGGTATTCACTAACATACAAATACATTTCAGCCTGTTCATCATCACTAGGCATATTTAAACTGTCCTTAATTGTGTAGAACTTTGTACCTTCTTCAATCTTTAGAATATAAGCAGAAATATGCTTAACATTAAGGGACTTGCAAAAGTCCATAGAATATTTTAGTGACTCTTTAGTCTGAGTAGGTACACCAATAATAAGGTCTAGTGAAATATTATCAATACCTGACTTTTTAGCCTGATTAACAGTATTGATTATATCTTCCTGACTATGAGTTCTTCCAAGTAATTTCATTTCACTTTCTACAGCAGATTGCATACCGATTGATAATCTGTTTAACCCACATTTTTTAAGTACAGTAAAGTCAATTAATTCTTTGCTGGTAGGGTTCATTTCCATAGTAATTTCAGCATTTTTATCAACAGTAAATTTATCATTAATTACATTTAGTATTTTAGCAATTCTTTCAGTACCTAATGTACTGGGTGTACCACCACCAAAATAAACAGTATCAAGTACAATATCATCATTACAGTACTTATCAAATCTTTCTATTACTTTATCTACATACCTGTTCATTTCTTCATCATTCATCTTAATGCTAAAAAAGTCACAGTAGGGACATTTCCTTTTGCAAAAAGGAATGTGAATATATAATCCTATTTTCTTCATAATTACCTCAAAAACATTGACTAATTCTATTAATAATAGTAAAATATACTTTTAGAGATATGTCAAGTATTATTGGAGGAAAAATGAGCGATTTATTTAACGAAATTGATAAAAGAAGAACCTTTGCAATCATTTCTCACCCTGACGCAGGTAAAACAACACTAACAGAGAAACTGTTGCTATACGGAGGAGCAATTAACCTTGCTGGTTCTGTAAAAGGTAAGAGAACAGCAAAACATGCTGTATCAGACTGGATGGAAATTGAAAAACAAAGAGGTATTTCTGTTACTTCTTCAGTCCTTCAGTTTAAATATAAAGGATATTGTATCAACATTTTGGATACACCCGGACACCAAGACTTCTCAGAAGATACTTATAGAACACTAATGGCTGCCGACTGTGCAGTAATGGTTATTGACGGTAGTAAGGGTGTAGAAAACCAAACAATCAAACTTTTCAAAGTTTGCGTTATGCGACATATTCCTATTATTACATTTATTAATAAAATGGATAGAGACTCTAAGAGCCCTTATGACCTACTTGAAGATATTGAAAATGTACTTGGTATCAACACTTGTCCTATTAACTGGCCTATTGGTTCAGGTAAAGAATTCAAAGGTGTTTATGAAAGAAACACTAAGAAAGTTATTGCCTTTACTGCTAATAACGGTCAAAAGGAAGTTGAAAAAGAAGAATTTACTCTTGATGACCCTGAACTTGATTCACACCTAGCATACGGTCAAAAAGAAACTTTACTTGAAGATGTAGAACTTCTTGATGGTGCAGGTGATGAATTTGATATTGATGCAGTTCGTAAAGGTGAACTCACACCTGTATTCTTCGGTTCAGCTTTAACTAACTTTGGTGTTGAACCATTCCTAGAAGAATTTTTAAATCTAACTACACCACCACTTGCAAGAGAATCTGATGACGGTATTATTGAACCTAAAAGTGATGAATTCTCAGCATTTGTATTTAAAATTCAAGCTAATATGAACAAGAACCATAGAGACAGAATTGCCTTTATGCGTATTTGTTCAGGTAAGTTTGAAAAGAATATGGAAGTATTCCATATGCAAGGCAACAAGAAAATTAAACTTTCTCAGCCACAACAGATTATGGCTCAAGAAAGAGAAATTGTTGATGAAGCCTATGCCGGTGATATTATCGGTGTATTTGATCCTGGTATTTTCTCAATCGGTGATACTGTTTGTACACCATCACATAAGTTTAAATTTAAGGGTATTCCTACCTTTGCACCTGAACATTTCTGTTTAGTTAGACAGAAAGATACAATGAAGAGAAAGCAGTTCATTAAGGGTACAAATCAGATTGCACAGGAAGGTGCAATTCAGATTTTCCAAGAACTTGATGCCGGTATGGAAGAAGTAATTGTTGGTGTTGTTGGTGTACTTCAGTTTGATGTTCTAAAGTACAGACTAAACAATGAATACAATGTTGAAATTATTATGGAGAACCTACCTTATCAGTTTATCCGTTGGATTAAGAACGACAGTGAAGTTGATGTAAAGTCCCTTGACTTAGCATCAGACACTAAGAGAATTCAAGATTTAAAAGGTAATCACTTACTTCTATTTACATCTTATTGGTCAATTGATTGGGCGTTAGAACATAATAAAAGTCTTGAACTTCAAGAATTTGGTAATGTATAATTAAAAATTTAGCACAACCTTTTATAAGGTTGTGCTTTTTTGTAACTTATTTAAGAATAATATCAATCAACTTTGTCAAATATTCGGTTAATTTTACCACAAGTAATGATTTTTCATACATTGTATGTTATTTTATTAACAGAGAAAAGAACATTATTTTAATTAATTTATGGCACAAATGATATTATATATATGGACTGGGGTTGTAGTAATTTTACTGCAACCCTAGTTCTTTTTATTATAAATTATTTCCCAAAAAATAATTCAATATCATCTTCAACTGTACCAATACCTGAAATTCCAAAGTTATCGACAAGAACCTTTGCTACATTTTCAGATAGAAAAGCCGGTAGTGTAGGACCAAGATGAATATTTTTTACACCTAAGTATAATAATGCTAGTAGTACAATAACAGCCTTCTGTTCATACCATGAGATATTGTAAATAATAGGTAGCTGATTAATGTCATCAAGTCCAAACACTTCTTTTAATTTTAGAGCAATAACTGCAAGTGAATATGAGTCATTACATTGACCGGCATCAAGTACCCTAGGAATACCGTTAATATCACCTAGATTTAGCTTGTTGTACTTGTATTTTGCACAACCGGCAGTAAGAATAACTGTATCCTTAGGTAAAGCCTGTGCAAAGTCTGTGTAGTAGTTTCTTGATTTTGCTCTACCGTCACAACCTGCCATAACAACAAACTCCTTAATATCACCACTTTTAACTGCATCAACAATTTTATCAGCAAGTGAAAGTACCTGATTGTGTGCAAAGCCACCAATAATTTCACCTTGTTCAATTTCTGTAGGTGGAGGACATTTTTTAGCTAGTTCAATAATTTCAGAAAAGTCTTTTTCTTCACCAATGCCACCATCAATGTGCTTAACACCCGGATAACCTGTAGCACCTGTAGTGAATAGTCTGTCAATATAACTTTTCTTAGGTGGTACAATACAGTTAGTAGTCATTAGGATAGGACCGTTGAAACTTTCAAATTCTTCTTTCTGTTTCCACCAAGCATTACCGTAGTTACCAACAAAGTGAGAATACTTTTTAAAGTGTGGATAGTAGTGTGCAGGTAGCATTTCTGAATGTGTGTAAATGTCAATTCCGGAATTTTCACTTTGCTTTAGTAGCATTTCAAGATCTTTTAAATCGTGACCTGATACTAGAATACCGGGACGATTCTTTACGCCAATATTAACCTTAGTAATCTCAGGATTACCATAAGTTGATGTGTTAGCCTTGTCAAGCATCGCCATACCGTCAACACCGTATTTACCTGTTTCAAGTGTAAGATTGATTAATTCTTCAACTGATAAACTGTCATCAAGTGTCTTAGCTAATGCACTTTGTAAAAATGCATCAAGTTCTTCATTGTCACTCATTAATACATTAGCGTGTTTACTGTATGCAGAAAGTCCCTTTAAACCATATGTGATTAACTCTCTTAAACTTCTAACATCTTCATTCTTTGTAGAAAGTACACCAACAGTTTTACCTTTATTTTCATATTCATCTTTGTTGCCATTCCAAAATACTTCTTTAGGTAAAGACTCTTTATCTTCAACCTTAGGTAGTAATTCTTCCTTAACCTTTAAAGTTTCTGTAACTCTATCTTCAATTACCTTTTTGTCAAAATTTGCATTGGTAATTGTTGTAAATAGGTTAAGTGTAATAAGGTGATTAATTTTCTTATCAATAACCTTATTTTCTTTTCTTAACTGTGTAGTAACAGTAGAAAGTAGCTTACTTACATATACCAACAAGTCTTGCATAACTGCTGTGTCAGGTGTTTTACCACATACACCACTTAGAGTACAACCACTACAGTTAGCAGTCTCTTGACATTGATAACAAAACATTTTATTTTCCATTATATATACCTCCAAAATTTCAAAGTCCCTTGACTTTGTGAGGTTAGTATAATATATTTTCAATTATAATTATGTTGTTTCTACAACAAAATCTAAAAAGGATGAATTTACTATTTTGAAATTACAAGAAAAACTTTTAAACCAAGAGAATATAAAAGTCCTAGAAAATTCATTATTGTTTAATAATATTTCTGTAGAGGAATTAAATAACCTATTGCATTGCTTAAAACCAACTATCAAAGAATATAACAAAGGTGAGTATATCTTTACTACAGGACAAAGTGTAAACACAATAGGACTTGTACTTGATGGAAATATAATAATAGAAAATAATGATGTGTGGGGTAATAGAAACATAATTGATACTGTAACAGTAGGGGAGATTTTCGGAGAAAATTATGCTTGTATTATGAATGAACCTATTTTAGTTGATGTAGTGTCAGTAAAAAATTCAAAAGTAGTATTCTTTGAAATTAACAAAATTCTTAATTTATGCAGTAATGTGTGTACTTATCATAATAGTATAATCAAAAATTTACTTACAATCTCATCAGTAAAGTGCCTTAACTTGTCCAAGAAAATTTTAATAACAACACCTAAAACTATCAGAGAAAAACTGTTGTCATACCTATCCTATGTGTCAAAATCAAAGAATTCAACTACATTTGATATTCCTTATAATCGTCAAGAATTAGCCGATTATCTTAATGTGGATAGAAGTGCCTTGTCCTATGAAATCAGTAAAATGCAAAAAGAAAACTTCTTCATCAATACAAAAAACCACTTTCAATTACTTATATAAAAAGACCTACACAAAAGCATTACGCTAATGTGTAGGTCAATTTTTATAATTAAATTTATTCACAAGCCTTGTTAATGCAGTTAATTGCATTTATGCTTCTAGGGTAACCAATGTATGGAACACATTGTAAAACAACTTTAGTCAAGAATTCCTTGTCATTACCCATATTCATATTACCCTTTGAATGGGCAATAAGCTGTGGTTCACAACCACCTTGAGCAGATAAGAAACAGAAAGTAATCATTTCTCTTTCAGCAAGAGTAAGTCCTTTTCTTGTGTAGTAGTCACCAAAGCAGTTATCAGCTAACCACTTGCTAATAGTACCTGCTTTCCAAGCCTCTTTCATATGTTCACCAAAGATAGTAGCTTGAGCCTCAATACCTTTTTCAAGTCTGTCTTCAAGTGTAGTTGTACACTGATAAATAACTTATATCTTATTCCTTATTCACATTATATATCTTTAATATTATAATGTCTAATACTTAAAATTAATCATCAGTTATGCCTTTTAGGTATTGCTCTATAAACTCAATAAATGTTGATGTTGCAGTAGAAAATATACAGTCTTTCTTCCAAATAAGTACAGTTTCACTTTCAATTTTAGGACTGAAAGGAACAAATTTTAACCCATCATATTTGCAGTTAAGTTTAATTCCTACAACACAGCTTTCTGTACTTTTGCCCATCATAGCTTGATTATACATTAGGTTGCCTTTACCAACAATCATATTACCATTGTTTTTACCTAGCCAACTGTTAACCTTTTGTTGCATAAACTTGTTCATAGGAACTATCATTGGAACACTTTTTAAGTTCTTAGGTTCAACAAATTCTTTGTTAGCTAACTCACATTCTTCACAAATGTAAACACCCCAAAGTTCTTTAATAGGCATAGCAACATAGTTATATTTGTCAATATCAATAGGAGTTTGTACAAGACCAATGTCAAGAAGTCCACTTTCAATCCTATCAAAAACACTGTAACCGTTACCACTGTGTAAGTCAAATTGTACCAAAGGATATTTCTTTCTAAATTCAGCAATAATATCACCTAAAATTTTAGAAGACAAAAATTCCCCACAACCAATATTTATTACACCCTCAAGTTCTTTTTCATTGTAAGAAAGTTCTTTAACTGTCTTATCGGCTAAAGACAAAATTTCTTGAGCTCTTCTTTTAAGAATTAATCCATCCTCGGTTAAAGAAATGTTGTGATTGTTTCTAATAAATAACTTTGTGCCAAGTTCCTTTTCAAGTTGAGCAATTTGTCTTGATAGGGTAGGTTGAGTTATATGTAGTAGCTGACTTGCCTTAGTAAAATTTTTTTCATTAGCAATAACTAAAAAATAATTCAAAACTCTTAGTTCCATATTTATCACCAAATTCATTATATCATATTGATAAATAATAAGAAAGACAGTATAAAAACAAACAAATAAATATATATCTTTAATTCAATTCTTTATTCTTATGTTAATAATTTGACAGAAAGATATAATTGTAAAGTATATATCTGTAAAAAGATGTGCAAATAGTAGAATTATTAACAAAGTTCACAAACATTCTAATTTGTTCATATTTTATTAACAAAATAACGATATAATTTATTGGTAATTATTATAATATGAAAATATTTATAACTACATTCTATAGTTATAAAAGGAGAGAGAACATGAAAAAAGTATTATCCATTATGCTCATCATTCTTGTTGTTTTCTCATCAATGCCTATGACGGTATTCGGTGCAGGAAATCAAGATAATAGTAATGATGAATTTACTTATGCTTTGTCTGAGGATAACGCAATAATCACTAGTTATAACGGCAGTGATTTGTTTGTGGATATTCCTTCTGAAATTGACGGACACAGTGTAACAGAAATTTCATCTACTACATTCAAGAATGATAACAGTATTGTAGGTATTGAAATACCTAATGGTGTTACAACCATAGGTCAAGGTGCTTTTAAAAATTGTTTAAAAGCTCAGTATATCAGCCTACCTGCAACACTAAAGAATATTGACACAAACACTTTAACATCTAATGATGATTGTGTTTATATTGTTGAAAGAAATTCTGATGCTGAAAAGTTTGTAACAGAAAATGATATGAACTATAAGAAGAGATTTGCTTCAGATAAAGTGTCAGAGTCCGGACAAGACGATAACATAAGTTACAGATACAACAATCTCACAAGTTCACTTTATGTATACGGTGAAGGTGAAATTAAGAATTATAATTCTGATAACCAGCCTTGGAAAAATTATAAATCAACAGCTAAGTCAATAAAATTATTTGATGGTATTACTTCTATCGGTAACTATGCTTTTTATAATTTTACAAGTGTTACACCGGAAGTTACCATTCCAAGTTCAGTTGAAAAAATCAACTACGAATCATTTTCTAATTGTACATCATTAAAGAAAATTACAATTCCTAATAATATCAAGACTATAGATAACAGAGCATTTTACAGTTGTACAGGAGTAACAGAAATAGAACTAGGTACAGGATTAACACAGTTAGGAACTGATTATAGAGATTATAATAATCCGTTCTACTATATGACCAGTGTAAAGAAGATTACTTTTAATACTGAAAAAGTACCAACAACTCAATGTGCAGATACTTTTGAATATATGAATAACCTAGAAACTGTCTATGTACCGGTTGATGGTTATAGTGATTATGTAACCAGATTTTCACCATATATCAATAATGCAAGAATTGTTATGATTTCAGACAGTGACTTTGTTATTAAGGATGGTGTACTACTTCAATATTCAGGTACTGACACAGATGTTGTAATTCCTGATAATGTAACAGAAATCGGTGACTCAGCATTTAAGAATAACACTAATATCAAAAAGGTAACTTTCTCTAAGAATATTAAGAAAATTAACCAATCAGCCTTCTATAGTTGTACAAATCTAGAAACAGTTATTTTCAATAACTTAATTAGTTCTATTGGTAATAGTGCTTTCTATGGTTGTACAAAACTTTCAGGTGTATTAAAAATTTCTGAAAACACAAGAAGTGTAGGTAATTATGCTTTCGCTAATTGTACTTCATTAACTTCTGTTGAAATTGCAAGTAACAATGAAGAAATTAAAATCGGTGATTATTCATTCCAAAATGATACTTCTATTAAGTCAATTTCACTGGGTAATGTTACTTCAATCGGTAAGTATGCATTTGATAACTGTAAAGGTATCAATACAAAAGTACAGTTTAATGATACTCTAAAAACAATTGGTGAATATGCATTTAGAAATTGTAGCAATATTATTGATACATTAGTTATCCCAACCAGTGTAACATCAGTTACAACAGGTGCATTCCAAAACTGTTCAAGTATTGCTAATGTTGAAATTCCTGATTCTCTAACTAGAATTAGTGCATATACTTTTGATGGTTGTAAAAGTTTAGAAAGCATCGAAGTTCCTGATTCAGTAACTATTATTGATAATCATGCATTTAATAATTGTTCAAGTGTTGAAACAGTTACTTTAGGTAAGAATGTTCAAACTATCGGTAGCAGTAATTATTACTACTACAACCCATTCAACGGTATGAATTCTGTAAAGGAATTTACATTTAAAGGTGATACATTACCATCAGCATCATTTAACGATATTTTCTATTCAATGAATAGACTACAAACTGTATATGTAACTCTAAAGGCATATAAGTCATTTGGTTATACATATTCAGCATATATTAACAATGCAAGATACAAGGTTTTAGGTTACAAAGATGACTTTATTGTTAATGACAAGAGTGAGTTATTACTATATCAAGGTAATGATACAGTAGTAACAATTCCTGAAAATGTTGAAACTATTGAAATTTCAGCATTCCAAAATAACAGTACCATTGAAAAAGTGATTTTCAATGAAAATCTAAAGTCAATTTCTTCTTATGCTTTTGAAAATTGTATTAATCTAACATCATATGAAGTAAATAAAAATCTTGAGAATATCGGTAGCAGAGCATTTTATGGTTGTACTTCTCTTGAAAGTGTAAACTTAAATAATAATCTTACTACTATCGGTTCATCAGCTTTTGCAAACTGTACAAGTATAAGTGGTGACCTGAGAGTACCAAGTTCAGTAATTTCTATCGGTAGTAGTGCTTTTGACGGTGACAGTAGTATTGTTACTCTAAAGATTGAGGGTAACAAGAATGGTACATCTATCGGTTCTTATGCATTTAGAAATGCTAAGGCTTTAACTTCACTTGACTTAGGTTCAGTAGAAACTATCGGTACATATGCTTTCCAAAATTGTACAAGCCTTACAGGTGAACTTATTATTCCTGATAGTGTAACTTCAATGGGTGAAGGTGCATTCCAAAACTGTAGTAGTATTACATCATTAACTCTATCAGAAAAACTAACTGCAATTTCAAGATATGCTTTTGCAAATTGTTCTGCTATTAAGGGTGAAATCAGAATTCCTGATTTAATAACAGATATTTATGACGAGGCATTTAGAAATTGTAAAAATGTTGAAAGCGTTGTACTGGGTACAAATATCAAAAATATCGGTTCAAACAATTATTATTACTATAGTCCATTTAATGAAATGACTTCTGTTAAGGAGTTTATGTTTACAGGTACTAATGTTCCAAATTGTCCTTTTGAAGATTTATTCTATTCAATGAATTCTCTGGAAACAATTTTTGTTCCGGTAGAAACTAAGGATAATTTTGTAGATAAGTTTGATAAGTACAAGAATAATGCAGTATTCTCAACAGATACTATGAAGTGTGGTGTTAGAAATCTAACTGCTTCTAATTTATACAGCAAAACAGTAAAACTTACATGGTCTAAGCATCAAAACGATACTGTTACAAGTTATATTATTACTAGAGATGGTGAACAGATTGCAACACCAAAGAATAATCAGTTTATTGATTATGATTTAACACCTAACAAAACTTATGAATATACAGTTTATGGTGTGAATGATGCAGGAGATAAAACAAGAGGTACTAAATTATCAGTAACTCCACATTCAATGGATGTTCTTGATATTACTACTCCTCATAGTCAAAATACTGTTTCTGTACAAGACGGTTCAATTACTGTAAGTGCAAAGAATGAAAATAACGGTATTGATTTAGATGGTAATGCAGTTTTAGGTAAACTATATTACTTTAACAAGGATAATAATAGAATATTTATCGGTAAGTCAAATGCAGTTATCAGCGACAAAATTTACTTTAACTTTGATTTAGATGTTGAAGATATTCCAAACGGTGAATATAAAGTTCTATTTACTTATACAGATATTGACAATGTAACAGTAGAAAAGGAAGGTACAATTCGTGTAGATAAGAGTGTACCTGAAAAAATCCAGAATGTTGTTGCATTAGGTGACTACAACGATATTAAGGTTTCATGGTCAAAGTCCAGTGAAGTAGATAGTAAGATTTACAAAATTTATAGAAAATCCGAAGTTGATACAGATTTCTCTCTATTAACTACAATTAAGGGTAGAGATATTCTTTCTTATACTGATACAAATGTAAAGAAAAACAGACTATATACTTACTATGTAATTACAGAAAACAGCTTTGGCATTGTAAGTGAAAAGTCTAATGAAACTATTGCAATGCGTGGTATTGATGAAGAACCGCCTGTAATTACTTCAATAACCCCATCAAGTTATAGCTATATCGGTAATGTACAGAAGATTACAGTTGAAGCAACAGACAATCTAATGTTAGGTAGTGCAAAGCTATACTATAGTACAGATGAAGAAAATTGGACTTTAATTGATACAGTGAAGAATTCTCCATTTACATTTGCTTTCAATACTAAAGAATTAACTGATACAGAAATTTCTGTTAAGGCAGTTGTATATGACCTACAGGGTAACGAAAGTGAACCTAAGATTGTTAAGTACAAGATTGATAATCAAGGACCTGATAAGGTAACAGATTTTGCTATTAGTAAAGTTCTTTCTACAAAAGTTACTCTAAAATGGAAACAACCAAAGGCTGAAGATTTAGCTAGTTATGTTCTAGAAGAAAAATTGGAAAACGGTAACTTTAAGGTAGTGAAAGATAACATTACCGATAACGGTTGTGTTATTGAAAACTTAACACCAAATACAACTCATATTTATCGTGTAGCAGGTGTTGATAAAATCGGTAATGTTGGTGGATATTCCGATACATTAGAAGTTACAACTACTGATGATACAACTGCACCTGTAGTTACTTCATTATCACCATCAGCCGGTAGAAGAAACTCAGTAATTAACTTTAGTGCAACAGCCGGGGACAACTACGGTATTAAGTCAATAGAAATTCAAATTTCAACTGACTTAAAAACTTGGAAATCTCTATCAAATAAAGAATTTACAATAGCATCAAAAACTGCAACATATTCATTTAATGTAAATGTTGATGAGTTTAATGACGGCAGTATTTATGTAAGAGCAGTTGCAACCGACTTTGCCGGTAATGTTAGTGATACTTCAAGTAATGCACCATTTGTTGAATATATGATTGACAAAACTGCACCATCTTCACCTACAAATTTAGTAGCTACAAGTACAGATAATGCAATCTATTTAACATGGCTACAGGGTTCTGAAGAAGACTTGTCAACTTATTCGGTATATCGTTCAACTGAAAAGGATAGTGGATTTATCCTACTTGCAAGTGGATTAAAGCAAATTAATTACTGCGATACTACTGCAAAGAGTGGCACAGTATATTATTACAAAATTGCCGTTACAGATACAGTAGGCAATGTTAGTGTATTTTCACAGACAGTAAGTGCAAAACTTGCTGAGGATATAATTTCTCCTGAAGTTATTAGTATCTCTCCTGATAGCAATTCTTCAATCAGTAAACAGTTCCATACAGTAAGTGCTTTAGTAAAGGATAATTACTTAGTAGATACTGTTACTTTTGAATATAAACTTGATGGTGAAAATACTTACAAAGTATTTAGCACAGTAAAGAATGTAAATGCTGACTACAAAACTGTTTCAGCAGATATTCCTTTATCAGGTATTACTAACTCAAAGAAAGTTTATGTAAGAGTATATTGTACTGATACAAGTGGTCTAAAGTCAGAATATAGCAAAGTTTATACTTATACATATGATGATTTAGCACCATCAATTAATAACCTAAAAGCAGAAATTAAGAAAAACACAGTAACTCTTAATTGGTCAGATAATAAAGACAGTGACCTATCAGGCTTTAAGGTTTACAGAATTGATGAAAAGGGTAGAGAAACATACTTAGGTTCAAGACAAGTTTCTTCTAACCATTCATATGAATTTTATGATACTATCAGTTCTAAGTCTGATTCAAAATATACTTACAAAGTAGAAACTTATGATGAGTCAGGTAACTACTCCTCAACTTTATCAAATACAGTAGAATACAAAACTGTTGGAGATAAAGAAAATAACGAAAAACCTGTTGCCAGAATCAACGGTAATGAAGTAATGGAAAAGGGAGTTGAAGAATATTTTGACGGTTATTCTTCAACAGATGACGACAGTATTGTTTCATATCATTGGGATTTTGGTGACGGCACTTATTCTGATGATATTCAACCTATTAAAAGTTATAGATTAGCAGGTACATATGAAGTTAAGCTAACTGTAACAGACTCATTTGGTGAACAGTCAACTGCAACTTTCACAGTAACAGTTAAAGAAAGAACTGCAATCGGTACAGTAAAAGTTAAAGTAGTTGATGAAAAGGGCAAGATTATTCCTCAAGCACCTGTTTACTTTAATCTAGGTGAAGATAACCAAAAGGTTATTTATACCGATAGTAACGGTTATTCTTCATACAACCTTGCCGGTGGTGATACATTAGTAGGTTGTTACAAGTCAGGATATTTACCTGTTAGAAAGAATGTAACAGTCCTTACAAATGCAACTAGAGAAATTACTTTAACTATGATTAAGGAAGAACTTGTTACCGGTACTTTTGAAGTAACAAGAATGACATTTAACGAAATTGTTGATGCAGGTATCGATGTATATGACCCAGCTAACCAAAATGTTTATTCTGTTGAAGTTACTGTTAGATATGGTGAAAAAGAAATTCCAATTAAGTATATTAGAAATGATAACAAAATTATAAAATATACTGTTTCTAATTCCGGTGGCTCTAAACCTAACGAAAACAAACCTAACGGTAACGGAAATTCTACTATTAGTGGTATTAGCTTTATTCCAAATAAAGAGAATAAAGAGTTTATTGCAATTCTACAGTTTGATGCTACTGCAAAGACACTAAAAGAATTCTTTGATGTAAAACTTCATATTGTAAATAACGCAACTAAAAACTTTGTCCTAACAAATAATGAAGTGAACCTAAATGTACCTGATGGACTTCACCTAATGGATAATGTTTCCGGTGAATGGTGTAACAGTAAGAATGTTAAGTTTGATAAACTTGTAGGTCAAGAAACTAAGACACTGTCATGGATTGTTCGTGGTGATAAGGTAGGTTCTTATGACTTGTCAGCAGATTATTCCGGTGTGCTAAGTGAGTTTGAAGAAACAGTTAAGACTTCTTTCAAAACCGATGAACCTATTGATGTTTACGGTATGACAAACATAATGTTTAATGTTGAAGTATGTAAAGAAATCCGAAACAATGCTTTCTACTTTAATATCGGGCTAAAGAATGTTGGTAATATTGATGCAATTTGTCCTTCTCTTGACTTTAATAATATTGTAAAGAATATTACTTCAACAGCACTTGGTCTTGACCCATCAGATGAAAATTATTCTCCTGATTTTTCAGTAGATGCAAGACTAATGAATGTTAGAACTGTATCAGCAGATAATCAAAGTAAGTATGTTGATTATAAATACTCAAAGGATGGTAGTATTGCAACTAATATAAGTACTCTTGCACCTGACGAATCAATTTATTTTGATTATGTAGCATATAACGCAATTAACTATGATGATATTGCACAGTTTAAGTCAGCATCATATAAGGTTCTTGACGGTATCGGTGGTGGTGTAACAGTAACACCGATAGACTTTAACTATTATAGTTTTGCTAATTCTACAGATAAAGTTAACGACTTAACTTCTAAAGAAGATAATAGCAGAAAGTCATCAGCTGATTATCTATTAAACGGTAACAACTTCCTATATGTTAAAAACAGTGATATGGCTAATTCTCTCGGTGAGGGTGTTTATAATAGCCTAAAACTTGCTTTAACACTTGATTTTGAAACACTTACAAAGGATGATAAGAAGAAATTAATTGATGAATTATTGGTTAAAATGATTACCGATGATAATTCAGAACAAAACATTAACGGATTAGTAAGTGACCAGTATGTAAGTGCAGTTAAGAATGCTCTTTATGTTATAAAAAGTTCTTGTGATTCCTTTGACTTTGGTGATAATACAACTAAAGAAAAGGTAACTGCTATTATCAGTAATGCATTAGATAGCACTAATACAATAAACGAATTAGCAGGTAATTTAGAAAACTCAACTGATGAAGATTCAATTATTAATACATTCTATGGGAAACTTGGACTATCAGCAGTTGGTGGTATATCAGTTACTACATTTAAAAAGCTAGTTGGTGATAACCTAGGCTATAGTGAAAACTCAGCATTATTTAAGGGTATCACAGGTGTAAGTGAATACGGTGGTATGGCAGTTGAATTATTAGTAGAAAATCCTATTAATGCTTATAATGATGCAGTTACTTCTCGTTACCTTTATACTCAGTTAAAGGCTCAAGCATCTGTCGAACAAGCCACATTACTACTAAATACTTTAATCAGTTATTATTCTGATGAAGAACGCTTTAGAGATTTTATGAAAGACTCTCAGCTTAATTCATTAATGTATAAGTCAGCTAATACCAACTACAAAAAGCTAATCGCTGATGAGGCTAAAAAGCTAAAGTCACAGTTACTAAATGACTCATATGACTTTAGATTAGAACTTGCTAAGAATTTCGCCTCAGCTACTGCAAATTCAGTTGCAAATATTGTACTTGATGAAGCTATTTCTAAGTCACTTGGTAAGTTGGCAATTTGGTATGAAGCACTTTCAGCCACATTCCAAGTAGTAGATTCAGCCTTTGGCATTGGAGATATGTATGAGGCAGCAGATTCATTTGCTATTGCAAACTATATTTCAATGGCAGTAGAATCAGGTTACAACACAATTTCTAACAGTTATAAGAATAAAAACAGTAATCTCCTTTCAACAGGTCTATTTAAGGATATTGTTTCTGATGATTCTTCTTTAAATGACGACTCATTAGCTGAATATACTTTATATGAAATGAAGTCACTTTGTCAGATTAGACTACTGGGTGAACAACTATTCTATAAGTATATTAATAGTGACAATTCAAATATTATTCATACTGATGAAGAATTTGATGCAAAGATAGTTAAAGAAGTAAATGATTATTTCGGTATTAATGCAAAGAATATTGAAGAAGTATTTGATTATGTTTATGAAAAAATCTTATCTTCAAGAGACAGTATCTTTGATATTGAAAGAAAAGAAAGTATCACTCAGCCATCAGCACCAACAGTAACTATTGATTATAACAATCTTCGTACAGTAGAAAAGTTTGATGATAAGTATGAATATTGTACAGAAGATGGTGTATGGCATACTTGTGACGGATATATTAATGTATATCCTAAGACAGTAAGAACTATCCTAAGGGTTAGACTAAAGTCTAGTGGCAACAATATGTCCGGTAAGATTACAACAGTAAATGTTTATGCTAAAAAGTCAGTTAGCAAAAATGTTTCAGTTAAATATTCAGATGGTAAGTACTATCTAACTAACCTAAATGAAAACTATTCATATCAAGTAGCAACGGTTTCTTCATTAACTGCAAATGCTGATTGGTCAAAGGAAGTAACAATTAACAATAAGGTTGATGCTACTGTTACAGGTTTAAGTAATTCGGATTATCTATCAATCAGAATTCTTGAAAATAAAGATCTAGAAGTAATGACTTCCGAACCAACAGTTCTTAAGGTTAATAAGAAATTACCTTTAACTATTGTTACAGAGGGTGACGGTAATGTTACACAGACAAGTAGTGACGGTTACTACTTTGTTGGTGATGATGTAACACTTACAGCAGAAAAGGCAGCTGACTCAATTTTTGCAGGTTGGTATGTAAACGGTCAAAAAGTAAGTTCAGACCCTACATATATTATTGAAATGACTGAATTTGCAGAAATTACTGTTAAATTCACCGGTGAATCAGAAGTAAAAGCAACTTCAATTAATGTAACTTCTCCATATACAGAAAATAAAGATACTTTCTATGTTGGAGAAAAAACAAAGCTGATAGCCAACTTTACACCAAGTTATACTTCAAATAAGACAGTAAAATGGACTTCAAGTAATAATTCAGTGGCCACAGTTAATAACAATGGTGTAGTATCATTCATAAAGAGTGGTAAAGCAGTAATTACTGCTACAACTTCAAATAATATTTCAGCAACATACAATATTAATGTTGTAGAAAATAAAGTTGAGAAACTGGTTATCACAACTGATTTCTCAGTAAAACAGTATTTTGAGGGTGAAACATTCTGTAATGACGGTTTAAAGCTGGTTGCAGTTTATACAGATGGTTCTTCATCATATGTTGATGATTACACAGTAACAGGTTTTGACAATACAAAAGCCGGTGAACAAACATTAACCATTACTTCAAATGGTAAAACAGTTACTACAACAGTTACAGTTCTCCATAACGGTATTTGGAATGTAGTCAAAGAAGCCACTTGTAAAGAAACCGGTAAAATGGAATATGTATGTTCAATTTGTAATAATGTAGTTTCTGAGAAAACCATTGAAAAGATACCTCATACTGTTGTAATAGATAAAGAAGTTAAACCAACTTGCGAAAAGGATGGACTAACTGAAGGTAAGCATTGTTCAGTATGTGGCGAAGTAATTACTCCACAAAAGAAAGTTCCAAAGCTAGGTCATACAGTAGTTAAGGATAAGGCAGTAAAACCTACATATACACATACAGGTTTAACTGAGGGTTCTCATTGTTCAACTTGTGGTAAGGTGATTGTAGCCCAAAAGGTTGTTCCAAAGTTAAAGAAAACAACTATTACTCTAAAGAAAGCTAAACAATCTGTTTATGTAAAGGCTAAAACTACTGTAAAAGCTACAATTAAAAATCCTGTTGGTAAAACTACTTATAAGAGTAGCAATACTAAAATTGCAAAGGTAAACAGTAAAGGTATAATTACTACTTATAAGTTAGGTACAGTTAAAATTACCGTTACAAATAATAAGGTATCTAAAACTATGACACTTGTAGTGAAGAAACCTAAGCTAAACAAAACTTCACTTACACTAAAGAAAAATAAATCCTATACACTGAAAGTTATGGGTAGAGTAGGAACTGCTAAGTTCACTTCTTCAAATACTAAGATTGTTACCGTAAATAAATACGGCAAAATCCTAGCTAAGAAAAAAGGTAATGCAGTAATCATCGTTAAAACAAATGGTGAAACTCTAAAGTGTAGAGTAAAGGTAAATTAACTTAATAAAAGAAAACTGACATCACACTAGTGGTGTCAGTTTTACTTTTCAAAGAATTATTCTAAATTATACTTGACATATAAATTATATAATGTTATTATGTAACTACCATAAAGAGTGCGTGAGGGAGTAAGCCCTATGATCGCACACCAACCTACCAAAAGGCAAGGTGGTAAAGCTTAACCGATGGTGTGTATATATTTAGACTGGTCAACATCTATCGGTAACGATGGGTGTTATTTTTTTACCTCTCTTTGTGGAATTATTACTCAAAGGGAGAATTTTTTATGTCAAGAATTAAAAACTTATTAGCAGAAAATGAAGGAAGAATCTATGTTTATCTTAAGGATAAGGAAGTAGCAAATCAGTTTATGATTGATGCCGAAAGTGAGGGCTTTACTTTCAGTGACGGCAAAAAGCCAACTGAAAGAAAACCGTCCGATATTATGGCAATTAATAAGGACAACACAATTAATTATGTTGGTACTGTAGGTCATATTGCTTATCAATCAGCAGACAAAATCGGAGATGAACCACTTATTAAGATTGATTACAGTGAAGTACTGCAACAATCAAAGTAAAATCAATATGTAATAAGAAAGGCTGATACTATTTGGGTATCAGCTATTTCTATATAATTACAATATAAATTCTATGTACAAGCAAAATGCCAAATTCATTGAATAAAATGTACTAATAATTTGGAGGTGGTGTTGTGCTGGAATTTATAAATTTTTTAGGTCAGTATATTTTTACTTTTATTCTTCACATATGTGGTAATGGAAAATTTCCTAAACCATTATCGGAAGAGAAAGAAAAAGAATATCTTCTAAAGTCCAAGAATGGCGATATTAAGGCTAGAAATATTTTAGTAGAACATAATTTGAGATTAGTGGCACATATTATCAAGAAATATTATGCAGTAAATGTTGACCAAGATGATTTGGTTTCAATCGGTACAATAGGACTTATAAAGGCCATAAATACATTTGATATAGACAAAAATATAAAACTCAGCAGTTATGCATCAAGGTGTATTGAAAATGAAATTCTAATGCACTTTAGAAATCTTAAAAAATCCTCACAAAATGTTTCTCTGGAAGATGCAGTTGATATTGACAAAGACGGTAACACCCTAAAATTAATGGACTTACTTTCTATTGATGATGATTTTGCAGATAACCTTGATAAAAAGTTAAATCTTCAAAAGATTAATAAGTACCTAACAGAAACTTTAACTAAAAGAGAATTACAAATTATCAATCTGAGATATGGACTTAATGGCAGTAAACCACTAACTCAAAGAGAAGTATCTTCAATTATGAATATATCTAGGTCATATGTTTCAAGAATAGAGAAAAAGGCATTGGAAAAACTAAAGGCTAGGTATGACAGTAACTGATTTCATAAGCGAGTAAAGAGGAATTATCCTAATTACTCGCTTTTTCTATTGACAAAATAATTATGTGGAATTATAATATAACAGTGTTATATAACAATGTTATATGAGGTGCGGTATGATAAATAAAGATAATGGAACACTTGAAAATATTTTAAATGCAGGTAAGGAAGAATTTCTTGAAAAAGGTTTCTTATCTTCATCATTAAGAAATATTGTAAAGAAAGCTAATGTAACTACAGGTGCATTTTATGGCTATTTCTCTAATAAAGAGGCCTTGTTTAGTGGTCTTGTTGAAGAACAAGCAAAAACTGTAATGCATATGTTTATGGAGTCACAAGAAGAATTTGACAGTATTCCTGACGAAAATAAAAGAGAAAATATGGGCAGTTGTTCCGGAGATTGTATTTCAAGATGTGTTGAATATATTTATGATAATTTTGATATTTTTAAGTTAATTATCTGTTGTTCACAAGGTACACCATATGAACACTTTATTCACAATATGGTGGAAGTTGAAGTTGAGTCAACTTATAGATTTATAGAAGTTCAAAGAAAACTAGGTTATGAAGTACCGGAAATTGACAAGAAACTTTGTCATATTCTTGCAAGTGGTATGTTTGGTGGAATGTTCGAGATTGTAAGACACAGTATGCCTAAAGAAGAGGCTGTTGTATATGTTAAGCAACTTAGAGATTTCTATACTGCAGGTTGGGAAAAAATTATGGGGTTCTAAAACCCTATATTTTTTACATATAGGTTAGCTATAACTAACTAATTTTTAGGAGGAATTTTATGAAAAAGAAATCAAATCTATCAACCCTAATGAAATATGCAGGGAAATATAAAGTCCTTACATATCTTTCATGGGTACTGTCAGGTATTAGTGCATTAGTAGCATTAGTTCCTTTCATTTACATTTGGAAAATTATCAAAGAAATTCTTGATAATATTTCTGACTTAAAGAATGCAGAGAACCTTGCATACTATGGTTGGATGGCAGTTATTTTTTCTGTACTTGCTATACTGATTTATATCGGTGCATTAATGTGTTCTCATTTTTCAGCTTTTAGAGTACAAGCAAATTTAAGAAAAACTATGACCTACCATATTACAACATTGCCACTGGGCAAGATTGAGTCTTTCGGTAGTGGTAAGCTAAGAAGTATTATTAATGAGTCTAGTGGTGCAACAGAAACATATCTTGCTCATCAATTACCTGATATGGTAAATTCTTTCGTAACACCTATTGCACTATTATTTATGTTATTATTCTTTGATTGGAGATTAGGTCTCCTTAGCCTTATACCGGTTGTGTTGGCATTTGTAATTATGGCAACTATGACAGGTAAAAGAATGCAGAAGAAAATGGAAGAATACCAAAATGCACTTAATGATATGTCAAATGAGGCTGTTGAGTATGTAAGAGGTATTCCTGTTGTTAAAACCTTTGGTCAGTCTGTATTTTCTTTTAAAAGATTTAAAGGTGCTATTGACAGATATAGTAAATGGGCAATTTCTTATACAAAAGAATTGCGTATCCCTATGATAATCTACACAATGCTTATTAACGGTGTATTTGCATTTTTAATCGGTGGAACTTTGTTCTTTACAAGAGATACTATCACAACAGAATTTATCCTAAACTTAATTTTCTATATAATCATTACACCTATTATTTCAGTAACATTGACTAAAACAATGCATGCAAGCGAAAATAACCAAATTCTAAATGATGCAATGAATAGAATCAACTCTGTATTAGAGTTAGAACCTCTTTCGTCATCAACTACTCCACAGTCACCTAAGGATGGATCTGTCGAACTTAAGAATATTTATTATAGTTATGATGGAAAGAAAAAAGCATTAAACAATGTTAGCCTAAAAATCAATTCAGGTGAAACAGTAGCATTCGTAGGACCATCAGGTGGTGGTAAATCCACCTTAGCAAATATTATTGCAAGATTTTTTGACCCTAACAGTGGGAAAGTTTTAATCGGCAATATTAATTCAAATGATATTTCAAAAGAAGAATTGATGAATACTGTTTCTTTTGTATTCCAAAACAGTAGATTAATTAAAGGTACTATTTATGACAATGTAAAACTAGGTAAAGAAGATGCCACAAAAGAACAAGTATTGTCAGCACTACAGAAAGCTCAGTGTATGGATATTATAGATAAGCTACCTAACGGTATTGATACTTTAATAGGTACTAATGGTATTTATCTTTCAGGAGGTGAATGTCAACGAATAGTTATTGCCAGGGCAATATTAAAGGATAGTCCTATTGTTATTCTTGATGAGGCAACTGCCTTTGCTGACCCTGATAACGAAACAAAAGTACAACAGGCATTTAATACACTTTCTAAGGGTAAAACAGTTATTATGATTGCCCATAGACTTTCAACAGTTATTAATGCTGACAAAATCTTTGTTATTAACAATGGTGAAATTGCAGAAAGTGGTTCAAGTGAAGAATTAATTAATTCTAATGGTTTCTTCAGTAGTATGTGGAAGAACTATCAGACCTCTGTAAATTGGAAAGTTAAGAAGGAGGTAGTAAAATGATTAAGAAAATTCAGAAAAAATATGCACTTTCACATAAAGGTGCAGTAGATTTAATGAAAGGTATCTTGGCTTGTACATTACATAATATTGTATTTATGCTACCTGTAGGTTTGCTTTATCTTTTAGTTGATGATTTACTAAAGGGTAGTATTAGTCTAAGTCACATTGTATTTTATATAGTAGGTACAGTAGTAGCACTTCTTTTAATTGCTTTATCAACTTATTTACAATACAACTGTACATTCCTTGCAACTTATGTAGAAAGTGGTGTAAGAAGAATTACTTTAGCCGAAAGACTTAGAAAAATTCCACTTTCATTTTTCGGTAAAAAAGATTTAGCAGATTTAACATCAACTATTATGGCTGACTGTACATATCTGGAAACTGCTTTTTCTCATTTTATCCCACCACTATTTGGTGCAATTATTTCTACAACATTAATTGCAATTAGTTTGTTTTTTGTTGATTGGAAACTTGCTATTGCATCATTGTGGGTATTGCCTATTGCTTTCTGTATTGTTTTGTTCTCATCAAAAATTCAGCAAAAGCTAAATAAAAAGTCTATGAAAGCAAAGATTGAATGTGCTGACGGTATTCAAGAATGTATCGAAACTATCCAAGATATTAAGTCCAATAATGCAGAAGAAACTTATCTAAAAGGATTAGATAAGAAAATTGATAATGTTGAGAAACAAGCTATTAAAACTGAATTTGGTACAGCAGTATTTGTAGGTTCAGCACAAATGATTTTGAAACTTGGTATTGCTACAACTGCCTTAGTAGGTGCATATCAGCTTATAAACGGTAGTATTTCTGTAATCACAATGTTTATGTTCTTACTTGTAGTATCAAGATTATATGACCCATTACAAGGTTCATTACAAAATTTAGCAGCGATTATTGCATCAAGAACAAATATTGCCAGAATGAACGAAATTCTTGACCATGATATTCAGCAAGGTACAGAAAAAATGGATAATAAGGGTTATGATATTGACTTTAATAATGTTTCATTCTCTTATAACGGAAAAGAAAAAATCCTTAACAATATGACCTTTGCTGCAAAGCAAGGTGAAATCACTGCTTTAGTAGGTCCTTCAGGTGGTGGTAAAACAACAGTATCAAGACTTGCAAGTAGATTTTGGGATACTGATAGTGGTACAATCACAGTAGGTGGTATGGATATTTCAAAGATTGAACCTGAAACATTACTTTCACTTTATTCAATAGTTTTCCAAGATGTTACATTATTTAATAACACAATTATGGAGAATATCCGTATCGGTAGAAAAGATGCCACAGATGAAGATGTGCTAAAGGCAGCTAAACTTGCAAATTGTGATGAATTTGCAAAGAAGTTACCTAACGGTTATAACTCAGAAATAGGTGAAAACGGTTGTGAACTTTCAGGTGGTGAAAGACAGAGAATTTCTATTGCAAGAGCATTCCTAAAGGATGCACCGATTATTTTACTTGATGAAGCTACTGCATCACTTGATGTTGAAAATGAAACTCTTATTCAAAATGCACTTTCAAAGCTTATTAAAAATAAAACAGTTTTGATTATTGCCCATAGAATGAGAACAGTTGCAGATGCCGACAAGATTGTTGTTTTAGCTAACGGTACAGTTGCAGAAAGTGGCACACCAACAGAACTTGAAAAGCAAAATGGTATTTATAGTCATATGGCTAGTTTGCAAAAGCAAAGTAACAGTTGGACTATTAAGTAATTTGAATTAAATTATTGCAAAATAATATTTAAAGGTGGATGTGTTTTGAAATACGTTCACCTTTTTGCATATTACTACTTGAAATTTTTGCAACTTAGGTTATATAATATTTATGGCGAAAAAAGTAGGGAAGATGATATAAATGGCTATTGCCAAAAGAAAAACAAATTTAATGACACAAGGTAATATAGTTAAGCAAATATTATTCTTTTCAATACCACTTATTTTAGGTAATTTACTTCAACAACTTTACAGTACAGTTGATTCAATTATAGTAGGTAACTTTGTAGGCAGTAATGCCTTAGCAGCAGTAGGCTCCAGTACATCACTGATTTATTTGTTAATAGCCTTTAGCCAAGGTGCAGCAACAGGTGCAGGTGTTGTAGTATCTCAGTATTTAGGCGCTGAGGATAGAAAGAGAACCCATGATGCAGTTCATACAGCAGTAGCAATTTCAATAATTTTAGGTTTAGTCTTAACATTAGGTGGTGTACTCCTTAGTAGGCAAATACTTATTTGGATGAATACCCCTAAAGAAGTTTTAGGTGACTCAGTTACATATTTAAGGATATATTCAGGTGGTTTATTATTTAATGTTGTATATAATATGGCATCAGGTATTCTTAATGCAGCAGGTAATTCTAAAAGGTCACTTTATTATTTAGGCTATGCCTCAGTTACAAATATCATCCTTGATATTGTGTTTATCAATATTCTGGGAATGGGTGTTGAGGGTGCTGCTATTGCTACAGATATTAGCCAAGTAGTTTCTTGTATATTAGCAATAGGTTATTTGGTAAAAGTAAATGAACCTTATAAAATTAAGTTAAAAGATATAAAGCTTAATAAATCTACTGCCGGCAGAATAATCAAAATAGGTTTACCTACCGGTATTCAAAATATGACAATTTCACTTTCCAATGTACTTGTACAGTCAAGTGTAAATCAGTTTGGTGCATCAGCTATGGCTGGTTTTGGTGCATATATGAAGATAGATGGTTTCAATATTTTACCGGTATTAAGCTTCAGTATGGCTATTACCACATTTGTAGGTCAAAACTATGGTGCTAATAAAATTGACAGAGTAAAAAAGGGTATGTGGATTACACTAGCAATGGGTGCAGTTTATACTATCATAACAGGTATTTTACTTCTAACTTTCTCAACACCATTAATGCGACTTTTCACAAATGACCCTAATGTAATAGAATACGGTAAACTGGCAATGGATTACTTCTGTCCATTCTATATTTTAATCAGTTGTTTGCAATGTCTAGCCGGTACAGTTAGAGGTACAGGCAAGAGTATTCCACCAATGGTTGTACTACTTACTTCAATGTGCCTATTTAGAATAGTATGGTTACAAGTGGCATTACCATTCTTTAGTACAATAGACGGTATCTATGTTTTGTATCCGGTATCTTGGATAGTAGGTCTAGTATTAATGGTTATCTATGTGTGGAAAGGTAAATGGCTAGTCCCTCATATGGTAAGTTGATATTCCAGAGATGATTATATGACTTAAAAATCATTAAAGATACTATGAAGAAACAGGTTTTTCAGCTGAAATGATTGAATCATCAGAGCAAAGGTCTACAAACAGTTTTTTGTTTAATTTGGCAATAGAGGTACTGTTGTTTACAATTTTCGGTATGTTACTTATTACATATATGGTAATAGGTTTCTATATTATTTTTGGTATCGGTTGTGGTATAGCTTTTGGTAATACTATGACTATCGTTAACTTGCGATTTCCTGTTCAGCAAAAGGCATATGGTAATATTTCTTTTAATACATTAATGCAGTTTGCAGTAGCAGTTGGTACAAGCGTATGTGCTGCTTTAGTTTTATTATCTTATTAATACTTGCAGTTGCATGCCTTGCACTTCAAGTTATCGGATTTAAAACACATAAAGAGAATTAAATACATACATAATTATATAAAAGAAACAGACACCAACTTTTTACAGTTGATGTCTGTTTTTATGTATCATCATTCTTCTGTTGATGATGTTTCTTCAATTTTCTTAACTTCTTTATCTTTATTTTTCTTATCGGATAAAGGAGTCATAGACTTTGCACAAATCATCATTGTTGATGCATTGTGAAGTAAAGCTGAAATGGAAGGAGTAATAACACCCATAAAACCAAGTAAAAGTAGGGAAGAATTAAACCCTAAAATAAATCTGTAGTTTTTATGAATTCTCTCCATCAATTCTTTACTTAAAATTCTAACTCTAGCCAGCTGATTTAGTGAAGAATCTTTAATAGTAATATCAGCAGTTTCTCTTGCAATATCTGATGCATCATTCATTGCAACAGATACATTAGCAGCAGCCAAAGCCGGGGTATCATTAATACCGTCACCAACCATAATTACACAGTGACCTTTATCTTTCAAATCTTCTATGTACTTATGTTTGTCCTCAGGTAGTACTTGATACTTGTATTCTGTAATGCCAAGTTGTTCAGCAGTCATTTTTGCTGCCTTATAACTGTCACCTGTTAGCATAACAATGTTATCAATACCTAGTGACTTTAGTTCAGTAATAGCATCCTTAGCATCAGCCCTTGGAGGATCGCTAATACAAAGAACACCGACTAATTCATCACCAATAGCTAGGTAAAGTACAGAACAAGCACCGGACTTTTCATTGATAAGTTCATCTTGTTCATCAGTAACAGTTATGTGTTCATCTTCAACAACAAAGTGCTTACTACCGATAATAGCTTTCTTGCCATGTAGTGTAGTAGAAATACCATGTGCTACAACATAGTTAACTTCAGTATGTTCCTCTAAATGAGCAATACCTCTTTCATTAGCAGCATTTACAACTGCATTTGCCACACTGTGAGGGAAATGTTCCTCAAGACAAGCTGCAATTTTTAGTATTTCTTCTTCACTGTATTTGCCGAATGAAACTATCTTTTCAAGAGTAGGTTCAGCATTAGTCAGTGTACCTGTCTTGTCAAATACAATAGTATCAGCATTTGAGAATGCTTCAAGGTATTTACAACCTTTAATAGTAATATCGTGTACTGCAGCCTCTCTAATAGCAGAAATTACTGCAATAGGGGTTGATAGCTTAATAGCACAAGAATAGTCAACCATCAAAAGTGAAAGAGCCTTGTTTACATTTCTTGTGAAAATCAATGTTAAGAAGAATCCTAAGAAACTGAATGGTACAATTCTGTCAGCTAAGTTTTCTGCGTTACTCTGTACACTAGCCTTTAGATTTTCTGAATTATCAATTAGTTCAATAATCTTGCTAATCTTTGTGTTAGAAGAAAGTTCTCTAACTTTTACAACAACAGAGCCTTCTTCAATTACTGTACCTGCATAAACAGAAGTATCAGCAACTTTCATTACCGGTAGAGATTCACCTGTAATAGATGCCTCGTTAACAGTAGCTTCACCATCAGTAACAATACCGTCAATAGGAATAACATTACCTGTATGAATACGGATTTTATCCCCAACTTGTAGTTCTGTAATAGGTATCTCAACATCTTCACCGGAAGTTACCAGCCATACCTTATCAGTCTTAATAACTAGACTGTCAGTTAATACAGCTTTTGTTCTTTCTCTGGTATATTTTTCCAGTAAGCTGGAAATTGATAGTAAGAACATAACTGTACTTGCAGTTTTAAAGTTCTTTCTGACAAAACAAGCGACAATAGATGCACTGTCCAGTACATCAACATTTAGCTTACATTCACTAAGTGCTTTTAAGCCATTTTTAATGTACTTAACACTGTTGTAAATTGTAAGTGCTGTGGCAATAGGGTTAGGTATAAATGCTTTGAAAAATACTCTCTTTAAAGCAATTTTAAGTAAACTGTCTTTAAATTCTTTATCAATTTCTTTTATGCCATATTCTCTTTTTTCTGTCATAGGAGCAAGAGTGTTTATATTAAGGTTCTTAACTAATTCAACAACCTTATCTCTGAAACCGGTCTTGTACATAACAAGAATACCACCGTTAATGCTTGTAACATAAACTTCTTTTACAAAACTATTTGTAGAAATATAAAAGCGAATACTCTCCTCATATTCTTTAGGTATAGCATAGTTGCCACATCTAAAACGAATACGACAAGGTTTATCATATACAATTTTGAATTTCATTAATATTCACTTCTTATTATTCAGCTACTGCTTCTTCTGTAATACCTGCTTCAGTTTTAGCATCATAACAAATGTCAGAAGCTTCATCCTTAATGTTCTGGAATGTAGCCTTTGCATCATTCTGTAGCTTCATACCTTTTGCAAGACCTGTAACTGCTAGGTTTCTTGTCTTTTCAGACTTAAGTACTTTCTTACCTACAACTATTGCTGCTGCACCTGCAACTGCACACCATAATTTTTCATTCTTTAGAATGTCTAACATTTTAAAAACTCCTTTTGTGATTATTTTTGCAGTTAGTAAGCTATAACTAACTGCTTGTTTTTATTTTATTACAACACCCAAAAATAGTCAAGATTTTACAATCATTTTTATAAATTTTATGTTACTATTTTGATTGTTTTTATATGTAGATTATGTTATTATATTTCTTGATTAAGTAATGATTTAGAACGAAAAGAGGAACAGTTATGATGATATTACAAGTGCTTTTATTGCTGGTTGGTTTCCTGTTACTTGTAAAGGGTGCTGATTGGTTTGTAGAAGGTGCTGCAAGTATTGCAAAGAAAATGGGAATACCTCAGTTGATAGTAGGGCTTACCATTGTAGCAATGGGTACAAGTATGCCTGAGGCAGCAGTTAGTATTACTGCTGCAATAAACGGTAATGCCGGAATTACAGTAGGTAATGTTGTAGGTAGTAACATTATGAATATTTTGATTATTCTAGGTATTACTTCAGTTATAACAAGTGTTGCTATCCAAAAATCAACTTTATATTATGAAATCCCCTTTATGATAGGTATTACTGTTGTAATGATGATATTCGGTTATACAGATTCAAAGATTACTTTCTTTGAAAGTGTAATTCTGTGTATTCTATTTGTTGCTTTTCTTGGCTATCTATTTTATATGGCTAAAAAGGGTTCACCTACCGAAGAAGAAACTGCAAAAGATTTTCCGGTTTGGAAATGCCTATTGCTTATGGTTATAGGTGGCATTATGGTAGTAAAGGGCAGTGACTTTGCAGTAGATGGTGCATCTTACATAGCAAAGTTCTTTGGTATGAGTGATAGATTTATCGGCTTAACTATTGTTGCATTTGGTACTTCACTACCTGAACTTGTAACTTCAATTACAGCAGCAAAGAAAGGTAATGTTGGTATAGCTATCGGTAATATAGTAGGCAGTAATATCTTTAATATATTATTTGTAATCGGTATTACAGGTCTTATCTGTGATGTGCCATTTGAAAGCAAGTTCTTAATTGATACTTGTGTAGCTATCGGTGCAGGTATAATTCTTTGGTTAGGTACAATTAAACATAAAGAATTGAGACGACCTTGTGGTATATTAATGTTACTTTGTTATGCCGGATATTTTGCATATTTATGTGTTAAGTAGCTTTTTAAAATTTAATATGAATTAAAAAGGTATCTCACAAACTTTAGTAAGTAAGTGAGATACCTTTTTTACATAACTATATTTATAAGAAAACAAAATATTAATCCTGTTATAGTCGGTAATAAAATAGAAATCAAAGTCCATAATTTACTTTTTGTTTCCTTATAAATAGTAAGACAAGTTGTTGAACATGGAAAGTGCATTAATACAATAATTATCATACAAATTGCAGTTTTAATAGTCCAACCGTTACTGACTAATAGGTTACTTAATGCTCCTAAGTCACTACATTCAACAAGTGTACTACTGCCACAATAAGCCATTAACATAATAGGAATTACAATTTCATTAGCCGGAAAGCCCAGTAACAATGCAATAAGTATTTCACCGTCAAGTCCAAATACTTTTCCAATCGGATTAAGAAAATTAACAATATAACTTAGTATAGTGTAGTCATTGATTTTAATATTACCACATAACCAAATTATAGCACCGGCAGGTAAAGCCACAACTAATGCCCTAAGCAACACGAAAACGGCTCTATTCTTAATTGACTCATAAATAGTAGCAAAGATTTTAGGTTTCTTGTATTTAGGCATTTCCATTACAAAATCTCTGTTTTCATTTTTCAGTATAGTTTTGCTAAGTAAAAATGAAATACCCATAGAAACAATAATACTTAATATAATAAATCCCGTAAGTATTAATGCAGATACAAGTGACCGTAATTTACTGCTAAAGTAAGAAGTCATAAATATAGTGATAATGGAAATAAGTGTAGGAAACCTACCGTTACAAGGTACAAAGTTATTTGTAACAATAGCATTTAGCCTTTGCTCTCTGTTGTTAATTATCCTACAACCGGTAACACCACAAGCATTGCAACCAAAACCCATACACATAGTTAATGCTTGTTTTCCACTGCAATTAGCTTTACAAAACACTCTGTCTAAATTAAATGCAACTCTAGGTAAATACCCAAAATTCTCAAGTAAAGAAAATATAGGGAAGAAGATAGCCATAGGTGGCAACATAACTGCAACTACCCATGTTACTGTCCTATATACACCATCACATATTAAAGAAATTATATAACTAGGCAAAGAAATATAGTTTAAAAATTCATATAGATATTCTCCACCTTTAGCAAATATATAACTCAAAAAATCACTGGGATAGTTAGCACCAATAATAGTAATGTACAGTACCATTGCAAGTAACAAAAACATTATAGGAATACCGGTAACTTTTGAAGTGAAAATTTTATCTAACTTTCTTTGCCTGTCGTTGCACCTGTCATCAACAACTTCTTTAATAATATTTTCCTTATCAAGTTTTCTATGTTTTATAGGTGTAGGAAAATGATTGTTTATATTAATATTTATTATATTATTAAGTATATCAAGTGAACTTCTGTCAGTAGCCTCTGTAGTAACAATTGGAATTTTCAGTATTTCTTTTAGCTTATCTATGTTAATTTTAGTGCCGGACTTTGTTGCACTTTTATATTGATTGATACATATAATTACATTACTTGTTATGTTAGAAACTTCCTCAATAAGTGTAAGGCTTTTGTATATGTTATTACCATCAACGACAACTAAAACAAGTGCATCTTTGTGTTGTAACAAAAATTTTTTACTGCAAATTTCTTCAGCATTAGCAGCACATAAAGTGTATATACCGGGTAAATCAACAATACAAATATCCTTGTTGCATTTTAACTTGCCTTCTGCACATTCAACAGTTTTACCTGTCCAATTACCTGTGTGTTGATTGTCCCCTGTAAGCCTGTTGAATATAGAACTTTTACCCACATTAGGGTTACCGATTAATATTACTAAATTATTATCACACATTTCTCACCTTTATGTTTTCAGCAGTTTTATTTCTAATAGCAAAGATACCGTAATAAGTTTTGTAAGCAGAGATGTTTTTGCCCATACTTCTGTATAAAGGTACAATAGGTGCATTTTCAAATATTCCGTAATTCTCATATACCTTGTTATTATTTTTTATCTTGTGAACAATATAGTCTTTGTTTAATTCAGCTTTACATAAATCTATTACTTGTGACATACAATCACCTTAAAATTTTTAGTCACTATAAATTATGTAATGATTTTATTATTGTGAGTGTATATGGATAAATAGGTAATAAAAAATGGATGCTTTCTAAATAAAACAGAAAACATCCATCGGTTATGTAATATATAATATGAAATTCTCTAAAAGGGAAAATCACATATTTTCTTTTATAATATCTACAAAATATTTATGTACTGTTAAGTCATCATTTAGTTCAGGATGAAAAGCAGTTACAAGCTGATTGCCCTCTCTTGCACCAACAATTTTACCATCAACTGTAGCAAGTACCTTAACATTATCACCAACACTTGAAATATAAGGTGCTCTGATAAATGTCATAGGAATTTCATCTTTATCATCAAATGAACTTTTAGTATAGAAACTGCCTAACTGTCTGCCATAAGCATTTCTCATAGCAGTAATATCCATAGTAGCTAAGTGAGTCTTATCGTCATTATCAATACTTTTAGCAAGAAGTAGCAGTCCGGCACAAGTACCGAATACAGGCGAACCGTTTTCAATTTTTTCTTTTAATGTATCATAAATGTCAAGTTCATGAAGTAATTTACCTTGTACTGTGCTTTCACCACCGGGAATAATCAAACCGTCAAAGTGCTTATCTAGGTCAGACTTTTTTCTAATTTCAAAAGTTTCAATACCTAGTTTATCTAGCATTTGGATATGTTCAATTACTGCACCTTGCAAAGATAAAACAGCAACAACCATTATTACTTTCCTCTTTCAGCCATTAGAATTTCAATTTCCTGTTCGTTGATACCAACCATAGCTTCACCAAGGTCTTCTGAAAGTTCAGCAAGCATCTTAGCATCATTGTAGTTAGTAACAGCCTTAACAATAGCGTTAGCTCTCTTTTTAGGGTTGCCTGACTTAAAGATACCTGAACCTACGAATACACCTTCAGCACCTAACTGCATCATTAGAGCAGCATCAGCAGGAGTTGCAACACCACCGGCAGCAAAGTTAACAACAGGTAGCTTACCGTTTTCGTGTACATACTGAACAAGGTTGTAAGGAACTTGTAACTGCTTAGCAGCCTCATATAGTTCATCTGTGCTCATAGAAACAAGTCTTCTGATTTCAGACTGCATCATTCTCATATGCTTAACTGCCTGAACAACATCACCTGTACCGGGTTCACCCTTAGTTCTAATCATTGATGCACCTTCATTAATTCTTCTTAGTGCCTCACCAAGGTCCTTAGCACCACATACGAATGGTACTTTAAAGTTTGTCTTGTCAATGTGATAAACATCATCAGCAGGAGATAGAACTTCACTTTCATCAATGTAGTCAATTTCAATAGCCTCAAGAATCTGTGCTTCTGCAAAGTGACCGATTCTGCACTTAGCCATAACAGGGATAGAAACAGCTTCCTGAATACCCTTAATCATCTTAGGGTCGCTCATTCTAGAAACACCACCGGCAGCTCTAATATCGGCAGGGATTCTTTCAAGAGCCATAACTGCACAAGCACCGGCTTCTTCAGCAATCTTTGCCTGTTCAGGTGTAGTAACATCCATAATTACTCCACCCTTTAACATTTGTGCTAAATTCTTGTTTAATTCAAATCTTTCGTTACTCATAACAAATTTTCCTTTCCTTTCAAAACTGTTGCCACAATTATATAAATTATTTGGTTATATTAAAACTACCAATTTAATATTAATTAATAATACCAGATTTATATGGCTTGAAATATATAAATAATTTACTTTAAATAGTTGATTATAATGATATAATTGTAATTACAAAACTTATAGGGAGGCAATAGGAAAATGATTTATACATATTATTACAATTCACCACTTGGCAGAATTACAATGGCTAGTGACGGTGATTATCTCATTGGCTTATGGTTTGATAGACAAAAATACTATGCCGATTCAATAAAAGGAGAGCATATAGAAAAGTCACTTCCTATTTTTACAGAAGTGACAAAGTGGCTTGATATTTATTTTAGTGGCAAAGAACCTGATTTTACACCACCGTTATTGATGAAAACAACACCATTCCGTAAAGCAGTATGGGAAGCTATGCTCACCATTCCATACGGCAAAACTATGACCTATGGTGAAATTGCAAATATAATAGCTAAAGAAAAAGGCACTAATAGAATGTCTGCTCAAGCAGTAGGTGGTGCAGTCAGTCATAATTATATTTCAATTATTATTCCTTGTCATAGAGTTGTTGGCACAAATGGTAGCTTAACAGGTTATGCCGGTGGAATAGATAAAAAGATTCAACTACTAAAATTAGAAAAAACAGATATGAAAAATCTTTTTATCCCAAAGAAAGGCACGGCACTATGATAAAAAATTACATAATAACAAACTCAATTTTAAAACTGATGTTCAAAATCATCATTGCTATAGTTTAAAACTATAGCAAACTTATAATTATATATATTATACAAATCAAAGTAATTGTTATATAATTAACACCAAGCGATATAAATATCGGTAAAATATAAATTTTGATTTGGAGAATATTATGAAAACATCAGTTATTGGATACCCTAGAATCGGTACATTAAGAGAACTTAAGTTTGCTTCCGAAAAGTATTTCAGAAAAGAAATCACTTCAGTTGAACTTTTGGATACTGCAAAGTCTTTGCGTGAAATTCATTGGAATACACAGAAGAATTCCGGTATTGAATTTATTTCAAGCAACGATTTTTCTTTCTATGATATGACTTTAGATACAGCAGTATTATTTAATATCATCCCTAACAGATATAGGGAACTTAACCTTTCTAACCTTGATACTTACTTTGCTATGGCTCGTGGTTTTCAGGATAATTCAGGTGATGTTAAAGCACTTGCAATGAAAAAGTGGTTTAACACTAACTATCACTACATTGTTCCTGAAGTTGAGGATGATACAGAAATCAAGCTAGTTGGCAACAAACTATTTGATGAATACAATGAAGCAAAGTCTTTAGGTATCGAAACAAAACCGGTTGTTATCGGTCCATATACTTTACTAAAGCTATGTAGATTTACAGGCAACAAAACTTGTGCTGATTTTGTAGATGCAGTTATTACTGCTTATAAGGACTTAGTTACTAAGTGTGAAGAAAATGGTGTTAAGTGGTTACAGGTTGATGAACCGTCACTTGTAAAGGATATGACAAGTGATGACCTAGCATTATTTAACAAGATTTATGATGAAATCCTTTCAACTAAGCAGAATTGCAAAGTCCTTCTACAAACATACTTTGGTGATGTAAGAGATGTATATGCTGATTTAATTAACAAGCCATTTGATGGTATTGGTCTTGACTTTATTGAGGGTAAAGAAACATATAACCTAGTTAATAAGTTTGGTTTCCCAAGTGATAAGGTTTTATTTGCAGGTCTTGTAAATGGTAAAAATATCTGGAAGAACCATTATGAAAAGACACTTGAAACTCTTAATGATTTGAAGAATAAGAGTATTAACACAGTGCTTTCAACATCTTGTTCATTGCTTCATGTTCCTTATACTCTAAAGCATGAAACAAAGCTAGATGCTAAGTACCTTTCTCATTTCTCTTTTGCAGAAGAAAAGCTAGTTGAACTATCAGAGTTAAAATTATTAGCTGACTTAAGTGATTATGCAAATGAAGAAATATACAAGAATAATAAGAAGTTATTTACAGAACAGAGAGATTGCTTTAATCAGGCTGTACATGACAGACTATCCAGTGTTACAGATAAGGACTATACAAGACTACCTGCAAGAGCAGAAAGACAGAAACTTCAAAAGATTGAACTTAACCTACCGTTATTCCCAACAACAACTATCGGTTCATTCCCACAGACTAAGGAAGTAAAAGCTAACCGTTCAGCATTTAAGAAAGGTAAAATCTCTAAGGAAGAATATGTAGATTTCAACAAAAAGAAAATTGCAGAATGTGTTAAATTTCAGGAAGAAATCGGTCTTGATGTACTTGTTCATGGTGAGTATGAAAGAAACGATATGGTAGAGTACTTTGGTGAAGCACTTGGAGGTTTCCTATTTACAGAAAAAGCATGGGTACAGTCATATGGTACAAGATGTGTTAAACCTCCAATTATCTGGGGTGATGTATATCGTGAAAAGCCAATTACAGTTGATTGGTCAGTATATGCTCAGTCATTAACAAATAAGATTATGAAAGGTATGCTTACAGGCCCTGTAACTATCCTAAACTGGTCATTCCCAAGAGAAGATATTTCTATTAAAGATTCTATCTCACAGATTGCACTTGCTATTCGTGATGAAGTTCTTGACCTTGAAAAGAACGGAATCAAAATTATCCAAATTGATGAGGCAGCTTTAAGAGAAAAGCTACCACTTCGTAAGTCTGATTGGCAGAAAGAATATCTGGATTTTGCAATTCCTGCATTTAGACTAACTCATAGTGGAGTTAAAGCAGATACTCAGATTCACACACATATGTGTTACAGTGAATTTACAGATATTATCCCTGCTATTGATGATATGGATGCTGATGTTATTACATTTGAGGCATCTCGTTCAGATTTGCAGATTTTAACTTCATTAAAGGAACATAACTTTGAAACAGAAGTAGGTCCGGGTGTATATGATATTCATTCACCTAGAGTTCCATCAGTTGAAGAAATTGTCAATGCACTTAACTTAATGCTAACTAAGATTGATAAAGAAAAGCTATGGGTAAACCCAGACTGTGGTCTGAAAACAAGAGGTATCCCTGAAACAGAAAAGAGCCTAAAGAATATGGTTGAGGCTGCAAAGATTATTAGAAAAGAAGTAAAGTAATGGAAGTTTCTGAACTATATAAAGACAAAAAGAAAACTCTTTCTTTTGAAATTGTCCCACCTGAAAAGAACAGTGAATTAAGCATTGTTGATGAAACACTGGATATTTTGTGTGAACTTAATCCTGATTTTATCAGTGTAACTTTTGGTGCAGGTGGTAGTGAAAACTGTAATAGTACCATAGAAGTTGCAAGAAAAATCAAAGAAAAGTATAACATTGAACCTGTTGTTCATTTAACTTGCTTAAATTGCAGTAAAGCTGAAATTGACTTGATTGCACAGCAGTTACAACAGTCAGGTGTACAGAATATTCTTGCTTTGAGAGGAGATAAAATTCCTAATATTCAAGCTAAGAATGACTTTAAATATGCATCGGATTTAATTAAATATATGAAGTCAAAATATAATTTTTGCTTTTTAGGTGCTTGTTATCCTGAATGCCACCCAGAGTCAGAGAACTCAGTAGATGATATTAAGCATCTTAAAGAAAAGGTCAATTCGGGTGCAGAAGTATTACTTTCACAGTTATTTTTTGATAACAATTATTTCTATGATTTTCAGGAAAAGTGCAAAGTAGCTGATATTGATGTACCGATTATAGCCGGTATTATGCCTGCTATCAGTAAATCTCAACTTGAGAAAATGGTATCTTTATGTGGAGTTACAATCCCACCACAACTTGAAAGAATAGTTAATAAATTTGGCAGTAACAAAGATGCCCTTTTTGATGCAGGTATGTCCTATGGTATAAGCCAAATCATTGATTTACTTACAAGTGATGTAGATGGTGTTCATATCTATACAATGAATAATCCAATGGTAGCAAAACGAATTTCTTCAGAAATTCATAATTTTATTAAGTAATTACTACCTACTAAATTTGTTTTACCCAATATTCTATATACCCTAAAAGTCGGTTAACATAAATTTTATGTTAGCCGACTTTCTTTTAATATTATTAATAGTATTGTAGTTTACACTCAAATATACTATAATTTGAGTATATTCTAATAGCAAGGTGAAAGGATGAATAACTAAGTTCAGTTACAAAAAATACCATTCCCATTGAACAAACTAATAGAAAAAGAGGGAATACTAAACTACGTTAATGATTACTATGTATCAGTAAATGGCAATTTTAATATGCTTTATGCAGTTGATGATTTTTATATTGCTGAGAATTTAACATACCAACCATGGCATGCAGTAATGGGAACAATTCCAAGTGATTTAACAGAAGATAAGCTAAGAGAACTGCTACTTCCATATATAGAAAATGAAAAGTATATTGCAATCTATACAAATAACAAAGTTATCTCAAAGCTACTTGCTGAATTTTCAATCTTTACTTATTATGAAGATTTTATAAACGGACAAGTAAACCCAAAGTCAAATTCTGATTATTCAGGAATACGATTAGCAACAGAAAATGATTTGCCTTATATTGAAAAAACTTATACAAGGTCAGGTTATAATCAGCTGTTAAATAGAATTAACCAAAAACAAGTGATAGCATAATACTATCACTTGTCTATCTAATCTATTTAATTTTAGTGGATTTACCCCAACTATTGACATAGAGCCTAATTTATTAACTAAACAAGTAGTTCCTTCATAGCAATCATCAGTTATAGAACCAATACTATATGACATTATGCTGTTACTCCTGCTTTTAATTTTACAAGCACAATATATTCTTCCATTGTAATTTCATTTAATAGAAGCTTTTTACACCATTCTTTGCTTTGCTCATCAATTTGGCAGCCTTCCATTTCAACTGGTGCAACTGCATTTTCTATTGCCTTGTCATAGGATTTATTTTTCATGATTTCTACCTCACTGTTACATATTAGCATTATACCATTAACATTAGAATTATTCAATAAGAGAAAATATTAGTAGCACTGTTTAGGTGCTTTTTCTTTGCCCTTTTGAAGGTGATTAATTGAGAAAGCTAAAGAACTACAAGCCAACAAAGTTTATAGCAAAGGGCTCATACTATGATAAAGAAAGTGCAGACTATGCAGTTGCCTTTATTGAAAGCCTTTGTCACACAAAAGGTACTTGGGTAGGTAAACCCTTTGACTTAATTGATTGGCAAGAGAAAATCATTAGAGATATTTTTGGAATATTAAAGCCTAATGGTTATCGTCAATTTAATACAGCCTACATTGAAATACCTAAAAAGCAAGGCAAATTAGAGCTGGCAGCAGGTGTTGCATTACTCCTTCATTGTGGTGACGGTGAAGTAAGAGCTGAAGTGTATGGTTGTGCTGCTGATAGAAACCAAGCAAAGATTGTATTTGATGTTGCAGTTGATATGGTTAGGTTCTGTCCGGCACTTTCAAAAAGAGTTAAAATTCTTGAGTCGCAAAAGAAACTAATTTACAAGACTAGTGAGAAGTTTAATATTAGAGAGAGTGCCTTTGATAGATGGGTTGTTGTTTATATGATACTTTAGTATATTTAACCTTAAACATATTATAATATTAAGGGAATATTCTCTTAACACATTGACTATTCCCTTAAAATATACTATTATTTAAGGGAAAACTATGGAGGTGAGGTTATGAGGACCTTTAATTATTCTGAAATTAAAAACCAAAAGTGGGACTCAGAAATTCTAGGATTAGTTTCCTCAATATATAAAGAGGTTGGAAAGCAAGAGCTATATCTAAAGCAACGACCTGAAGAATTAGAAAAGCTAGTTGAAATTGCAAAGATACAAAGTACAGAAGCATCAAATGCTATTGAGGGTATTGTAACAACCAGTACCCGTATAAGACAATTAGTAGAAGATAAGACTACTCCTAAAAATCGTGATGAGCAAGAAATTGCAGGTTATAGAGATGTACTAAATGTTATACATGATAGCTTTGACACAATTCCTATTTCACAGAATTATATACTACAGCTTCACAAGATTTTATACAGCCATATGAATAACCCTATGGCAGGTAAAACAAAAAGTGTACAAAACTATATTAGTGCATCATATCCTGATGGTCATGTTGAAACACTTTTCACTCCTCTATCCTCTTTTGAAACGCCTGAAGCACTTGATAAAATCTGTGAAGAATATAATAGAGTAATAGGAAATTTTGAAGTAGAGCCATTGATTGCTATTCCTATTTTTATACACGATTTTCTTTGTATTCATCCTTTTAATGACGGTAACGGTAGAATGAGTCGTTTACTTACAACTCTATTGCTATATAGAAGTGGGTTTTATGTTGGCAAATATATTTCCTTGGAATCAAAAATTGCAAAAAATAAGGACTTGTATTATGATGCATTAAGGCAGTCACAGTATGGATGGCATGAAGGAAAGGAAGATGATATTCCTTTTATCAAATATCTACTAGGTACTATTCTTTCTGCATATAAGGATTTTGAAGATAGATTTGCACTTGTAGAAGTAAAGCTACCAGCCATTGAAATGGTAAGACAAGCAACTATGAATAAAATAGGACGATTTAAAAAGCAAGATATTCATGAACTTTGCCCTTCATTAAGCATAAGCTCCATTGAAAGAGCACTCAGAAAATTAGTTGACTCAAAGGAATTAAAAAAAGAAGGTGCAGGTAAAAGCACTTGCTATTATAGATTAAAGTAATTTCCTTAACATATTAACTATTCCCTTTAAATAGCCTATAAATTAAGGGAAAGAATATAAATTGAAGCTAAAGTATCTGTTAATTAACAGGTACTTTTCTTTTACTCAAAATTATTTAAAGGAGAGATTTTATGAAACTTTTAAGTGGGTTATTCCGTTCAAGGGACAAGCCAAGAAACTCCACATCGGGAAGCAGTTACAGATTTTTCTATGGCCAAAGTAGTTCAGGAAAATGTGTAACTGAAAGAAGTGCAATGCAAATGACTGCTTTATTATGGCTTAGCACACCTAAATCTTACACAAGATGAGGTGTGGCTAATGCCCTTTGGACTTTTGCTTGACCTTTGGAATGTCATAGACAGTATAACGGAATAGCTAAGCATAAACGAGAGATTACTATTGATGATGTTATATCATTCAGAATATGAGTACTGTGTTATAATTTTACATCTTGTAATAATTACATATTTATGCTATAGTTAAATTATATAAAATTATTATTATAAGGAATATATTGTTATGAATGATGATTATAACAATGACTATGACTTTGAGGATGAATTTGATTTTGATGAAGAAGAAATAGATTTACCCGAAGATGTGATTTATCTTAATGAAGGTGCAGATGCATACAATAAAAAGGATTATGAAAAGGCAATAAGCCTGTACGAAAAATCAGCAAACTTGGGCAATGTAACTGCACTTAGCAATTTAGGTTACTGTTATTATTATGGAAGAAGTATTCCGGTTGATAAAGAAAAAGCAAAATCTTATTGGGAAGAGGCTGCTATCTTTGGAGACATTCCTGCTGTATATAAACTAGGTGATATGTATAGAAATGGTGACTTGCCAAAGAGAATTGAGTATTCTCATAAACTATACAGAAGAGCATTTGAAATGGCACTTAATGACCGTGATAATTATTATGTAGCACCTGATGCTATGCTTAGAATGATGAAGTACTATCCTGATGAATTGGGGGAATATGGTGATAAATTGGCTATATCCTTAAAATGTATTCAAGGTATCAAAAAGCGTATTGCAGAGGGTGATCAATATTCTCAAAAAGTCCTTCAAGATGCAAAAGAATGCTTATTAAAAATTATTGATGAATAGAATATCAACTAAATAAGGTGTACCTATGGATATAATACAAATTGGCACAATAATATAAAAATTGGTTTTTACTAGACTTATATTTTACCCTATTTAAGCCCTAGGTTAAGGGATAATCTAGAACTTGCTTTACTTGATATTTATGAAGGTAGTGCCAGTGTTCCATATTATTTAGAAAGACTAAAAGATAGTGACAAAGTCGAAAAAGCACTTATAGATACAGATAATAAATGGAAAATTTGCTATATGTCTGACCGTATCCGAAACAAGTATAATATAGATTAATGAGTTTGTTTTTTACAATATTTAATTCTATCCATATAACTAATATTACTTTTTAAATAGAATATACAATAATTATCATTAAAACTAATTTAAGATGACAGTAACCCTTATTAATAATGATAAGGGTTACTGTTTTAGTATATAAAAATATTAATATGATTGTGAGAAGATAATTTTACAATCAGTTCAATGTTACACATTATAATTAAGATATTCCGGCAATTTACCATCTATTTGATACTGTAAAAATAGATAGAATAGAATGGGTGTTGCCATTATATCGGTATTTCTGTTTGAATAGCATTCCCAACAATTACTGCAATTCTCAATAACAATTCTTCCATCACTAATCATTTTATTGTAATCTACATGAACCGGAATTCGTTTTATGATTAGTTTTTTTCTCCCACTAGGCATCTTTTTCATTTTTTCATGAATTTCTGGTTCAGCAAAGCAGTTCCTAGCAATGGTAATTATCCCATCACATATATGTTCTTCATTGTAGTACCTTGCATCATTCAAATTATAACTACCAAATTCGTATATGACGGTTTCACTATCTTCCAAAACTAATTTAACAAATGCACCTATACCTCTACTCATACTGCACTCCTATTATGTAATTATAAATAATTTATTAGCTATTCATTCAGAATACTATGTGCCGTACAGATAATTAAAATATATTTAAAGTATAAAGTAATATAAAAGTGTGGTCAAGAAATCATTTTATTCTATAATTTTTTATGTATTTTGTGATAAATTACTACTTAAAACAAAACTAATAATTGAAAACGTGAAATAAGTGTGCTATTATAAGTATGATAGTTAAAAAAGACTGAACAGGTAAATAATACTTTAAAATTTATATTAAGTATAGATAATAGAAGAAATTGTTAATGGTGAGAAAATGGATGCTAAAAATGAAATGATTATTATTAAAGGAGAAATTAAAACATCTGATGTGCAATCATGTAAGTATAATAATGCTACAAACAAATGGGATGTAGAATATAATAGTGGAAGAGTATATTCATATGGCAAGCATAATGTTAAAGTCTTGGATAATCCTGTAGAACTTAACCCTAAATTATATAAAATAGTAAAAGATGGTCGAGATTTTTATAATATCGATAAATTATACAAATTTAGTGATTCAAATACTTCATATTATCATATTTGTTTTAAAAATGGTTTTGATAGGGATTATTGTGAGAGTGATTTGAAAATTACTGAGTCCTGCTTCAATGATGAATCATCTGTAAATATTTTCAATTATCTAAAACAGATATCAAAGTTTTGTAAAATGGGTTCAGATGGAGATCTGTTATATAGCAGATATGAAAAAATAGATTATGTTGGTGATGATACTGCTATAGCTAAATATTTAAATCCTACTAAATATAAAGATAGTCCGGTAAATAATGAGTTTAAACCTATATTTCCATTTGGATGTAATAATAGTCAATATAAAGCAGTTAAAAGAGCAATGGAAAATCAAATTAGTGTTATTCAAGGTCCTCCGGGAACAGGAAAAACACAGACAATACTTAATATTATTGCTAATATTTTGATGCAAGGTAAAACTGTACAAGTTGTATCTAATAACAATTCTGCAACTGATAATGTATATGATAAATTGGCTTCTGAAAAGTATAATTTAGGTTTTATTGCTGCTAAGCTGGGTAACAGTTCTAACAAGGAGAGATTTCTTGAAAATCAGAATTTAGATTATCCTGATTTTTCAACATGGAAAAACGATAATTCTTCAGAACTAAGAGAAAATATTGTTTCACAGTCTGCAAATATAAAAGATATTTTCGATAAGCAAGAAAAGTTGGCTGAATTACGACAGGAAATTTCTCAATTACAAATAGAACAGGAATATTTCAATAGACACGCTAAAGAATTAAATGTGAATATTGATAATATTAAGTTTAGAAAGAAGTTATCTTCTACACAATTGATGTCTTTATGGCAAGATATTCAAATTATCTCTGATAAACAGAAACAAATTGGCTTTTGGTTTAAAATAAAAGCTCTCATAAAATATGGAATTACTGATTTTAAGTCATATAAACAAGATATTTCAGACTTTATTATAATTATTCAGTCTATGTTTTATAAAGCTAAGTACTCAGAAATTCTTAATAATATAAAAGATATTGAAGAATTTCTAAAAAGTATTAGTGATAATAATATCAAAGAATTTACTGATAATTCAATGATTGTTTTTAAAGATTACTTAGCACAAAAATATGAAAATCGTAGTAGAAAAAGATTTACTGATAAGGATTTGTGGTTAAAATCTAAGGAGTTTTTAATGGATTATCCGATTGTTTTAAGCACAACCTTTTCGTCAAGGAGTAGTCTTAATTCTAACACTGTTTATGATTATCTAATTATTGATGAAGCCTCACAAGTTGATATTGCAACAGGCTCATTAGCTATCTCTTGTGCGAAAAATGTCGTAATTGTTGGTGATAATAAACAATTAGCTAACATTGTACCACCTAAATTAAAACCTAAAGTTGAAGATGTGTTTAGGAAATATAATATTGATAACGGTTACAAGTTTACTAATAGTTTTCTTCAATCTATATTGGATGTGTTACCAAATGTACCCCAAACAACATTAAGAGAACATTATAGATGCCATCCTAAAATTATAGAATTTTGTAACCAAAAGTTTTATAACGGTGAATTAATTATAATGACAAAGGATAATGCTGAGAAGGATGTTTTACTTGTTAAGAAAACCCGTAAGGGTAATCATGCACGTGATCACTATAGTAAACGACAAATAGACGTAATAAAACAAAATATTATTACCGAATATTCTCTTGATGCTGAAGAAACAGGTATTATATCTCCTTATCGTAATCAAGTGAATGCGTTAAATGATGAGATAGGTCAATTTGAAATTGATACTGTACATAAATTTCAAGGCAGAGAAAAAGATAATATCATAATTTCAACTGTTGATGATGAAATTTCAGATTTTGTGGATGACCCGAATTTATTAAATGTTGCAATATCTAGAGCGAAGAAAAGATTGATGATTGTTGTAACAGGTAATCCGCAGAAAAAAGAGCGTATTATTACTGAATTGATTGATTATATCAATTATAATAATTTTGAAGTTTCGGATAGTAATGTTTGTTCTGTTTTCGATTACTTATACAGTCAGTACAAAGATGAGAGAGATGGGTATCTGAAAAAACATTCGAAAATTTCTATGTATGATTCAGAAAACTTGATGTATTCTTTAATTAAGGATATTATTGCTGATAATAAATTTTCAAGTTTAGGTGTAATTTGTCGCATTCCGTTGAGAATGTTAATACGAAATTTTGACTTACTTAGTGCTGAAGAATATAAATACGCAATGAACAATTCTACTCATTTAGACTTTTTGATATACAATAAAATTACCAAGAAACCTCTGTTAGCAATTGAAGTAGATGGATATGAGTTTCATAAAGAAGGTACTGCCCAAGCTGAAAGAGATAAGTTGAAAAATAACATAATGAATACTTGTCATATCAAATTGTTGAGATTTAAAACTAATGGTAGTGGCGAAAAGGAGAAGATAATTTCAACTATTAAAACACTACTTTGAATGATTAGATTTATTGTTATTTTAAGATATACGGGATAATGACAATATTTATAGCTAGATGTTATTAGATATAATATTGCACAAAATCAAATAATGATGTATAATATATAAAGTTAATATTGTAAAATATTATTCACAATAAACAAAATTATGTATGATACATAAATATACAGGAGTGATTCCTAATGCAACCATACAAAGCATGGCTATTTTCAGATGTAATCGAAAAGAACAAAAGAGTATTTAAGATACCTGTTTATCAACGAAACTATGATTGGACTAATATTCAATGTGAAAAGCTATTCCAAGATATAATGAAAGCAAATCAACGTGATCATAAACATTTTATGGGAACTATTGTATATATAGTAGGATTAGATGGTAGTACATTAAATGAGGTATTGATTATTGATGGTCAACAGAGATTAACTACTACTTACATTTTGCTAAAAGCTCTTTTTGATGCTTCAAAAGGTATTTCTGTAAGAATTGAAGAAGAAATTAAAGAAGTAATGTTTAATCGGAATTGTGATGAGAAGTACAAAGTTAAGTTGAAACCAATAAAATCTGACAATAATCAGCTACTGCTTTTGCTAAAAAATAAGTTTGATGATATGGACAGAAATTCTAATATATACAAGAACTATGTTACATTCAAAAAGCTAATTGCAGATACTTTAGCTTCAGGTTTAGAATTAAGAGATATTCTTGACGGTGTTAAAAAATTGGAAGTTGTTGAAATAGTTTTAGATAAGGCTCAAGGTGACGAACCACAAAAGATATTTGAATCCATAAATTCAACCGGATTAGAATTAAGTTTAGCAGACCTAATTAGAAATTATCTTTTAATGGATGACAATAATCAAGAATTTTTATATGAGAATTATTGGTTAGAAATTGAAAAGAATGTTGGTTATCATAACCTAGGTGATTTTGTTATAAATCATTTAAATTCAAGAATTACTAAGTCTGTTAACTCAAAAAATGCTTATCGTTTATTTAAGGAGTATTGTGATCACAACCAATTAACTCACCAAGATGTATTAGAAGACCTTAGGCGAACATCGAAGTATTATGGTGCCTTTATTGGAAAGAATGAATACTATAATAAACGAATTACAAGTTATTTAACTGCATTCCATACCATTAAACAAACTACAGTTTTACCTTTGTTATTTAAAATATTTAATGATTATGAAGAAAAGAACATTGATGAGGATATTTTGTGTAATGTCCTTGAGTATTTATTAACTTATTTTATACGAATAACTGCTTGTGAAATCAACAAAAATTTATCACAGTTTATGAAATCAATGTATGAAAGAGTTATTGATAATAACTATGAAGATTACTATGAGAAGTTTGTGATATTTCTAAATGACTTTAAGACTAACAACCGTATGCCAACTGATGATGAATTTAGGAATGCTCTTAAATTTAAACAACTTTATAAGAAGCCAATTTGTAAATTTGTTCTTTCTGTTATAGAGAATTCTACTAAAGAACATATAGATGTTAGCACACTTACAATAGAGCATATATTGCCTCAAAAAGAAAATGCTGCTGTATGGAAAAAAGAAGTTGGCGAAGATTATAGTCATGTTTATGAAGTATATTTACATACATTAGGAAACTTAACTATAACCGGTCATAATAGTGAACTTGGAACTAAATCTTTTGCAGATAAAAAGGAAATCATTAGAGCTAATTCTAAAGCAAATATTCTAAATAAAGAAGTGCTATCTGCTAAAGCTTGGAATAAAGAAGCGATAGAACATAGAGCAGAAGTATTATCAAATATATTGATAAATAAATTCAAATATGTTGGTTTACATTCTAATAATAATGTTATAACTAATTTAGATTTTAGGGTTGATGATGGTATAAAAGTTACAAATACAAAGCCTGACAGTTTTGAGTTTGTTGGCGAGATTGTAAAGGTGAATAGTTGGGCAGAACTTCTAACTAAATTTATAGGCATAGCCTACGACTTGAACACGGAATTATTTGTTCGATTAGCTAAGAATGATTATTCTATACCTAATGCGAATAATATATATATCAGTAATGATTCGAGAAAATTACGAAGATATAAGCAAATAGAAAACAGTGGGATTTATTTTGAGAAAAATTTGTCTGCAAGCAGTATCTTGTCATTTATACGAGATTTGCTAATACAAATGAATCTAGATACAGATGATTTTAGTTTTTCACTTGCCGGAATATCACCCGATAAGAATGAAGAAAATTAATAATAAATTGAGTTGGTTATAAGAGAATTATTTGAAAATCTGCAAGATACAGTATTTGTAATCTTGCAGATTATTTTTGTAAATATAATTGACGTAATTTGTACAATAGATACATAATAATTAAATAAAAACTTAAAAACATGTTGAAATGATATTAATATTGTGTTATTATATTATTGTCGTTTTTTGTAATAATTAAGCATTATTACGTACAATATATTAAATTTATGTAATTATTTTGATAAGACCCATTTTTGGGACAGTTAAAATGTTATTATAGGGTAAAGAGGTGTTAAAATTGAATAATTATTTAAGTGAACTGAAATTAACCTTAACAATTCCTAACGAGCAAATGTTAACTTATGACAAAGGCTCATTGTTTCATGGAGTAATAATGGAAAATATAGATTCAGAATATGCAGAATTATTACATCGAAATTCAGTTAATCCATTTAGTCAGTTTGTTAAATGTGAAAACGGTATTAATATATGGCATATAAGAACATTAACAAATATCGCAAGAGAAAAAATAATTTCTCCCATACTTAAAACCGATTTTTCAAACATAACATTAAAACATGATAATTTAACACTTGAAATTAAAAATAAAGACTTGCAGGAAATTACAGTTAATTCATTAGTGGAAAACTTTTACGAAGAAGATTGTAGCAGATTAGTAGAGATTAATTTCCTATCACCAACGGCTTTCAAGAGAAATGGCAGATATTTTTTTATGCCTGATATGGAGCTTATATACGGTAGTTTAATGAAACGCTGGGATGCAGTTTCAAATACTGCAAAAATGTTTGACGAAGAAACTTTTTTACAATTAGTAGAAAATACAGATATTGTTTCATACAATATTTTTAGTACGAATTTTCATTTAGAAAATGTTCGAATACCTGCCTTTATGGGCAAAATTACAATTAAAATCAGAGGTACTCAAACAATGACTAATTTTGCAAATATGTTATTTAAGTTTGGTAATTACTCTGGTGTTGGAATAAAAACTTCCATAGGTATGGGAGCAATATATGCAAATCAAAAGCAGAGAAAGAGGAAAATTGATGACAGAAAATGAGATTAAACTTGTTGTAGGTTCTTTACTTCATGATGTAGGTAAAGTGATATACAGAACCGGCAACATAGAAAAGCATTCATTAAGTGGTGCAAAGTACTTGATGAATGAAGCAAAAGTTGAAGATAAATCAGTAATAGATTGTGTGAAATATCATCATAGTGATTCACTGAAAAATGCAAATCTAGATAAGAATTCATTAGCGTATATTACATATATTGCTGATAATATTGCATCAGCTAGTGATAGAAGAGATAATGGTTCAGGTGACTATGGCTTTACTGTTACAATGCCACTTGCACCTGTGTTTAATATTCTCAATAAAAACAATTCTGATTGTAGTTATGCACCAAGAATGTTAAATAGTAAGATTAATTATCCTATTAAAGATAAAATTCCTTTTGATAAGTCTTTTTATAGTAAGGTTAAAGACAGACTTAACGATACACTAAAAGGATTAGAATGGAATGAAAATTATCTAAATTCATTACTTTTAGCACTTGAGTCAACAATGTGTTTTGTTCCATCATCAACATCAAAGTCAGAACTTGCTGATATTTCACTATATGACCATGTGAAACTAACTTCTGCTTATAGCAGTTGTATTTATCAATATCTTTCAGAACAAGGAATAGTTGATTTCAAAGATGAACTTTTCAAGAATGCAAATTCTTTTTATGAGAAGAACGTATTTTTGCTATATGAAATGGATATATCAGGCATCCAAGATTTTATCTATACTATCCATAGTAAGGATGCTTTAAGAACATTGCGTTCAAGATCTTTTTATCTTGAAATATTTATGCAACACATTGTGGATACTTTACTGTCAAAACTTTCACTATCAAGAACAAATTTGATTTATTCCGGTGGTGGTCATTGTTATATGATTTTACCTAATACTAATGCAGTAAAGTCATATCTTGATGAATATGAAAGAGAAATCAATAGTTGGCTAATGAAAAATTTTGATATTTCTCTTTATGTTGCAACTGCCTATAAAGAGGCATCGGCAAACACCTTCAAAAACATTCCGGAAGAAAGTTACAAAACTCTATTTAGAAGTGTTAGTAATCAGCTAAGTGACAAAAAGCTAAATAGATATTCTTCAGCAGACATATTATACTTAAATCATAAAAGCAGAGAACTTTATGATAGAGAATGTAGAGTATGTAAGCGTTTAGGAAAAGTGAATGAAGATGATTTGTGTAGTTTCTGTTCAAGTATAAAGAAGTTATCAAATTCAATTCTTTATAATGATTTCTTTGTTGTTGTAGATAAGTATGAAGAAAATGCAGTTCCTCTACCTAATGATAATTATTTGTTAGGCGAAAATGAAGGCGATTTAAGGGAACGAATGGAGAACAATAACTACATTCGTGTATATTCAGTTAACAAGCCTTTTACCGGTAAGAATATTGCTAATGTAATATGGTTAGCAAATTATACTAATGGTCAAACCTTTGAAGAATTAGCAAAAGCGTCAGAAGGTATCAAGAGGATAGCAGTTCTAAGAGCTGATGTTGATAATTTGGGTCAAGCATTTGTACAAGGATTTTCTGAAAAATACAACACATTATCCCGTACTGCTACTTTGTCAAGACAACTTTCAATTTTCTTTACTAAGTATCTAAAAGAAATTTTAGATAAAGATTACTCTTATTCACTAAAGAAAGAAGCAAAAAAGAAAAATGCAACTGTTGTTTATTCCGGTGGTGATGATGTATTTATTGTAGGTGCATGGAACGAAGTAATTGAACTTGCAGTAGATATTAAGAATTCCTTTGAGAAATATACTGAAAACACATTGACTTTTTCAGCCGGTATCGGATTATATAGCAGTAGCTATCCAATCAGCAGAATTGCATACGAAGTAGGTAGTTTAGAGGATAAGTCAAAGAAACTTCCAAATAAAAATGCAATAACTCTTTTTGATGATGGTTGTTCACATAAGGAGCAAGATATAACAATTCTTGATGGTACATATCATTGGGAAGACTTTGTTAATGAAGTTGTAGGTGAGAAATTTGCTACACTGGACAAATTCTTTAGTTTACAAAATAAGAAAGACCAAGATACAGAAAGAGGTAATGCTTTCTTGTACAAGATTCTTGAACTTATTAGAGGTAGAGAAGAAAAAATTCATTTTGTAAGATTGGTATATCTACTCTCAAGACTAGAGCCAAAATTTAATCCTAGTGATAAAGAAAATTCCCTTTATAAGATACAAGTTTATAAAGAATTTTCAAGTAAAGTTCTTAAATGGTATGATAACAAGAAAGATTCTCGTCAATTAAAAACAGCAATTAATATGTTCGTTTATTACAATAGAGATAGTGATAGAAAGGAAAATGAGTAATGAAGATTATTAACGAAGGCAATTATTCAGATGTGGCACAAAATGTTATCAAAACTTTGTCACAGCCAAACAAATATGGAAGAATAAACATAATATCAACATCTCAACTAAGAAATATCCTTGCTATGTCAGCAGATATTTACAATCAGGTTGTACCTCTTGAAAAGGACTTAACAGATGAGATTAACTCTAGAATAGAGTATCTTCGTGTAAGGTGTTTTTATGAGGCAGGTAGGGATCGTCTAGTAAAGGATTTTATGAGAAAATCACAAATTCCGGAGATTTTACGAGAAATAAATGGAGAAAAGAAGAATTTTATTTTGTTTAACCATTACTTAGAGGCTTTAGTTGCTTTTCGTAAGTATTATGGTGGTAAAGACGAATAATAGGAGGATAATACTATGTTTTCAAAGATTCAAATTACAGGTACAATAGAAGTAGTTACAGGTATGCACATTGGTGGTAGTGAGGCTTTTGCAGCGATAGGTGCAATAGATTCACCGGTTATCATCGACCCATTAAGTCGTAAACCTATTATTCCCGGAAGTTCCCTAAAGGGCAAGATGAGAGCTTTACTTGCAAAGGCATATAATCCGACAGTTGTAAATCACAATGATGACAGTGAGAAAATAAGCAGACTTTTTGGTTCATCAGCTAACGATGATAAGCCAATTACAAGCAGATTGATTTTTTCAGATATGATTCTTGATAATTATGATGAACTTCGTTCAAAAGGTCTTGACAGTATTACAGAAGTTAAGTTTGAAAATACCATCAACAGAAAAACTTCTATTGCAACTCCAAGACAGATTGAACGTGTAATTCGTGGCTCAAAGTTTGAGTTAAATATCATCTATGATGTTCTGGAAGATTATCAAGATCAAGCATTAGACGATATTAAAATCCTAGTAGAAGGTATGAAACTTCTTCAGTACGATTACCTTGGAGGTGGTGGTACACGAGGCAACGGCAAAATTAAGTTTAGCAATGTTACTGCCGATACTGTTATCGGTGAGCTACCACAAGAACTTGAAGATATGATTAACGCTGAACTTGCAACAATCTAATGGAGGCAATATGAAATATCAAAGTTATAGAATGATATTTCCTGTTGGTATTCATTTGGGTAATAAACTTTCAGACGAAAGTATGTTTACTGTATTAGCAGATACTTTGTTTTCTGCTTTATGTCAAGAGGCAGTAAAGAGTGGTTCTTTGGATGAACTTGTATCAGCAGTAAAGGACAATAAATTGTTGATTTCTGATGCAATGCCTTTTATTGGTGATACTTATTATATTCCAAAGCCACTTGTAAAAATCCAAACTGAAAGCCAAGGAAATTCAAAACTTAAAAAAGCATTTAAAAAGCTGTCCTATATTCCTTCAGATAAACTTGAAGTGTATTTAAAAGGTCAACTTGATGCTGAAAAAGAAAATGAAAAATTTTCTAATCTAGGTGTTTCAACTGTAAGAACCTCAGTAGCTGTATCCAATCTTGATAAACCATCACCATATCGTGTAGGTGTGTTCAATTTTAATGAGGGCAACGGTTTGTATGTTATAGTTGGTTATGAAGATGATGATACTTTATATTTAGTTTCCGATTTATTAGAAAGTTTAAGTTTTAGTGGTCTAGGTGGTAGAAAATCATCCGGTTTAGGAAGATTTGAATTAAAGTTTGGTGAACTGGATGATGTAATGTCAAAAAGACTAAATGACAATAGTAAAGTGAAAACTTCTTTATCAGTAGCCTTACCAACAGAAGAGGAACTTCCAACTGTTATTGAAAATTCAAGGTATAAAATGCTCAAGAGAAGTGGATTTGTTGCTTCGACAACATATATAAAAGAGGAAGATAAGAAAGATAATAGTATGCTTTATTTCAGGAAAAATGACCTTTATGTCTTTTCTGCCGGTTCTACTTTTACGAAAGACTTTTTGGGTGATGTATATGATGTATCAAATAATGGCAATCATTCTGTATATCGCTATGCAAAGCCAATGCTAATGGGGGTAGATTTATGAAAAAATTTTTGAAAAATTATGAGTTTACCCTAACGGTAAAAGGACCTGTACATATTGGTGATGGTAAAACCTTAACAAAGGTGGATTATTTCTTTTATAAAGATAGGATTTATTTTCCTAATTTGCACAAAATGTTTTTATACATAAAACAAATGCACTTAACAAGTGATTATGAGAGCTTTATGTATTCTGCAAATAACAATCTTACATACTGGCTAAATGATAAGAGAATTATTTCTGCAGTAGCAGAGAAATGTACAGACTATAGCATTTCTTTAGTAGGTTCATCAGCATCAAAGCCAAGAAATCTAAGCACATTTGTGAAAGACCCTTATGGTAATCCATATATTCCGGGAAGTTCATTAAAAGGTTTAATCAGAACTTTGCTTTTAGCAAAGGAAATTGTAGATAATCCGGATAATTATGCTGAAATAGGAAGTGATATTCGTAGAGGTATTAGAAATCCAAGGGCTAATAGAAATAATATGCTTAATAGAGAAAGTTCTACTCTTGAAGAAATTGCTTTTCATAAGCTCAATTGTTCTGATAAGAGAAAAAATGCAGTCAATGATGTTTTTAAAGGTTTGATTGTCAGCGATAGTCAGCCACTTTCAACAAATGACTTGATTGTAACAGAGAAGATAGATTATAATATAGTAGGCAACGAAAAACCTTTGCCATTATATAGAGAATCACTTGTGCCAAATACTCAAGTTAAGTTTAATGTTACTATTGACACAAGCATTTTCAACTATACAATAAATGATATTTTACAAGCAGTTAAGTTATTTGCAGAGGATTATTATACATATTTCTCTTCTAATTTCAGAGGAATCAAAAAACCAACTTCCAATACAGTATGGCTTGGTGGTGGAGCCGGTTATGTTAGCAAAACAATAATGTACAATCTTTTTGGTGATGATGCTTATAACATCGTTTCTTCTGTACTTAATGTTACTGCTAAACAACATCATCATGATAAGGATAAAAAGAAAGGTGTATCACCTGTTACCGTAAAGTTGACAAAATATAATAATACATTGTGTCATTATGGTGAATGTACCCTTTCAATAACTGAAAAATAAGGCTTTTAAGCCGATATAGATATTTACTGGGTTTTAGCATATTTTTTATGTTTCAAACTCAGTAAATATCCTCAAAAATATTATATAAAAAACAAAATCCCCTAATGGGGACGAAAACTCATTTTGTGATTTGCTCCGTTTAGGTCTGTATTCTTATATAAAAAACAAAATCCCCTAATGGGGACGAAAACGTAGCATAAGCTAAATCTACATTATCCATATCAGTTATATAAAAAACAAAATCCCCTAATGGGGACGAAAACTTCGCTTCTTCTAATGTTAAAGTTCTCATAATTAAACCATATAAAAAACAAAAGCCCCTAATGGGGACGAAAACCCATCAATAATTTCTTCTTCAGACAAATTTTCAAAATTAATATAAAAAACAAAAGCCCCAAACGGGGACGAAAACGTTTTTATGTCTTGGGTTCACTAGCCCCGTGACTCCTATATAAAAAACAAAATCACGACGCAAAACCTAAAAATACTTTTAAATCCTATATAAAAAACAAAATCCCCTAATGGGGACGAAAACACATATAACTCATATCAGTAACATTATTAGTATCAAAGCATATAAAAAACAAAATCCCCAAACGGGGACGAAAACCCACGGCAGTTTTTACTTTTAGTGCAAACTTCTTTAAATAATATAAAAAACAAAATCCTCTAATGGGGACGAAAACTTTATCAAAATTCTTAGTTGTAATCTTCTCCATATTAACTGATATATAAAAAACAAAAGCCCCTACTGGGGACGAAAACGAAAAGTCGTAGATGTTATTAGCACACCATTTTTCTCTGATATAAAAATAAAAGCCCCATTCGGGGACGAAAACTCGATGATTGCTCTACGCATATCCGTACCAATGTTGATATAAAAAACAAAATCCCCTAATGGGGACGAATTAAACATAAGAAAGTGAGATGATTTTTATTAGCAATTTATACATTATAATTTATATGATGATTTGATTAATGGTGTACAAAAATATGTATCTGATGTTGATAGTATTAGAGTTTACAAGATAGTCGGAAAATGTCATATTGTGAATTTTGGCAAGGAAAATGAAATTTCAACAGATGATACAATAATTATTTAGAATAAACGAAGGTGATATTATGAATAAAACAATTCTATATTCAGCAGTTGGTATGACTGACCCTATTAGCAATTTTCGTGATGGCAGTCTATTACATATTTGTCGTATTTATAAACCTAATAAGGTGTATATACTTATGTCAAGAGAATTAGTAAAACATCACAATGAAGATAACAGATACATTTATTGTTTAGAAAAATTAAGCGAAAAAATAAATCATCCTTTTGAAATTGTAACTATCCAAAAAGATGATTTAGTAGAAGTACAAAACTATGATGTTGTATATCCTATTATTAAGGAAAATATTCAGTCTATTCTTGATAATATGGATGAAACGGATTCACTGATTGTTAATATCGGCTCAGGTACACCTGCCATGAAATATAGTTTGCAAATGCTATCTGCCTTAGCTGATTACAACTTTACACCAATCAATGTTAGCACACCTGAAAAGTCAAGTAACCCACATATGGAAAACCAAAACAAGTATGACCCTGCTGAAATGTGGGAATTAAATGAAGATAATGATGATTTTGTTGACAGATCATTCAAAACAACCAGTCCATTAATGCTAAAGGACTTTTATGATAATTCTTTAGAAAAGTTGATTAAGAACTATAACTATGCCGGTGCTTTAACCTTGGTTAGATCTCTGAATTTTTATTCTGACAAGTTAGAAAATCTATTAGTTGCTGCTAATAGCAGATTGCAACTGAATTTTGGTCAAGCTCAGAGAATATTGCAGTCTTTCAAATTTCAAATGCCTTTTACTGATGAGAAAAAGAAAATCTTTGAATACGCTCTAGCTTTAGGTGTCAAAATCAAGAACAAAAATTACGGTGATTATGTTCGTGCAATTACACCTTTATTATTTGAGCTTAATTCACTTGTCTTGAAAACTGAATGTGGTTTTAATCTTGCTGATTATACTTATTGTGACCCTAGAGATAAGAATAAAATTTATTGGGATAAGGATAAATTATCAGGTACTGAATTTGATAAAGCATTAAATGAAAGTTATAAAAACTTTAATTATGAAATTGTTTTTAATGACAATTTAAGAACCTTAATAACATATTTTCTTTCAAAGAAAAATCCTCAACTTTATGAGGCTATTGACAAACTTAATAGGTTTGAAATCAAAATGCGTAACAAAGCTGCCCATACAATGATTTCAATTACCTCTGATTCTGTTAAGAAAGAAACAGGTCAAACACCTGAAGAAACTTACACAGATTTGAAAAAAGTCTTTAATCTTATACATATCTCCACAAAAGATTGGGACTCATATGATAAGATGAATCAGTTTATCATTAATCACTTATAAAATTGCAATAATAAAATATCCCTACCTAACTGTAATATGTTGGGTAGGGATATTTATTTACTATTAAAAAAACATAAATATTAGAAATAATAGTTCCTTAAAAACATTTGAGGATGTTGTTTCACAGTCCCATATTTGGTACAATAAATAATAAATTTATATTAATTTGTCAATATTTGTTGCGTTATTAATAAAATTTATGTTATAATACACTATAAATACAAACACTGTAATAAAGTAATTGTAACCGAAGGGAGATTAATATGGCTGAAGTTGAAAACAGTAAAGATTTAGAAAGTGTATTATGGGGTGGAGCAAATATTTTGCGTTCAAAGATGGATGCAAATGAATACAAGGACTATTTATTAGGTATAGTATTCTATAAATATTTGTCCGATTCTTTTTTGATTAAGGCATATGATTTGTGTTATGATGAAAAACCTGAATCATTAGAAATTGCTTTAGAAGCATATAAAGAGGCTATTGCTGATGGTGATGAAGATTTTATCAAACAACTAAAAGATGCTTGTCATTATATTATTGAACCTGAATTAACATATACTCATTTTGCAGATTTAGCAAGAAATAACAGCTTTAATCGTGAAGATTTGCAAAGGGCTTTCAATAATATTGAACAAAGTGGTGATGAGTTTGCAGATTTGTTTACTGATATTGATTTGTATTCTAATCGTCTTGGTATCGGTGACCAAAAGCAAAGTGATACAGTATCTGACTTAATCAAAGAAATTGACAAAGCAGATTTACTAAACACAGATGCCGATGTTCTTGGTAATGCTTATGAAATTCTAATCGGAAAATTTGCTTCAGAAACAGGCAAAAAAGCCGGTGAATTCTATACACCACAGGCAGTATCAAAAATCCTAACAAAAATTGCAATTACAGGTCAAGAGGATAAAATGGGTTTGTCAGTATATGACCCATGTTGTGGTTCAGGTTCACTTTTGCTTAATGCAAAGAAGTATGCTAAGCATACAGAACATATAAAATATTATGGCCAAGAACTAATGGCATCAACATATAACCTTGCTAGAATGAATATGTTTTTGCATGGTGTTAATCCTGATAATCAAAAGCTTAGACATGGTGATACACTAGATGCTGACTGGCCTACTGATGAAGAAACAGACTTCAATATGGTTCTTATGAACCCTCCGTATTCAGCTAAGTGGTCAGCTGCCAAAGGCTTTTTACAAGATGAAAGATTTAGCGATTATGGTGTATTAGCACCAAAGTCAAAGGCTGATTATGCATTTCTATTACATGGTCTTTATCACCTAAAGAGTAACGGTACAATGGCTATTGTTCTTCCTCACGGTGTGTTATTCAGAGGTGCTGCTGAGGGCAAAATTAGAGAAAAGCTACTTCGTTCAGGTAACATTTATGCAGTAATCGGATTACCGGCAAACCTATTCTACAATACTGCAATTCCAACTTGTATTATTGTACTTAAAAAGCATAGGGATGGTAGAGATGTTCTCTTCATTGATGCCTCAAAGAAGTTCAAAAAAGGCAAAAAGCAAAATGAAATGGAAGATGAACATATTAATTCTATTCTAGAATTATACAACAAGAGAGAAACTGTTGATAAAGAGTCTTTCCTTGCAACATTTGAAGACATTGAGAAGAACGACTTTAACCTTAATATCCCTAGATATGTTGACAATTTTGAGAAAGAACCTGATGTTGACATTGATGCACTATTAGTTGATATGAAGAAAACAGATGAAGAGATAAAGCAAACAGAAACAGAGTTTCTATCACTTCTTAGTGAGCTTACTTCTGATGATGAAAATATCAGAAAATCTCTAAGCAATCTTATTGATAGCTTTAAGGGGTGATTATCGTGAAAAAACCAAAAATTAGATTCAAAGGATTCACCGAAACTTGGGAACAGCGTAAGCTTGATGAAGTGATTACTAGAATAGGTACGGGCTTAAATCCAAGAGACAACTTTACACTTAATTCTGGAGGGGAAAACTACTACGTTACAATTAAGAATTTTGTACACGGTCATCTTTCTTTAGATGATAACTGTGATAAAGTTGATGATGAAGCCTTGAAAAGAATTCAAGAGCGTAGTGACTTGTGTGTTAATGATATCCTATTCACCTCAATAGGTCGTATCGGTGACTGCTATTTGATAAAAAAACAGCCTACTAACTGGAATATTAACGAATCGGTATTCACTTTACGCCCAAACCTAACGCTTGTCGAACCTGAATATATTTATCATACAATACATAGTGACGCAGTATTGAATCAAATTATCAATGGCATTACTGGTAGTACATTTAAGAGCATTAAAATTGCTGACTTGAAAAAGGTAAATATTCCAGTGCCAAGTAAAGCTGAACAAAAACAAATCGCAGCTTTTATTTCTATTATTGACCACCTCATCACTCTTCACCAGCGAAAGTGCGAAAATTTGAAAAAATTAAAGAAATTTATGCTTCAAAAGATGTTTCCGCAAAATGGTGAAAATGTGCCAAAAATTCGCTTTTATAACTTTACTGATACTTGGGAACAGCGTAAGTTATTTGATTTTACATATTTTTATAATGGATTAACATATACGCCTGATGATGTTAGAGAAAATGGAACACTTGTTTTACGATCTTCAAATGTAAAACATAGTGAAATTGTTTTAAATGACAATGTTTATGTAGATCCTATAAAAGTAAACTCAGAATATGTGAAAAAAGGGGATATTATTATCGTTGTCAGAAATGGGTCACGCGCATTAATTGGAAAACATGCTGTTATAAAAGACGAAATGCCTAATACAGTCATTGGTGCGTTTATGTCTGGTATTCGATCACAATATTCTTTTTTTGTTAATTCTTTGTTGGATACTTCCCAATTTAAAGAAGAAATTTTACGAAATTTAGGTGCAACTATAAACCAAATTACAGGATATATGTTTTCAAAAATGGAGTTTATGATTCCCTCTTGCTATGAACAAAAAATAATTGGTGACTATTTTTCAAAATTAGATAACCTCATCACTCTTCACCAGAGTAAGTGTGATAATTTGAAAGAATTAAAGAAATATATGCTTCAAAATATGTTTATTTGATATTTTACAAGAAAATTGATATAATATATATAATTTATAATAGTAAAAATTATAAGTTAAAATTATCACTAAAATTCAAGCACTTACGATGTTATTAAGTGATATAGTGTAAATTTATATATATTGTAATTTTATAAGTTTTATATCTGATTATTGAATTAAGTGAAAATTAATTACAAAATATTATTTTTATCGTAAGTGTGTAATTATATCAAAAAATTTGGCTTTCTTTTGGGAACAGCGTAGGTTAGGAAATGTTTTCAAAGAATACTCTGAAAAGAATCATGGTGAGCTACCAGCCTTAACAATAGTTCAAGGTCAAGGTACAATTAATAGGAATGAGTCTGAAAGAAATTTAATGTATGAGAAATCCAATTTATCCAGTTACAAAATGGTAAGGAAAAATGATTTTATAGTACACTTAAGATCTTTTGAAGGTGGCTTAGAAATAGCTACATTAGACGGTATTATCAGCCCAGCATACCATACTTTACATGGGGATAACACTGATTCTAGGTTTTATTATTCTTATTTTAGATCTTATGAATTTATAAATCATGGATTAGTACCACATGTTTATGGTATTAGAGATGGAAGAAGTATTGATATTGCTGGGATGAAAACAATTCTAATTCCTTATACTTCTTTTGATGAACAGAAGAAGATTGGTAATTACATTGAAACTATCGACCGCCTCATCACTCTTCACCAGTGTAAGTATTTTACTATCTGTGATAAAAACCGTTTCGCTTGGGAACAGCGTAAGCTAGAAGATTTTGGAGTTGCTACTGGAGGTACTTCGATAGAATCAGAATTTATTGAAGATGGAAAATATAAGGTTATAAGCATTGGTTCTTATTCTGAATGTAGTAAATATGTTGATCAGGGAATTAGAACTGAAAAAACTCCTAAAACAAAAAATCGTATTTTGAATAAGAATGATTTGGCAATGATTCTTAATGATAAGACATCTTCTGGTAAAATTATTGGTAGAGTATTACTCATTGACGCCGATGATGCCTATGTTTATAACCAGCGAACTGAGAGAATTGAAGTTAATCATAATTGTTATGTTTCTGAATTTTTATATCATTTATTAAATGCTGATAATATTAGAGCAAAAATCATTCGCACTGCACAAGGTAATACACAAATATATGTGAATTGGAATGTGATAAAAAATTTTACCTATGATATACCAATTAACATATGCGAACAAATAGTGATTGGTGACTGTTTTTCAAAACTAGACGATCTCATCACTCTTCACCAGCATAAGCTAAATATTTTAAAAGACATCAAAAAATATATGATTTTCGGAATGTTAAATATAGAAGGAGGCAAAAATATGCCAGAATTAGAATCAATTATCGAAAAAAACCTTATTGACCAATTAGTGTTAGGTGACTCTCAATGGACTTATAGACCGGATTTAAAGTCTGAGAAAGATTTATGGGATAACTTTAGGTATATTCTCGAACAGAATAATAAAGATAGGCTAAATGGTCAGCCTCTTTCAGATAATGAATTTGAACAAGTAAAGAACCAACTACAGTTTTCTTCTTTCTATAAAGCCGGCGAATGGCTTGTTGGCGAGAATGGAAAAGTAATGGTTCATGTTCAGCGTGATACTGAGAAACTCCATCTTGTTGTAATGAATCACGAGCATATTGCCGGTGGTAGTAGTGTCTATGAAGTTATCAATCAGTATAGTACATTACAGTCTGATAAAGAAAACGGCAAGGACAACAACAGTCGTTTTGATGTTACTTTAATGATTAATGGCTTACCTATGATTCATATTGAATTAAAGAACAAAAGCCACCCTTATATGGAAGCATTTAACCAAATTAAAAGATATATTGGTGAAGGTAAATTTACCTGTATCTTTTCTGCTGTACAAATGTTTGTTGTCAGTAATGGGGTAGATACAAAGTATTTTTCAGCTGCAAGTGATACTGAACTTAACCCTAAGTTTATGAGTGGTTGGCTTGATGAAAAGAATAACCCTGTTACAGATTATATTGACTTTGCAAAAAGTGTACTTAGTATTCCTCAAGCACATGAAATGATTGCTAGATATACTGTACTTGATGAGGACTCCAAAAGACTTATTCTTCTTCGTCCATATCAAATTCATGCTATTGAAGCTATTAGAGAGTCCTCTAAACAAGGAAAGTCCGGTTATGTATGGCATACTACCGGTTCAGGTAAAACATTAACTTCGTATAAAGCAACAAGAAACTTGCTTATGGATATTCCTTCTATTGACAAAACAATATTCTTGATTGATAGAAAAGACCTTGATGCTCAAACAACTTTAGCTTTCCAAGCATATGCTAATAATGACCTTGTTGATGTTGATGAAACTGAGAATGTTAATGACCTAAAGAAAAAGCTAAAATCTGATGACAGACAAGTTATTGTTACTACTATTCAAAAGTTACAAAGACTTGTTACTAAGAGATTAAAGGAAGATACTCCTGAATATAACAAGATTAAAAATCTTAAATTAGGTTTTATTGTTGATGAATGTCACAGAGCTGTAACACCGGCTACCAAAAGGGAATTAGAAAGATTTTTCAAAAACTCTCTATGGTTCGGTTTTACAGGTACACCGAGATTTGATGAAAATTCTTATCCACAAATGGGTGACCTACCACGCACAACTGAAGCTTTGTATGGCAAGTGTTTACATAAATATACAATTATGAATGCAATTCACGATAATGCAGTTTTAGGCTTTCAGGTTGAACATAATGGACCTAAAAATATTGATGATGAAACTGATAGTAAAGTATATGAGAATGAGAAACATATGCTCAAGGTGCTTGATGTGGTTTTAAATAAATCTTATCACAAGTTAGGTTTTCAAAATGGTAAAGGTAAAACTTATGTAGGTTTGCTTACAACTAGTTCTATTCAACAGGCTCAGAAGTATTACGAACTACTAACAAAAGTTAAGAATGGTGAAACACCTCTTGTTATTGATGAAAAGATAAAGCAGGTGCTACCTGATTTTCCTAAGTTTGCAATTACATATTCAGTTTCTGAGAATAAAGATAACTCAATGGTTAATCAAGATAAGATGAAAAAATCTATTGATGACTATAACAAAATGTTCGGTACAAAGTTTGATATTTCTCAAATTCAATCTTATAACGGTAATCTTAATAAAAGACTTGCCAGAAAAGATTCTAAGTATAAAAGCAGAAATGAACAACTTGACCTTGTTATTGTAGTTGATAGACTACTTACCGGTTTTGATGCTCCTTGTATGTCAACAATCTATATTGATAGACAACCAATGGGTCCTCATGATTTGATTCAAGCCTTTTCAAGAACAAACCGTATCTTCGATAAAAACAAGGCTTTTGGTCAGATAGTAACATTCCAAGCACCTGTACTATTTAAGGAATGTGTTGACAATGCAGTAAAACTTTATTCTGCCGGTGGTACAAAAGAATCTGTACTTGCTGAATGGAATGTTGTTGAACCGGCCTTTAAAAAGGCTCTTTCTGCACTTCGTGTATCTGCTGAAAAACCGGAAGATATTGCTTCTATGTCTGAAAAAGAAAAGAAAATTTTTGTAAAGATTTTTCAGGAATTTGACACACTGTTTGCTCAACTTAAGTCATTTACAAATTATGATGATAGTATGCTTAAGGATTATGGTATTACCGAAGAGGAATACAACGACTATGTTGGTCATTACAAGAATGTGGTTGAAGAATTAAAAAAAGATCCACCTGATGGTGATGAACCAATTGATGAAATCGTTGATCAGGAATATGAGTTAATGGCCTATAGTAATACTAAAATTGATTATGAGTATATTATTTCATTAATTCAGAATATCGTTACGCCTAGTGATGATGACGAAAATCTTTCTCCTGAAGAAAGACAAAAGAAGATTGATGAAATCAAATCTTTTGTTGAGGACTTAAGAAAAGACAATCCTAAAATTGCTGATATTATGTCAACATTGGTTTCAGAAATTGAAAATGATGAAGAAAAATATAAAGGTCAGTCAATTCTTAATGTTGTAGAAAATATGCGACAGGATTGCATAGATAGAGTGATTACAGATTTCTGTGATGAATGGAAAACCTCAAAAGAAGATGTTATGTATGTTGCAGAAAATTATAGAAATGGTGCAATTATTAACGAAAGTGCCATTAAAGCAACAAGTAACTATTCTGAATATAAGGAGTCACAAGAAAAAGCCTTACCAAAATTTAAGTATTATTCTAAGATGATGACTGAACTTAGAAAGGTCCTAGAAGAAGAAATTAAACCTCTTAATCACAATTAATTGATTTATTTTAATAATGTACGATAATTGTTTATATCAGCGTAAGTAGGAAAATTGGAGGTAACTTATGCTAGAAGATATAAACAATACAACTCTTTTTTGTGATTACTACAGACAATGGATTGATGTGTACAAGAAGGGTGCAATTCGAGATGCCACAATGTCAAAATATTTAATGACACAAAAGTGGGTTGTTCGACTTGCACCTAAATTAAAGGTTTCTGAACTTACAAGGACTGTTTATCAACAGCTTTTAAATGATTATGCTAAAGAACATGAAAGACAAACTACCCTTGACTTCCACCATCAGCTTAAAGGTGCGATTCTTGATGCAGTAGATGAAGGATTAATTGCAAGAGATCCAACTCGTAAGGCAATTATAAAGGGTAAACCACCAAGAGTGAAAAAGATTAAGTATCTTAATCAGTTTGAACTTCATACATTGATAGCTCATCTTGATATTAAAGATAAGCCAAATTGGGATTGGTTCATTTTGTTGGTTGCTAAAACAGGTATGAGATTTTCAGAGGCTCTTGCCATAACACCGGCTGATTTTGATTTTGCAAGGCAAACTCTTTCAATCAGCAAGACTTGGGACTATAAAGGTGATGGTGGCTTCTTGCCAACCAAAAACAAATCATCTGTAAGAAAAATTCAGATTGATTGGCAGATTGTTGTTAAGTTTTCTGAACTTATCAAGAATATGCCTGAAGATGAACCTATCTTTGTTGGTAAGGATAAGATTTATAATTCCACAGTTAATGATGTACTTACAAGGCATTGTAAAGATTGTGGAATTTCAGTAATCTCTATACATGGTCTTCGCCATACACATGCTTCTTTGTTGCTTTTTGCAGGTGTATCGATAGCAAGTGTGGCAAGACGCTTAGGCCATGCAAGTATGACTACTACCCAAAAAACATATTTGCATATTATTCAAGAACTTGAAAATAAGGATGTAGATCTGGTTATGCGAACCTTGTCAGGTCTATAATTCTGTAATTAATATACTTACGCTGGTAAAGTTTAATATCCTTATGTTTAGGAATATGTTATTTATATATAGAGTAATGTTTAGTTTATATTTTCTTGACATTATCAATTAATTAGTTATAATGAGTGATAGTAGTCAGCAGATACTAACATTAGTATCTGCTTTACTTAAAAGCAAAGGTTAGCAATAGCTAACTAACAAAATTCATTTTATCAAATATTACTTTAGCCAATTTAATATATATAACTACTTGGAAACCTTGAGAAAACTTCATTTAATGTCATTTATATTATAAAGATTATTTTCCATAGAATATACAAGGTTATGAAGTTGATGGGCTGAATGTATATAATCATTATGTTTATGAAGTTCCAATTGAACATTAACGGGAAGAGATAGAAAGAATTTCCTTGTACTATTACTGTTTTGTATCAAACTTTGCAAATTATCATACTTCAAAATAACCACCTCAGTAATTATTATAGATATTAAGTGTCATAAAATGCGTATATAACTTAGATTATTTTAATTATAATCTAGAACAGAGAGGGGAATGTTATTGATATATTGTGGTGGAGAAATTCAAGTAGAGTAAGATTTACCTGTACAGAAAATAAACCGGAATTATATTCTAATCCAAAGAAACATTTTCCATCCTTTATAAAAGGTTGTGTAATGTTTGTGATAGTGGCTATTATTGACGTATTGTTACTTACAATTATCTAGAAAAGTGATAGCCTTGAGTTATAACTACCCATAAAAAATACTATATATAAATATCAAATTAATTATTGACAATGTGTTAATAAGAATTATAATATATGTATGAAATGACATATAGATATATCATTTTAGTGATAAGAGTATATTTGAAATTAATTTTAGGAGTGATGAAATTATGTTAAAGGATAAAGTAGCAGTTGTTACAGGTGGTACAAGAGGTATAGGTTATGCAATTGTTAAAAAGTTCCTAGAAAATGGTGCAATAGTTGTACTGTTTGGTTCTAGACAGGAAACAGTAGAAAAAGCTGTTACTTCTCTAAAAGCAGAAAATTCAGCTTGGGAAGTTAGTGGTGCATGGCCAAATCTAAAGGATGTAAAAGCTGTTGAAACAGAGATCAACAGTATCAAAGAGAAGTATGGCAAGATTGATATTCTGGTTAATAATGCAGGTGTCTCTGATAGTACACCACTTGATAAATACACATCAGAGCAATTTGCAAACATTATGCAGTTAAATGTCAATTCAATTATGAATGGTATTTTACCAACTATAAAAATAATGAAAGAACAAGGATATGGTTGTATCCTAAATACAAGTTCAATGGTTAGCCTTTGTGGTCAGCGTTCCGGTATTGGTTACCCAACAAGTAAGTCTGCTGTAAATGGCTTAACATGGTCTTTAGCCAGAGAACTTGGACCTTTCAACATTAGAGTTAATGCAGTTGCTCCGGGTATCACAAATACTGATATGGTGGCTTCATTACCAAGAGAAATGATTGAACCACTAAAGGCAGCAATTCCACTTCGTAGAGTAGGTGAACCGGAAGATATTGCAAATGCTTTCTTGTTCTTAGCAAGTGATATGGCTTCATATGTAACCGGTGAAATTTTATCAGTAGATGGTGCTATGAGAACTTAATAAATTTTAAATAGTGAAAATTTAGCCTGAGAAGATACATTTAAGTATTTCCTCAGGCTTTTGCTATGCCTATTTTAAAATTGATTTCCTTGTTATTCCTCAATAATAGGAATTATCATATTTTCAAAGGCATTTCTCATTTTTGGGTGACGAATAAGAAAATGTATTGAAGGAGTTTTATTTTTTGAAACCAATACATACTTACCTTGATGTATATAAATTTGAATATTTCTAAATGGAAATTTGTGATTTTCTATTGCCTTATAATTAGCATTATTCTTTTCAAATTCCCTAATCAGTTGTAAATGTTCTTTATAATCTTCCCATGTGTAATAAATATCTTTTTCAAAGAACATACCTGAAAGTGGTAATACAATAGGAAACTTCTCAAATTCATCTTTTGATAGGATTGGTATTTCTTCTGTAATGCAACTATGTTGCAAAATAGCATTTATCATTTCTTTTTGTAAAGAAACATAATCCATAATTTTATTCTGCGTTTCTTTATCAACATTATTATTGTTCAAGATACTTGACAACAATTTATCCGAAATTGTATGTAACGATAATGAAGACAAAATACAGTAACGATTTCCTTTTACTTTAGAGTCTGAATATAAGAACTTTTCATATTCTTTATGTGAGTACTTGCTGTACACTTTCATTAATGGGGTAGCTTTGGAAAGTAAGCATTTTGCATATTCCTTGTAGTGAGCAACTTCATTTTTATTTTTTGTAAGGTAATACTTACCCTTATTATGGTAACCGGTAATTGCCTCACCAACTAAAGCAACAGTACCTGATACCTTGATTAAATGAGAAAAAGCACCTTCTGTTTGTCCTTTTAAGTAGTATGAAGATATTTGTCCTGTCATATACATAGGTATCCAACTTTCTAAACCAAGCATCATATCTTCAAATGAACGGTCTATATTATGAATTTGATTAAAGTGAAGTCCTTTCTTTAGCATCAATGCCATACCAAACATCCATTTTTTTGGGAACTCAGGGTCTTTGGCCATTTCATTCATTGGCATATCACTGTACATAGTTACAGGCTCTTTAGATTTAGATAATACAGTTGCTTTTAGAAATTCAAGTTCACTTTCCATCATTTCTTTTAATCCATAGTAACTTTTTGAAGTAGGTAGCTGAAATGGTACAGTAGGCACTTTTAATTTGTCAAAATTAATTGCCCGTATGTATTCATCTAAATTAAATTCATCAATTTTCTCAAGAAAACCTGATATATCATCTTTCTTTACTTTTACTGAATCGTTATCAGAAAGCCATTTTGTAAGTAATAAAGCATAATTTTCACGATTATTTAATTCCGAAATATCAGAATTAATTAGTTTGGAAACTTGAATTTTATCTGAGTTACTATTATATCTACGAACAATAAAACCTACTACATTGTTTATGAATTCTTGTGGATTAGATGGTTTTCTTTGTCCATTCTTAATTCTTGAAATATATGATGGATCAAAATTCATAGACTTTGATAATTCAGATATATTTACCGATAAAGTGTTAAGTAAAATATTGAAATTAGATTGCAAGTTTTTTGTATCAATAACAGTATTTTTAACCAAAGGTAAAAATTCACTTGTTACCGACTCAATAGTAAGAGATTTAATATTCTTATTCTTACTGATTTCAACTATGCCTTTAACTAAATTTGTGAAATTATCAGAATTAGATTCCGGTACCCTGTAACCTGATTTATATCTGCTAATTGTTGCAGTAGAAAGGCCTGAAGTATCAGATAAATCTTTAGCAGTACAATCAAGCAATTCTAAATATTCAATAAATTTGTCCTTAAATTCCATATTGCTACCTCCTTTAATTTTATATATTTATTATACAACTATAATACTTATATTCAATACCCTAGTTTCCATTTTGTCAATGCCTATTTGGAAATAATTCTATTACTTATAAATATATGTGTTATAATCTAATTAAAGATAACATATTTATTGATTATTTATTTAAGAAGTTACTTTCAATTTGTTTATCCTATGAATATTTTTGATATTCTAAAGATAAAAAATTGAAAGAATCAATATTATTTTTAAAGAAAGGCAGGAATTTATTATGAAAAAAACTTTTAAGACAAAATGGTTAGCTATGTTTTTATCTTTGCTAATGGTTACATCATTAGTGCCTATGTCCGTTTATGCAGAAGATAATGATGATTATTCTGTTAGGAACATTGACATTACAAGTGTAATCTTTGATTACAAAGCAGGAATGTCACCGGTTGCAACTGCTAAGATAGCTAACAGTGATGCTCACTATGAAATTGAGTATGAGTGCTGGAGTGAAATGGAAAAACGAGATAATGATTCAACCGTTTCAGTTGCGTATTGGTTATCAGATCCTACTCAAATGTCATATTACGATGAAGATGAGAAGTTTTATAACTTTAAAGAGAATACACAATACACCTATTCTATGCGATTAAAAGCGAAAGATGGTTATACTTTCCCTTCAGAAAATGAAATTTCTATGACCGTAAATGGCGAAAAAATACCTTCATGGAGCTTTTATGTTTTTGATAAAGGCAATAGCCTTACCGTAGATTTTATTAAAGATATAGAATTCACAAAAATTAATAAACTAGAAATCAGTGGAGCAACTTTTTCTTATTATGATGGTGATACACCAAAAGCAACTGCTTTTAAAACCGATGAAAATCTTGAAGATTACGATATTGAATATGAATATTGGGAAGAGATGGAAAGAAAAGATGATGGTTCAGTTGTACCGGTAGCCTATTGGTATTCTGATGAAGAAAAAAATAATGCTTTGCCTGATGATAAAAAGATAACTAAATTTGAAGAGGGCAAAACATATATGTACAGTATAGCTTTGAAAGCTAAGAATTGTCATACATTTTCTAATGTTTCTGACTTAACCTTTATGTTTGATGAAACTGCTGTAAAACCTGAAAACATTACTATTGGTAAAGACAACACAACTTTATTTGCATTTGCTTTAAAAACAATTAAACCTGTTAAGATAAAGTATATTGATCAGATTGAAGTCAATAATGCAAAGTTAAGCTTTAATGTTGGAGATAAACCTATATTTTCAGGTAAAGTTCCTAGTGATGTACCTTATTATATCGATAATGAAGGTTGGCTAACAGAAAAAGGTGGTATTACTTCTTCTGAATATTTGAACAGTAGATATGGTGATTTTGAAGGTAGTTGGGGTAAGTTAATAACTTCTTTTGAAACTAACACTAAGTACAGTTATAATGTCTATGTGAAATTAACTGATGATGGCTATAATTCAGGTTATCGCTTTAATGAAAATACAAACATTGTTGTTAATGGTGTTATCTATAAATTTAATAATGAAACAACAAGTCTAGGTTTAAATGGCGAAACCATATGGTATTATAACCTACTTGATATGACACCTAATAATGATAATCATTGTATCAATGGTCATACAAAAGTAAGAACTGTAACAAAAGCTACAACCAGCAAGAATGGCAAAATAGTAACTACTTGTTCAGTATGCAAAAAGACACTTTCAACAAAGATTATTCCTAAAATATCAAGTGTTAAGCTTACTAACAGCACCTTTACTTATAACGGTAAGGTTATTAAACCATCAGTTATAGTTAAGGATTCAAAAGGTAAGAAAATCAATAATTCAAATTATACTATTGCATATAGTAAAGGTTTAAAGAATGTAGGTAATTACAAGGTTACAATAAAGTTTAAAGGTAATTATAGTGGAACAGTTAACAAAACTTTTACTATTATTCCTAAATCAACAACCTTAACTAATTTATCTTCAAGTAAAAAGAAAGTAAAAGTTAAGTGGAAAAAGCAAGTTTCTCAAACTAACGGTTATCAGTTGCAATATAGTTTGAACTCTAATTTTAAGAGTGCAAAATTATTAAATGTAACTAATAATAAAGTAACTACTAAATTAATTTCTAATTTGAAATCTAAGAAGAAGTATTATGTTCGTATTAGAACTTATAAAAATGTTAAAGTCAACGGTAAGTCAACAAAGCTTTATTCTAAATGGAGCAAATCCTTAAATGTAAAAGTTAAATAATTTACTTAAGTCACCTATCATGTTGGTAGGTGACTTATTTATATAGATAAATTTGACAACGAAATATATTTATTATATACTATCCTCATAAACTATTTGGAGGGTGTTATGAAAAAAACATTATCAATTTTACTATCAATTATAACTTTGCTAAGTGTGTTCATTTTGCCAACCAGTGTAAGTGCTGATGAAAATTATGATGAAGTTGACACTATGAACGCTATTGCAGTAACTATTAATGAAACACAGTACAAAGAGAGTGATTTAACTTTTACTAAAGAAGAACCTATGAGGACTTATAAGATTACTGCTGAAGAAGCAGGTGTTTATAGATTTTATGCTAGCTCATCAGAAGTTGTGGGTATGAAAGCATATTTGTTTAAACCTAATAATTTAAATCCCACTGAATATATAAAGTCCAGTTCACTTAATAAAGAAACCAGAAATGGTGGATTTGATATTACATATTATCTGGCAAAAAATGAAACTGTTTATCTTAAAGTAGCACTTAGAGATGTTTATTATTATGCCGGAAGAAAATTTGATTTTGTAATTGGTAAGAAAAAAGACTTAATAGCCAAAAATGGTTGCATTTATGAAAGTAGATTTGACAGATATTTTGTTGTTGATAATTATATAAATAAGTATCAAAGTCTTACTATTGAGAATAAAATTAATAATTTACCTGTAGCAGGTGTAGATGAGGATGCCTTTAGAAATTGTAGATTTATTACATCAGTAAATATTCCTTCAGAATGTAAAACATTGCAAACCTACTGCTTTGATGGTTGTTATAACTTGAAATCTGTTAAACTTGCAGAAGGTGTAGAAGAATTAAAATATTATGCATTTCAAGGTACACAGATTGAAACTATTTATCTACCAAAGTCTATTGAATCACCGGATGCCTTAGAAGCTATGCTTAACTTAAAGACTATTACAGTTGCTAAGGATAATCCTTATTATACAGCAGTTAATGGTGTGCTTTTCACTAAAGATAAAAAGAAACTTGTTCGTTATCCTGCTCGTGGACCAAGAACTTATACTATTCCTAACGGTGTAGAAACTGTTTGTGACTCAGCTTTCGAAGATAGTTATGTTGAAGAAGTTTATTTTCCAAATACAGTGAAAAAAATGATTGGTGATGTTTTTCATTATTGTGAAAGGCTTAAATATGTTAAACTAAATGAGGGTATTACTTCTATTGGTTCTTCTGCTTTCCAGGGTTGTGAAAGTTTAAGTTATATTAATATTCCATCAACTGTAAAAGATATTGGACTTTGTGCAATTAATGATGTAGGAATTAGAAGTATTGAAATTCCTGAAAATGTATTTAAAATCGACGGTTACAGTATATATAACTGTAAATATTTAGATGCTATTGTGTTTAAAGGTAAAAGAACAGAAATTTCTACTGATGCTTTCAGAAAGATAGATGTAAAAACTGTTTATGGACCTAAAGGTTCTACTGCTGAAAAATATGCTGAAGAAAAGGGCATTAATTTTGTTTCTACAACGCTTGAAGATGGGGAAAAATGCACTAAGCATCATTATATTGAAACTGAATGTACAAAAATTCCTGATTGTATGAACTACGGTATATTTAAAACTAAATGTGCTATTTGTGGTAAAGCCGGTCTTAATATAAAAGAACCATCATTAAATCATAATTTTGCAGATGAGGTTTGTAAATTTTGTGGCGTATCAACTACTAAATATGTAAATGTTGATTTTAATAAAACATACAGTGAAGTTGTTCCTATACCTGTTTCATCATTAGTAATTGAAAGAAATATAATTTTCAATGCTAATAAAGACGGTAAGTATTTCTTTAATATCAGTAACTTAAGTGATAAAGTCCTAATTGAAGCAACAATTATGAAAAATGATATTAGAAATATCCATTATGTAACAGAATGTGCCAATAAGAGTTTCAAGAAGTCATATATGTTGAGTAAAGGTGACCAATTAAAACTTAGAATTAGAGGATTGAATAGTACAGGTGAATATTATAATCAAAGCACCTATAAATACTATGAACCAATTAAGTTTAATTACAAAATTACTTGTGACCATATTTATAAGAATACAGTTGTAAAACCTACTTATGTTTCAGGTGGCTATACACTACATAAATGTTCTACTTGTGGATATAGTTATAAAGATAAGAAAACTGCTAAACTAAAGTTACAAAAACCAAACGGCTTAACTGTAAAAGGTGGTAAAAAGTCATTAACTGTTAGTTATAAGAAGGTTGCTAAGGCTACCGGTTATCAAATTCAGTATAGCCTATACAGTAATTTTAAATCAGTTAAAACTATAAAATTAACAAAGAACAGTATAACTAAAAAAACTATTACAAAACTTAAAAGAAATAAAAAGTATTTTGTAAGAATTCGTTCGTATGTAGTACAGAATAAAAAAACTACTTATTCTTCTTGGACTAAATCTAAAAAAGCTAAAACAAAATAATGAACAACCGATAAAACAAAAAAACTCCCGACAATCCTTTGATTGACGGGAGTTCTCTTTTATTATAATAGTTTAATTTGATAACACCAACAGTAATTTTTAAGAGTTAAAAAGTCAGCTTTCTTTTAATAATTTACGAAAGTTTTTTTGACTAACCTAGTGTAACCTGCTCAGCGATTGGAGCGTTAGGGTTAGTGTCAGGATTATCAGTATAGAATGTAAGGTAAGCGCCACCTATAACGGCAGAGTCATCAATTACAATCCACATTTCGTTATCTACAAAACCTTTGTAATCGATAGTTTGATTAGTTGCATTATCGGATATTATTAGATTGTATGTACCCACACCCCTGTAAGTGAAGGTATAATCAAACCATCCGTTTTCGCCCTTGGTAAAAGGATCACCCGGCCATACTTCTTGGTAGTTGCCTGAATCTACTCCTTTAAGATTTGAACCCCATGCCCAAACATAAGGTGTCCATGTAAATGAACCATTGTGTTTAGCATGAAGTGTAATTTCAAGGCTTGAAGGTAAATAGTAATAGTTAACTTCTGCTTTACCAAAAGGAATATAGCCTGAAACTCTTGGCATTCTGCTAGTATCTACTTTATAGCCAACAATCTTTAATGATTTTGAATCATATGTGCTACCGGCTCTGCCTGTATATACTACTGAGTCAGCAAGTTTCTTCTGAACACCATTATCGTCAGTATAATAATGATTTACTGTTACCTCACCTGATGAAACAGGTATCTTAACAAGTGACTTTGCTAGCATAGTTGTATCCTTAATGTCAAACTTATAATCGTAATTAAGGTCAAGAGTCTTCTCATCATCTGTCGGAGTTTTAAGTTTTGTACAATACTTTTGCAGAAGTGCTAAATCCTTTGCATTTACTTTACCATCACCATTGAAGTCTGCATTCCGTATTGATTTAGGAGTATAGTCTGTATAGTAGTATGTAACTTCTTTAAAAGATGAATCAAAATTGCCTTCTGCATCACCTTTTATTCGGCTTACTACATAAGTATCAGGCACTCCTACACTTGGAATTGTTGCATAACTTGAACCAACAGGTCCTTGAAGAACTACAGAATCCTCAAGCTTTTCACCTGTTCCTTCATAAACATAATTAACCTTAACTTTACCGTTTGAAGAATGAATACCTGTTGATTCATAACTTTCTTTGTCAACAGCAACAATAGCTGAATAAGCAGGAACTGTGAAAGTTGAACCTGTTACTTCACCAAGTGAATCAAGACCTGCTGATTCTCCGTTAGCAATAATAACCCAATCTGTTACAGATGTGTCAGCAAGAGTTACATCAGCCGGAGCATTTGCATTGTTATAAATAACAGCCATCTTATTCCATTCACCTTCAACATCATTCGATACTGTAAATGAAATCTGATTTGTAGTTGCACTAATCCTATTTGTGAAAACAAAATTATTTGCGTAAGAGGTATCCATAGCAGTAAGAGGGGAGAATGCAGACTTAATTTGCATCATACCATTATAGTAAGATACTAAATCAGCATTATCAACAATATTTTGCCATTTAATCATATTAGTCTGAGCATCTGATTTGTAACTGTTTGTGTCCCCACCTTTTGATCGAGCCATTTCTTCACCTGCAAGTGAAAATGATATACCCTGTGATGTGTAGATAATTGCACCTGCAAGTTTATTCATTCTTATAGCATCAGAATTTCTAACACCATAACTTGCAAGACCTGTTGAACCAAGTATCTTGTCATAAAGGGTTGCATTATCGTGACTGGAATCATAAGTTATACATTGTGAAGGACCTTGAGCTTTCCACTTGTTTGTACCTGAACTGTTAGCTCGAACACCATAGCTTACTCCTTTTGCAGATAATTTTGAACCTTGAATGAAACCTGTGTCCTTGATGTCTTTTGCATCGCCTTTTATGCCATCACGCATTGAATCATTGAAGAAACTGATTCTATCGCTGAGTCTAGATGAGTTAGCTTGAGTTGCAGGATAGAATTTTGTACCTGTGCATGTATTTGTAGGGTGATATGAGTCACCTTTTGCCCAGCCTTCGCCCCACATAGTGATTCTTGGATCAATTTTATCGAGAGCTTCTCTTGCCATATTCATTGTTTCTACATCCATTAAACCCATAAGGTTAAAGTTGAAACCGTCAATATGGTATTCGTTTACCCAATACTTTAGGGAATCAATTATGTACTGTCTGTACATATCACGCTCTGTTGCACATTCGTTACCATAACCTGAACCATTAGAGAATGAACCTGTTGTCTTCTTTCTGTAATAATAGTCAGGAACTGTTTTTTGAAAACAAGAATCTGTTGAATAAGTGTGATTGTAAACAACATCCATTACAACAGATATTCCTGCGTCATGAAGAGCTTTTATCATCTCTTTACATTCTTTAATTCTTACCCTACCGTCATATGGGTTTGAAGAATATGATCCTTCGGGAACATTGTAATTTTGTGGATCATAGCCCAAGTTATACTGAGTATTATCTCCGGCTTCATTTACAGATTGGAAGTCATTGAATGGGTTAAGTTGAACTGTTGTTACCCCAAGATTTTTAAGGTAATCAATACATGTTGAAACCTTACCTTTACCGTTAAGAGTAGTACCTGTTTCTGTGAAAGCAAGGTACTTACCTCTATTAGCATCACTTATACCTGAGGATTTGTCATAAGAGAAGTCTTTGATATGAAGTTCCCACACTGAAGACTGTGTTGATTTATCAAGAAGAATATGACTATCCTTTGACCAACCATCAGGATTAGTATCATTAAGGTCAACAATCATTGAACGATTGCCGTTTACGCCAACTGCTTTTGAATAAGCATCCTGTGTTTCATAAGTTTTTGTTACATCAGAACCCATGTGTGTTGTATCAGTGGTTGTGATTGAGTATGTGTAGTACAAATTTTTCCATTCACCCACAAGTGTAATTGTCCACACACCATTCCACTCACCATTAACCAGCATTTTTTCAAGTGTAAATGTTCCAATTTTAGACGCACCTTTTTCATCATCAGAACCGGTTGTATAAATATTAACTTTTACATCGGTTGCTGTAGGTGACCATACTTTGAAAGTTGTGGCATCTTTTGTGTATGTTATACCTAGATCATCAACGGTGTAAGCATACTCTGCATCAATGTTCTCGGCAGCTTTTGTGTAAGAATTGTCTCTTGCATAGTCAGATGAAACAGGCGAGATTTCACCTTTTTTTGCTGCAAAGCTTGATACAACTGCTGTTGACACTAGCATACACATCGCAAGTATCACTGAAACAATCTTTTTTGTAGTTTTCATAGAAATATCCTCCTTTATTATTTATTTCACGAACAATTTTACATCTTTAATATATCATATATTTGAACAGAATACAAGTAAAATTTACATGCATATACAAAATATTTTTAATATTATATATAAAAATAGAAATCAAAGTACAAAAAATCTTATTAAAATTTTATAAATAAATAGTTTTCAGGCAGTAGAAACGGTCAGAACTATCATTTTGAAAAAGGCACATATACATTCTCAAATGGTAATATGACTTAGATTTCAGATTAATATTTTATTCATTAAAACTTTATATACAAAAGTAAAACAGGTGATAATAAAATTTATCACCTGTTAATTATGTAGTATTTGTTTTGATTGAAACTTACACATCACACAACACAAAAGTCGAATGAAGTGGTAAACTTATTGTTATCACAATCTAAGTCTAAGTGACCGTCATATTTTTTCAAGGTTTCTTCAACAGAAGAAAGTCCTAAACCATGATTACTCTTATCATCTTTAGAAGTGACAATTTTATTGTCCTTAATAGCTACCTCAGTTTTAGTAGGGTTGGTAACTGTAATAAACAGATAATCCTTTTTCTTATAAACATCAATATTTATTTCCTTGGCAATATTATCATCAACTTTTTCAACTGCCTCAATAGCATTGTCAAGAATGTTACCGAAAATAATGCATAAATCAGTATTGCTGATTTTAGTTTGAGGGATAAGGCCGGTAAATTTAATTGTAATACCCTTGTCCTTAACTTTCATAGCTTTATCAGACAAGATAGCATTTATAATTGAATTACCTGTTTGATAAAGTGTGTAGTCAATATCAAGCAATTCATCACAATCTGCCACATATTTTTTAGCACCGTCAGTATCTTTGTTGTTAAGTAATGACATTAAGCCTATTTTCATATTTTTATAGTTATGACGGAACTTTCTTAGTTCATTGTCTGTTTTTTCTACTTGTTCATAGTGCTTAACCTGTTCAGTTAATCTAACATCCATAATGTTGCTTAGGTTTTCATAATATGACTTTTTCTTGATATTTCTAATTAGCATAAAAATTAAAAGCCCTGAACCAAAGATTATTAGGTATAGGAAGAATGAATATACTAGTAATAATTCTCTAGGTTGATATGAAAGATAGTCATTTATAAAAGTATAAAAACAAAATAATACCCAAAGATAAATTAATAAAATCACCTTAATTTTTGTTGATAATAATTTCATTATTCCTAAAATATCTGTCTTATTTCTCAATTTTATAACTAATAATATGGAGACTATCATAGTTAAACAATAAGCCTCTTCTTCTATAGGAATTTGAAAGAAATTCATTATGAAATAAATAAAACCAAATATAAAATAAGACAAAACAATTGTCAACAATGATGTGTATAAGACTACTGTTTTTTTGAAATCTTTTGCTAAAAGGACAGGCAGTAATAAATATAATATCCCTGTTCCAAAAAAATATTTTTCATCAAACTTGCCTACAAGCAAATAAAAACATATTGCGAAAGTAACTATCGGTACAATAATAAATCTCTTAGTAAATTTAACATTCATTACATAATGTAATACAAACCATATAATTGTGGAAATGCAAGTGATTTCAACAAAACAATTTAAAAACATAAATTACTCCTTTAAATAATTGTAGTAAGCCTCTTTAAAATCGGCTGTGTATTTTCTGCTGATAGGTATCTCATAGTCATAACCGGTAACATTTAGGGAAGAAAAGTCCCTTCTTGTAATATACCTAAAGCTTACGATAAATGACTTATGTACCCTAAAAAAGTCGGTATGAGGTAACGACTCAAAGATAGAGGATAAAGGTGTTTTAGTTTCAATAATATTATTGTTAGATATGTGAATAGATGTAATTCTATTTTGTGACTCAATAAAAACTATTTCATCTGTATCAATGGTTATATAACTTCCGTTAGATTTTACAGAAATACTTTTGCCTGTATTCATACGCTTTCTGTAGTCATCAAGTGCATTGTAAAGTCCATCCCAAAGAGTGCTTTTTAATACAAATCTATATGTATCCACAGAATAAGCGTCAATAGATATTTCACCGTAATTAGTAAGAAAGATAATACAAGCAAATTCATTAATCCCATTACGCAACTGTCTTGCAGTTTCCAGACCATCAATTTTATCCATTTGGTAGTCAAGGATAATAATATCATATTTTATATTAGAATTAATCAAATTACTGCCAACGGTATATTCATCTACTACCGGCTCTAAATTGTGGTTATTTGAATATTCATAAATTTTACTTTTTAATTGGGACAAAAATAATGTCTCATCATCACATATTGCTATTCTCATACTTTACCTCATATTTATCTTTTGGCTATATTATACCATCTTTTCCCTAACAAATAAAGAGGTCAATTGTGCATTTGCGTCAATTTTTTATACCTGTTGTACCAAAAGTTAAGAAATTACTATTAAAAGGATTATACTGTAGATGTCATCAAGACAAACCATTTAATAATTTTTGTTTTATACTGTGAAGTATCATTTATACTTTATAGTGTAATAAAAAATTTAGGGGAAAGGAGGTTACATATATGTCAATGTTTAAAAGCAAGGTTGCTAAGGTAGCAGTTATATTTATGGCAGTGGCTATGACTATTGTACCATTAAATGCATTTGCTGAAAGTCAAATAAAAAGACCTACTTATCAGAACAAAACTGTTTATTGTTCTTTGGATTGTACTTTTTATATTGGCAAAGATGATGTAGCTACTGCTACAACTGAGTGGGCTGGCAAAAAAGGATATACTGTAAAAACAGTCTTATGGCAGTGTCAAGATAGTGATGAGAATTACAAAAAACTTGGATCTGCTATTAGTCCTAAAACTGCAGTAGTTGCTAATGGAATAAAAGGTGTATGGAAATTCATGTCAAAACATTATGGTCGTGTAGGTAACAATGACGATAAGAATACAAGGTTGGCTGTTATTAAAGATTGGTAACTGAAAATAATTATTGGGTATGCAAAAATTAGTGTAACACAGTTATATGAACTTTGCATACTCTCCTTTAAAGGAGATGTTAAGTTTATGAAATTAATTATGTCAAGAATAAAGAATTCTCCCTTGCTTTCATGCCTTTTGGTTTTCGGGTTAGTAACATCTATCCTTTTAATATCAATAGGCACTAGCTTTGTATCAAGTTTATTTTATGGAGAAAAGACAATAGATAACAATGCCCCACCTAACGGTGAAGTTTACGCACTTGATGGAAATTTGAAAAAAGATTGTAACAATGAAATATTTAATCGATTGTTTTCAGGAATTGATAATGATACCGGACTATATTTAAATAATTTGTTACTTCATATTGATGGTTCTGAGGTTAATAGTTACTATAGTGCTAGTGCTGAATATTTTAAAAATAATGATTTATGGCATTATCCTTTAGTATCAGGAAAATATTTTACTGCAGATGATGTTAAGAATGGGAACAAAGTGGTTTTGATTGGTTCGTCATTAGATGAATATTCCTATAAGAAAAATAATGAAAAATATATAAAAATTGAAGAAGAAGAATATAGAGTTGTCGGCACAATCGGCTTTGCAAATCAAAAATCAAGATGGGATGGCAGAATTATAATGCCATGTACATCCCTTCCAAAAAATTATTTTGAAGAATTTAACGATAATAAGTATTTGGGAATTTCGTTTATAATGTATAGCAATTTAGGTGACTATTTAAAGTCAGAAGAATTTATTAAAAGTCAAGGTAAAAGTATTCTTAAGGACTTTTCATTTGAAGATTTGGGACAAATTCAAAGTAATAGTGATCAAGTCCTTAGTCTGGCAGCTGAAAATCCTGATAAGATTTTACTTATTGCTGCTATTGGCTACTTAGTTACACTTGTTTTCGCAATTAATATCACTATCTTCTGGATTGAAAAGAGGAAGTATGAAATTAGTGTACGAAAGGCGTTTGGATTTACAAATGGCTCAATTATGAAAATGATTTTTATAGAAATGATTGGTTTTGCAATTATTTCTTTTGTAATAGCAATTATTATGCAGTTTGTTTTAAGTGTTGTAGTTGGTAGTATTGCTAATTATACTCTACAACTATATTTACCTAATCTTGTAATAGGTCTTGTGGTGGTTCTTGTTACTGCGCTTGTCACAACACTGATACCTGTAATTAAAGCAATTAAGGTAGAACCTGCTGAAGCATTAAAGGCAAAAGAGGGGTGAGTAATATATGAAAGAAATTTTAAAAAGTATTACCAAGAGAACTCTGTTCAATATTCTGATATTTCTTCAAGTATTGTTTTCTATTTTGTACTTTTTTATTACTACTATATCTATGCAAGCTGTTGTTAACAGTAATATATCAGCTAAAAATGAACTGGATTCTAATCCTAAGAGAACATTACATATGGAAATTCAAAATGAGGATAGCAAAAACTTCAGTAAGTTTAAAGAAGAATTGCTAAATGCTAATTTAGTTGATGGTTTAACAGGATGGCGAAATAGCGATTTAACTCCTGATACTCATGTTATTGGTGAAAAAGGAGATAGTTTCGATAATGTTCAACTTGCTAAAGGCAGTGAAAAGCTAAAGAAAATTAATGTTGCAACCGGTAGATATTTTACCGATGCAGATTTTAAGAAAGAAAATGCAACCGGTAGCAAATCTAAGCCGTTTTCAATGATATTAGGTAGTGAGTTCGCTAACAACCAAAACTTAAAGGTGGGGGACAGCTATCATGATGTTAATGATAAATATTATAAAGTAGTAGGAATTCTTGAACCTAACAGCAAATGGTTTAGGCAAACTGTTTCTGAAGGAAATATTATGGTAATGGATAATGCAGTAATGGTTGCCTATGTTAATGATCCTGAAAACCCATTAATGCATTATTATTCAATCCTTAATGACAATGTAAATAGTGATGATGCAATTTATAAGATAAATAAAATTGCCAAGAAATACAACATTGTGGTAGAAGCAAAAACTATTTCAACAGAATTAAATGAAACATATTCCGAAAGTGTAAGTCAGGACATTAGTTGGGTGATTTTCTCATTAATTATTCTTGTATTTGTCACAATAGGTACATCTATTCTTATTGTATCTCATATGTATATGAGAAAGAACGAAATTGGCATTCGTATGGCATGTGGTTATTCATTTAAAAAGGTACTGTTACTGTTATGGGGTGAATTCCTTGTAGTTTCTATTTTAGCCTTCCTTTCAGCTCTACTTATTGCGTATATTAGTTATTCCGGTGGTAAAGAAATAATGTTTTCTGCATACTATTTTTCTAGTTTCCACTTATCTTATGGCATAGTGCTGATAGGTATAGGGGTATTTTTACTTATGTGTATACCATCACTTCTTGTTCTTGTGTTTAAGTTGAGAAAAGTACAACCAAAGGATTTAATAGGAGGAAAATAATATGAAAATACTTGAGTTAAAGAATATTACTAAAATTTACGGTAAAGGTGACTCCGAAACAAAAGCACTTGCCGGTGTTGACCTAACTATAGAAAAAGGTGACTTCTGTGCAATTATGGGACCTTCCGGTTCAGGTAAATCCACACTACTGAATATTCTTGGTTGTATGGATACACCGACTTCCGGTGAATATATCCTGAAAGGTCAAGATGTCAGTAAGATGAAGAATAAGCAGTTAAGTAAGCTAAGAAACCAGGTTATCAGCTTTGTTTTTCAGTACTTTGCTTTAATGGATGAATACACAGTATTCGACAACATTATGCTACCACTTAACTGTCAGAAGTATCCTTATAAAGAAAAGAAGGATAGAGTAAACTACTATATGAAACGACTAGGCATAGAGAAATATGCTAAGAAAAAGCCTACTCAGTTGTCAGGTGGTCAGCAACAAAGAGTTGCTATAGCAAGAGCCTTAGTGTCAAATGCAGATATTATCCTAGCTGACGAACCTACAGGTGCATTGGATAGCACTACAGGTGAAGAACTAATGGAACTGTTGCAAGAAATCAACGAGTCAGGCAAAACACTTATCCTTGTTACCCATAATGAAAAGGTTGCAGAAAAGTGTAACTATGTTATCTATATAGAAGATGGCAAAATTGTAGATAAATTATCTTGATCGTAGATATGTTATCTTGTTTGTAAATAAGTTGTCTTGTTTGTAGATATGTTGTCTTGTTTGTAGATATGTTATCTTGATTTATCCTTATTCCTAAGTCTCATACATAAAGAAAGTCCCACAACACTTGTTGTGGGACTAAAAGGCTTTATCTAAAATTTAGATATTAGTCTTTTTATATATAAGAAAATATCAGTTATGAGTGTGAAAATATAACCGGTGCTTCATCTCTAAAATTTACTGCCAAATTTTCACCTTTTTTAATTTTAAATTCTGAATATTTAAATGAATAGTATTTACAACTAAGAATTAAAATTCGTTAATGATCAAGTAATATATAAATGACTAAAGGCACAACATACGGAGAAAAATCCCGTAGGTTGTGCCTTAATTTTATTTGGCTCTATAATAAATGTTGGGGTAAGAAAAATAGAGCCTTAATATTCATAATCAAAAGTCAGTAAAACAAGCGAAATATTAAATCGTATTTTATTTTTACCCTAAAATGGGTCATATCTATTTACAACACAGATTATTTTACTTATGTTAATTAATGTTTTACTTGATTGTCAAATAATAAAATATTATAATGAAATTGATATTTAGTGTTGTAAATAACTTAGCTGCATAAAACAGAATTGTAATTATACAACGAATTCTACGGTTTTAGTTGTGTGTTGTAATAATATTGATTAGGAGAATTAAAACGTGATTATAAGCAAAAAAGATTGGAAACTATTTTGTGAAAAATTGTCTAATTGGCAAGAAAAATATATAGAAAGTCTGAAGCAATATGGAATATCATCAGTCTTATAAGGTTAAAAGTGATTTCACTTGATGACTTGTTAGATTTTAGTGACGAATTACAAAAGGAAATAAAAAGTTTACTTGATATTAGCTGATGATATGTAAACTTAAGAGGAAAACTGTAATTTTGAAAGGAGAAATTTAAATGAAAAAATTAATATCATTGCTGATAACAATATCTATTATTGCTAGTTCATTATGTGTTAGTTATTTTGCTATTGAAACAACAGAAAATAAAAATTCAATTGTTTCTACAGCTGATAATAGTACACCGGACGAACCTATTACTGAAGTAACATCAAGTCCTACAGAATTTTCTACTGAGAGTAGTACAGAACAAACAACAGTTAGCACAACAAATACTACTTTAAGTAGTACAGTCGAAAGTTCTACAGAACAACCTTCTTCATCAACTACAGAAAGTAGTACAGAACCTACTACAACAGAACCAACTGAAGTTAAAGTTAGTTCTATTAAGCTAAATGCTACAAGCAAGACACTTTACAATGGTAAGTCAACAACTTTAAAGGCTACTGTTTTTCCTACAAATGCTACTAATAAGAGCTTAACTTGGAAGTCAAGCAATACAAAGGTTGCTACTGTAGATAAGAATGGTAAAGTCAAGGCTCTTAAAGTAGGTAATGCTATAATTACTGCAACATCTACTGATGGTAGTAATGTATCAGCTCAATGTAAAATCAAGGCAACTACAAACAAAGGTGCAACTTATGTAAATGCCATGCAAAAGACGGTAGTAAAATCAGAACAAGGGTACTTGTTGTTGTAGGTAAAAAGGTAAAGAAAATTACTTTAAATAAATCTTCGGTTACTCTTAACAGGGGTGCAAAGAATAGAACTTTCCAATTAAAGAAAGCTATTAAGAATAAAAATGCAACTTATAAAGGTGTAAGTTGGTATTCATCAAATAAGAATGTTGCTACTGTAAACAGTAATGGTAAAGTTACAATCAAGCATAGAGGTAAAGTTGTAATTACTGTAAAGGCTAAGGACGGTAGTAATAAGTCAGCAAAGTGCAAGATTATTGTAAAACAACTTGTGACTAAATTGTCTTACAACAGTAAAAAACAAGCTAAGGAAGTATATAGAAATAAGACTATTAAATTTGCCGTTACAGTAGCTCCTAGCAACGCAAACAATAAAGGTTTAACTTATTCTTCTAGTAACAAAAAAGTCGCTACAGTTAATTCTAAAGGCGTAGTTAAAGGTGTTAAGGCAGGTACAGTAACTATTACTGCAAAGGCAAAAGATAGCAGTAAAAAAATTGTAAAGATAAAGGTTAAAGTTAAAAAACCACCTATTACTATCAACACTAAACTAAGCAATGATGAATTTAAAGCAAATAAAAAATATGTTGGTATGTATGTTGATGAATTAAACAAATATTTTGAGTCTTGTGGTGCAGTAATCAATCCTAACTTAAAAGGTTCGTCACAGTATTGTGTTAGAGGAACATCAACATTTAGAAATAATACTTCAATCAAAGATTTTATGGTAAGTACAATAGGATTGTGGACAAATAGAAGAGCAACAGATTATTTCCGTACAAGTGGAAAATGGGGAAATATAACAACTGATAAAGAGTTAGCTGAATTTGAAAATGTTGTTGAAAAAATAAGTTGTGTCATATTTGATGAATACAATCCTAAAAAAATGTTAGACCCTAAATGGAACGGTTGGAAACAGTGGTGTAGTTACACTGAATCTGATGATATAAAAAATATATATGTTTATGCAATACCAAATGGTGGTTATGACTATGAAATTCGTATGTATTGGGATACTAACTGGGGATTAAAGCAACAAAATATACCACTAGTTAAAGAATGATTAATAATAGAGTATGCATAATATTACATTCTTTATAAAAACTATCTATGTGTGTATAATTAATAATGTAGAACAAAAGATAGTCCATATCTTTTAGAGGACAGGTGCAGGCACCTGTCCTTATTTTTTTATTTTAAAAAAAGATTTAAAGAAAGAATTGATTACAGAAAGTACAGAAAATAGGATGTGGACAAGTATGAAATTAAGAAAAAGAAAATTACCATATGAAACATTCACTGAATTCTAAAAAAATAATAAACATTAAATAAAAGAAGTACCCATCTAACATTAAAAGTCAGATGGGTACTTTTTCCGTTTATAACGGAGGGACAGTTGATTAATAGAGTGACAACAAAGAGAAAAACTAACATTCTAAATTTTTGATTACTTTAGATTTAGAATTAATAGGTTAACTATTTGTTATTTCTTTTACCATTTTAATTATATCATATTTTCAGTTATAGTCATGAATTGTTTATTATAGCCATACATCATAATGAGGTGTGGCTTTTTTGTGTTTAATTTTATATTTTGGAGGTACTAAATAGTACCTCCTATTTTTTTAGTTATTATTTTCAAAAGTTTTTGTCATTATATATATAGAGAGGATATGTTATAAAACTTTCAGTATTGCTAAAAGTTGTAAATCAAATTCTTTCTTTTTGAGTGTAGAATGCTGAAAGTTTATATATATTTTCTCCCTAACCAAATATACATAGCGAGGAAGTGAATCCAATGATTTAAATAATGTTGTATGATGACTAAATTATAATTTAGAAGAAAGGAAGAAAAACTCATGAGATTTAAAAAATTTCCAACAAAAATTTGTTCTCTGGTGTTAACAGCTATTATGGCCATTTCTGTTTTTACACCGATTGCAAGTGCAGCTGAAATTGAGGATACAACTGTAGGTGCGACTTCACCATCTACAACTGAAAGTTCAACTGCTCCATCAACTACAGAAGAAGAAACAACTTCTGCTTCAAATGTTGATATTCAGAAGACTGGTAACAGTAATGTTTATAAGGTTAAAGAGAAGGTTTCAACAGGTGCAAGTTCAAATGCAAAGCCAAGTTCAGCATATATGACAAATGTTAATAAGGCTGTTAATGAAGACTCAAAGATACTTGTATCTACAGGTATATAATCAAAGAATTATTCTTTAATTATGTACAATGGTAACAGTAAGAGAAGGTGCATATCCTTATGGCTACAAAATTGCAGTAAACAAAGTTCCAAAGAAAGTCAACCTTTATAAAGGTGAGAATAAAAATATTTCTAATATTGTAAATTTATATTCAAATATTCAGAATATATATAAGAAGAAAAATTGTTCTAAAAGTATGTACAATAAGTTAAAGAACTTAAAGACACAGTTTACATATAAGTCAAGTGATAATAAGATTGCATATGTAAATCAGTACGGAACAATTGTGCCAAAAGCTAAGGGCAAAGCAACAGTTATCGTTACATGTAAGAAGACAAAGAAAAACTATACCCTTAATACTAATATAACAATTAAAAAGAAACCAACTTGGGGCTATGTAAACTACTTAGGTGAAAAATACAAAATGAAGTATGTCTATAGTGATAAAAAACTTGTAGATGCTTTCGTTGATGCATATATGAATTATGATTTAAGAGGTTATGAATATCCTTACATTGGTATTCATTGCGAATATGACACTAATGTGAAAAATGGACCTGCTTTATATAAAAAGATTATTAAATTAGTTTCTTCAAGAAATGCAACATTGTTAGATTGTGCTATGAATGATCGTACTTTTTATGATGGTTCTATTTTTGATTCTGATGATAAAAATCAAAATGCTCATAACTTCTTTTTAAATACTGGTACATCAGATGAAGGTCAAAAGTTATACTCTACATCAATGGATATATTAAATAAGGCGAACTTATCACAATATAGCAATGTAGATGATAAGTATTATGCAATATTTGATTGGGTAGCTACTAATATTAAATATGATTCTGAACATGCATATACATATAAATACTCTATATTAAATAAAAAAGGTGTATGTGCTGACTACGCAGCTGCTTATCAGTATCTATGTTTATTAGCAGGACTTGAAAATCGTATTGTTGATAATGGTGATGTAACTCATGAATGGAATGTGATTAAGACTTCATCCGGCAAATGGTACAATTCTGATGCTACTAGTGGTAGTATTATGTTTGGTACAAAGGATAAACCGTATTCTATGTATGAAAAACTGTTTTATGTAAATAATTTTGATAATCATACCATAGAAAAAACTAATACTGTGTTTTATGGTATTGATAATAATGGTGAAATATATTATAAATTGAAAGATTCTGATAAATACTACAAATACGCATAATTAATGATGAATTTTTAATTAAATTAAAGGTATATGAACTATTAGAAATGCAAATTAACGATATAATTAATTATAATAATTAATTCTTACTTTGTATCATTGTTAACCTAGTAAAATGTGTAAGTAATATAGAACGCACTAAAATTAAAACCTCTATCTACAATTTAATGGTAGATAGAGGTTATGGTTTAATATATGGAATTGAGGTAAATTGTAATGGAAAATATTTTGTTTTTTCCTGTGATAATCAGTACAGAAAAAGAAAACAATGAAAAATACTATAATGTATTTGTTCCTTTATTAGAAATTAATACAGAAGGTGAAACCATTGGTGATTGTATTATGATGGCCAGAGATGCCATATTACAAAAGTGTATGGAATATATAATTAAGAATAAGGAATTACCTGTATTTAATTTTAAAGATATTGATAGTATCGAACATTCTAAAAATGATATCGTTACACTTGTTGATATTGATTATAATGAGGTGAAAAAGGAATATGACGTTCTTGAACCAGAGTTTGCTATTGTTCAAGAGATGAGTGAAACCAGATAAGGACAAAACTTCAAAACACACTGTTTAGTGACAGTGGAATGGATTTTGAAGTAAAAATCTCTATTTGGAGGACGACACAATGGAGAAATTCATTACAGACGAAAGGACAGCCTTGCGTTATGAGTTTGTCGGGGACTACTATCTGATTGCAGGAGAGGACGAGCCGGAGGGCAGATCTGTCGGCATATGGAGACAACGGCATTTGCGGTATATCCGCAGGTACAAAAGACATCTCTATTCCGGACTTCTGATAAGAGGCAAGCTGAACTATTACCTTGCCGACATAAACGAGCAGGCAGAGAAAATGTTCTCTCGTCTGGTAAAACAACTTGCCGAAAAGGAAGGTGTAACGGAAGCACTCAAAGCAGAAAACCAAATGCTGTGGGTGCAGAAGATGAATAGCATCCGCAATGCTGCTATGGAGGTTGTTTCAAGCGAACTGATTTACGCATAACAAACAATCGGAAAGGCTGCTGTCAAGCGACGGTGGCTTTTCTTTTTCGGAAAGTAATCAAGAAGTTATAAAGTTACGTGAGTAATGGAAGAAGGCAGCGTTTACGAAAATGCCACAATTCAACGCTGAAAAGCATCAAATACCACTTGTTTTTTCTTTCTCAATATGATATTATTAGTACGGATACTAAAACTTTTATAGAGAGGTGATTTATTTGCGAAGAAGCAGCGGAGAAACAAAGAAAAAAATCCTAACCGCATGCGTTCGCCTTTTTTTGGAGCAGGGGTATAAAAACACCTCTGTCAGTCAGATTGTTGACGAAGCGGGCGTTGCAAGAGGAAGCTATTTGAATCTGTTTCCCACCAAGGATAAAATTTTGCTGGACTTAACCGAGACGATGTTCGGCGGTCAGTTCGGTGTGGCAAGGAGCATTGCGGGCAGCAAGCTGCCGTCGGTGTATGCCTATGCGGTGGATACGGCGATCCAGCTCACCCTCACCGAGCTGAACGAGAATCTGCGGGAAATTTATATCGAAGCCTATACCGCCCCGGATACGGCGGAATATATCTATGTGCATACCACGGCGGAATTAAAAGAGATTTTCGGCGGGAATTTCCCCGATTACACCGACAGCGATTTTTATGAAATGGACATCGGCACGGCGGGGCTGATGCGCAGCTATATGGCACGTAAATGTGACATCCATTTCCCGCTGGAGCGAAAAATCAGCCGCTTTCTCACGGCGGAACTGAGAGTGTACAAGGTGCCGGAGGAGGAGCAGGCCAAAGTGCTTGCCTTTATTCAGACACTGGATATCAAGGCTATTGCCACAGAGGTTATGTATAAGCTATTTGCCATGCTGGAAATGAAATACGATTTTAAGCTGTCGATGGACGGAGAAACGGAGGTAACAACATGAAAAAACGATTAATCAGTATACTGCTCACACTTTGCATGGTTCTATGCCTTATGCCGACGGCAGTGCTGGCAGCGGATGAGGTCTCTGCAAAGGTCAACGGAATTGCCGTGCCCGCGGCTGGCGGAAGCATCACGGGCGAGGGCATTTCGGGCAGCGTTGTTTTTGACGCGTCCGCCAAAACGCTGACCCTTGAAAACGCCACCATCAGCGTGACGACCGAAACAAGAGCCATAGACATTCGCAGTGGCATTGACACGCTGATCCTTAAAGGAAAAAACGAGATCAAATGGGCGGACGAAAGCGATAAGAAGAAGGATCTTTATGCGATCTCCGCCTCAAGCAGTTCCTTTCTCATCAAGGGAAACAGCCGTGAGGACAGCCTGACGGTTACGCTTCCCGGAACGAAGGGCGGGTATAAGTACGCTTATGCCATTTCAATGGGAAGCGGTGAAATCCGTAACTGCTCGGTAGATATCACGGTGATCGGAGGCATGCAAAATGCCGGCGACAACGTTGCGATCCGTGTGTCCGACGGAAACTTCAAGATAAAAGACGCAGCGCTGAATCTTACCGTCGGCAAAGACCGTAAAGGAAATGTGCAGAACGCGAAGCAGGGCGCGTGTGTATTTGCCACCGGTAGAATCTCGATCGAAAACTCGTATATTAATGCGGGAATCTATTCGGCTTTAGGGCAAGGTGCAGCCTACTACGCAACTTTGCAGGGCCAAGGCGGAATCACCTGCACAGACAGTGTGATTTATGCAGAGTCGGATGTTTTGAAAGCGGGAAGAACAATATGCTTAGACGGCGGAGACACGACTTTTTCCGTTAAAAACAGCATATTCAATGCAAAAGGTAATCAATACGCAGTCTATGGCTACAAGTATGCAAAACCGACTTTCGAAAACAGTCTGGTGGAGCTTGCGTCCGAGGACGTTGTGATGTGCGGTCCCACCTTCGGAACCATAAGCGGCTTTACGAAAATCACCGCCACCGACAAGAACGGCGGGGACACCACATATAAGCCCGGCGACGATCTCAGCACACTCAGCACCGATTCACGCAAGGTCGTGATCGAAAGTCAGATCCACTCTCACTGCGTTTGCGGCGGAGAAAATGCGGCGGAGGGGCATACGGTGCATTCTCCGCTCATGTGGACACCTTGGACAAAGACGGATTCTCTCCCGACCGCGGCAGGAAACTACTATCTGACGGGCAATGTGCTTCTGAAATCCAACTCCGATTATTTTATGCCCGACGGGGTGCAAATCTGCCTGAACGGATACGGCATCAGCGGCGCGGACGTAGCGAACAAACCGAAACTTTATGCAAACGCCGGCACACTGACCGTCACCGACTGCGGCACAAAGGGAAGCATCGGGAATGTCATGATGTCGTCCGGCGAGCTGTTCATGTACGGCGGCAGCATTCCGGAGGGAAGCGAACTTGTCATCGGTAAAAACGGCGCTTTTAACGCGGCGAACGGAGGCGGAATAGACGGCAAAGTGACGAACGGAGGTGTCATTTTCGGCGGCATCTTTGACGGTGAGGCAGTCAATGACGGCGGAACCTTAAAGGACGGAATATTTAACGGCAGGATCGATCTTAAAAGCGGAAATGTAATCGGCGGCATCTATTACGGAAGGGTAACATACGGCAGAGCGGTTATCCGTGACAGCGCATGCCATTATCTGACCTTCGACACCGACGGCGGCAGCGCGATGGATGCGCAGAGAGTTTTGCGCGGACAGAAGGCGACGCCTCCGACCGAAAACCCCGTCAAAACGGGATATATTTTCAGCGGTTGGACAGGGTTTGATTATACGAAGCCGATGCTTGATAATGCCAAGGCGACGGCGATATGGACGGTGTGCGACCACTCAGGCAACACCACGCAGCTCTCCTGCACGGATCCCGTTGCCTGCTCGGTCTGCGGCGGCACGATCGCGGCTTTGGGTCACGATTTCTCCGCATCCGTATGGCATCATGACGGGGACACCCACTGGAAGAAATGCGCCCGCTGTGATGCAAGGAATGACGAGAACCCTCATGTTTGGGACAATGGCAAGGTGACCGTGCCGTCTACCTGCCTGACGGAGGGCAACAGAGTATTTACCTGTGACGAATGCGGCGCGACAAAAAACGAGCCGATTCCAGCTACGGGCCATAGCTGGAAGTCCGATTGGACGTCCGATGCAACGCATCACTGGCATGAATGTGCCAATGAAAACTGCGATGTGACGGATAACGCGGGAAAGGACGGCTATGCGGAGCACTCCGGCGGTACGGCAACCTGCACCGAAAAAGCCGTTTGCACCCATTGCGGCCAGTCTTACGGCGAAACCAACCCCGTCAATCATACCGGCACGGAACAGTGGACACAGACAACCACTACCCACGAGAAAAAATGGAACTGCTGCAATACCGTAAGTGTACCGAATGAAAATCACGAATGGGCAGACGGCGTGTGCAGCGAGTGCGGATATGTGTGTCTGCATGAAGATACAGATAAAAACCATATCTGCGATATTTGCGGCAAGACCATTTCCGACCACAAAGACGCAGATAACAATCACCTCTGCGACTACTGCGGTGAAAAAATCAGCAATCACACCGGTGGCAAAGCAACCTGCATAGCTAAGGCGGTCTGTGAGATTTGCAAAGAAAGCTACGGCAGCCTTGACCCGAACAACCACACCGACCTGAAACACATTGACGCAAAGGCTGCCACCGCTGCAGAAGAAGGCAACATCGAGTATTGGTATTGCTCCGGTTGCAAGAAGTATTACAAGGACGCCAAAGCAACACAGGAAATCACCGAGGCTCAAATCGTAACGGCGAAGCTGCCAAGTGATAACAACGGTAGCAACAATAAACCGGGTAACAATGCAACTACTTCGCCTCAGACCGGTGACAACAGCAATTTTGCCTTGTGGATTGCTCTGCTGTTTATCAGCGGCGGTGCAGTAACTGTAACAACCGTTTATGGCAGAAAGAAAAAGCACAGCGTAAAGTAAAATCAAATATTTAACCCAAGGGCGGCTGTCGGAAACGGCAGCCGCTTTTCCCACTTTTCCTGCAACAGTATGTCAAAATGTGTGTGTTAAAATGATGTGAACAGCTCCTATGATTATTGGTACTTTTCTTGAAAATTAAGATTTGTCTGGAAAAGAAGTTTACACATTTACACAATCAGCTACTATGGATAATGAGCATTTTGAAAATTCAATGAAATTTGTTAAGCAATCTGAAAAAATGCAACTGTACATGATGGTCTGTATGTAAATGCAAGTGAAACTAATGAAATTATCTCATATCTAAATAAGAATGGTTTTGGAAAATAATCTATAATCAAATAATTATCATATCCACAGTAATACTTTTGTTACTGTGGATTTTTGCTTTTAGACATTCGACAAAGTAAATACATTATGCTAAAATAAGTTTATAAATCATAAGGGGAGCAGATGTATTATGAAGTCTGGAATTGCATATTATCATCTTCCAGGGTTATTTGAATTTTATGAGTTTTACAAGGTGTTTTTGCCACTATATCGTGAACATAGGGAATATTTCTATGATTGGTGTGAGATAGGCTCAATTTATGGTGCACCAAAAGGTTGCATTTGGAGTGGAGGTAGAATCAGTTTAGGTGAACATAATCAACAAGATGTTTTAAAGTTAATGAATAAATACGGTATTTCTGCAAGGTTAACTTTTAGCAATTCACTAATAAAACAAGAGCATTTAACTGACAAGAAATGTAATGAATTGTGCAAGTTATTTAATGACAACAATAAGGTGACCAATGGTGTAATTGTTCATTCTGACTTGTTGGTTGATTATATAAAAAGCTATTATCCAAATTTTTACCTAGTATCTTCAACTACCAAGGTACTAACAGAATTTAATCAATTAGTAGATGAGATAAATCTTAAAGATTTCAAATATGTTGTTCCAGATTTTCGCCTAAATAAAAGCTTTGATGAACTAGAAACATTAACTCAACCACAAAAGGATAAATTAGAATTTCTGTGTAATGAATGTTGTTTCTATGGTTGCTATGATAGAAAGAATTGCTATGAAACTGTAAGTAGGCAAATACTAGGTTATGATTGTCCTGACCATATCTGTGTAGCACCTGATTCACAAAATGGTTATAGCTTTTCAAAAACAATGACTAATCCAGCATTTATAGGTGTTGATAATATCAAGAATGTTTATATGCCAATGGGCTTTTCTAATTTTAAAATAGAAGGCCGTTCTTTGGGAAGTGCATTGATTCTCGAATTTCTTTTGTACTATATGACAAAACCAGAATATCATATCCATGTTAGAGAAAAAACCTACCTTGATAATATGCTGGACTTATTCTAATAATTACTATAGATTTTTATAATTTTCGTGATATAATAGTTTTGTACTTATTTTGATATATAGACAATACAAATTAAGGAGAAGTTATGAAAGATATTATTTTTCTTATTGTGTTGTTTATTGCTAATGTTATACAAGCAATTACTGGATTTGCCGGTACTGTTCTTGCTATGCCTGCATCTATGTTTTTGCTTGGTGTTGATAATGCCAAGGTTGTACTTAATGTGATGGCATTATTATCTGGATTGTTAATTGCTATTTCCGGTTATAAGAGGATTAATAAAAAAGAACTGCTGAAAATTTGTGTTTTTATGCTCATAGGTATGGCAGTTGGAATATTATTATGCAAAGTTATTTCATCAAATTCATTGCTTATTATCTATGGAATAATCATTATTGTTATTGCTGGAAAAAATCTGTTATTTCATAAGGAACATAAACTACCACAAGCATTTCTAATTGCAATTCTAATTATAGCTGGCATAATTCATGGTATGTTTGTGTCTGGTGGAGCATTGCTTGTGGTATATGCAACACAGGTACTAAAAGATAAAGAGGAATTTCGTGCTACGGTTGCTCCGGTATGGATTGTACTTAATTCAATTCTTCTAGTATCTCAAATACAAGCTCACGCTTTTAATTATGATAACATAAAATTAATTTTACTAAGTATAATTCCACTAATCGTTGCTACGTGGATTGGTAAAAAACTTTTAAAGAGAGTTTCACAGAAGGTATTTCTCAATTTGACATACATCTTGCTAATTATATCAGGTATTTCATTGATAGTATAAAGGGGATATTGTGGCTATTACAATAAGAATGATAACAAAGCTAGTAGAACATTTAGATATGAAATTAGTTGCTGGTGAGAATGGACTTGATAGAGAAGTCACTTGGACTCATATGGTCGATAGTGATATTATTTCAGTTTTTCTACAGGGACAAGAACTAGTTTTCACAACAGGCATTGGCTTAAATAAAGACTTATCACTATCTGAACTTGTAGAAGATGTGTACCATGAAGGTGCGAGTGGTATAGTTATTAATATTGGACCATATGTTAAATCTATCGACCAGGATATTATTGACTTTGCAAATGAAAATGATTTTCCTGTGTTTGAAGTTCCATGGTCTGTACATATGGCTGAGATTATGAGAATTATATGCTTTGAAATAACCAAACAACAGCAAAACAGAATTGAGATTAGTGCTGCCTTAAGTAATGCTTTTTTGTGTCCAATACAAGAAGATTTATATGTTCCTATATTAATGAAAAAAGGGTATTTACCAAACAATTCATATGTAGTATCTATTATATATGTCAAAACGGAAAACATAGAAATTGAAGACAACCGTAGGGAGTCCATTGTTTCTCAATTAAGTGGATATATTAGGTACAGTTATCTTATCATTAGTATGTTATTTTATACTTGCAATTTTTGCCGTATCTCTTATTAATTTAATTTCATTATTGATAAAAAATAATCTAATGGCTATGTTGTTATCATCAGCATTGCTTTTAATTCCAAGCTTTGCTATTGTGAATTCAGAAACCATAAGATTTGGAAACTTCTTAGTAAATAATAGTATGATTGCAGTAACTATTATTTTAGTAGTTTGTATTGTACTTTCAGTTATATTTGCCTTGATAAGTCACAGGATTTATACGGAGGAATAAAATGCCTAAACTAGAAATAAAAAATATAAGCAAAACATATAAAAAGGGTACTGTAAAGGCACTTGATGATTTTAGTGTAACACTTACTCCAGGTGTATATGGACTACTTGGTCCTAATGGTGCAGGTAAGTCAACATTAATGAACATCATTACTGATAATCTAAATTCTGATAGTGGCAAAGTACTTTATAATGATGAAGATATTAAGAAACTAGGCAAAAATTACAGAACTGTTCTTGGTTATATGCCTCAGCAACAAGGTCTTTATGATGACTTTACTCTTAATCGATTCTTGTGGTATATGTCAGCACTTAAAGGCCTTAAGAAAAAAGAAGCAAAAGACAAAATCACTTCACTTCTTGATACTGTTAATTTAACCGATTCAGCACACAAAAAGCTAGGTGGTTTTTCCGGTGGTATGAAACAAAGGGCATTGATTGCTCAAGCGTTACTTAATGACCCAAAGATTCTTATTCTTGATGAACCTACTGCCGGTCTTGACCCAAAGGAAAGAATTAGAATTCGTAACTTTGTTAGTGAAATAGCTGAAGATAAAATTGTTTTGATTTCAACTCATGTTGTATCTGACATTGAATTTATTGCCAAGGAAATTATCCTACTAAAGCAAGGTAAACTTGTGTCTCATGATACTTGTCCAAACCTTGTAAGTGAAATTGAAAACAAGGTAGTTGAAGTTGAAATTGATAGGGAAGAACTAAAGTATTATCAAGATAATTACAGAGTTTCTAACCTATATCATAACGGTGAAAAGATTGTTGTTAGATTAGTGACAGATAACCCTCCTGAAAATCACTATTCTAAAATTGTAAAACCAACCCTTGAAGACCTATACCTTTATGTCTTTGAACAGGGATTGTAATAAAATTACTTATAACTAGATTTTTATAATAAACACCTTTCTAAAAACCACAGCATTATATGGTTGTGGTTTTTTGCTAGTTAATAATTTCTTAAAAGTATAATTTCTCAACTTTCTTGAAATAAATCGTATAATCTGTTATATTAAAGTAGGGGTGAATTAATGCTAAAAATTGCAGTTGTGGATGACGATATGGTATTTGTAAATAAGTTGTCCAATATTATAGCTAAGACTTGTAATCAGTCAAAAATGGAATATACATTACAGAAATATTCAAACGGTATGGATATTTTATCTAACTATTCACAGTTTCATTTAATTTTTCTTGATATTGAAATGCCTTTCTGTAATGGTATTGAAACTGCTGAAAAAATAAATAAATTAAAAGGTAATTCTCAAGTACCTTTATTTGTATTTGTTACAAGTCATGATGAACTTGTTTTTGAAGCACTAAAAAGTTATCCTTATACTTTTATCAGAAAAAGCAGTATGGAAACTGATGTAGCTGAATGTATAAAACACATTAATGATTCTTTAAGAATAGATGACAATACTATCTTTTTACATGCAGGTAGAAAAGATGTAGCTGTTAATGTTGATGATATTATTTTCCTGGATAAAATTAATAATTATGTGATTTTCCATACTGAAAACGGTGATTATAAGGTTAGAAGCAACATAAATAAAGAATTCAAAAAGATTTGTGATTACGGGTTTGTTAGACCACACATTGGTTATGTTGTTAATAATAATTATATTCAATACATAGCCAGTGACAGTATTTTATTAAAAAACAATGTTAGTGTTCCTCTTAACAAGAAATACAAAGAAGCAGTGAAAACTGAATTCTTCAACTGGATAGGTGATAGGGATGTTTAATTATGTTTTTGAAATAACCGTCAATTTATTGCAGTCTATTTATTTTGTGGGATTCTTTCTGTTATTCTTAGGTGGTAAGTTTTCAACAAGAAAGAATATAATTCTTTTATCAATATTTATTGCACTTAATTTTGCAGTTCTGACATATTTTACATACAATCAACCTAACATTGTTATGCTTGATATGTTTATAGGAATTATATTATACGAAATATATTGTATTACTTGCCTTAAAGGTGAATTGGCAATTAAGCTAATACTTCCATTTATAGTATCATTAATAAATACTATCATATCATATGGTTTTGTTTATTCATCATCTATAATTTCAGGTGTAACTTTTGAAGAATTAATTACAAAGTCAAGCTTATTTAGATATTTATTTGTTATTCTTGCTAATCTAACCACGATGGTAGTTCTATTTATAATGTGGCGAACTAAAGCTAAAGCATATAGCTTGAAGAAAGTTTCTAATGTGATTGCATTTGTGGCTATACCACTATTAGCTATGATGATTTTGTACATAACTATGTATGTAATGATACTTACAAATTTCCAATCTAACATAATTATCTTACTTTCAATTATTTGTGTCAGTATGATTGTAATTGCAGGAATAGTTTGGTTTATGATAGCCAGAATAAATAAGGATAATGAAATTAAAACTAAACTATTATTATCAGAACAGAAAGCTAATTTATATAAACAAAATATAATCAGTTCTAATAGCCAAATTGAAACTATTAAATTGTTAAAACATGATATGAAGAATAATATTTCCTGTATTGATGCTTTAATTGAAGAAGAAAATTATGATGAAGCACATAATATCTGTCATAGCTTAACTAATAAGTACACATCTATAGGAACAATAGTAAATACTGAAAATCATTTATTAAACGCAGTATTAAATGTTGAAATTGAAAAAGCTAAAAGCTATGAAATACCCGTTAAACTAAGCATTACTAATGACTTAAAAATGTTTAAAAACAGTTCTGATATTATTTCATTAATCGGTAATATTCTTGATAATGCAATTTCATATTTATCTAAAAACAAAGTAAAAACCAATGAAATTAATTTTTCTACAGGGTATGAAGGTTCTTATTCCGTCATAAAATGTAGAAACAATATACTCGATTCAGTATTATTTAATAATCCTTCACTAAAAACCGATAAGAAAGATAAAGATAATCATGGTAAAGGAATCACAATAATTAATAGCATTGCTCATAAATATAATGGAGATGTAATTATAAAAGAAAGAAATAAAGAATTTATAATTACTGTGATTTTGGATAATAGAAGTTTACCAGAAAACCTCTGATTTTTACCAAGTTAATACATAGTATGTGAAAACGTGCTATTCTCTTCGTAGGTGATGTGTATATGTTACATAGACTTTCCGAAAGAATAGCACTTTCTGTTTGTAATGATAGTGATAAAATCCCACTTGATATATATATTTATGGTTTTGAACTGTTAGTATCATCTGTAATTGAAACAATTAGTCTATTGTTAATTGGACTTTGTACGGGAAAATTAATAGATACAATAATTTTTATTATTTCTTTCTCAAGCATAAGAGTATTTAGTGGTGGTTATCACGCAAACTCTTATTTAAAGTGTTTTATAGTAACAGTTGCATATTATTTGTTAGTTCTATTTTCTGCTGATATTATGCTAGCTTTCCCTAATAGAACAATTATATTAATCGCTATTATAACTTTGCTTTTATCCTTTATATTATTCCTATTAATGAGTCCGGTAAAAAGCAAAGGAAAATCAATATTAAATTATAAAAAGCAAAAGATACTTTCAATCATTTCTCTATGTATAAACGCTATATTGCCAATCATCTTGTTAACTATTTATCAAAACAACATATTAATCATTGTATATCCTACAATAATATGTGTGGATGTGCTGATTATTATCGAAAGTTTGACAAAAGGAGATGAAAAAAATGAAAGAAAAGATTATTAAAGTACTTAAGAAAATGTCTTTACACGCAGTAAAGGTTTCTTGCAATACTGCATCATTCAATTTCTCAGGTCAACCAAAAGAACCTGAATCACTAAAGAAATATATTTCAAATAGAAATAAGTAATAATAAGTACAATTAAATACTACTTATAAAAATTACTGGATTTTTATTTGTTATAACTTACACACCTTTGGAAAGTCACAACAATTAGTTGTGACTTTTCTATTTTATATAATTAATGTAAATATAATAAAGTACTTGACAGAATATGACAAAAAGCGATATGATTTCAGTAGTAGCTAGTTTTATAGTCTAATATTACAAATTAAAACTTTAATAATTTTTAGAGGTGGGTTATATTGAAAAAATTAGTTAGCTTTATTCTTGTATGTGTGATTTCTTGTTCATTAGTTCTTACGGGCTGTGGAGATGATACATCTAAAGAAACAACAAACAAAATAGGAGAATTCGATAAAACACGAGTTATAACTGATAAAGGTGTATTTTGCAATAATGAAAATGGTTTCTTGAAATTTTATGACTATAATAGTCACAAAAGTGCATTCCTTTGTAACAAACCTGACTGTAACCATACAGATGAGAAGGAATGTTACGCATATACTAATGAAGAAATATTCGGTGTTTACAACGATAAAATTTACATTTTTGATATGGATTTCAAATTATCAGTGAGAAATTTGGATGGCTCAAATTATTCTAAACTGATGACTTATTGTAAAAAGTACAATTCATCATCAGACAGTTCCGCATTGCCTTTTAACTGTTTTGCAATTAACAATAAACTATATGTGGAATACTATGCAAAAGTTTTAGATAGTAAAACAGGAAATGAAAAGAAGAAGGCGATCTTAAGTTGTATTAACCTAGAGGATAATACAGAAAAAATAATATCAGAAAAAGATAATAGTCAGTATGGATTTATTTCTATATTGGATAACTATTTATATTTCGTTGATTATAGCAGTAATACTAAGGACGGTAATATTACTAACGAATACAAAACTGATTTAATTTTGAAAAAAATGAATTTAAAGGATAATTCAATCTCTGGCATTTATAAGGATAAATTGATTAATTTTTATTTTTTCAAATATTTTGATGATACGATTTATTTCTATAAGAATGATGACCCGGCTAATGAGCTTTATTCTATGTCCTTAAAAAATCCTAAACCGAAAAAGACAGAGTATGTTGTTACCTATAAAGATAAACGAGGAAACATTGTGCATAATTGTAAAGACTATAAACTTAAGCTAGAGAAAAACAATAAAATCACTTCTTTGCCAATAAAGGATGAAGATTTATTAGCAGGCTTTGATGGAGAAGCTAATAAGGATGGATTTTTATTCCTTAGCACAAAGGATAATATAAAATGTGAAAATGGCACTGTCAATGAGGGTGAATATTTTTATATGACAAAAGATGATTTTTACAATGGCAAATCTAACTACTACAAGGTAGAATAAAATATTATTTCGGCAAAACAAATTTAAGGAGCATATTTATGAAAAGATTTTTTACAACATTATTATCATTTATTTTAGTTATTGCTACTATGTTTTCACTTTCTGCTTGTTCTACAAGTGATAAAAACACTACTAGCAATAATACTAGCAAGAAGGCTACAAAATTTGTGCCATCAAAGAATATGACAAAGCTAGTATTAGTCACTAATACTCATTTTTTTGACGGTGAGTACCAGAAGGTGTTGAACCAGTTTAACCTTAAACTTGCTGAATTAGGTAAGAAGTATTATCTTGATATTAAGCTAATTGATAATTCACCTTCTTACAAAAAAGGTGAAGAAGAAGCTACATCATACAATAAAAAATATCACAATGGCGTTCTAGATATGAAGAGCAAAAATGAGCAGGTTGATATTATAAGATTTGATACTGGCGATGATAGTGATTATTATAACGATTATGATTATTTTTATTTAAACAATTTTTTAACACCTTTGGACGATTATATAAATAAGGATACTTCTATTAAGAATATTATTGATGATAAATCTTTTACTGCTGCTAAGCGTAATGGCAAAATATATGTAGTTCCTGATATTTTAAATGGTACAGGCAGAGGCTGGAATGTGAAAACATCTCAGTTAAAATCCAGTGGACTAACTGAAAAAGACTTAGAGTCTGAACGATGGGAAATTCTTAATAATAGTAAACTTTCAAGCAAAAAAATATTTATTGATCCTCAAGCGAATACAATGTCTGCTGGGCTAGAGTTATCAGAGCCTCCATATTATGCAGAATTATATTATGACTTAATAACACCTTGTGTAGGAGTAAAGTTTGATAGTGATTCTGCTAAGGCTATAAATATTTATCAAGATGAATATATAACAAAGTCAATTAAGTCAACCTATAGTATGGGTAGTTTTGATAAATGTAAGCTATCAATTGTTCCTGCTTATACTTCAAGTGATAAGGTTACTACAAATTCTATTGATGGAACTATTACTATACCAATCAATGACAAATTATATTCTTGTGGTAATATAAGTGGATTAGGTATTGCTAAATGGAGCAAAAATGCTAATTATGCTTATGATTTAATATCTCTACTTAATACTAATAAAGAATTAGCTACTCTTTTAAATTATGGAATTGAAGGAGTAAACTATACTAAAAATGATGATGGTACAGTGAAGTTGTCTAACAGTGAAGATGATAATTACTATAATCCTAATTGTATTTTCAGTAACTCTAAAATATTGCCAACAAATGCGGATTATCCTTATACTGATAATTCAAAAGATACTGTATTATCACCAATTTATAGTTTTATTTTTGACTACAACAAAGTAAAATCTGAAATTATTGCTACAAATAAAGTAATAACTAAATATAAAAGTAATTTGTTTGTAGGCAAAGGTGACTATGCTGAATTAAGCAAAAAGTTCAATGAAGATTTGGAAAAAGCAGGAGTGCAGAAAATTGTTGATGAAGCCAATAAGCAAATTGCAATTTGGCAAAAGACAAACAAGTAAAAAGTTATGATTAAATCTGAATTATACAAAATATTTTCAAAAAAAATATTTCTAATACTATTTGTTGTATTGCTACTTTTAAATGGATTTTTCATTTACAATAAGCAAATTAAAGGTAACGATATTGGCTTTATCTCTGCTAATGCAAAAATTAGCTTAAATAATGATATTGCAAAATATAATAACAATAATGACAAAATTAAATTTGTTCACAACAAGCTAAAAGCTTTAGAGAAAGATGATGTGACCCATTATGCTGATGACAGCTATTCAGAAAGGACATTACTTGATAATGCTGAAAATCAGTTAAAGATTGTATCAGACTATAAAGCATACATAAACAAAATAATTGAAAAGTCCGATAACATCACAGGTGTTTCTATATTTGAAGATAGCAGTTCTTTTTCTTATAAAAATGCCGTAAAAACTGCTGAGGATTATAAACCACTTTCTAATATTGAAACAGCTTATAGCAATTCTGAAGGCGTGAATATGGCTACAGATTTTATGCTAACGGATTTGATTGTTATTTTGCTTTTATGTATTGTTTGTGATGCTTTAATTGGTTCTGAAAGAAATATTAATATAAATAGCCTTCAAAGAACCTGTAGATATGGCAGAAACAAATCAGCTATATCCAAAATGGTAGTAGGTTTTATTACTACTGCTGTAATATGTCTAATGTTTTATGGTGTTAATTACATAATAGCCGGTTACACATATGGATTTGGAGACCTTTTCAGACCTATTCAATCGGTAGATAGTTTTTCTAATTGCACATTAAGAATTAATGTATTGCAGTATCTAATGTTACACTTTATCACTAAAGTTCTAGTTATGTATCTTATTTACACAATCGTTAATGTTCTTTCTATGGTTGGAAAAAGCAAAACTATAAGCTACATAGCTTTTCTATGTATTTTAATAGTTTCATATTGTCTAAATTTATTTATTGGTGATAATACTTCTTTAATGTGCTTTAAGTATATTAATTTGATTAGCTTTGTTGATACAAAAAATGTTATTTCACATTATAGAAATATCAATATTTTTGGAGAACCAATTAATTATGTGACTTGTTTTTGGATAGTACTACTTGTGTTGCTTTTAGGACTTGTTGCATTAAATATATTAATTTACAGTCGCAAAAAGATTACTGCATATAATAAAAGCAATAACAGTTTTCTATCAAAACTTAAAATATCTCGTGGTAGTACCAATGTAATTGTACATGAATTATACAAGACTTTTGTAAGCAATAAGGTTGGTATAATAATCCTTGTGGTTATTCTTACTCAGTTATACATTACTATTTCATCGCCTATAGTATTAAGCAATGACGAAAAATACCAAAAATATTATTTCTCATATTATGCCGGTGACTTTAATAGTAACACAAAAAGTAAAATTGAGAATCAAATTAAAAAGTATGAAGATAACAAAAAGTCAATGGATAAATGTATGTCTGACTACGATAATGGTTTGATTACCAAAGAAAAATATGAGGATTTATTCTCTACCTATTCTACAATAGATGAGGATTATTCAAACTTCAAAAAGTATGTTATACCATATTATGATTATTTAACTAATCAATCTAAGGCTGGTAAATCTGTAAGTGTTGTTAATTACAACGGTTATTGTGCTTTGCTAGGGTTAGAAGGCAATTTAAGTAATACATATTGTTTGGCTTTATATGTATTGATGGTAATATGTATTATTCCTATTTTTACTGTTGAATATGAGCGTAAGTCAATTCATTTGCTTTCATCAACAAAGCTTGGCTTTAAATCACTTGTTTTTAAAAAGATAGTTTGTTCTTGTATTGTTACTGCTTTGTTAAACTTATTAATTTATGTTCCGTATTTTATAAGGATTATAAGTAGCTATGGCATAAATGAATTAGGTGCAGCTGCTTGTAGTATTGAAGAACTATCTAATATTTCAGATGGTTTATCAATTTTAAATGTGATAATTATTACATTTGCAATCAGACTATTGGTTTCACTCGTAATAACAGTGATAATATCAGGAATTTCTCTATTTACTAAAAATACTGTTATCTCAATTATAATTACAACGCTAGTTTTTGTTGTTCCTTTGCTTTTGCCTATAAACGATATTAATATTCTTAATAGCTTTTCTTTTTATCATTTGCAAAATTTCAATTTCTAGTAAGTGGTAATAATCTTAATTTTAATCACTTGTAATTTGATAAGTCACAAGATATTTACGGAGGAATAATATGCCAAAACTTGAAATAAAAAATATAAGCAAAACATATAAAAAAGGTACTGTAAAAGCACTTGACAACTTTAGCGTTACACTTACTTCCGGTGTATATGGACTACTAGGACCTAATGGTGCCGGTAAGTCTACCTTAATGAATATCATTACAGATAATCTTAATTCCGATAGTGGCAAGGTACTTTATGATGGTGAAGATATTAAGAAACTAGGAAAAGGATATAGAAGTGTTTTAGGCTATATGCCACAACAGCAAGGACTTTATGATGACTTTACTTTAAATAGATTTTTATGGTATATGTCAGCTCTAAAAGGCCTGAAGAAAAAAGAAGCAAAGGAAAAAATCACTTCACTTCTTGAAACAGTTAATCTTACTAACTCAGCTCATAAAAAGCTAGGTGGATTTTCTGGTGGTATGAAACAAAGAGCTTTGATTGCTCAAGCACTTTTAAATGACCCAAAGATTCTAATTCTTGACGAACCAACAGCTGGTCTTGACCCAAAAGAAAGAATAAGAATAAGAAACTTTGTAAGTGAAATTGCAGAAGATAAGATAGTGTTAATATCTACTCATGTTGTATCTGATATTGAGTTTATTGCCAAGGAAATAGTCCTATTAAAACAAGGTAAGCTTGTGTCACATGATACTTGCCCAAATCTTGTAGGTGAGATTGAAAACAAGGTAGTAGAAGTTGAAATTAATAGGGAAGAGCTAAAATATTTTCAAAATAACTATAGAGTGTCTAACCTGTATCACAATGATGATAAGATTATCGTTAGATTGGTTACAAATAACCCACCAAAAGACCATAAATCTACTATAGTAAAACCTACCTTAGAGGATTTGTACCTTTATGTGTTTGAACAAGGATTATAAATATTACATTATTTGTATATATACTTACACCCTATAATTATAAAATTTTGCAACACTTTAAGATTTTCAAAAGTATTATTAATAGATAGAGGTATTATTCTATTATTTATAGCAATTAATTTGTTCAAATTAATAATTATTTTATCCAACATTTGTATAATATGACAATTGATTTTATTATTCATTGGCATATAATATAGCTAAAGATACGGAGGTGTCTGTTATGAAAAGAAATTTATTATTTGTTAGTTTTATAATATTAGCAATTCTTTTTACCGGTTGTTCTTTTAAGGATTATAATAGTGCTTATAAGAATGAAGAAGGTTATTCTAATTACATAAGCAACAGTAAAACCGGTTGTAAAGATATGAACAGTTTTGGATTGGTTAGCAATTTGGAAGATGAAGAATCACAAGAATACTATAAAAAGAATTCTCGTGTATGTGGTGATTATTTAATTACCAACTATCTTGATGGTGTTTGTATCAATCGTTACTTAGGCCATAATAATACAATTAAAATACCTAAAACTTTAGACAATAAACCTGTTATTATGCTAGGAGAATTTATCAGTGATGAAAAGTATAATGGTAAAAATCAAATTTATGGAGCTTTTGCAGGTATTAAAGACTGTAAAATCACAATTCCATCAACAGTAAAATATGTTACTAGCGGTGTACTTTGGGTTTCTTGCGATGGAGATACAACCGGATTTACCGGCAAGTATGAAAATGACTTTGCATCAGTTAAAATTGATAAAAACAATCCATATTATACTTATATAGATAATATTATATATACTAAAGATATGAAAACTTTATTATACATAAATTTTTATGATTACTATAATAATGAAGATGGCGAAGATTTTTATATAGTTGCTGATAACATTGAAAATTTTGAACCTATAAATCAAATGTTATATGGTAATTATCAAATTTATTTTGGCAAAAATATCAAGAAAATTGATGCTGATTTCGGAACAGATAATTCAGGAAATGTTCTTGTTTATTGTTATAAGGGTACTGTAGCTGAAAAATGGGCAAAAAATAAAGGTATATACTATGCATTTAATGATAATGATACCACAACTTCTGATGTTGGTGCTGTTCCCGGTCCTTACGGTGCAGATGAATATGATAAAAAGTATAGTAAAGTATGGAAGAGTGATGATGGAAAGTTTTCCTTTACTTGTGACAATAAAAAGCAACTTGATGGCAGAGGAGGATATAAAGCTACATACAAAGGCAAAGATAATCTTGTAATTATTAGCATTGATGGTAATGGAGAGCCCGGACTTTTAAGTATTGATACTGATACTAATGATGGAGATAGCTTGTTTGGTGGAGAATATACATATAATGGGAATGATAAAAAGTCTATTACTGTAGTGATTGATTATGTGTACAGGAAAAGAGTTGCTAAGGCCGGACTTGATAGTATAAAGAAAGGTGAAAAGATTGTTTTTCACCAAGAATGAAATAAAAAAGTGAGGTTGTTATGAAAAAAGGTAGAATAATATTAGTGTTAACTTTAACATTAATTTTGATAACACTTAGTGGTTGCTTTTATAAAGACTACTGTAATGACAGCAAAAGATTTAGATTCTGTATTAGCACTTGAATAAAATCATAGTATTAAAGCCTTGGAAATAATCCAAGGCTCTTTGTATAATTAGAACATTTTTCCTTTATAAGGCTTTGCAGGTAACATTTCAAAATCATATGTTCTCAATTCTTCTAAAGTAATGTTACTGTGACAACCTTCATGAACCATAAGGTTGGAATCTTCACCAAGTTGTACAACAACTACCGGTGTATTTGTGCCGTAAGCATATCCACATTCCCATGCTGTACCACTATCACTGTAACCACCATAATAAAGCATTACAACAACATCAGCCCAATCAATGAACTTCTTATCATTCATAAATGTTTCTTTTGACCACCAAGACTGCTGAGTATTTTCATCAGTTCTGACTTCATTAAGTCTAGGGGAGAAGAGAGAAAAACCTCTTTCTGTAAGTATCTTTTCTGCTATCTTAACATTCTCTAATTCTTTTTCGTTAAAGAATGGACTTGCTAAATAAATTTTCATTTTACTTTTCCTTATCTTTCTTTGGTTTTACATTAGCTAATGGATTACTCTTTGATGCATCTTCAAGTTGCTTGTTAGATAGGTGAGTGTATATTTCGGTTGTACCCAAATTTTCATGACCTAAAATATCTTTCAGTACTCTAATATCCACATTACCATGCTGATACATAAGTGTTGCAGCAGTATGTCTTAGCTTATGACAAC
>ERZ773269.10-NODE-10-length-166954-cov-7.325694_pt1 | contig 166954 bp, 185 predicted proteins | sample MGYA00511958_ERZ773269 | MGnify/ENA primary metagenome ERZ773269 (study PRJEB29015, sample SAMEA2737761) | human gut metagenome | biome: human gut; feature: human-associated habitat; material: faeces | place: China | collected 2012 ... | reverse complement strand
ATGAGTTCTCTAAGCGCTGCTTTTTGTGGTGAATCCTTTTTTCTTGCCATAAAATAAACCTCCAAACTGAGTAATTCTATCTTACATCAGTTTGGAGGTTTACACAAACTTTGGGATACTCCCAAAATATACGGACAGCAAGAGAGCCATCCGTATATTAATATAAAGTATTTCAGTTGGAAGAGCAAGCTAATTGAACTCCCATGGAGAAATATATTTATTTGGAGATGAAGCATATCCATTGTTATATTTCACTGTGACATATAAAGAGTCATCACCATCAACCAGTTTCACATAGCAGATATTATCTTTGTTGAATTTGTGTGTGATATCGATGGACTGATTTTTGTAATACAGGATGACGGAACCATCTTTTTCATATTCTATATCCGGAGCATTTAGTTCTTCCATAATTTCTTCTTGTGTAAGGCTGCGTTCGGAGCCATCCTGGTTAAATGCAATGCCGCCTCCGCCAAATTCTTTATTTTTTCCGTCTTTATCTGCATAAGTTCCGGTATAAGAACCGTCAGAATTGATTGTTAAAGTAGCAGTTGTCTGATCTCCGTGGATCCAGAGCTGGACTTTACGTTGAATTCCGCCAAGATCGGATGCGTAGGCTGTTCCGGTTCCGACTGTTACGATCAGGCATGCGGCAACTGCGGCTGCTAATGTTTTTAATTTGTGCTTCCTATTTAAGATACTCATTTTGTCTACCTCCAGGGAAAAATTGACGGAGGCGGAAAGTGTATCAAAAGTCTGCTTGTATTTTTCTTTATTCGTCATCGTTCCATTCCTCCTTTAAGGTTTCTTTGAGAAGAGCACGTCCGCGGGAAAGCCGGGTCTTTACATTGTTGACAGAAAGATGCAGGATATCACTGATCTCTTGTGTTGTATAATCCTCATAGTAAAAGAGATGCAGGACAATCCGGTATTTTTCGGGAAGTTTCATCACTGTGTCAAACAGAGTTTCTGATTCCGGTGTTTCGAAGGTTAATGTTTCCATATATTCTTCTAAGTTGCATTTATTTCTGTGCCAGAATGAGCGGGTGATATTCTTTGCTTTATTGATTGCAACCCGGATCAGCCAGGCACGGATATGTTCTTCTGTATCAAACTCTTTTTTATATGTGTGATACTGAATAAATGTATCCTGAACGACATCTTCTGCATCTTGTTGGTTTCTGCATATGTTAAATGCAATCGCATACAGATGCTTTTGATATCGTTCGATTAAAACTTGTGTTGCTGGTTTCATGAGTACTCCTTTTTTTGTGTTGTATCTACAGAACATGTTGCCGTAAGACCTGCTATAAGCATCTCCTTACAAATGTTCTGGCGACTGAGTGGGGCATCAGACGTTCGTTTCTTAAGGCCTTTCACTTATAATACAAATGAAAACATAGAAAGGTTACAAATTAATGAAAGTTATTTTCCAAAGTTGTTTTTCAAAAGAAAACTTTAGGTATTGGAGGTAAGATATATATTCTAACTATATCTTACTATCGAGCATAGGCATTTTACATTTTAAAATATACGACGTAAACTATATTAAGAAAAAATAGCTTCAATAATAAGCTGAAAAAATTAATATCTATTATAAAATGAAGGTGAGTGGTTTTCATTATGTTTTCGAATAAAGATTTGAAGAATCTGATTGTACCGCTGTTTTTAGAACGGTTATTGATGGCACTGGTCGGAATCGCAGATGTATTTGTGAGTGGTTTTGTAGGGGAGGCTGCGGTATCCGGAGTATCACTTGTAAACTCATTTAATACCATATTCATCAATTTATTTACAACACTTGCTTCCGATGGTGCGGTAGTGATCAGCCAGTATATAGGAAGGAAAGAAGAGAAAATTGATTATGAAGAAAAATATTGGAGCACAGCTGGCATTATATCCGGCACCGGTAATTGTAGTAGGAGCAATAGTAAATGATAAACCGACATGGACACTGGTGGCACATGCAGGAACTATGGCGCATAGTCATCTGATGGTGTCGCTGGTACATGCACACTACATTAATCAGGAAATTATCGAGAGTAAGAAATTATCAGTAAATATCGTAGACGAAGCATGGCTAAAAGAAGCTGACCGTATGGGAGTGATAAGCGGAAATAAAGAAGACAAATCAGAATCAGGTAAGATTGATTATCATACATTCAAACCGGTACTTTTTGAATTCCCGACATATGAATATTTTGTGACGGGAGAAAAAGTGGGAGACTGTGCAAAGATGAATTAGAGGTTTTCATCCCTGGCAGATTGTGCTATCATGACAGTATGTCAGAAAGCGAAAGGATGGAAGTTTCATGCCGGCGAGATCAGAAGAAAGAACGAATGCGAGAAAAGAAGAGATCATCAATGCATGCGAAATGCTGTATCAGACGATGAATTTTAAAGATATTACGATAAAGGAAATCGGAAATGTCACCTCTTTTTCCAGAACATCGATATATAATTATTTTGAGACGAAAGAGGAAATCTTTCTTGCATTGTTAAAAAGAGAATACGATGCGTGGATTCTGGATCTACATAAGATTGTTGAAGAACATGAAAGCATGGACGATGAGCAGATTGCATCGGCGATTGCAAAATCTTTGGATCAGCGTCATCAACTTCTGAAGATACTTTCCATGAATCATTATGATCTGGAGGAAAACAGCCGTATTGAGATGTTGATAGAATTCAAAGTATCTTATGGAAATTCACTGAGAGCTGTAATGGGAATTCTTGCAAAATTCAGACCGGATATGGATATTGAAAAGAGACAGGAATTTGTCTATGCATTTTTTCCGTTTATGTTTGGAATTTATCCGTATACCGTGGTGACGGAGAAACAGAAGAAAGCGATGAAAGAAGCAGGAGTTGATTATACTTATAATTCGGTATATGAACTGACGTATACGGCAGTGAAAAAGATGTTGAAGTAATGAAAATATTTGAAAGGAGATAGAAATCATGAAAACATTAGTAGCATATTTTAGTGCAAGCGGAACAACAGAAGGTGTAGCAAAGAAGGTGGCAGAGGCAGCAGGAGCAGATCTGTTCGAGATCAAACCAGAAGTACCATATACAAATGCAGATCTGAACTGGATGGATAAAAAAGCAAGAAGTACGGTTGAGATGAACGATCCGTCTTCCAGACCTGCTACTACAGGAACGGTAGAGAATATGGAGCAGTATGATAACGTAATTATCGGGTTTCCAATCTGGTGGTATGTTGCACCGACAATTATTAACACATTCCTGGAAAGCTATGACTTCGCTGGAAAGAAGATCGCACTTTTTGCCACATCAGGTGGAAGCGGATTTGGGAAAACAGTATCCAGACTGGAAGGTTCTGTGGATAAATCGGCAGAATTCGTATCAGAGAAACTGTTAAACAGAGCAGGTAAAGCGGAGATTGAAAGCTGGCTGAAGAGCTGGATGTAAGAAGCAGATAAGATGCAGGAAGCATTTTCGGTGATGCAGGAGATAAAATGTATCTGATATCGGTGTATTTTGATGACAAAAGCAATAAAATAATTTCCAATTATATAAATAAAATTGCGCAAAAGACGGGAAATACGTTTATGACAGATAATCATGTTCCACCACATCTGACAATTATGTCTGTAGAGGCAAGAGAGGAAAAAAAATTGACAGAGGTGATGGAACAGTTGGAGAGGTCCCTGACCAAAGGGCAGATCCAGCTGGTCTCGGTCGGAGTGTTATTGCCGTATGTATTGTATGCGGCACCGGTTCTGAATCTGTATCTGGAAGATATGATCGAACAGGTACATGATATGGTAAAGCACATTCCGGAGGTCAGAATGAGCCGGTATTATCAGCCTATGCAGTGGCTTCCGCATATCACACTGGGAAAGAAGCTTTCAAAAGAACAGATGCAGGAAGCCTTTTCGGTGATGCAGGAACTGTTTGCGCCGATGGAAGTGACGGTGGCAGAGATCGGACTTGCGAAGACGAATCCGCATCAGGATCTGATAAGAGTAGAATTAAATGACTGATCGATAAAAAAGAGCATGAAGGAATGCAGAGGATATCGAAAGATGATCCCGGCATAGAATTCATGCTTTTTTTATATTATGACAGGATATTCTGCGTTATAATAAGTGAAAGAATCAGGAGATTGAAAAAGAATATGCAGCAACTCATATAAAAAGAAAAACATGGAAAGCCGGAATGTTATGAAAAAGTACATAGGTATATTAGCAAAAATAACAGGATTCATACTGATTGTGATTCTGGCGGTGAATATCATTCTGCCGCTGATAAAAAGAAATCCGGATGCAGCTTATGAGAAAGAACTGGAACAGACTACATTTACGGAAGAAACGATGAAGGATGTCGGCGGAAACCAGGCGGGAAAAAAGAATGCAGAGCGGATCAGATGTATTGATGACAATGAAGAGGCTCTGTTGTGGCGGCTCCGTATGATCGGAAATGCGAAAAAAAGTATTGTGTTATCCACATTTGATCTGCGTCCGGATGACAGTGGTACGAAGATCATTGCGGCATTGTATACGGCGGCAGAAAGGGGTGTGCAGGTACAGATATTGATCGACGGGATCTATCAGAAACTCTTTCTGGAAAAGAGTCCGGTGTTTCAGGCACTGGCAGCACATCAGAATATAGAAGTTGGAATCTATAATCCAGTCACGAATCTTATGCGTCTGAATTACCGGATGCATGATAAGTACCTGATCATTGATGAATCGATGTATCTGCTGGGAGGACGCAATACCAATGATATCTTTCTGGGAGATAAAAAGACCAGAATTAATGTAGACCGGGATATTTTTGTATATGAAGAGACACAAGGAAAAGGGGAATCGCTGCAGGCACTCGAGAAATATTTTGATACCATATGGAATGAAGCACAGGTCAGGAAAAAGAAGAAAACATATGCTGCATCTTATGAAGAAAAGTATAAAAGCGAATACCATCAGTTGAAAGAACGATACCGTTCATTAAAAGAGAAGTATCCGGATATCGAAAACTATGAGCACTGGGAAGACGATACATATGAAGCAGATAAGATCACACTGATCGATAATGGAACGCAGACGGCTAGAAAAAGTCCGAAAGTTCTTCAGGCGATCGTGTATATCGCCGGACAGGGAGAAGAGGTGGTCATCCAGACTCCGTATGTGATCTGTAATTCCTATATGTATCAGAAACTGAAGCAGATATCGGAAAAGGCAGATCTTAAGATTGTACTCAATGCAGTGGAAAAAGGTTCGAATCCATGGGGATGTACGGATTATCTGAACCAGAAAGAAAATATCCTTGGAACAGGTGCGACGGTATATGAGCTGATGAATGCCCATGCAGTACATACCAAGACGGTTCTGATAGATGATAATATATCCATTGTGGGTTCGTACAATCTGGATATGCGGAGTACGTATCTGGACACGGAACTGATGCTGGTGATCGAAAGTAAACGTTTGAATGAGGAAATCCGTGATACAGAAAATGTTTATATTGAGAAAAGCAAAGAAGTAAAAACAGATGGTACGGAGACGGAAGGAAGTCTGTATAAGAAAAAAGTACTGACACCGGAAAAGAAGCGGTTCTATGCATTTCTGAAAATTATTATCAGACCATTTCGGCATCTGTTATGAGCAGATAGTGAAAGGAATACATTCGTTTCAACGATAAGAATTGGAAAGTAAAAGGAAAAGAAACAAAATGATTAACAGAGAAGACATGCTGGCACTGACCAGAAGAATGACAGTTAAGAGAACATCTATGACCAGAATCGCCGGAGGATATCTGGACATGGATGGGTATATAGACGGGACATTTAACACGGGATTTTTAAAATTGAGCCCAGATGAGAAAGAAAAAAATTTACAGATAGCAAAAGTAATCCCATTTGCAGATACGAATCAGAATCTGAAAGAATATGCATTTTCCAGTGAGAAGATGAAAGGTGACAGTATGTGGAAGCTTTTAATGGGAATGCGTGTGTGTGGACTGAAAAATGATGCATTAATGGAGACCTTTTATGAGATTGTCGGGGAACAATATCAGGCAATGGGAGATTATGCGGTCTATGTATTTCATGACAGGTATGACATTCCGGCAAAGGGCAAAGATCATGTCCGCCAGGGGGAATCCGAGGAGATGTTCGAATATCTGATCTGCGCTATCTGTCCGGTGAGTGGAGACTATGAGCCCGGAGAACCGGAGTGCGGCTTTCTTTTCCCGGCATTTATGGATGGCGCAGCAGCACTCAATTATGTGGACGTATATCAGAAGGATCAGGCACATCCGCATACAGAGCTTCTGAAAATGCTTGGCGTGTGGTGAGATAGAGAAAATTTCTTATAAATGAGTTTAATGGTTTCCAATTCCTTCCGGATATCCTATAATATAGTGGATTGAGTTTATAGGAAAAGGCAGGGAATATACAATGCATACAATGAAAAAATTCATCCGGTATTATGCCCCGTATAAGGCGGTATTCTTTCTGGATCTGATCTGTGCGGCGGTTATAAGTCTGGTAGATCTTGCATTTCCGCAGATATTGCGGACACTTACAAAGACCTTGTTCGCAGAACCGGCAGACCGTATATTACAGGCCCTTCTCCCAATCGGAGCGGGACTTCTTGTAATTTATATTTTACAGGCGCTGTGTAAATATTATGTCAGCTATCAGGGACATATGATGGGCGCCAATATGGAACGGGACATGCGGCAGCAGCTTTTTGACCATTATGAGAAATTGTCATTTTCATATTATGACCAGAATAATTCCGGGCAGATGATGAGCAAGCTGGTATCGGACCTTTTTGATATCTCAGAGTTTGCACATCACGGACCGGAGAACTTATTTATTTCGCTGATCAAAATTATCGGTTCGTTCATATTCCTGTTTCTGATCAACTGGAGACTGGCAATACCGCTTCTGGTTCTGGTAGTGTTCATGTTGTTCTTCTCGTATGGGCAGAATAAGAAGATGCAGGCGACATTCATGGACAACCGGCGTAAGATCGGGGATGTTAATTCGAGTCTTCAGGATACACTGGCCGGGATCCGTGTTGTACAGTCCTTTGCAAATGAAGAGATTGAACGGGAGAAGTTCCGAAAAAGCAACCAGGGATTTCTGCGTTCCAAGGATGCCAATTATAAATGTATGGGAAGCTTTATGAGCGGCAACCTGTTCTTTCAGGGGATGATGTATCTGGTAACGCTGGTATTCGGAGGATGGCTGATCGCACATGGGAAGATGGAGGCAGCGGATCTTGCGATGTACGCACTCTATATTGGGATCTTTATCAGCCCGATACAGATTCTGGTCGAGCTTACTGAGATGATGCAGAAAGGACTGTCCGGATTCCGCAGATTTCTGGATGTGGTAGAGACCGAGCCGGAGATCGTGAATGCACCGGACGCAGAATCAATAGATGAAGTAAACGGACACGTTTCTTATGAAAATGTATCATTTCATTATAGCGATGATGATACACCGGTGCTTTCTAATGTTACATTCGACATTCCGGCAGGAAAATCCGTGGCTTTAGTCGGACCTTCGGGAAGTGGTAAGACGACGATCTGCTCTCTGCTTCCGAGATTCTATGATGTAACAGGCGGACGTGTTACGATTGACGGAAAAGATGTCCGAGATCTGACACTGGAAAGTCTGCGTAATCAGATCGGACTGGTACAACAGGATGTGTATCTGTTCTGTGGAAGTATTAAAGAGAATATCGCATATGGGAAGCCGGGAGCATCTATGGAAGAGATTGAAGACGCAGCAAGGAAAGCGAACATTCATGATTTTATTATGGAACTGCCGGACGGATATGATACATTTGTTGGTGAACGTGGAACAAGACTTTCCGGCGGACAGAAACAGAGAATCTCGATTGCAAGAGTATTTCTTAAGAATCCGTCAATCCTGATTCTGGATGAGGCGACAAGTGCACTGGATAATGAGAGCGAACGCTGGATTCAGAAGAGTCTGGAAGAGCTTGCAAAGAACCGGACAACGATTACGATCGCGCATCGATTATCAACAATCCGCAATGCGGATGAGATCCTTGTAGTGGCAGATAATGGAATCGCAGAGCGTGGAACACATGAAGAACTGTTAAAACAGGGCGGGATCTATGCGCATTATAATGAGATGGGATAGGCAGAAGATAAGAAAAACGGAAGCTGCTCTGTGAGTAGAAACATAAAAATTATCAATAAAGAAATTTGCAAAAGAAAAAGATTGCCGTGAAAAGAATCTATGATATAATTTACAAAGATATCAGCGGCAGAAAAGACAGTGCAAAACTGTAAAGGAACAGTAGAAATGATTGATATCAGTGAATAAAAACGGCCACAGAATAAGGCGGCAAATCATAAGAAACAGAGGTAGAATTATGGGAAAAATCAGAATTGGTATCGTTGGATACGGTAATATCGGACGCGGAGTAGAGCAGTCTATCAAGCGTAATGATGATATGGAATTAAAAGCAGTATTTACAAGAAGAGATCCTGCAAGTGTAAAGATCCAGACAGAAGGGGCAGAAGTAAAGCACTTTGATGATATGGAAGCTATGAAAGATGATATCGATGTAATGATCCTCTGCGGCGGATCAGCAACAGACCTTCCGGTAATCGGACCGAAGGTAGCAGCATCATTCAATACCATTGACAGCTTTGATACACATGCTAAGATCCCTGAGTATTTTGCAAATGTAGATAAAGCAGCAAAAGAAGGAAAGAATGTAAGTATTATCTCAGTAGGCTGGGATCCGGGAATGTTCTCTCTGAATCGTCTGTATGCAGAGTCTATCCTGGTACAGGGAAGCACTTATACATTCTGGGGAAAAGGGGTCAGCCAGGGACACTCTGATGCAATCCGCCGTATCGAAGGTGTGAAGAACGGAATCCAGTATACGGTACCGATTGAAGCAGCGGTTGACCAGGTAAGAAGCGGAAGCGAACCGGAGTTGACAACAAGACAGAAACATTTAAGAGAGTGTTATGTAGTAGCAGAAGAAGGAGCAGATAAAGCAGCCATTGAAGAGGCAATCAAGACAATGCCGAACTACTTTGATGAATATGATACAACGGTAACATTTATCACAGAAGAAGAATTAAAAGAAAACCACAGCAAGATGCCTCACGGTGGATTCGTGATCCGTACCGGTGAGACAGGATGCGAAGGCAACAAGCATGTGATCGAATATTCTCTGAAACTGGATTCCAACCCGGAATTCACAGGAAGTGTTCTGGTAGCTTATGCACGTGCTGCACACAGACTTTCTAAGAAAGGTGAATCAGGAGCAAGAAGCGTATTCGATATCGCACCGGCTATGCTGTCTCAGATGACACCGGAAGAGTTAAGAGCACATATGCTGTAAGAGATAATTAATAAAAATGTATACAAGTTCTATCGTAGACTATTAATGTTGTGATGGAATATAAGGAGCAGAAGTAAAAAAATCAGGCATCGGAGGCGAAATGAAAACTCGTTTCCGGTGCCTGATTTTGTAGAAACTAAGGATTTATTTAAGATTTCCTGCTGACTGGTTTATGGTTTGTCGGACAGAGTGGAAAGAAGCTATCTAAAATGAGAGATTTTACGTACAATACCGAAACGTACGATCGGTCAGAATTCTCGCAAATATCAGTCCAAGCGGCAACATCACAATAATCATAATCGCAGAAGTAAACCATGAAACCGCATCCGTCAGGGACATAATCCCGAAATTATAAATCGCACGGTACAGGTAAAGTCCCGGAACCATGATCACGATAGAAGGCACGGTAAGCGAGATTCTTGGATATCCATTACTCTTTTTAATAAAAGAAGCAAGCAATCCGGCAGTCAGAGCCCCGATAAATGCGGCGGCGGCCGGAGGCATATGTGTGAAATCAACAAGTTCAAGCCGGAGTGTATTGGCAATGGCACCAATAAATGCAGCCGTTGCCGCCATCGAATGAGAACTGTTGAACATGATCGAGAAACCGAATACTCCGCAAAAGCTTGCAATCACACGGAAAATCAGACGGGCAGCAGCACTTAGATGCAGTGCCGTAAAATCGGCCGGTTCCAGATGCAGAAGTAAAGCCATGATCCATGCAAATAAAGTGGCAACCATAACGATAATGATTGCATAAGTAAGCCGCTCCAGTCCCGAACGCAGATCCAGCTTTGCAAGGTCGATCCCGCTTGTAATAAATGGAAATCCCGGGATGATGAACAGCATCGAGCAGATATAACCAGCTTCATGAAATTCCGGAATGTGAAAGACAAGTTCCGCAAGTTTCAGAAAGACTGCATAGGTAAAACATGCTGCTGAAACAGAGACTGCTATATTCAAAAACAGTGTGTAATGGTGTTTGATCAGTTTCGTACGGATCAGATTACCAATCCCGGCGGCAATAAAAGCAAGAGCCATCTCAACCGGTCCGCCTCCGAGTAAAAAAGTAAAACCGCAGCAGGCAAGAGCTGCGGCAAGCCCCAGCTTTGCAGGTGAATAAAGAGCATGGATTTCTTCAATTTTATCCAGTCGTTTATGGATATCTTCACCGGTCATATGTGCTTCTTCTTCCGGAAAATGATCTACAAACTGTTCCATGCGGTAAAGCTTGGAGGTATTCACTCCCGTATTGGCAATACTCAACGACTGGGAAACACAATCGTTTCCATCGAAACAGTTAAATACAATGGACATCAATCCCACGTCTACCGTACAGGTTACACCAAGCTCTTTGGAAAGCCGGTTCATGGAAGTCCGTACACGCCATGCACCGGTTCCACAGGAGAGCATGATTAACCCAACACGACCGATGACAGAAGCTTTCTCGATCAGTCCGGCTTCTGCAATCAACACATTACTGTCATCATTGGCGTAGTCATGCCATGGAATCTCCATATGATTTTTTTCCATAATATCAATAAAGTCAGAATTAGTTGTCTGCATAAATGATCGCCTCTGCTTTGGAAACGTGGCGTTCCAGATTTTTTAAGAAATGTGAATTCGGAAGGAAAACTCCGATCTCATCATAACGGGTATTATCTTCAACAAGAGAATCCTGTCCATAGAATACATAGGACATAGGAAGCTCTTTTTGAAGTTTTATGACAATATCCAGAATAGCAGAATAAGCTTCTGCTTCGGTTTCTTTTAATTTTACGGTATCCGGTAATTCACGGATCAACAGTACACCGTTATTCTTTTCCAGAATGTTTTGTTCCGGTTCCATATCGTCGGATGTATAAGAATGGCTGTAGCGGTATGCCTGTGCCAGAAAAATATTCTTTGGAGCTCCGAGATCTGTATATACCTCATGGAAATGACGGTATTCCCGTTCATGAATCGATCTCTTATATTCAGGAAGTAACATTCCGTTTTCATCTGTCATGATCATCGGATTCTGTTTTCCGTCCGCATTGAACCGATAGGGAATCAGGAATGCATTTCTTAAAAGATCAAAGACTGTATTCTGACAGATAGCCATCAGAAACGCAGATAAATCCCGATTGCGATAAGAATTAAAAAGAGCCTGTGCGAATTCTGTAGATGACGGAGAATCGGGAAGGTCTACCCCATCGTTACTGAATAAATAACTGCAGAATGTTTCCATCAGTTTTTCACATGCCCATTTATCTTCGGATATTTTCTTAAATAAGATTTCTGATTTTTCTTCTCTGGGAAAAAGTGTTTTTTCCTCCATAATAAAGCGCTTCCTTTCATATTTTTATCCGAATAAATTATACAACTGTGATAAAGATAAGTAAAAGCTATAATTAATATAGCGGATATATGATTGTGATATAATAAAGAAGTGAAATCTGAGATTTTTATGCCAAAGTATACAAGAAAGGGTGGCGGTGGCAGGCTATATAGATGTCAAAATATGTAAGAAAAATTGCCGGTGGCAGCTTCTGTAGATAGTCGGTTGATGATTTGAAAGGGATATTTGATATAGTTTAAAACTATGACAAATACACTTTTTTTTGTATTATACAAGTTTATCAAAACAAATTATAATAAATCCATCGATCGAGAACATCATCAAGAATATGAAAAATATAAAAGAAAGCCATCAGGGACAACAAAAAAGACAGAAAACCTAAGTCCCTGCCGGCAAGGAGGAAATAATCATGAACACACCATTTCGTTACGACTTTGTAGGAAGTTTTTTACGCCCACAGAAATTAAAAGACGCAAGAAAGAATTTCGAAGAAGGGACAATCTCACAGGAAAAACTGACCGCAGTGGAAGATGAATGCATCCTGGAACTGGTGGCAAAGATTAAGGAACTTGGATATCATGTGATCACAGACGGAGAATTCAGAAGATCGACATGGCATCTGGATTTCATGTGGGGATTTGAAGGAATCGAGCATCAGAAGACAGTAGAGGGGAATACAACATTTGATGCAGAAGCTGCAATGATTGATGATACATACATGACGGGAAAGATTTCAGTAAAGAATCATCCTTTCGTAGAGCATTTCAAATTCATCAAAGCATTAGAAGATGAAAATACTGTCGCAAAACAGACTATCCCGTCACCGGGACAGTTCTATGCATACTTTACCGGGGCACAGCTTTTGAATACAACATTAGAAATCTATGGATCGGAAGAAGCATTTGCCGAGGATGTGATTAAGGCATACGGTGAATTCGTGCAGGAAATCTATGCAGCAGGCTGCCGTAACCTTCAGTTTGATGACTGCGTATGGGGCGGAATGGTAGATGCGAAGATGGCAGTTGCACTGACCGGAAGAACAGGACAGAGACTGGAAGATTACAAGAAACTCCTTCTGGAACTGAATAACCAGGTAGTAGCACAGGCACCGGAAGATCTGGTGATCAATACACATGTATGCCGTGGAAATTATCATTCTACATTCTTCAGTTCCGGAGCATATGATTCCGTAGCGGATTTGTTATTCGGAGAAGAAAATGTAAATGCATATTATCTGGAATATGACGACAAGAGATCCGGCGGATTTGCACCACTTGCAAAGGTATCCGGCGATAAGAAGGTCGTACTTGGACTTATAACAACCAAGACACCGGAACTGGAAAATAAAGAAAAAGTAATCGCAAGAATCCACGAAGCAGCAAAATATGTTCCGCTTGACCGCTTATACTTAAGCCCGCAGTGCGGATTTGCATCCTGCGAGATCGGTAATAAGCTGACAGAAGAAGAACAGTGGGCAAAGCTTAAGCTTGTAAAAGAGATTGCCGACGAAGTCTGGTCAGACAGATAAGCCAGAACAGATTGGCCATAAGCCAGCCGATACCGGTAGCAATGGCAGGGGCTGCCAGCCCGAAATGAGGGAAGAAGAACCAGGTTAAGATTACGTGAAGTGCAATCTGGAGCGTACTTCCGGCTAACGTCAGAACCATTTTCCAAAGTCCGTTATAAGTACCGGTGAAGGTTCCGCCGGTATTGATCGTACCTTGTACAAGGATCCGATGGTTGCATTATTGCCAGAGGGACACAAGCTGGCAAAAAGAAAGACATTTTCGGCAAAATTTGCAGAGACGGAAGCCTATATTGTAACATGTCCAGGATTAGATATTGATGGAACACGTTATCTGGATAAGCATGGGATTAAGCCGAATGTACAGTTTTCGACAATGGATATTCAGGCAACATATGCGATGGCGGCAGCGGGAATGGGTGTGAGCATTAAAATCGTTCTATCATCTGGAAGTATGATATACTGATAACAAGACCTGCAAAAAAAGATGGAGGTGGACTACATGGATGTTGCAACGATGGTAGCGATTAATAACCTGAATATGGTTACAGTGATGGCAGTACAGGCGGCAAATAATGTAATCACGATCGTAAATGGAGAAAGGATGGAAGAAGATATGGATGGTTCAATGTTAGATCAGTATATGGGAAAAGAATGTACGATAAGTCTGTTCAACGAAGTAGGAGCAATCAAAGGAAAGCTCATGGACGCAGATATACAGTGGGTAAAGGTTGATACAAAGAAAGGGACACAGCTGATTAACAGAAATATGGTACGGAATATTACTTTTGATAATAAATAGAATGAATAAAAATAGTTGTTTCGAAAAAAGTCAGAAATGAATAAAAAATGAGTTGACATTTCGTGTATGAGTTCTTATACTTAAATGTGTAGATAAAACACGGGGAGCTTGTGTACCAGGCTGAGAGGAAGTTAAGAACTTCGACCCATATACCTGATTTGGATAATGCCAACGTAGGAATGTATAACGTAGATTTTAGGAGAGATGCATTTAGTTGGTAGCTCTCTTTTTTGTTACTATGTGACGGAAATCAGGAACAATTGAATATCGGATAAGTTGAGAGTGAACGAGAGTTCATGAAGGGGTGCACCACCACGGGTGTATTTACTTCGTGAACTCTTTTTTTCATACTAAAGTATGCAAGAGAAGTTGTCAGTGGCAAGTTCGCTGTATATATCCGGGAAAGGAGAACATACATGATTATCGTAAATGGAAAAGAAATCAATCTGACAGAGGATACGACTGTTGCAGAATATCTGGAGCAGAATCAGTATCAGGTAAAAAGAATTGCTGTAGAGTTAAACGGAGATATTCTTCCAAAATATAGTTATTCCGATACCATGTTAAAAGACGGCGACCGTCTGGAAGTTGTGACATTTGTAGGAGGAGGCTAACATTCATGGGAGAAATCGTATCAGAAAATATGACGAAAAATGCGAACGCAAAAGTACTTAGTAAAGAAGAGATTATGGCTGCGCTTAATGAAAGACATTCTCCGGAAAAGCAGAAGCATCTGTCTGCAGGAAGGGTTGCGATAGCCGGACTTGGCGGATTGGGATCAAATGTGGCATATGCACTTGCCAGAATCGGAGTCGGACATCTCCATCTGATAGATTTTGATGTAGTAGATATTACGAACCTGAACCGGCAGCAGTACTTTATGGAGCATATCGGAATGTATAAAACAGATGCGTTAAAATCATTACTGTTAAAAATTAATCCGTATCTGGATATCTATACAGACTGTGTGAAAGTCACAGAAGAAAATCTTAAGACACTATTTCGTGACGAGCCTATTGTATGTGAAGCATTCGATAATCCAGAGGCGAAGGCAATGCTGGTGAATGGAATACTGGAACATTTTCCGGAAAAGAAACTGGTATCGGCAACCGGTATGGCAGGATACGGAAGCAGTAATACGATTCGCACACAGAAGTTAATGAAGAACTTTTACCTGTGCGGAGACCGCGAGACGGCACCAACTTATGGGAATGGTCTTATGGCACCAAGAGTTGCAATCTGTGCAGCACATGAGGCGAATATGATCACACGTCTGATCCTTGGAGAAGAGGATGTGTAGGAAGACAGGTAAGAAACATAAGATTCATGCCGCAAAAAAAGATAGATAAATAAAAAAGCATGAGCAGAAAATAATAGGAAAGAAGGTCCTGATTATGGATAAAAAAGAAATAAAAAATACAGATACATTTACACTTGGAGGAAAAGAGTTTACTTCTCGTTTTATATTAGGTTCAGGAAAATTTTCACTGGATTTGGTGAAAGCATGTGTGGAAAAAGCAGGGGCACAGATTATCACACTGGCACTCCGTCGTGCAAATGAAGGCGGTTTGGCAAATATTCTGGATTATATTCCGGAAGATGTGACACTTCTTCCGAATACATCAGGAGCCAGAAATGCAGAAGAAGCGGTACGTATTGCCAGACTTTCCAGAGAAGTCGGATGTGGCAATTTCGTCAAAGTGGAAGTGGTAAGAGATTCGAAATATCTCCTTCCGGATAATTATGAGACGATCAAAGCTACAGAAATTCTTGCAAAAGAAGGATTCGTGGTTATGCCGTACATGTATCCAGATTTGAATGCTGCAAGAGATCTTGCAAATGCCGGTGCAGCATGTATCATGCCGCTTGGCGCACCGATCGGATCAAATAAAGGGCTTAGCACAAAAGACTTTATTCAGATCCTGATCGATGAGATTGATCTGCCGATCATCGTAGATGCCGGAATCGGACGTCCGTCCCAGGCATGTGAGGCAATGGAGATGGGTGCAGCCGCAGTGATGGCAAATACGGCAATCGCAACAGCAGGAGATGTACCGGCGATGGCAGAAGCATTTAAGAAAGCAATCGAAGCGGGCAGAAGTGCGTACCTTTCCGGACTTGGAAGAACGATTGAGCGTGGTGCAAGTGCATCTTCACCGCTGACCGGATTTCTGCAGGATTAGGAGGCACGACAAATGGGAACAAATCATGAAGATACACATATTAATGAAAGTATTTTAAGCGAGGAGATTCTGGAAGACCAGAAGAAGAACCGGATCGATCACATGACTTATCTTCCGGGTATGGAGGATATCGGATCAGAGATCCTCGACCAGGTCGTAACAGCGATGGAAGCTTACGATTATAATACATATACAGCAGAAGATGTAAAACGTGCACTGGCACATGCAGAGCGCACACCGGAAGATTTTCAGGCGTTATTGTCACCGGCAGCACTGCCATTTCTGGAGGAAATAGCGCAGGCAGCGCAGATCGAGACGAGAAAACATTTTGGTAACAGTGTCTATATGTTCACACCAATCTATATCGCAAATTATTGCGAGAACTATTGCATTTACTGTGGTTTTAATTGCCATAACAAAATCAACCGTGCACAGTTAAATGCGGAAGAGATCGAAAAAGAGATGGCGGCGATCGCTGAGACAGGTCTGCAGGAAATCCTGATTCTGACAGGAGAAAGCCGTAACAAATCTACAGTAGAATACATCGGTGAAGCATGTAAGATCGCCAGAAAATATTTTAAAGTTATTGGTCTGGAGGTTTATCCGGTAAATTCAGACGAATACGCATATCTGCATGAATGTGGGGCAGATTATGTAACGGTATTTCAGGAGACATATAACTCAGATAAATATGAGACACTTCATCTTGCAGGGCATAAGAGAATCTACCCGTATCGTGTAAATGCACAGGAAAGAGCATTGAAAGGCGGCATGCGTGGAGTTGGATTCGGAGCACTTCTGGGGCTGGATGATTTCAGAAAAGATGCATTTGCGACCGGATATCATGCTTACTTATTACAGAGAAAATATCCACATGCAGAGATCGCATTTTCCTGTCCGAGACTTCGTCCAATCATCAATAATGACCGGATCAATCCGATGGATGTGCATGAGCCGCAGCTTCTGCAGGTAGTGTGTGCATACCGCCTGTTTATGCCATTTGCAAGCATCACGGTTTCGACACGAGAGTGTGAAAGAGTCCGCGATAATCTGGTAAGTATTGCAGCAACGAAGATATCTGCTGGTGTAAGTACCGGTATCGGAAGTCATGTAGAAGATATCGAAGACAAGGGTGACGATCAGTTTGAAATCTCGGATGGACGTTCGGTGGATGAGGTCTATCAGGCACTTCTGAAACACAATCTTCAACCGGTGATGAGTGATTATATCTATGTGTAACAGGGAGCATCTTGTGTTAAAAACATGCCGAATACAGCTGAAAGGAGTTGTCAGTGATAAAATCTGTAAACAATCAGAACTTTAAAATCATTGCAGTCAGCAATCGGAAATTATGCAACCGCCCGTTTTTAGAGCAGATAGAAAGAGTCTGCAAGATACATCCGGAAGCTGTGATCTTAAGAGAAAAAGATCTGACAGAAGAGGAATATGGGACATTGGCAAAAGAAGTAATGAATATTTGCAGCCGTTATCAGGTGTCTTGTATTCTTCATAATTTCTGGAAGACTGCACTTGAACTGGGATGTACATCTGTACATCTGCCACTTCCAATTTTGCAAAAAATAACTGATGAAGAAAAGAAAAAATTTACAAAGATTGGAATTTCTATACATTCTGTAGAAGAAGCGAAAGAAGCAGAGCAATTGGGAGCTTCCTATCTTACGGCAGGGCATATCTATGCGACAGATTGTAAGAGGGGATTACCGCCAAGAGGATTGGGATTTTTAAAAGAAGTTTGCCGGGAAGTCAGCATTCCGGTGTATGGAATAGGCGGAATAAAGTTCGATGAAGAACAGTGGAATGATATGAAAAAATGTGGAGCAGTTGGTGGATGTGTTATGTCCGGAATGATGGAAATATAGTAATCAAAATAAAACAGCTCATTTTTAAAAGAGCAGGAAAGCCTTCTGAGTCGGTACTCGGAAGGCTTTTGCTTTACACTGGCATATTAGTGCATATCAGATAGTACTTTACAAAATTATTTCTAAATGTTATATTAATACAAAAATGAATAGTTCAAGAATGAAATAAAAAGGAGAGCTACATATATGAACACAGGAATCGAATTTGCAGAAAAGCTGTCAAAGGCATACAGTGAGACCTGCAAACCGTTATGCCATGAACTGAATATTCCACAGACCGCATTTGACATCTTACTTTTCTTGGCGAACAACCCAGAATACAAAACTGCCAGAGACATCGTAGAAATACGAAAAATTAAAGCCAATCTTGTATCGGTAAATGTGGATAAACTTGTGAATGAAGGCTATCTGGAGCGGAAAAGTGTAGAAGGTGACCGAAGAAAAGTCAATCTGATCTGTACAGAAAAGTCAAAAGAGATTATCCAAGAAGGACAGAAACTTCAGCAGTCGTTCGTTGAAAAACTATTTGAAGGAATGGATGAAGATACAAGAAAAGCACTTCAAAAAGGAATGGCGCATATGGAAGCGAATATAGAGAAGATGTTGGAGGAAAAGAACTAGATGAATACAATATTAATGATTATCGTAACATTTTTCGCGGGGATGGGAGCCGGACTCGGAACCGGATTTGCAGGAATGAGTGCGGCGGCAGTGATCAGTCCGATGCTGATCACATTTCTTGGAATGGATCCATATATGGCAGTCGGAATTGCACTTTCATCAGATGTACTTGCAAGCGCAGTATCTGCCTATACATATGGAAAGAATAAGAATCTGGATGTGAAGAATGGTCTGATCATGATGGTCAGCGTACTTACCTTTACCGTTGTGGGAAGTTATGTGTCCAGTCTGGTACCATCTACAACGATGGGAAATTTCTCGGTATTTATGACATTCTTGCTCGGCATTAAGTTCATCGTAAAACCTGTCATGACAACAAAAGAAGCCATGGAAAAAGTATCGCCGAAGAAACGTGCGGTGCAGTCGTTAATCTGTGGTGCCATGATCGGATTTATCTGTGGATTTATCGGTGCCGGAGGCGGTATGATGATGCTTTTGATCCTGACCTCTGTCCTGGGATATGAGCTTAAGACGGCGGTAGGAACGAGTGTGTTCATCATGACATTTACTGCCTTTACCGGTGCAGTTTCGCATTTCGCAATCGGGGGAATGCCGAATATAGCGGTGTGGATCTTATGTATTGTGTTCACACTATTGTGGGCAAGGATTGCGGCAGTATTTGCGAATAAGGCAACACCGAAGACATTGAACCGGGCGACGGGTGTGATATTAGTGGTTCTTGGGATTGTGGTTATGGCGTTTTCTATTTTAAATTAATAGAGAGCAGGAAGAAATTAATATTATAGGAGAGAATAAAAGGTATTAATAGAAAAATAATATGATGTTTTGTTTATTATGCATTCTACAGGGACTGCCGGTGGCAGGTCCTGTAGAAAGAAAAACGTTGCTTATGATTCTTTAATATTTCCTTTCTCTATATTTTCTTTGAGTATCTGGTCTGTTACTTTATATAAAGTCTCAGATCCCAGCTGCGTTTTCCGTTGTCTTCCGTATACCTGTTCGGAAGTAACCTGATGCTCACGCCAGTCGCCACCGCCGTTACTGTTATTGAGAAGCAATGGCTGCAGGTTATCCAGGGAATGTGCAAATTTGGATTCCGGTGTCTGGTAATTTTCGAATTCATCAAAGAATGAAGTCAGTTCTTTTTTCTGATCTTCTGGTAACAGTGAGAAAATCCGTTCTTTGGCAGCATCTTCACGTGCTTTCTGCGTCTTTAATCCTTCTGTATCGTAGGCATAAGTATCTCCGGCGTCAATTTCCACAATGTCATGGATCAGGCACATGATCATAACTTTTGCGATATCGACAGGTTCATTGGCATAATCTTTTAACAGGTATGCCATAATTGCCATATGCCAGGCATGTTCCGCATCGTTTTCACGTCTTCCGTGTCCGGAAAGGTGGGTTTGTCTTAATATATTCTTTTCTTTATCAATTTCGAGAATGAAATCAAGTTGTTGTTTTAATCTTTCATTCATGTTGAATTCCTCCTTGTATGATTGGTACGAACAAACTATAAGATAGTATAACATAAATGAAAGTAGGATGAAAAGCAAAAACACAGAAAACATATAAAATATATTTACTTAATAGGAAAACGGTGTTAAACTCCAGTTATTAAAAGATAAAAGAGAGAAAAGCTCAGAAGGCAGGTGCAGGAAGTAATGAAACAGATATTATGTTTTGGGGATTCGAATACGTGGGGGTTAGATGGAGAGACTGGAAAGCGTTTTTCGTGGGAAGAACGATGGACCGGAATCTTACAGGAAAAACTGGCGGACCGAGATATTAGAATTGTTGAGGAAGGTCTGTGTGGAAGAACGACCATATTTGAAGATCCGCTTCGCCTGGGAAGACGGGGAACAGAATTGCTTCCGACATTATTGGAGACGCACACGCCGGATGCAGTCGTGTTGATGCTTGGAACGAATGACTGCAAAACTATATTCGGAGCGTCAGCAGAAATCATCGGAAAAGGAATTGCCAGGTTACTGGAGCAGATCAATCAGTATGCAGATAAGATGAAGGTTCTTGTGATATCTCCGATCTATCTGGGAGAAAAGGTATGGCAGGACGGATATGATCAGGAATTTTCGCCAGAATCCGTAGAAGTATCAAAGAAATTAGAACCGGTATATGAAAAAGTGGCCGGAAAGTATGGCAAACGATTCATGCGGGCAGCAGATTATGCGAGTCCGTCGGAAGCAGATCAGGAGCATATGGATGGACAGAGTCATAAGATTCTTGCAGATGCGATTTATAGAAAATTAGAAGCAGAGATTTTGTAGAAAAGATAAAAATCCGTTGTCAGTCAATGGCATCTCCTGTTTTACTGGATTTTCAGTAAAGGGAGCATATCATGACAAGACAACGGATTTTCTGCTATCTTTTGGATGTAACTTCTGCAACGGATTTTCCGGTGATTAATTCCATTACCGTACTTTTGGCATCGATAGCGGTAAACACTCCTGCAAGAATGAAAATGGCCCCGAGATATCCCATCTTTGTGAGCTTCTCATGCAGGAAGATGAAGGAAAAAATCGCTGCAAAGATCGGTTCCAGGGAGAACAGAAATCCGGTATTCTCCGGTGTTGTATATTGCTGCACAACAGTTTGTACAACGAATCCGTAAGCTGAGGACAGGAGAGCAAGTCCGAGAACGGAGATCCAGTCCAACGCGGTGCTCGGAAATATCGGGGATCCGAACACCAGCAGACCGATTATGGAATAAAGACAGGTAAAGCCCTGCTGGTAGACTCCGAGTGCAAGTGGATCTACCTGTCTGGTAAAATAGCTGTTTAATACAATATTGATTGAATAACTGAAAGCCGAAAGCATACAAAGCAGCGTTCCGGGCTTGACAGCAAATATATCACCGCCGTTGATCAGTACCATTCCGATCAATACGATAATGATTCCAAGCCTGACATGGTGCTCCGGAAGTCTCCGGGAAATAACTGCATGAATGACCGGAACAAGCACAACGGTGGTGCTGAGGATGAATCCACTCTGAGAAGCAGTGATCGTATTTAATCCGTAAAGGATGGGCGTAAGGTTTGTAAAAAGCAAAAAGCCGGTGATGGCACTGTAGAGTAAAAGTCTTTTATTAACTTTCAGTAACCTTTTGAAAAATATAAGTACCAGAATCAGAAATGCGATTCCTGTACGCAGAGCCATCAGCATCAGAGGGGAAAGTCCCTCAATTCCAAGTTTCATAAATATATAAGAAGTTCCCCATGCCATAGAGCAGGTTGTAAGAATCAGATTGGCTTTTTTTGTCGACATAATCGGCGATTCCTCCTATGTAATAGTTTTCTTGTTTTTTATTATATAGTAGAATAGAATATAAGTAAAATGCTTCGGTAGCGGTGAAGAAATTCCTGCAGTTTGTAAGAAAAAGGGAAAATCTTTGATTCGTGTATTTTTAAGTAATAAAATATGGAGAAGTGGATAGTGTATATCTATAAATAACAACATTTCAGAAAGGGAGCCTTAGAAATTGCTGGAAAAATTAAGAGAACTTGGAATCAGAGATGATCTGATCCGTGAGATAACAGAATATAGGGAAACATACCCGGTAGAACAAGAATATGGTTCAAGAATTCCGAAACTGGAACAATTTTACTATGGAAAAGAAGTCTGGGAGCAGGCAATTACCGCAATTTTGTGTGGAGAGAATATTCTGTTGGCAGGTCCGAAAGCAACGGGAAAGAGTCTGTTTGCAGAGAATCTGGCGGGAGTATTTGCAAGACCACGGTGGGATGTGTCGTTTCATGTGAATATGGATGCAGCTTCATTGATTGGTATGGATACATTCCGTGGGGGAGAGGTATCTTTCAGACCGGGGCCGGTGTATACAGCGGCAAAAGCCGGTGGATTTGCCATATTAGATGAGATCAACATGGCAAAAAGTGAAGCAATGGCAGTACTTCATGCGACACTGGACTTCCGGCGGACGATTGATGTTCCAGGATACGAACGTATGGAATTACATCCGGCGACAAGATTCATTGCAACGATGAACTACGGATATGCGGGTACAAAAGAACTGAATGAAGCACTGGTATCCAGATTTGTCGTAATCCAGATGCCGATGATTTCAAAGGAAAGTCTGATTAAATTAATAAGAAAGCATTATCCGGATATCAGGGAAGAAGGAGCAGGAGAACTGACATTTATGTTTCTGGAATTACATAAGAAATGTGAAAATGGAGAGATATCTTCCAAGGCTTTGGATCTGCGTGGTCTCTTAGGAGCAGTCGGTCTGATGGAAAAAGGACTTGATATATTTACGGCACTGGATATGGGAATTACCAATAAAACATTTGATACCTATGAACAGACCCTGATTCGTGATACGATCCGTACAAGAATCTCGAAGAAAACGGTGAAGAAAGATTTGTTTGTGAAGTAGCAGGAAAGTAGTGTGTTATAGCATGGCGGAAATAGAAGAACAAGAATTAAGAGAAGCAAAAAGGGCATGCAATTTTATATGGGCGGCGGCAGAAAATTATGAACTTGAACCACTTTTCCTTGCATTTGCATCGAACGGAACGGCAGATATGTATCTGAATCTGATTATCGGTCTGACTTACAAATGGTACGATCAGGAGAAAATAGATGATTTTTTTAATCAGCTGGGAGGAAAAGACCGGGAACTGTATGAAGGTCTTCTTTGGATCGGACTTGAGAATGCATTGTACCAAAAAGAAAGAAAAATAAGATCAGTAATGGAAGAACTGCGAAGGGAGTATGCGCTGGATAATCTGAACCGTTACAGGAATTATAAAGAATATGCAAGGATAGAACAAATCCGGAATGCACATTGCAGAGAAATTTTGGGACAGCCATCCGAACTAACTACAGAAGAGGAAGAACTGTTGCATGCATTTTACTATACGGAAGAGATGACAACGGATGAGATTCTGGAACAGACACGAGAGAATCTGTGGAAATATTTTTCTTATCGTCCGTCAAAAGTTGCGAAAAAAAAAGGTGTTTATTTTCTTCAGAAAGTTGCCGGAGCATTCCATTCTGTTGGAAAAGTGAGTGCCACATATGTACGGGCGAAGCATTATGAAGATAAAGACGTTGGCAGTGAGGAAAAAACAGGAGTTATAGAGCGGTCAAAGCATTATCTGGTGCAGTTCTCATTAAAAAATGATCCGGGGGAGGCAAGAATATATGTAGAAGCCTGCTTTGGCAAGAATATGTACCCGCAGACTGAGCAGGAAAGAATAGAGCGGGAGATATGTGTGGATAAACATAAGAATTGTCATGTACTCTTTACAAGAGGAAGATCAGGATGGAAAGAAAAGCAGAAGAGCGAAACAAAATTAAAAGAACTTTCGGAAATAGAAAGAAAACGAGAACGACAGGAAATCCTTGAATTTCAAAAAGAATCTGCCCAGCAATATGAGAGAAATAAACAGTATTATGAGAAGAATCGTGCAATATACAGAAACAGTATAAGAAAACTTACAGAGAAATTACGCATCTGTCTGGAGACACAGGACGAGACATTTCCAGAAATGGCAACGCACGGGAAGATCAATCCGAGAGAAGTATGGAAAGCAGTTTATCTGGATAATCCAAGAGTATTCGAACGGAAAGAAGAAGTGGAGATTCCGGGATTTTCAGTCGATATGCTGATCGATGCATCGTCTTCCAGAAAGCAGATGCAGGAACAGATTGCGGCGCAGGCATATGTCCTGGCAGAAAGTCTGGAAGAGTGTGGAATACCGGCACAGATATATTCCTATTGCAGTATCCGGGGCTTTACGGTGATGCGGATCTTTAAAGATTATGAAGAAGAACAGGTTGGAAATGAATTATTCGGATATGTTGCGGCAGGAAATAACCGGGACGGACTGGCTCTGCGTGCAGCAGGATATTTGATGGAAGCAAGTAAGAAAGCAAAAAGAATTTTACTTGTACTGACGGATGCAAACCCTATGGACGACCAGAATATCGGTGAGGGAGCTTTTTATACGAACAAGGAATATACTGACCAGCCGGCAATAGAGGATACAGCAAGGGAAGTTCAGAGGTTAAAGCAAAAAGGAATCCAGGTCATAGGAATCTTCATGGGAAGTGCAAAATCCAGAGAGGCAGCAAGAGAGATATTCGACCGAGAACTGGTGCAGATTCAGAATATTAATGATTTTGCCGGGGCAGTGGGGCGAGTGCTGGGAGAAGTGATGACGCCATAGGGGACGTGAAAAAGTGGCTTTTTCAGTGTCCCCTATGGCTTACAAAGCACATATATTAATAACAAAAGCATCTGGAGTTAATGTATGACCAGTCAGAAACTAGAAAATCTTTTAAATCTTGCACTGAATTCCGCGGAAGATGAGCGGGAAAAATCCTTGAATTTAAATGTTGGATATGATCCGCTTGAACGGGAATGGGATCTGATCATCAAATATTCCGTAAATCTGGACCGAGTCAGGAAGATAGCATCCAAAGTAACAGAACTTCAAAATGAATATGCAGTCATCCGAATTGCAGAATCCAGAATCGACATCTTATCGGAAATTCCGGAAGTTGAATATGTAGAAAAACCAAAACGGCTGTTCTTTCAGGCAGCAGAAGGAAGGCGTGTGTCTTGTATCAATGCGGTACAGGATACACGCCTTTCTCTGTATGGACAGGGAATATTGGTTGCAATCATAGATTCGGGAATCGATTATGCGAATATAGATTTTCGAAATGCGGACGGAAGCACGAGGATTCGGTATCTGTGGGATCAGTCTCTGAATCCGGCAGATGGGGAAACAGCACCGGTTGGATACAGCATCGGTGTGGAGTATACGAAAGGACAAATAGATGAAGCATTAAATGCACAAACTGTATCAGAACAGAGAAGGCTTGTGAGAAGCCAGGACATTTCCGGACACGGTACGGCAGTGGCGGGAGTAGCAGCAGGAAATGGAAGCAACAGTGGAGGACGTTATGCCGGAGTTGCCATGCAGAGTGAATTGATCGTTGTAAAACTTGGTAATCCCATACAGGAAGGATTCCCAAGAACGACAGAGCTAATGATGGGGATCGATTATATAATAAGAAAGGCACTGGAGCTTCGGATGCCTGTAGCTGTGAATATCAGTTTTGGGAATACATACGGCGGACATGACGGGACGACACTTCTGGAGCGGTATATCGATGATGTGTCCAATATATGGAAGAGTGTATTTTGCATCGGAACCGGAAATGAAGCGGCAAGTGCCGGGCATACTTCCGGTAGAATTATTTCAGAAGGAGAAGAGACAATCCAGTTTGCAATTCAGAGCAGACAGTCATCGATCAGTATCCAGATATGGAAAGAATATACGGATCAAATAGAGATTTCGATCATCAATCCATCGGGAGTGCGGGTCGGACCGGTACCGGAGATATTGGGACCACATCGCTTCCGAATTGGTCAGACAGAAATACTGCTTTATTATGGGGAACCAAGTCCTTACAGCATTTCCCAGGAAATCTATATAGATCTGCTTCCGGTAGAAAGTTATCTGACAGAAGGAATATGGAGAATTGTTCTAAGTGCCGGGAAGATTGTGACAGGACAATATGAAATGTGGCTTCCAAGCGACAATGTATTGAATCGTGGAACAGGATTCTTGTTTCCAACAGATGCTACGACGCTCACAATTCCATCTTCTGCCAGCCGTGCAATATCCGTAGGAGCATATGACGCAAGGACATTTGCATATGCGGATTTTTCGGGAAGAGGATTTACCAGACTTACGAATATGGTGAAACCGGATCTTGTGGCACCGGGAGTGGAAGTTATGACAACAACAGTGGGCGGAGGATATGCAGCATTTACAGGAACATCCTTTGCCACGCCATTTGTGACAGGAAGTGCAGCGCTTTTGATGGAATGGGGGATTGTGAGAAAAAACGATCCATATCTATATGGGGAAAAAGTGAAGGCGTATCTGAGACGTGGAGCGAAAAAAGTACCGGGATTTGACGAGTATCCGAATGAGGAAGTGGGGTATGGGGCCTTATGTACAGCACAAAGTATCCCCCAAATATGAAAACGGCTGATCTGAAAAAGTAAATTTCAGTGCCCGAGTAATAAGGATAAAAGGTACATTTTTTTAGTGGGATAATGTTTCCAAAAGTGCTAAAATAAAATCATCATACATAAAGCGAGGCGTAAAACAATGAAAAAAATCAAGTGGGGCGTTATAGGAACTGCCGGAATTGCCAGAAGTTGTACCATTCCGGGAATGATACAGGCATACAACTGCGAATTATATGCAATTGCCGGAAGAAGCATAGACAAAGCTGAACAATTTAAAGAAAAATTCGGATTTGAAAAAGCCTATGGAAGTTATAAAGAATTGTTGGATGATCCGGAAGTGGAAGCGGTATATATTGCGCTGCCAAATACTTTACATTATGAGTGGGCCGTGAAAGCTATGAAAAGCGGCAAACATGTATTGTGTGAGAAGCCGCTTGCACCGTGTGAAAAGCAGGTAAAAGAATTATTTGACACGGCAAAAGAGAATCATGTATATCTTATGGAAGCTTTTGCGTATCAGCACAGTCCATATATCACTGCAATTAAGAAAGAGATAGAAGATGGAACGATAGGAGAAGTTCGTTATATAGATTCCGCATTTATCACATCGGACTATAATAAGGAAAATATCCGGATGAGACGGGAGACTCTTGGAGGGTGTACATACGATCTTGGAGTATACAGCACAAGCCTGACGTTAGGACTTCTGAATGAAGAACCAGAAAAAGTCGAGGCCTCCGCAATCTTTTCGGAAGAAAAGATCGATAAGCTGACTTCTGTGGTCATGGAATTCGCAGATGGAAAGAAAGCAGCATTTACCTGTGGCATGACACTTGCAACGGATCAGGACAGGAGACTGGACCGTCTGGAGATAGATGGAACGAAGGGAAGCATTACCGGAACCAAATTTTCATTCAATGGTGATGGAGAATTAAGCTATACGATTCGTACGGCTGAGGGGCAGGAAGAAGTAAAGATGGTAGAAGTTCCACAGAATTATCGCCTGGAGGTAGAACAATTTGGCAGATGTATCGATGAAAATGAGAAGCCGGCGGTTACGGAAGAAATTTCGCTGAAAAATGTGAGACTTGTTGAGCGGATTCTGGAGGAGATCGGATATTAAGATGAAAAAGAATGAAAAGATCAGGACGCCGTTAGGAATCATTTCTGTTTTCAAGAATGAAATACCTGAAAGATATCATTGTGCAGCGGGACCGGAGATTTTACGTATCAGTGAGACGCATATACGGATTCGGACAATAGATCAGGCCGTATCCTGGGGAGAAGAAGTGTATTCACCAAGACTTCACCAGAACTGTATGAATCCTGAAAATATTACACTGTATCCACTGGAGATTGAGTGGAATGGGGATAAAATTACGGTTTCAGATCATTATGGGATGAAAAGGTGGATAACCGGGGAAAAGTTACCGGAAATTCAAGACTGGAATCTAAAACTGAAAAAATTAAGATGTAATCCCTGCAGAAACTGTGGAAGATGTTAGGAAACGAAAGAAAAGAGGGGAAAATATGAATTATTCAGAATGTATAGAAAATGCAAGAACACGTATTGGAAATTATTGTAAAGCCTGTCCGGAGTGTAACGGACGTGCCTGTAAGAACCAGATGCCGGGACCGGGCGCAAAGGGAGTAGGGGATACAGCTATCCGCAATTATGACAAATGGAAGGAAATCCGTGTACAGATGGATACAATTGCCGAGAATAAACCGGTGGATACATCACTGGAGCTCTTCGGGAAGAAATTCAAATATCCGTTTTTTGCAGGTCCGGTTGGTGCAGTAGGATTACATTATGGAGACTGCCTGGATGATGTGGCATATAATGATATTCTGGTGTCTTCCTGTGCAAAATACGGAATTGCTGCATTTACAGGAGATGGCGTGGACAGTAATGTGATGGTTGCAGCAACAAAAGCGATTAAGAAAACAGATGGAATCGGAATCCCGACTGTGAAACCCTGGAATCTGGATGTGATTGCCGGGAAGATGGAGATGGTACATGAATCGAAAGCCCTCGCAGTGGCGATGGATATTGATGCAGCAGGGCTTCCGTTTCTTAAGAATATGGAACCACCGGCAGGAAGTAAGACGGTAGAAGAACTCCGTCAGATTGCGAAGATGGCAGGCACACCATTTATTGTGAAAGGTGTTATGACCGTCAAAGGAGCATTGAAAGCAAAAGAGGCGGGAGCATCTGCAATTGTAGTATCGAATCATGGCGGCCGTGTACTGGATCAGTGCCCGGCGACAGCAGAAGTTCTGGAAGAGATTGCACTGGCAGTAGGTGATTCTATGAAGATATTCGTAGACGGTGGAATCCGCAGTGGTGTGGATGTATTTAAAGCACTTGCATTGGGAGCAGATGCAGTGATCATTGCAAGACCATTTGTGACAGCTGTATACGGAGGCGCAGAAGAAGGCGTGAAATCTTATATCGAAAAGCTGGGAACAGAACTGGAAGATACGATGAAAATGTGTGGAGTGACGAGTCTGGAAGAGATTGACAGGGATTGTGTGTGGACAAGATCCTGATCTGCTAATCCCACATTTTTAGAAAGTCCTGAATCTCCTCCGGGAGTTGTTCTTTTCTCCATGCCAGCAGGATCTCTGTAGTAAGATTTGCGCCTGAGATCCTGCATGATGTAAGTTTTGAAGAAAGCGTCTGCATTGAAGCAGGAAGGATAGCAATACCAAGCCCTTTTTCTGCCATGGTCATAGCAGTGCGGGCATCTCCGCAAGTGAAATATATATCACACATCAGTCCGGCGCGTTCAAAGGCTGCCAGCATATATTTACGATAGCGGTATGAAAGAATCAGCGGCTGTCTGGAAAGCTCTTTAAGCGGGATAGAAGAACGTTCCTGAAGAAGCGGGGAATCAGGAATGCTCATAGCCATAAGGCTTTCTTTTAAGAGCGGCTTTGTTTCACATCCGTTCAATGCAATGGGAGTCCGCAGAGTAGTAAGGTCGATGATCCGGTTTTCCAGCTGGTCTTTGAGTGTAAAGGTTGAGCCTTCGTGTACATCAAAACGCACTTTGGGATACTTCTTTGCAAAATGAAGAAGATGATCGGACATCATTGATACGGTGGAAGGGGTCATACCGATATGCAGAGTGGCAGACTGGCTGGATTTTATCACTTCACGTTTGGCGAGGTCGGAAAGCATCAGGAGATTTCCGGCCTGTTCGTAAAGTGTTTTCCCGGCTTCGGTTAAAGTGATTCTTTTTTTACCACGAAGAAAAAGCGGCACCTGTAATTCCTCTTCCAGCATTTTGATCTGATAGCTGAGAGGAGGCTGTGTCATATGAAGATCTCTGGCCGCACCACTGATGGTCCCGGCATCTACGATAGCACGAAAATATTCTAACTGTTTCAGTTCCATAAAATTTCCTTTCTCTATATGATAAAAATAAAAAATATAAGAGTTATTTATGAACAAAACCATATAAAAAATGTTGAATTGCCATATAAAAACAATAATTTACATATATAATAACCGATGTTATACTGAAAACGCAAGAAAAAAGAAAAGGAATGAGTAAAAATATGAAAAGAGTTGACTTTGAAAATGGAACCGTGACCGGGAATATTCTTGGTGCAGCACTTCCGATGCTCGTTGCTCAGATCTTAAACTTATTATATAACATTGTGGATCGTGTATATATTGCACGTATCCCGGAGGTGGGAACGAAAGCACTGGGGGCAGTTGGAATCTGCTTTCCGTTGATCGTGATCATTACTGCATTTGCAAATCTCTTTGGAGGCGGGGGTGCACCGCTTTTTTCTATTTCCAGAGGGAAAAGGCAGGAGAGAGAAGCCGTGTGTATTATGAATACTTCTTTTTCCATGGTTTGTGTCAGTGGTGTGATATTGATGGTGACGGGGTTACTATTTGCAAGACCGATTTTAATTTTGTTTGGAGCTTCTAAGAGTGCACTGGTGTATGCGTATCCGTATATGATGATCTATCTGCTCGGTACATTGCCGTCAATGATCGCAGTCGGGATGAATCCGTTCATCAATGCCCAGGGATATTCTGTAGTTGGAATGCTTTCTGTTGCAATCGGAGCAGTTGCGAATCTGATACTTGATCCACTGTTTATCTTTATTCTCGGATTCGGAGTGCGGGGCGCAGCCATTGCGACCATACTGTCACAGGCATTATCGGCAGCCTTTGTTCTTTTTTTCCTTACAGGAAAAGCAGAATTGAAAGTACGGTTTTTACGGAAGAATGAGATATCGGAATGTACAGGGTATGCGAAAAATATTGTAAGTCTGGGGATGGCCGGATTTATCATGCAGCTTACGAACAGCCTGGTGACAATCTGTTGTAACAACGTACTGTCTGTTACAGGCGGAGATATTTATATCTCTGTAATGACGATCATTTCCAGTGTGCGTCAGCTTGTGGAGACTCCGATCCATGCGATAAATGAAGGAACGTCTCCGATCTTAAGCTATAATTACGGGGCTCGTCGTCCTGCGCGTGTGCGAAAATCAATTGTAGTTCTGGCAGTTATGATCCTTATATATACAGGAGTGATGTGGGGAAGTATTATCATGATTCCGGAAGTCCTGATCCGGATATTCAGTTCGGATAAGACTCTTATGAAAGATGCCGTTCCGGCGTTGAAACAATATTTTGCGGCGTTTATATTTATGGATCTGCAGTATATGGGACAAACAGTATTTAAATCACTGAATAAGAAGAAGCAGGCAATCTTCTTTTCACTGCTTCGTAAAGTGTTCATTGTAGTTCCGCTTACTTATCTGATGCCATATGTATTACATATGGGAACGGATGGGGTATTCCTTGCAGAGCCGGTATCAAATGTGATCGGTGGAAGTATCTGCTTTATCACGATGCTATGTACAGTGATGCCGGAGCTGAAAAGGATGGAAGCGTAAAAGGGAAAAACTTCGTTTTTACCAGTCTGGCATGTTTAAGAAAAATTTGGTAAAATAAAAAAATCAGGAGAGAAGAAAAAAGACAGAAGAGGAGTGTGACAGAGATGGTTATATTGAATGACTATCTGTATTCCGGAGATACAGTACTTCGGATTCTTCACAATTACATCAAAGATCTGAGAAAAGATGCCAAGAAAACAGGAAATGAAATAGATATGATTCATTGTAATTTTCTGTTGCAGATCCAGGAACTTCTGGAGCATAATGATTTCTTAACTGCGCAGTCTCAGAAAATGAGAGAGTTTTACAAATATATGGCGAAAGAATATCCGTTTATGGCATTTACTTTCAAAGGAAGGATCAAATCACTGATCCGGGCAGAAGAGAAATTCAATGGTTATGTGGTGGAATTCATTTATGATTATTATGAAGAACACGGGAAATATCCGAGCATAGCAGAACTTAAGAAACGATTGAGTTGCTTTAGAGATTTAATCGCTTACAGAATTATTATTTCAGTTCCCAGATGCCATCTGAACAGTGAAGAAGACAGAGAAGAGCAGGAGCGGAAATACCTGTATCAGATCGCAAATGTACTGCCGGGATTTTTGGAGGAGCAGGGATTTAGTGCAGAACCGGCCATGGGGATAAAGGAAAGTACATCCCCGCTTTTGAACGAATCAGTGAAACCGTATTACAGAGATTATATCTGCAGCCATAGTTCGAATAATTATCAGTCTTTACATATTACATTTTACGATAATAGTTCAAGATGTTATATGGAGGTACAGCTTCGAACCAAAATGATGGATGACATTGCAGAAATAGGCTCGGCAAATCATATCGGTTATGAAAAAGAGCAGGAACATGAACGGGGCAGAAGAGATGCAATCCCGGAAGGAGAGTGTCTGTATTTTGATGAGGCTTATGAGAGAGGAATGAAACTTCTGAATCTTAAGCTGGCTGAACTGGATGTGAATATGTTTTCGGCAGTAAATAACAGTCTGATCAATGACGGATGTGGACTTTACCGTGGAAGGTTGATTCTTCCGTATGAGCATTTGTCCAGATTCCAGAACGACCTGATTGATTAATATTTATGATCACAGGGATAAAAGAACAAAAGTAAGTTTCAGTTTGCAATATAGATCAGAATATAGTATGATGTAATTCAGGGCTTTAAAGTGTAGTGCTTTAAAGTCCTGAGATTTTGAAAGGATATTTATACTATGATAGTTAAATTAATAGAACAAGTATATGGCTTTTTGTGGGGAGATTTATTGCAGATACCTCTTCCGGGAGGCGGTAGTGTCGGAATTTCACTGTTGATCATACTTCTGATACCGGCAGGAATATATTTTACCATCCGGACCAGAGTACTTCCGATCAGGTTATTTCCGGATATGGTAACGGCACTGACAGGAAAGAAAGAAGACAAGAACAGTCTGTCTACTTTTCAGACATTGATCGTATCGACAGCAACCCGTGTCGGAATGGGAAATCTGGTCGGCGTTGTTGCGGCAGTATCCGCAGGTGGTGCGGGAGCTATATTCTGGATGTGGGTGACAGCGCTGATCGGTTCTTCGACAGCATTTATAGAAGCAACACTTGCTCAGATTCATAAAGAAAAAGATCCTTTATACGGAGGTTTCCGCGGCGGACCGGCATATTATATCCATGATTATGTGGAAGGCAGGACCGGAAAGAAGAGAAAGTGCGTACTGCCTGCAGTATTATTTGCCATCTCAGGTTTGATCTGCTGGTGCGGGATCAGTCAGGTAATCAGTAATTCTGTGGCTGCATCTTTTAAAAATGCATTTTCTATTCCGCCACTTTATACGACGATCGTTCTGGTGATCCTTGCGGCGATTATCGTACTTCGTAAGAATGCGACGGTAAAAGTACTGGATCTGATGGTTCCGTTTATGGCGGTGTGTTATTTCTGCATTACGATTTTTATTATTATTACCAATATCGGAAGCCTTCCGGGGGTATTTGCAAGAATCTTCCAGGAAGCTTTCGGAATCCGCCAGGTGGCAGCCGGTGGATTTGGAGCAGTGTTGATGAACGGAGTAAAACGTGGATTATTTTCGAATGAAGCTGGTTCAGGCTCTGCGCCATGTGCGGCAGCGGCAGCAGAATGTGACAAACCGGTGAAAGCGGGATTAACACAGGCACTTGGAGTGTTTGTAGATACGATCGTAATCTGTAGCTGTACCGCTATGATCATGTTACTGGTACCGGAAAAACTAGTCGCTGGAAAAGAAGGAATGGATCTGTTACAGACTGCGATGAGATATCATCTGGGAGAATTCGGAGTGATATTCATTGCAGTGACCTTATTCCTGTTCAGTTTTTCTACATTTCTGGGAATTCTCTTTTATGCAAGATGTAATGTGGCATATCTGTTTGGTGACAAATGGTGCTGGCAGACTGCATACAAAGTATTGGCACTTGTGATGTTGTTCATTGGAGGAATTGCGACTTATACATTTGTATGGGATCTGGGAGATGTCGGAATCGGTCTGATGACGATCTTCAACATTGCAGCGTTGTACCTGATTGGAGGTCAGGCACTCGATGAACTGAAGGCATATGAGGAGTCTAAAAAATAACTGGATATAGATGAAAAGCAGTATTGTATAACGATGAAAAATCGGAATACAATACTGCTTTTTTAGTCTTTTAATACATTTGCCATATCAGCAGGAAGAGGTGCCGTAAATGACATCCATTTACCGGTGATCGGATGTGCAAATTCCATATGATGGGAATGTAAAGCCTGCCTGGTCATGTGTTCCATATCTGGATTATACAGGTAATCACCGATCAGTGGAAAGCCAAGGTATTTCATATGAATACGGATCTGATGGGTACGGCCTGTCTCAAGTTTTAATGAGACCAGACTGTGTCCGTTTGCTTCTCTTATCAGTTTATAATGGGTGATGGCTTCCTCACCGTGTTCAAAATCTACCATGCGTTCAATGATCGTTCCCTCTTTTCGGGCAAGTGGGGCGCAGATTGTTCCGGATGAAGGTGTGACACGGCCCTTTACTACTGCAAGATATTCGCGGTGTACTTCTCGGTTTTTAGTCATGGTAGAAAGGATGCTTCCGCTGACAAGGTGTTTGGAGACCACAGTGAGTCCGGAGGTATCGCGGTCAAGACGGTTGCAACAGCGAAAGATAAAAGGTTTGTCCTGCTTCTGGTAGTACCATGCAAGTGCATTGGCAAGGGAATTATAATAATTGTTCATTGACGGATGAATCGGCATACCGGCGGGTTTATTGATCACGATGATGTCTTCATCTTCGTAGATAATATCCAGTGGAATCTCCACCGGGGGGATTTTCTCAGAGCATTTTGTTTCACAGATAATGACTTTTAGAATGTCTCCGGCAGTCAGTGTCTGGCGCATATAATAATGGACACCATTTACCAGTATACTTTTGGGCATACGTTTGATTTCGGCAAGATTCTGACCGGAATATCCTTTCCTTCGTAAGAATTGTTCAATCCGGAGTCCGTCTTCTTTTTCGGTAATCAGGTATTCTATTGTACGGTTCATTGCAATTCTCCTGTAGTATAGGTATAATAATGCCAGAAACAAAATCTGGCATGTATAACGCTGATATTTATAACGTTGGTATCCATATCATACCATGAATGCCGTGGATACTAAAGCAGTAAAATCAGATAAATTAAATGTAAAAATAACAGAAAGAGAGGATGAAATGACAGGACTCAGTACACTTTGTTATATTGAAAAAGATAATAAATATCTGATGCTTCACAGAATTAAGAAGAAAAATGATGTGAATGAGGGAAAATGGATCGGTGTCGGAGGGCACTTTGAGGCAGATGAAAGCCCTGAAGAATGTGTTCTAAGAGAGGTAAAAGAAGAGACCGGGTATACGCTTACTTCTTACAGGTTCTGTGGACTTGTAACATTTGTATCGGGAGACGGAGTGACAGAATATATGTCTTTGTTTCACGCAGATGGTTTTGAAGGGGAACAGATTGCCTGTGATGAAGGCGTTTTGGACTGGGTTGATATTAATAAGATACAGGATCTGAATCTCTGGAGAGGAGATAAGATATTTTTAAAACTGATAGCAGAAAAGGTTCCGTTTTTCTCGCTGAAACTCGTTTATGACGGACATGACGGTCTGGTGTCAGCAGTGCTAAATGGAACAGAACTGGATCTGGAAAAGGTTTAGAAGGAATGGAGCAGACAGAAAGGATGAGAGATTGATGGAACAGATCAGATTGGAAAATGAACAGATAGAAGTAACTGTGAATATTCACGGAGCAGAATTGCGGTCGTTGAAAAGTAAGGCTGACGGACAGGAATATTTGTGGAATGCAGATGCAAAATACTGGGGAAGGACGTCGCCTGTGTTATTTCCTTTTGTCGGCGGAGTAAAGAATAAAGTTTACAGACATGAGGGCAAAGAATATCCGATGAATCAGCATGGATTTGCAAGAGATATGGACTTTACATTGATAAGCCGGAGCACAGATGAGGCATGGCTGGCGTTGGAGGATACCGATGAAACCCATAAAGTCTATCCGTTTCATTTCCATTTGGAGATTGGATACAGACTGGAAGGAACAGCTGTCAGGGTAATGTGGAAAGTAAAAAATACAAATGAGAAAAATATGTATTTTGCGATCGGTGCGCATCCGGCATTCTTCTGCCCGGTCAGAGAAGGCGAGAAGCAGTCAGAATATTTCCTGAAGTTTAAGGATGGAGAAGGAAATGCACCGGAATCACTGACGAATACGGTATTCGGAGAAGGCGGAGTTGTTACAACACAGAAAAAAGAATATAAGCTGACAGACGGCTTCCTTTCTATTGATGAGCATTTGTTTGACGGGGATGCGCTGGTAATTGAAGGGCATCAGATTCAAAGGGTCGCATTGACGGATCCACAGAGGAAGGAATATCTGGCAGTAGAATTTGACGCACCACTTGCAGGAATCTGGTCACCACCGAAAAAACAGGCTCCGTTTGTATGCATTGAACCATGGTATGGACGTTGTGACAGTGAAAAATTCGACGGGGAATTAAAAGACAGAGACTGGGAAAATGCTCTGGAAGCGGGCGGAGAATTTGAGGCTTCATACAAAATTATTATTGAATAATTTTTTCAGAATATTTTATAGAATTTATATGGATAACTTTGGGGAATCGGTTATAATAAGCATGTAGTTACATGATAATAGTCATTACGAAAGAGAGGAAATAGATATGGCAGTTATACATTTGTCAAAAGATAATTTTAATGAAGAAGTACTGGAGTCAAAAGTACCTGTAATGGTAGATTTCTGGGCAACATGGTGCGGACCATGTAAGACGATGGCACCGATCGTGGAAGAGATTGCAGAAGAACGTACAGATATCAAAGTATGCAAAATTGACGTAGATCAGGAACCGGAACTTGCAAGACAGTATCGTGTAATGTCTATCCCGACATTTCTGGTGTTCAAAGACGGAGAAGTCGTTAAGAGAGATATGGGTGTGATGTCCAAGGACGAGCTGGAAGGTCTGATTGTTTAATGTGTGAAAAGGTTGATATCCGGCCGGAATAAAATAAAAGGTACATTCCTGTGCAGACTTTAATGCAAGGGAATGTACCTTTTATTTTTATCGCCATGCGTTCGTAAGGAACTGCCAATGGCGGATTTTTTGTAGTTCTGTGTTTGATCCATTCATTAGTGGATTAAATTCCAAGCACATCTTTGATGGAATAGAACCCAGGGCCTTTCCCTTCAAGATAAGCAGCACAGTCACAGGCTCCTCTTGCAAAGCATTCCCAGTTATAGGAGTGATGGGTAATTTCCAGACGTTCGCCCATGCCTCCGAAGTATACGGTATGGCTGCTTGGAATATTGCCGGCACGAAGGGAATGATAGCCGATGGTTCCAGGTTCACGAGGTGATTCGCCTTCACGTCCGTAGACTGCAATATCGCTAAGCTCTTTGCCGAGAGCATGAGCCATGATCTCACCCATCTCTTTAGAAGTTCCGCTTGGTGCATCCTTCTTCCACTGATCATGCATTTCCAGAATCTCGATATCAATCTCGTCTTTTAAAGTTGCAGTAACAAGTTCCAGAAGTTTGTTCATGATATTCACAAGTTTTGAAGTGTTAGCCGCATAGAGCATTGGAATCTGTTTGCCGGCTTCTTCGAAGCGTTTCATTTCTTCAGCGGAAAATCCGGTCGATCCACATACCAGTGCTTTCTTATGGGCAATAGCAAGATCCAGAACTTCCATGGCCATTTCTTTTGTGGAAAAATCAATGATGACATCACAGGAATCAATGATACTTTCAAGGTCATCGGTTACAGGAACTCCGAGTTCGAAGCCTGTCATGGCAACAGTGCCCAGATCCTTTCCGATATAATCCCGTCCCTTTGGTGCTATTGCACCCACCAGTTCCATATCGTCACGACTGGCAGCGACCTGTGTGATCAGTTTCCCCATTTTACCTCTTGGTCCGATTACAATAACTTTCATAATAGTAGTCTCCTTTCATAAACCGGTCATATGTTGCTGAATCATATTTTATATCGCTATGCGTTCTGCAGATTCAGACATTGTATAAACTGTCTTCAGTATAGCACAGCAAGAGGCGGGTGAATATGAAGAAATAAAAAAGTGGATGAAAAGTCTGAAAATTACGAAAAATGAAAGCTGTCAACCAATGGTTGCGAGATTGCAATGTTACATATGTGGACAAATGCAGGAGAATAAGACATAATGAAAAAAATGAATTCATTTCGTATAGATATTATTAAGAAGGTGAGAAAATGACATTAGGTGAAAAGATATATAAGTTGAGGACAAAACGATCTATGACGCAGGAACAGCTTGCGGAAAAAATAGGAGTGTCACGACAGTCTGTATCCAAATGGGAAACAGACAGTGCCATTCCGGATATAGAAAAATTAAAATTATTGGCGGAGATTTTTGAAGTGTCTATAACAGAGCTTTTGGGGATGGAATGCGAAGAAGATACAAAACGTAAAGATGAAAAAGAAAGAATAGAACATTGTCAAAAAGAAATAAAACGGTGGAAGAGATATGCTATAGTTTTGATAGCAATTTCTGCGGTTCTTCTTGCTGCGTGTATCGGTGGAAGTATATATGTAAGATATTTTATTATTGAAGAAAAATCAAATAATACAGAAGCACAGACGACACAGATCGTACAGCAGGAAACGGATGAAGACAGTGAACAGATAGGAAGGCCAAAAGGAATCATATCGGAGTTTTACAGAAGTGTACGTTGTTCCGAGGACGGAAAGATATATCTGAAATTAAAGTGTGTTCTGGTTCAGGACAGCGCAGAAACACAAATGACAGGTCTTGTTAAGATCGACGAAAGTGACGGAAACATATCTGTAGATATGGTAAAAAAAGAAAATGGATATGAATGCGAGGCAGAGATACCGGTAAGTTATCTGGAGAATCCGGTGAATATCAGTCTTAATATCGATAAGAGTGGTGAAAAACAGAATGTCGTCATTGACACAGATTCGACGGAGTATTTACTGGAGCAGATCGACTGGCTTCCGATGGCAGATCTGGAGGCAGATGAGACAGGAAATGGTGAATATCAGTCAGGTTATCTGAATGTTCGTGCTTCGGAGCAAAAGTATATGAAGAATGTGGAAGATGTGAAGCTAGAGATGAAAATCGGCAAGAAGAAAGTATTCAAAAAAGAATTATCATCCAGGGAATGGAAGGATCTGAAAAATCACGGACAGATAGGGTATTCATATGAATATAAAAACACAGGAAAGCTGTATGATGATTATACAGACGGTAAGATTATAATAAAGATCAAATATTATAATAAAGAACTGAAAAAGAATGTAGAAATATGGATAAATCCATGGGAAGGTATAGAATCACGGGAAAAGATACTGCTGAAAGACTGAAAGAAGACCGGGCTTGTAGTAAAGCCTTGAAGTATAGTATACTTAGAAAAGACAGTTTTATGAACAAAAAGATAACGGAGGAAGGAAATGAAGGGAATTATATTTGATGTAGATGGTACTTTATGGGATTCAACCGAAATGGTAGCAGTTGCATGGAATAAAGTGATCAAGGATGAAGGAATAGAACACAAAGAACTTGAAGAAAAAGATCTGAAAAAAGAGTTTGGAAAGCCAATGGAAGCGATTGGTGAAAGTCTTTTTCCGGAGATGCCGAAAGATGAGATGATGAAGCTCATGGAGAAAATGTTGAAATATGAAAATGGATTGGTTGCGGCCGGTCCATGTGTGATATTTGAAGGTGTACAGGAGACAATTAAAAAATTAAGTGAGAAATATCCACTGTATATTGTAAGTAACTGTCAGGACGGATATATTGAAGCATTTTTGCAGTATTCAAAATTAGGAGAGTATTTTAAGGATTTCACCTGCCCGGCTTATACCGGAAGATTAAAAGGAGAGAATATCCGGATTATCATGGAAAGAAATGGTCTGAGTGAGGCGGTTTATGTTGGAGATACACAGGGAGATGCGAATTCGTGTAGGGAAGCAGAAATACCGATGATCTATGCAGCTTACGGATTCGGCGAAGTAGAAAAAGCAGACGCTTCTATTCAATCTTTTGATGAGCTTCTGGATATGGATTTTGACAGATTATAAAATGTATACAGGATAAATGACTGAATTATAGGGAATATAAGGGTAAAAAAGATTGCATTTTACATGGAAAAATACTATAATTCTCTTATATTCATTTCGTAGAAAAATACTAGAAAAGCAGAGGTATAGATTATGAAAAAAAGAGTTGTAGTTGCATTAGGACACAGAGCACTTGGTACGACATTACCAGAACAGAAAGAGGCAGTAAAGAAGACTGCGAAAGTTATCGGTGATTTGATTGAAAAAGGATATCAGGTTGCAATTACACACAGTAATGCACCTCAGGTTGGTATGATCCATACAGCAATGAATGAATTCGCCAAAGAACATGAAGATTATACGGCAGCACCAATGTCTGTATGTTCTGCTATGAGTCAGGGCTATATCGGATACGACCTTCAGAATGCAATCCGTGAAGAATTGATGAATCGTGGTATTTACAGAACTGTCAGTACAGTTCTGACACAGGTGATCGTTGATCCGTACGATGAAGCGTTCTATACACCAACAAAAGTTCTGGGACGTTATATGGATGCAGAAGAGGCAAGTGCCGAGCGCAAAAAAGGTAATTATGTAGTAGAAGAGCCTGGAAAAGGATTCCGCCGTATTGTATCTGCACCGAATCCGGTCAACATCGTAGAGATTGATGCGATCAAAGCATTACTGGATGCAGATCAGGTTGTTATAGCCTGCGGAGGAGGCGGTATTCCGGTACTGGAACAGGATCATCGCCTGAAAGGAGCAAGTGCCGTAATCGAAAAAGATCTGACTGCAGGAAAGATGGCAGAAGAGACAGATGCCGATGAACTGATCATTCTGACAAGTGTTGAGAAAGTTAAGATCAACATGGACAGACCGGAAGAGGAAGAGCTTGGAGAGATCAGCGTCGCTCAGGCAAAAGAATACATGGAAGAAGGACATTTTGGAAAATATAACATGTATCCAAAATTCAGAGCAGCAGTTGAATTTCTCGAAAAGAGAGAAGGAAGAAGTGCGCTGATCACATCATTTGACAAATTCGATGAAGCACTTAAGGGAAAAACCGGTACAGTGATTAGATAAGAACAGGAATAATTTGCTGAAAATGAGACATACTGTTGTAGAGATTTTACAAGGAGGGATGTTTCATGGAAGCAAAGGTTATAGACGGATGTATCTCCTGCGGAGCATGTATCGCAACATGTCCGGAGGTGTTCCGATTTGATGAAGACGGCCTGGCAGAAGCTTATGCCAAAGTGACACCGGAACATGAAAGTGCAGCAATAGAGGCCAAAGAAGAGTGTCCGGTGGCTGTTATTATGATCGAAGAATAAAAAGGAAAACGGTCTGTATAGACGCAGTGTAGCACTGTGGATGTACAGGCTGTTTTTTTGACCGGAGAAGGGGGCTTTGCATATTTTAAAACAGGACTCTTTATTACAGAAAATGAGTATAAAATGGAATAAAGAGCAGAATATTGTCAAAACAGGTGAGGGAAGATGGCAAAAGTTCGATTAAGTGAATGGAAGAAAAAAGAAGTGATCAACTGCTGTGACTGTAAAAAGCTTGGTTATATAGAGGATTTGATCATTGATGAATGTAAAGGATGCATAGAGGCCCTGGTGGTACCGGAGGGAGGAAAATGGTGTAATTTTTTCGGAGATGGGACGGAGTATATCATTCCTTTTTCCTGCATTAAAAGGATTGGTCCGGACCTGATTCTGGTGGAAATCCATGAAGAAAAATAGGAGAAATTTGTTTGACTTATGTTTGTGGAAAAGATATACTGTATTTGAATATAAAGACAGTATAATGGACAGAAAGGAACGATTCAGATGAAGTGCCCATATTGCAATAATCCGGATACAAGAGTTATCGATTCCAGACCGGCAGAAGACGGGAGTTCTATCAGACGCCGCCGTTCATGTGATGTATGCGGCAAACGTTTTACGACATATGAGAAAGTAGAGACAATTCCACTGACTGTGATCAAAAAGGACAATACAAGAGAGCAGTATGATCGTCGGAAAGTAGAGAATGGAGTTGTGCGTGCTTGCTATAAACGACCGGTTGCAACAGCAGATATTCAGAAAGTTGTTGACAGAATAGAGACAAAAGTTTTCAGCCTGGAGGAAAAAGAAATTCCAAGCAGTGCGATCGGAGAAGCAGTCATGGATGAACTGAAGGCACTGGATGAAGTTGCTTATGTCAGATTTGCATCTGTTTACAGAGAATTTAAAGATGTAAGTACGTTTATGGATGAATTAAAGAAGATATTAGAATAAGAATGAATTGCTTATAAAGTAATAAAGTGATAGAATATAAGGGAGAAGCAAAAAATTATTTGCTTCTCCCTTTTTCAAAAAGAAAACAGATATAGAATTATCTTTACAGTATATGGAAATAATAGAAACAGATAAAATGATAGAAGATGAACGATAGAATAGATTGGGTGAAATAATATGAGAACATATAAGTTAACCATTTCCTATGATGGAAGCAGATATCAGGGATGGCAGAGACAGGCCACAACAGATAACACAATACAGTATATTCTGGAGTGGAGTATCGGTAAACTGGTTGGATATCGTGTGCATATAGATGGATCGGGAAGAACAGATGCGGGTGTTCATGCACGTGGACAGGTTGCAAGTGTGAAACTTTCTAAATTATATGATACCAAGGAACTCAAAGATTCACTGAACAGATATCTTCCGGAAGATATCCGTATTGTGAAAGTAGAACTTGCCAAGAATGGTTTTCATGCACGCAAGAGTGCCAAAGGGAAAAAATACGAATATTATATTGACTGTCGTGAAAAACCGGATGTTTTTTCCAGAAGATATTGCTATCATTATCCGGAAAAACTGGACATCGAGGCAATGCGTGATGCAACAAAATATCTGATAGGACCAAAGAATTTTACAAGTTTTACGGATGATAAAGAATGCAAAGATCCAATCCGTAAGATTACAAACATTAAGATAGTAAGCAGCGGAGAAAAAGTGCGGATCACCTATTACGGAACCGGATTTTTATATCATATGGTAAGAATCCTTACAGGAACACTTCTGGAGATTGGTGCAGGAAAGAGGGATGCATCCATGCTGCCGGTCGTAATTGCAGCAGAGGACAGAAGCCTTGCAGGATTTTTAGCTCCGGCAAGAGGATTGTTTTTAAGAAAAGTATATTATTAAACTGCGCCTATATGGGTGAATCCGGGACAAAAAAGTAAGAACGGTCGGGAGGAAGATATGAAGTTTATATCGTGGAATGTCAACGGAATCCGTGCATGTGCACAAAAAGGATTTATGGATATTTTTAATGAAGCGGATGCAGATATTTTCTGTATACAGGAATCAAAGATGCAGGCTGGGCAGCTGGAACTAGATACGCCGGGATATCATCAGTACTGGAATTATGCTGAGAGAAAAGGTTATTCCGGAACGGCAATCTTTACAAAAGAAGAGCCTCTTTCCGTGAGCTATGGATTGGGAATAGAAGAACATGATAAAGAAGGCCGTGTGATTACGTTAGAGTTTGAAGACTTTTATTTTATTACAGTCTATACACCAAATTCACAGAGCGAACTTGCACGACTGGATTACAGAATGCGATGGGAAGATGCGTTTCTTGCATATCTTAAGAAATTAGAAGAAAAGAAACCGGTGATCTTCTGCGGAGATCTTAATGTAGCACATAAAGAGATTGATTTGAAGAATCCGAAAACCAATCGTAAAAATGCGGGATTTACGGATGAGGAGAGAGGAAAATTTACGAATCTGTTAAATGCGGGGTTCATTGATACGTTCCGCTATTTTTATCCGGATGCAGAGGGAATCTATTCTTGGTGGTCATACCGCTTCAGTGCAAGAAAGAAGAATGCAGGCTGGCGTATTGACTATTTCTGTGTATCTGAAAGCCTGAAAGACAGGATAAAAGATGCGAAAATCCTGACTGAGATCATGGGGTCGGACCATTGCCCCGTGGAACTTGATTTTGAATAAAAACATATAAAAAGAAAAACATAAGCAAACCGTGCAATATTTATTGCACGGTTCGCTTATGTTTAAGAAACAGTATTGTATGAATATCGGTTGGTCAAAAAATTTTATAGAAATCCGCCGTCAACTCCGATGATCTGTCCGGTCATATATTCTGGAGCATGTACAATATTCCATACCATCTGAGCGATTTCTTTCGGAGTACCATATCTGCCGGCCGGAATTTCTTCTTCAAGAGCCTTTCTCTCTTCGCTGGTAAGCTGATCATTCATAGAGGTATCGATTACTCCGCAGGCAATCGCATTAACCTGAACGTTACTCGGTGCGAGTTCTTTGGCGAGCGCTTTGGTAAATCCGTTGATGCCGGACTTGGAAGCAGAGTATGCAACTTCACAGGAAGCACCGGATGTCCCCCACATGGAAGAAATATTGATGATTTTTCCGGAACGTTTGGAAACCATCGGAGGAATCGCCTGTCTGCAACAGTAAAATACGGAAGAAAGATTAGTTTGAATGATCCGGTTCCAGTCCTCATCTGTCATATCAGTCAGAAGATTAATATAGGAAATACCTGCATTGTTGACGAGTACATCAAGATGTGTACATTCCTGATAAATTTTATTGTAAATTGCCCGTACGTGGTCAGGATTTCCTACATTACCCGGTACAAGTGTACATGGAGTATGGTATTTTTCGGTGATATATGCCCGGAGCTTTTTGAGCTCATCTACAGAAGAAGAGCAATTCAAAAATGTATGATATCCGCGGGAAGCGAATAAAAGTGCGATGCTTTTCCCGATGCCTCTGGAAGCACCTGTAATAAAGATTGTTTTTTGTTCCATAATTTATCTCCCCCTGATCAATTTATAGTGCCAGGATATCCAAACCGCCATGCGCTTGAAAGGGACAGCAGGCGGCGGGGTCCAAAGGCAACTTTTCTTTTATTATATACTGAAATTATTGTCATTTAAAGTATCAGGTGATATTATTTATATATTAAAGACATAACTAATCAGGCCGTATCATCGGCTCCAAAGACCATATGCGATAAAAGAGAGGTACCATTATGATTAATAAGGCAATTGAATTTGCCACGAGAGCACATGCGGGACAGTTCAGGAAAGGAACCAGGAGGCCATATATTGTGCATCCGATCGAAGTGGGAGATATTGTCTCAACGATGACGCAGGACGAGGAGATTATCAGTGCAGCAGTTTTACATGATACGATTGAAGATTGTGAAGGTGTATCGAGAGAAATCCTTGCACGGGAATTTTCGGAACGAGTGGCAGGAATTGTAGCACAGGAAAGCGAAGATAAAACCAAGACATGGATGGAACGCAAGTCTGCAACGATCGAACATATACGAAATGCACCGAGAGAAGTACAGATGGTAGGATTGGCGGACAAGTTATCGAATATGCGCGATATTGACAGGGATTATCCGGTATATGGAGAAGAACTATGGAACCGTTTCAGGATGAAGGATAAAAAGATCATAGGCTGGTATTATATAGGAATCAGAGATGCGTTAAAAGATGCATTTGAGGGAGTAGAAGCTTATGAAGAGTACAGCAGGCTTGTTCATAAGAATTTCGAGTGAAGAAAGTTATGCAAAAGAAGTTGAAAATATTCGCTTTTCTTGCATAGCGGAATGTAAAAAGGCAGGGTATTGCGTAGCGCAGTACCCTGAATTATTCAGAGGTGGTAATAGATGTCGGAAGTAAGAAAACATATGATATTCCATGGAAGAGTACAAGGCGTGGGATTTCGTTATACAGCAAAATATCTGGCAAGATCTATGAATCTGACCGGATGGGTGAAGAATGAATATGATGGGACGGTAGTTATGGAAGTACAGGGAAGAGAGACTCTGATCTTTGAACTCATGAAGGGATTGAACCGGAACCAGTTTATCCAGATTAACTGGATTGATACCGAAGAGATGGAGCCGGAACTGGAAAGTAGTTTTGAAGTAAAGTATTAAGAAGAATTTTCTGTGTACACTGTTAAAATAAATATGTTATACTAAAAGTACTTTAAAAGAGGGCGGATAAGGAGAAAATAAATGGAAATAGAAACAGACAACAAAAAAAGTGTAAAAGGAAGAATCGTAACAGCGGCATGGCAGTTGTTTTATGAAAAAGGATATAATGGAACAACGGTAGATGACATTATTGAATTGTCAGGAACATCCAAAGGATCGTTCTATTATTATTTTAATACCAAAGATGAATTGTTGAATACATTGTCGATTATTCTGGATGATAATTACGAAGTGTTAAAGACCAAGATGGATCCGGATATGAACTGTTATGAGAAGCTTCTTTATCTAAACTACGAAGCACATTCAATGATGGAAGAAAAGATCAGCATTGATCTTCTGGCTTCGCTTTATTCAACACAGCTTGTAGCACAGGGGCACAGATCACTTCTGGATCAGAACCGGACATATTATAAACTGATCAGCAGTGTGATCGATGAAGGACAAAAAAGAGGAGAGATATCGGATGAAGTACCGGTGAATGAACTGGTCAGATATTACTCGATGTGTGAACGTGCGCTGGTTTCGGACTGGTGTTTGAACAAAGGAGCATATTCATTGGGAGAATATTCCAAACAATGTATGCCAATCATGTTGGAACATTTTAAAAAATAAGAGATATACAAAGAACTTGCCAGTTGCAGATCGCGCAGCTGGCAAGTTTTTTATATACGTATTTTATTAATGCATTTTTAATGCGGTGTTACGGCCGGTTCCGAAATGGTCGTTTTTCAAGATTTCAAACGCTTTCTCATAGTTTCCCTTTCTCATATAAGAAATCATTTTTTTCAGATTGTCATTTGTTCTGGGGATTCTCATCCCGTTTCGGATAGAATACTGGCCAATGCGGATCAGTTCGGAAAGATTATTTTCATAGATCCGGTTGATTCTGTCATTGTCAAAAATACTGATAATCTCCATATGCATGGCAGTATCTGCAATCTCCCATTCATACAGATCGCCTGCAGCGGCGCACATACGCACGACTTTCTCTTCAATACGGTAAGAATACTCTTCGTACCGCCCGGAGGTAAAAATCTGACGGAAAGCGGCCCCCTCTAATAATTCCCGTAACTGATAAATCTCATTGATATCTTTATCTGTAATTTCTTTTACAGTCATAGATTTGTAATAGTCCGAGACAATAAGTCCTTCGACCTGAAGCATCTGGATCGCAGTGCGTACCGGGCTTCGGCTCATTTCGAGCTCTTTGGTGAGCATAGCCTCGGTAAGGACCATGCCCGGAGGATAGGTAAGATTCAGAATATTTTCTTTGATGGTATGATAAGCCTGTGTGGCAAGAGACGGACTTTTTTCTGCCATAGTAAATGCCCCTTTCAAATAGTACTTTCACAATAACGTAGTAAGTTATAGCAGTGCATATCAGCTTTTATATAAAAGTATACATTTTCTGTATTTGTATACAAATTATAACGTGTTTTCAAAGAAAATTCAAGGTTGTGTGTTGACTTTTTGAGAAATGAGTGATATAGTCACAGTAGAAATAATTTGTATACAAATTTAAAAAACGTATACAAAAGCACGGAGCGAACATAACAGATTGTTTATGTGTCACGTGCCGGGAGCAAAAAGAACATAACAGGTTAAAAAGGAAGGTAATAAGGATGAAATTAGGATTTATCGGTACAGGTAACATGGCATCAGCAATTATGGGCGGAATTATCAAGAATAATGTAATTCCTGCAGAAGAAATTATCGGGGCAGATCTTTTTGCACCTGGAAGAGAAAGAGTTCAGAAAGAATACGGAATCAATGTAACAGCAGACAATAAAGAAGTTGCACAGAAAGCAGAGACAATTATTCTGTCTGTAAAACCTCAGTTTTATGAGAGCGTAATTGCTGATATCAAAGATGTTGTGACAGACAAACAGATTATCATTACAATTGCACCAGGTAAGACACTTGCATGGCTTGCAGAACAGTTTGGAAAAGATGTAAAGATCGTTCGTACAATGCCTAACACACCGGCTATGGTTGGAGAAGGTATGACAGCAGTTTGCCCGAATGAACATCTTACAGAAGATGAGATTGCATATGTAAAGAGCCTTCTGGAAAGTTTCAGCCGTGCAGAGATCGTTCCTGAGCGTCTGATGGATGTAGTAACAGCAGTAAGTGGAAGTTCACCGGCGTATGTATTCATGCTGATCGAAGCTATGGCAGATGCAGCAGTTTCAGGCGGAATGCCAAGAAAACAGGCTTATCAGTTTGCAGCACAGGCTGTTCTTGGAAGTGCAAAGATGGTTCTGGATACAGGAAAACATCCTGGAGAATTAAAAGATATGGTTTGTTCACCGGCAGGAACAACAATTGAAGCTGTTCGTACATTAGAAGAGCTCGGCTTCAGAAGTTCTATCATCGAAGCTATGAAAGTATGCGAAGAGATGTCAAGAAGCTTATAAGAATAACAAAATATAGAGAAATAATGGGCGGGGATTGCAGAAAATCTGCAATCCCCGCCCATTGCGTACGCTTGAGAAAGTATGTTAGAATTTCTTTCAGATGTCTGAAAAAGTAATACCAGGTGTTGGAAGCAGATGGCTGCATTATTATATAGACAAATAGACAGGACAGGTGAGCAGATATGAAAAAAGAACTGGAATATTTTATGATTGATGGAGAATTCGGAGGAAATCAGGACTGGTTCACGAATATTGTTATGAATGTTGGTGGATGTGGAGCTGCAACGGCATGTGACAGCTGTATTTATCTGGCAAAATATAAGGGAATGAAAAAATTATATCCGTTCGATCTTGAACAGATGGATAAAGAAGCATACAAAAAATTCAGTCAGATTATGAAACCATACATCCGTCCAAGAGTTCAGGGCGTAAAAAAGCCGGAATGGTATATTGAAGGTCTGGCAAAATATATTTCAGATGTGAATGAAAAATATGGAACGGATTATCAGATTGATATGGAAAAATTCGACGGGACAGGTACTGCAGAAGAGGCAGAGAAGATCATATGCGAACAGATTGATAAGGGACTTCCGGTACCATATCTGATGTTGAGACATTTGAATGTTGAAAAGTACAAAGATTTCATCTGGCACTGGTTTCTTGTGGTCGGATATGAAAAGAATGAACAGGGTATGTGGATCGATGTGGCTACTTACGGGGAAAAAGTCAGACTGGATCTAATGGAGTTGTGGAAAACGGGCTGTGAAGAAAAAGGTGGAATCGTAATATATGAGTTGAAAAATACGGAGGTGCAGAGTAAAAATGAATAATTAAAATAAAAATGACCATATTTCATATTTTTAACACAAATTCTTGTTAAAATATTTATAACTGTGAAAAAATAATAAGAAGGTAGGATAGAAAAAGTGAAAAAGCGAATCATGACTGCAGGAATGTTGGCTATGATACTTGCGATGGGAATGACAGCGTGTGCAAATGCAGACACGAAAGAGAAGAGCACAACGAAGAAAGAACAGGTTTCAGAGTCTGATGAAAAGAAAGAACAGAAAAAGTCAGATAATGAAGCATATGTAATGAATGAAAAACAGAAAAAAATCTACGAGAAGATCAAAAAAACATACAATGCAGAAGAACAGCAGAAAATAGCGGACGAACTGGAAAAGAAAAAAGAATCTCAGGAGTATACACTGAGTAATATGCTGATCGAATACAATCCTTTTGGAACCAATACACAGTCATTGTATGTTTATTTTGAGACAGATTCGGCGGTGAAAGTTTCTTATACGATTCATGTAAAGGAAGATGATATTGCCGGCTTTAGCAGAAATGTATATCAGGATGAAGAGTATCAGAAAGAGCATGAATTTCAGGTGATCGGTCTGATCCCGGATACGGAGAATACGATTACATTCTATATAACGAATGAAGACGGTTCTACGGATACGAAGGAAATCGTATATGAGATGGGAAGTCTGTATGGAGAAGAGGCAGTACAGCTTGATACGGATGTAAAACAAAGTGCGGACAAGTTAGAAGACGGGCTGTATGTGGTACTTGGAAATGACAGTACTTCTATGGATTTTATGTATTATTATGACAATAACGGAGTCTTAAGAGGAGAAGTTCCTCTTCTGGGATACCGAAGTCACAGGCTTATCTTTGACGAGAATTCGATGTATTACAGTATTTCCGAAAAGAAGATGGCACAGGTGAACCGTCTTGGGCAGGTAACAAAGGTATATGATCTTGGCAATTACAAATTGCACCATGATTATGTGTTTGATGAAAATGGAAATATGTTGATTCTTGCAACTGATACGACGCAGGACAGCGTGGGAGACATCGTGTTGAAACTGGATGTAAATTCCGGTGAGGTGACAGAGGTACTGGATCTGGGAGATCTGTTTGGCGAATATAAAAAGACCTGTGTGAAAAATTCTTCCGATGAACTGGACTGGATGCATATCAACACGATTCAGTATATAGGAAATGGGTCAGTACTTTTAAGTTCAAGAGAGACGTCAACAATCATCAAAGTAGATAATATCTATGACGGGCCGGTGGTTTCTTATATGATCGGTGAAAAAGATTTCTGGAAAGATACTTCTTATGTAAGTCTTCTGCTGAATAAGAAAGGAGATTTTACAATACAGGGTGGCCAGCATACGATCACATATGAGACAGATGAAAGCCTTGCGGACGGGCAGTATTATCTGTATATGTTTGATAATAATATTGGAATCAGTGAGACAAGACCGGATTATGACTGGTCGTCGATAGGTCTGAAAGTAAGTTCTGCGGTTGACGGAAAGAATTCCAAGTATTACAAATATCTGGTGGATGAAAATGAAGGTACATTTGAACTTGTAGATTCGTTTAAAGTACCTTATTCCGGATATGTCAGCAGTGCGCAGGAAACAGGAGATAATGTACTTGTAGATTCGGGATTAAAGGGGACTTTTACAGAGTATGATGCAGATCATAAAGCAATTGTAACTTATAAGATGGATTATGAGAAATTTATTTATCGTGTATTCAAATACAAGTTTGATGGATTTTATTTTGAAAAAAGTGAATAATCCATAAAAATGATATAGAAGTCTTTACGGATAAGGATTTATCCGCTAAAATGGAAGCGTCGGTTTTGCCGGCGCTTTTGTAATGCTATGCGTTCATAAGGAGCTGCCAGTGGCAGGTCCTGTAGATAACAAAAAGAAAAGAGGAAAATAAAATGACAAATCCAATCGTAACAATTGAGATGGAAAATGGAGATATTATGAAAGCAGAACTGTACCCGGAAGTTGCTCCGAATACAGTTAATAATTTTGTTTCACTGGTGAAGAAAGGTTATTATGACGGACTGATCTTTCACCGTGTCATCAATGGATTTATGATCCAGGGAGGATGCCCGGACGGAACAGGAATGGGAGGCCCGGGATACACAATTAAAGGAGAGTTTGCTCAGAACGGTTTCGCAAATAATCTTGCACATACAGAAGGTGTACTTTCTATGGCAAGAGCTATGCATCCGGATTCAGCAGGTTCACAGTTCTTTATCATGCATAAAGCTGCACCACATCTGGACGGTGCATATGCTGCATTTGGTAAGATCATCGAAGGAATGGATATTGTAAATAAGATTGCTGAGACAGATACAGACTACAGTGACAGACCGCTTGATGAGCAGAAGATGAAAAAAGTAACCGTTGATACAATGGGAACAGAGTATCCGGAACCGGAAAAAGCATAAGAAAAACATAAAAAAAAGAAACGAAACAGCAGAATCATAGCAACTTCCAACACATATGACGCGGAGGAAAATAAAAGATGGAAATGATCCAGACAGAAAAATTAGTATATGAATATGAAAAACGTGATGAAGAAGGCAATGTGATTGGAACATCGCGTGCTATTGATGAAGTGGATATTGAAGCAAAAGAAGGACAGTTTATAGCAGTTCTCGGACACAATGGTTCCGGTAAATCAACGCTTGCGAAGCATTTAAACGCAATTTTAGTTCCGACAGAAGGTTCCGTATGGGTGAATGGAAAGAATACAAGTAATCCAGAAGAACTCTGGGACGTAAGACAGTCGGCAGGAATGGTGTTTCAGAATCCGGATAATCAGATCATCGGTACTGTAGTAGAAGAAGATGTAGGATTTGGTCCGGAAAATCTGGGAGTTCCGACAGATGAGATCTGGCAGCGTGTAGAAGAAAGCCTGAAAGCAGTTGGAATGATCGAGTACAGACATCATTCTCCGAATAAGCTTTCCGGTGGACAGAAGCAGAGGGTTGCAATTGCAGGGGTTGTAGCAATGGAACCCAAATGCATCGTTATGGATGAGCCAACGGCGATGCTTGATCCGGTTGGAAGAAAAGAAGTCTTAAAGACGGTCCACAAACTCAGAAAACAGAAGAATGTTACAGTAATTCTGATCACGCATTATATGGAAGAAGTAGTAGATGCGGATAAGATCTTTGTAATGGATCACGGCAAGGTTGTGATGGAGGGAACTCCGAAAGAGATATTCTCAAGGGTGGATGAGCTTAAGAGCTATCGCCTGGATGTACCACAGGTGACAATCCTGGCAGATGAACTTCGAAAACGTGGACTGGATATTCCAAAAGGAATCTTAAGAAAAGAAGAACTGGTAGAAGCAATTACGCATTTACAACAATAGAACATTTGATGTGAGAAATGGTGAGAAGAAATGACAGACATTGCAATTAAGATAGAACATTTGAATTATGTATACAGTCCCGGGACTGCATACGAAAAACATGCACTCAAAGACATTTGCCTGGAGATTCCACACGGTGAATTTGTGGGAATCATCGGTCATACCGGATCGGGAAAATCGACTCTGATCCAGCATCTGAACGGACTTGTGAAAGCAACGGACGGTGCGCTGTATTATAATGGAGAGAACATTTACCAAAATGGATATGATATGCGTGCACTCCGTAATCAGGTAGGACTGGTGTTCCAGTATCCGGAGTATCAGTTGTTCGAGATTGACGTACTGACAGATGTGTGCTTTGGACCGAAAAACCAGGGGCTGAGCAAAGAAGAGTGTGAAAAGCGTGCGTTGGAAGCACTGAAACTGGTAGGATTGAAAGAAAAATATTATAAATCTTCTCCGTTCGAGCTCTCGGGCGGTCAGAAACGAAGAGTAGCGATCGCAGGAGTTCTGGCAATGCGTCCGAAAGTGCTGGTTCTTGACGAGCCGACGGCGGGACTTGATCCAAAGGGAAGAGATGACATTCTGGATCAGATCGCATACCTGCATAAGCAGAGTGATATGACGGTCATTCTGGTATCACATAGTATGGAAGATATTGCAAGATATGCAGACCGGATCATTGTGATGAACAAAGGGTCTGTAATGTATAATGGTGCGCCGAAAGAGGTATTTGCACATTATCAGGAACTGGAAAAAATCGGACTTGCAGCTCCGCAGGTGACGTATATCATGCATGATCTGAAAGAAAAAGGTTTACCAGTCAAGGTAAATGTAACGACTGTAGAAGAAGCGACAGATGAGATTATGCAGGCACTGGAGAAGAAGATATGATAAGAGATATTACAATCGGACAATATTATCCGGCAAAGAGTGTATTACACAGATTAGATCCAAGAGTGAAACTGGTGGGGACGCTGTTATATCTGATTTCATTGTTCTTATTCAACAGCATTCCGGGATATGTGATGACAACATTGTTCCTGATCATTATTATTAAAATGTCAAGAGTTCCGTTTTCCTTTATTGTAAGGGGATTGAAACCAGTCATCATGCTTCTGATGATTACAGTGTTGTTCAATCTGTTTCTTACAAGAGACGGGGCAGTACTGTTTCACGCGTGGATCTTCACGATTACAGAAGGGGGATTAAGGACTGCGGTATATATGGCAATCCGTCTGATCTACCTGATCATCGGTTCGTCGCTTATGACATTTACAACGACTCCGAACGAGCTGACAGATGGAATCGAAGAGTTACTTGGGCCACTGAACAAGATCCATGTTCCGGTACATGAGATTGCGATGATCATGTCGATTGCACTCCGCTTTATTCCAATCCTTCTGGAAGAGACCGATAAGATCATGAAAGCACAGATCGCAAGAGGAGCTGATCTGGAAAGCGGTAATATGATTCAGAAAGCAAAGAGTATGATACCGATTCTGGTTCCGTTGTTCGTATCGGCATTCCGAAGAGCCAATGATCTGGCAATGGCGATGGAAGCGAGATGTTACCGTGGCGGCGAAGGACGCACAAAGATGAAACCGTTAAAATATCATAAAGAAGACAGAATGGCATATATTACTGTAATTGCTTATGTGATTTTGGTGGTGGTGATCGGAAGATGCGTGCCGGTGCATATTTGGGTGTTTTAAAATGTATACAGGGACGGAGGAATTAAAAAACCTCCGTCCCAAATTTATGTAATCTTGTTACTAAAAAATAATTGTATCAGATTGTGTGGAGGTCATCATGAAAAGAATCAGAATATTCGTAGCATATGATGGAACTAATTACTGCGGCTGGCAGGTCCAGCCAAATGGAGTTACGATTGAAGAAAAACTGAATAAATCATTAGCAAGACTTACCGGGGAAGAAATCAGAATTATCGGGGCAAGCAGGACTGATTCAGGGGTACACGCACTGGGAAATGTAGCGGTATTCGATACAGAATCTTCCATTCCGCCTGAGAGATTTGCGTATGCATTGAACCAGAGGCTTCCGGAAGATATTGTAGTAGTAAGGTCCGATGAAGTTCCGGCAGACTGGCATCCGAGATATCAGGAGAATATTTCAAAGACTTATGAATATCATATATACAATGCGGCGGTACCAAATCCGTTAAAGACAAGATATTGTACGTTCGTATCGTTTCCAATGGATGTTGAGGCTATGCGTGCCGGTGCAAAATATTTGGTTGGAGAACATGATTTTGTAAGCTTCTGTAATATCAGAACGAATACGCAGGATACCGTCCGGACGGTGTATGATTTGATAATTGAGAAAAAAGACGATGAAATCGTGCTTCGTATTACAGGAAATGGTTTCCTTTATAATATGGTTCGTATTATTGCGGGAGTCCTGATCCGCGTTGGCAGAGGATTCTATACTCCGGAAAAGGTAAAGGAAATTCTGGATGCAAAAGTTCATACTTCAGAGGGAGCGACGGCACCACCGAATGGGCTTGTGCTTATGAAGATAGATTATAATTAATCTTCTATACAAGAAAGTTATTGGTAAAAATAGATTATAAATAATCAATGAAAGGTCGGAAATTTGGACAATACACAGAAAATAATCGGAATAACGTACAAAAATAAAAAATAATGCCATCAAAAGTTAAGAATATGTTAAGATATACCTGTCTGACATGAATTTGACAAAGTCGGACGGAAGGAGAGAATTTATGGAAATGTTATTGTACCTTGTTCCGGTATTTGGAATTCTTGGACTTCTTTTTGCAGCTTATCTGGCAGCAAGAGTAGGAAGACAGGACGCCGGAAACGACAGAATGAAAGAAATTGCCGCTGCTATCAGTGACGGTGCGCAGGCATTTCTGACAGCAGAGTATAAGATTCTGATCATCTTCGTTGCTGTATTATTTATACTCATCGGAGTAGGAATCGGGAACTGGATCACTGCTGTATGCTTCGTAGTAGGAGCTCTGTTCTCTACGCTTGCAGGTTACTGTGGAATGAAAGTAGCTACTAAGGCAAATGTAAGAACTGCAAATGCAGCAAAAGAAAAAGGAATGAACAAAGCACTCTCAATTGCATTCTCCGGTGGAGCTGTAATGGGTATGTGTGTAGCTGGTTTTGGTGTGTTTGGTGTCAGCATGATTTACATTCTGACTAAAAACGTTGATATTATTACAGGATTTAGTTTAGGAGCTTCTTCAATCGCTCTGTTTGCCCGTGTTGGTGGTGGTATCTATACAAAAGCTGCTGACGTAGGAGCTGACCTTGTAGGTAAAGTGGAAGCTGGTATTCCGGAAGATGACCCGCGTAACCCGGCCGTTATTGCTGACAATGTAGGAGATAACGTAGGTGACGTTGCAGGTATGGGAGCAGACCTTTTTGAGTCTTATGTAGGAGCACTCGTTTCTGCACTGACACTTGGAATCGTGTATTATAAAGCTGAGGGAGCAATCTTCCCGCTTCTGATCGCAGGACTCGGACTGGTTGCATCTATCCTTGGAACATTCTTTGTAAAAGGTGATGAGAATTCAAACCCACACAAAGCATTAAAGACTGGTTCTTATGTAGCAAGTGCACTGGTACTGATCGTATCCTGTGTACTCAGTAAAGTATTCTTCGGAGACTTTAAGGCAGCAATCGCTATCGTAGCTGGTCTGATCGTAGGACTTCTGATCGGTATCATTACAGAAGTATATACGTCCGGAGATTACAAATCAGTAAAAGAAATCGCAGAACAGTCAGAGACTGGATCTGCAACAACCATCATCAGTGGTCTCGCAGTAGGTATGAAATCTACAGCAATCCCGATCCTTTTGATCTGCGTTGGTATCTTTATTGCTTACCAGACATGCGGACTTTACGGTATCGCGCTTGCCGCTGTAGGAATGCTTTCTACAACAGCCATCACAGTAGCTGTAGATGCTTATGGACCGATCGCTGACAATGCCGGTGGTATTGCAGAGATGTCCGAGCTTGATCCACACGTTCGTCAGATCACTGACAAACTGGATGCCGTTGGTAACACAACAGCAGCTATGGGTAAAGGTTTTGCTATCGGATCTGCAGCCCTGACAGCACTTGCTCTGTTCGTATCTTACGCAGAAGCAGTACATCTTAAGTCAATTGATATCCTTGACTCACGTGTAATCATCGGAATGCTGATCGGTGGAATGCTTCCGTTCTTGTTCTCAGCTATGACAATGTCATCTGTATCAAGAGCAGCATACCAGATGATCGAAGAAGTAAGACGTCAGTTCAAGACAATGCCTGGAATCATGAAGGGTACAGAAAAACCAGATTACAAGTCATGCGTTGCAATCTCAACAACAGCAGCATTAAAAGAAATGCTGGTTCCTGGTGTCATGGCAGTACTTGCACCGCTGGTAGTCGGAATCCTTCTTGGACCTTCTGCACTTGGCGGACTTCTTGCAGGAGCACTTGTAACAGGTGTTATGATGGCAATCTTCATGTCTAATGCAGGTGGAGCATGGGATAACGCTAAGAAATACATTGAAGATGGAAACCACGGTGGAAAAGGAAGCGAGGCTCATAAAGCAGCTGTAGTTGGAGACACTGTAGGTGATCCGTTCAAAGATACATCAGGACCATCTATCAACATCCTGATCAAACTGATGACAGTTGTATCACTGGTATTTGCACCACTGTTCCTGTCAATCGGCGGATTATTATAAGAACATTTTAGAATAATCATAAAAAGCAGACGATATCTGTACCATCCGGTACAGATATCGTTTTTTTACTCTACTATGTGTACAAGAAGAAATTGTCTGCAATCCAAATATCTATAATGAGCAGCAGGCAGCAGAGTTTGCGGGTGATTTATAAAAAGTTGAGAAAAATATTAGAATTGGGGGACTGGCAACCACCCGCTGTTTGTGATAATATATGTGTCGGGACTTTTATTAATTTTGAAAATAGATAGAAAAGAGGCAATAAACATGACAAAAGTAGATATTATTTCAGGATTCCTCGGAGCAGGAAAAACTACATTTATCAAAAAGCTGCTCAGTGATGTATGGGCAGGAGAGAAACTTGTGCTGATCGAGAATGAATTTGGCGAGATCGGTATCGATGGCGGATTCTTAAAAGATGCAGGAATCGAGATTACAGAGATGAACTCAGGATGCATCTGCTGTACACTGGTTGGTGACTTCAGCAAAGCTCTGGTAAAAGTATTAGATGAGTATCATCCGGACCGTGTAATCATTGAGCCATCAGGAGTTGGAAAATTATCTGACGTAGCAAGAGCAATTGAAGCTGTAGAAAAAGATGCGGACATTGAAATTGACGGAAGAATCACAGTTGTAGATGGTAAAAAGGCAAAAATGTACATGAAGAACTTTGGAGAATTCTTCAAAGATCAGGTAGAGCATGCGTCAACAATCGTAGTAAGCCGTACACAGATGATGACAGATGAAAAAGTAGAAGAATGCGTACACACACTTCGTGAAGAAAATGCAGAAGCAACGATCATCTCTACACCATGGGATGAGCTTGGCAAAGAGGCAATCAGTCATGCACTGACAAAGGGTGCTGAGATTGAGAGCCTGTTTGAAGATCATGAAGATCACGATCATGATCACGACCATTGTGACCACGATCACCATGACCATCATGATCACGATCACGACCATTGTGACCATGATCACCATGACCACGATTATGATCACTGCGATCACGACCATCATGATCACTGCAATCACGATCATCATGACCATGATCACGATTGCTGCTGTGGACACGATCACGATCATCACCACCATCATCATGCAGATGATGTGTTTACAAGCTGGGGCAAAGAGACTGTTCATAAATATACCGAAGAAGAACTGGATTATCTGCTGAAGGCACTGTCAGAGACAACATCTTACGGAACAATTCTTCGTTCTAAAGGTATTATCCAGATGACAGACGGATCATGGAAACAGTTCGATTTAGTACCGGAAGAGTACGAAGTAAGAGAAGGACAGCCGGACTACACAGGACGTATCTGTGTAATCGGAACAGACCTGAAAGAGGACGACCTTCTGAAATTATTCCACGTATAGGATACTAATAATTGGCTCCATATTATTATGGAGCCAAAAATCACAATATAACCATAAAAGAAAGAGGTGCGAGTATGGCAACACCTATGTTTATCGTTACGGGATTCTTAGACAGTGGTAAGACAACCATGATCAAGGATACCCTGATGGAACAGGAATGGATTGAACCGGGACTTACACTGTTACTTCTCTGTGAAGAAGGAGAAGAAGAGTATCCGGAAGAATATTTAAAAGAAAAAAATATGGCAGTTCTGAAAATCGAAGAATTTGACCAGTTGAACACTGTATTTTTCAAAAACTGTGAAAGAAACTATCATCCGGCACAGATTATCATTGAGTACAATGGAATGTGGAAGCTGGAGGATCTGCTTTCAATCAGATACCCGAGAAGTTTCGAACTTCAGGGAGTATACTCTACCGTAAATGGTACAACACTGGATATGTATCTGATGAATATGAGAAATATGCTGATGGAACAGCTCACAGAGTCTGAGCTGATCGTTGTTAACAGATGTGCAGATGGTGTTAACAGATCCGGATTCAGACGTGCACTGAAGGTACAGAATCCGATGGCACAGCTGATCTTTGAAGATATGCAAGGCAAGATCATCGAGCCATCCGAAGAAGATCTCCCATATGATGTAAAAGGAGACAAGATCGTACTGGATGATGTTGATTTTGGTGTGTGGTATGTGGATGCATATGATCATCCGGAATTATATCTGCATAAAGAAATCGACTTCAAAGGACAGATCTTCCGCCCGAAGGGAATGCCGGACAATATGTTCGTTCCGGTCAGAGAGATCATGACATGCTGCGCGGAAGATGTACGTTATTACGGATATCCATGCAAAGCAGAAAAGAAGATCGATGTAAAAGCAAAATCCTGGATGCAGATCCGTGCAAGGTTCGAGTACGAGGCAGTAAGTTCCTTTGGAAATAAACAGCCGGTACTGTACCTGATCGATATGGAACCAGCCGCAGAGCCGGAAGATAAGGTTGTGTATTTAGGGTAATTGGGATTTAATTCAGAAAGGCACGACGACCCGGACCTGCATAAAAAGTAGGAAGCCGTTCCTGTTCAGGTTCCGTCGGCGGGAAATACTAAAGCGTCAAAATTATGCTAAAAACGGGCTTCCGAAATTTGCAACTCGCCATTCGGCTCAAACAGGCAAATTTCGAAAACCCAACGCATAATTTTGACGCTTAACTATTTCCAACACCTTCTTCACATTCACTGGAACGGCTTTCTACTTTTTATTCCGTGGGTGTCGAATGCCTTACGAATTAAATGGTAAATGCGTAACCGTAGTGGCTTCCACCGGGTTGGACTTCCGGGCATTTTCATTTATTAACATCCACAGCCAGTCACGACTTGAAGGAAACAATAATCCTTATCTATTGTTTCCTTCAAGGACTGAGAGGCCGCTTCTCCAGTTAATAAATTAAATCCCAAGAATTACAGAATATCAATATATTCTCCGGCCAAAGCTTTATTCATACTTCTGACTGCACAGAATTTTCCGCACATACTGCAGGTATCACTATGATCATCTTCCGGGCTTCGGCTGTCACGGATGGCTTTGGCTGTTTCAGGGTCTAATGCACAGGCATACTGTGCGTCCCAGTCAAGTTTCTGACGTGCTTCAGCCATTTTATCATCAATATCACGTGCTCCGGGAACACCTTTGGCGATGTCGGCAGCATGGGCAGCAATCTTGGAAGCAATGATCCCCTGTTTTACGTCATCTACATTAGGAAGCGCCAGATGTTCTGCAGGTGTTACATAACATAAGAATGCAGCACCATTCATAGCAGCAACTGCACCACCGATAGCGGATGTGATGTGATCGTAACCTGGAGCAATATCCGTAACAAGAGGGCCAAGTACATAGAACGGAGCACCCATGCAGATACTCTGCTGTACTTTCATGTTGGCAGCAACCTGATCAAGCGGTACATGTCCCGGTCCTTCTACCATTACCTGTACATTGTGGTCCCATGCACGTTTTGTGAGTTCTCCAAGACGCACCAGTTCTTCAATCTGGCATACATCGGTAGCATCGGCCAGACATCCAGGGCGGCATGCATCACCAAGGGAGATAGTAACATCATATTCTTCGCAGATATCAAGAATCTCATCATAGTGTTCGTAGAAAGGATTTTCTTCTCCGGTCATACACATCCATGCAAATACAAGACTTCCGCCACGGCTTACAATATTCATTTTACGTTTGTGTTTTTTTATCTGTTCAATCGTTTTACGTGTAATTCCGCAGTGAAGTGTGACAAAGTCCACACCATCTTCTGCGTGAAGACGGACAACGTCGATGAAGTCCTGCGCAGTCAGAGTTGCAAGATCTCTCTGATAGTGGATGACACTGTCGTATACAGGAACAGTACCGATCATAGCAGGACATTCATGTGTCAGTTTCTGGCGGAATGGCTGTGTGTTACCGTGGCTCGATAAATCCATGATGGCTTCAGCACCAAGATTTACAGCGCTCATAACTTTTTCCATTTCAATATTGTAATCCTTACAGTCGCGGGATACACCAAGGTTTACATTGATCTTGGTACGGAGCATGCTTCCGACACCCTCCGGATCAAGGCTGGTGTGATTCTTGTTGGCACAGATTGCAACCTTACCTTCTGCAACAAGTTTCATAAGTGCTTCTGTTGTCATGTTTTCTTTTTTTGCTACAATCTCAATTTCAGGAGTGACAATTCCTTTTCTTGCAGCATCCATCTGTGTTGTGTAATTTCTCATGTGTTTGCCTCCGTTAAAAAAATTAAATATAAGGTTATAATGCGTCAGCAAAAACACACAGATTTCGATGCAGGGAAACATTTCTCTACATAAATCTGAGGTTCATAAAAGAACTATGAAATTACTGACGCCTATATCAGATGGGAAAATCTGATACTTGTGTATGCGGTACAAGGTGGTGTCCCCAATGTACCGTTTCTAAACAACTCTTAACGAGTCGCTTTTATCATAGCCATTACGCCGCTTTTGTTCAGCGCTGTAATCAGCAGAAATGCAAGAATGCTTCCTGCAATAGTAGAAATCAGAAATGGAACTACATAGACGAAGATCCCGGCAGGAGTGATTCCCATAATATATACTGCAACAGGATAAGCAGCCAGGCCGCCAAGAATTCCTGTGCCGAGTGCCTCTGCAAGACAAGTCAGGCTGAGCTTGTGGCAAATGGAGTATACAAGTCCACAGCAAAGTGCTCCAACCATACTTCCGGGAAAAGCCATCATGCTGCCAAGACCAAGCAGATTTCGTAACAGGCTGGCACAAAATGCAATTCCTACACTGTACCAGGGTCCTAACGTGACTGCTGCCAGGATATTAATAATATGCTGTACAGGTGCACATTTACTGCCTGCAACCGGAAAGCTTAAGAAACTTCCGACGATGGCAAGAGCCGTAAATACACCGGCAAGAGCCAGTCGTCTTGTCCGTGAAGAGTCTGATGATAAAGTTGTGTGTGTCATAAATAAACATTCCTTTCATAAAAAAATACCCTTCATTCATAAAGCGGATGGAGGGTACAAAAAGTAAAAAAGAAGAGATGCGGGGGCATCTCTGTCAAATCAATACATGGTATGAATCCCTCCGTTGGCATTATCCAAATCAGGTAAAGGGTCGAAACGGAATTACGCTTCCTCTCAGCCGGTTTTCTCCAGCTCCCCCCTGTTTATAAAAAACTTTGTTCAATCGTTATTATAGTCTGGCATATCGGAAAATGCAAGAAAATTTTTCTGCCGGTAAGAAGAAGGGGGGATTTCATATGCTGTTTAAAAAGTCTGGAAAATATAAGGAATCTTCACATCCTACAGATTAAGTAATAAAAGCGGAAGCTGGTGTAAAAAATAGTTTCTGCTTTTTGTGTTCCGGTTATTCTATAGATGTCGGATGATTTGATGTATACATGACATAGAAAGATATGCTAAAATAGAAAAAGATGTTGTTATAAAAACTGTACTGGAAAAGAAGCAGCGTACAGACAGATGTATGGACTGGAGGTTCAAAAAAAGAATGAGAGAGAATAATCTAGAGAGGTTTATCAAAGCGCAGGAGTCAGAATTTAAGACAGCTCTTGCAGAGATTAAGAGTGGACATAAGAGAAGTTGCTGGATGTGGTACATTTTTCCGCAGATTCAGGGGCTGGGGAGTAGCGGTACTGCAATGTACTACGCTATTGAAGACTATGAAGAAGCTAAAGCATATATAGAAAACGCAGTGACAAATGCACATTTAAGAGAGAGTTCAGAGGCACTTTTGCAACTGGAATCAGATGATGCAACCAGAGTCATGGGATGGCCTGATGATCTGAAACTGCGTTCGTCAATGACGTTGTTTGCGCTGGCGGTAAAAGAGAATGAAGTCTTTCGGAGAGTACTGGATAAGTTCTTTGATGGAAAATTAGATGCGCAGACAGTAGATATCCTGGATATGAGATATCTGGTGATGAGAATTGATGAACCGGATTTTGGATGTGAAGGAAGACCGGACGGGGTAGAACCAATGGCTAAAGTAACCCTTCTGAAGCTGAAAAGTGAAGAAGAGATTCAGTTAGAGATTCCGGATGCGGAACTTTATCAGAAAGAGATTAATGAGGGCAATGAAGTGGCATTCAGTCCGGATGGGGTTATATTAAAACTTTCATAAACTATATGAAGCTATATGTGTGAAGCGTGGGGAGAACGTAAAAATGTGTGAAAAAGATCGCGTATGTGCTACATGAAAGGGGAGAGTGTAAAAATATGAAAAATAAAAAGGAAAAGAAGCAGGAAGAGCTGACTGGTATGGCGGCTGTATGGGATTATCTGAAAACATTTCTGATCATATTCTGTGTTGTATTTGCAATGAACAAACTGGTGTATATCAATGCCGTGATTCCGTCGGAATCTATGCAGAATACGATTATGAAAGGAGACCGGGTGCTGGGAAACCGTCTGGCATATATCAAAGATGATCCAGAGAGATATGACATTGTAATCTTCAAATATCCAGATGATCCGTCCAAGATTTTTATCAAGCGCGTGATCGGACTGCCAGGAGAGACAGTTACCGTGAAAGACGGGAAGATTTACATTGATGGAAAAGAGCAGACACAGGCGGTAAGCTTCTGCCCGGAAGAGATGGCAGGAAGCTTCGGACCTTATGAAGTTCCGGAAGATAGTTATTTTGTAATGGGGGATAACCGGAACAATAGTCTGGATTCCAGATACTGGGATAACACGTATGTAAAGAAAGAGGCAATTCTGGCCAAAGCAGGATTCCGGTACTGGCCGCTTAATAAAGTTGGATTTGTAAATAAATCTGCAGAAAAATAGTTGCAATTGTTTTCTGTGTTTTATATAATGAATAAAGTTTTGCGAGAAAAGGCTCTGAAGCGATATCAGGGTCTTTTCTTAACGTAAACACATAGAATGAAGATGAAAGATAGCGATATACACAGATGACGGAAAAGGAGGAAAACAGGATGGAAAAAGATATGACGGCCGGCACTCCCGGGAAGATCATTTTCAATTTTACAATGCCGATCTTTATCGGTAATATTTTTCAGCAGTTTTATAATATGGCAGATACGGTGATCGTCGGGAAATTTGTCGGTAATGCGGCACTGGCGGCGGTAGGAGCATGTGGAACACTGGTATTTCTGATCATTGGCTTCCTGCAGGGAGTTACGGCGGGATTTACGGTTGTTACAGCACAGCACTTCGGAGCCGGAAACATGAAGGCGATGAAGAAGTCTGTGGCATCCGGTGCGGTACTTACAGGGATCGTAACCGTTATTCTTACATTGCTGAGCATGATCAGTATGGCGAAGGTGCTGCATCTGATGAATACACCGTCAGACATGTATGGAGAAGCTTACGGATATATTATGGTCATTTGCGGCGGGATTGTGGCACAGGCACTTTACAATTATCTTGCAAGTGTATTAAGGGCACTGGGCGATAGTAAGCGTCCGCTTTATTTTCTTGTGATTGCAGCACTTTTGAATATTGTGCTGGATCTGGTGTTTATCATTGTCTTTAGAATGGGAGCGGCAGGGGCAGCCTATGCGACAGTGATCGCACAGGGAATTTCGGGAATCCTGTGTCTGCTATATATTGCAAAGAAGGTTCCCGCACTGTATCTTCATAGAGAAGACTGGGAAATAGATAAGAATCTGGCCGGATGGCAGCTGAAGATCGGACTTCCGATGGCATTCCAATATTCCATCACGGCGATAGGAACGATTGTTGTACAGTCTTGCCTGAATATCCTCGGTTCTACAGCTGCAGCCGGATTTGCGGCAGCAAGCAAGATCGAGCAGGTGTTTACGCAGGCCTACGTTGCGCTTGGTACAACGATGGCGACTTACTGTGCACAGAATATGGGGGCAGGGAAATATACGAGAATCCGTAAAGGATTTAAGAGTGCAACATTGATTGGATTTATTTATGCGGTTGTGACAGGTGTGATTATTTTCTTTGTCGGAAAATATATGACGATATTCTTTGTATCAGAGAATGTAAATCAGATCATGGAATATGTGGATATTTATTTGAGGTGTGTAAGCGTGTCATTCCTGCCTCTTGTTATTGTTAATTTGTATAGAAACGGAATTCAGGGAATGGGATATGGACTGCTTCCGATGACAGCGGGGATTGCAGAACTTGTCGGACGGAGCGGTGCATCGCTGATTGCATCACATTTTGGCAGCTATATGGGAATCTGTCTGGCATCTCCGGCGGCATGGGTGCTGGCGGGAACACTTCTTCTTATTATGTACTTTGAGATCATGAAAGGAAAGAAAGACAGAAATTTGAAAAATAGATAGAAAACTGAAAAGCAACTTGTTATAATAAAATGTACGAATGAACATAGAAACATTGATGGGTGAAACAGCATGAATCAAAGAGTAATAAAAAAAGTCCGCTGTAATATCTGTTCAGCGGGATGTCCGATCGATGCTTATGTAGAAGAAGGAACGCTTGTGTCGGTAGAAGGCAGCCGGGATCTTCCGGGGCAGAGTGGAGGATTATGTTCTAAAGGAGCTGCTTCCAGGCAGTATGTTTATAACAAAGACAGGATTCTGTATCCGATGAAACGGATCGGAAAAAAAGGAAGCGGGGAATTTGAACGCATATCCTGGGATGAAGCGTATCGGATGATTGCAGAGAATCTTCTCAGGATCAAAAAAGAATATGGTCCGCAGGCGGCAGCATTTTATGCGGGATATCCGAAATGGTACAGACCGGCACTTCTGCGGCTTGCCAATGCTTACGGGTCTCCGAATTACTGTACGGAATCCAGTACCTGTTTTCAGTCGGCGGCAATGGCATGGAAATCTATTTATGGAAATGACATCTGCTTTCCGGATCTGATGCATGCACAGACGGTTCTCGTATGGAGTAACAATCTGTATCATTCCAATGTGGGAATGGCAAGATCTTATCAGTCGTTAAAAGCACGTGGGGCGAAGATCATAGCCGTAGATCCAAGAGAGACCGTAACGACACAGGCAGCGGATATCCACTTGAAACTTCTGCCGGGAACGGACGGAGCACTTGCGCTGTCTATGGCACAGGTGATCATAGAAGAAGGGCTGTATGATAAAGAATTTGTAGAAAAATATGTATATGGTTTTGAAGAGTACAAAGCGTATGTGAATCAGTTTCCACCGGAAAAAGCAGAGAAGATCACCGGTGTAGATAAGAAACTGATCCGTGAAGCTGCCAGAATGTATGCATCTAACGGGCCTGCCGGGGTGATGTTTTCAGCGTCTCCAGTTGTACATAATATTAATGGAATGCAGAATTACCGGGCAGTGATGTGTCTGATCGCACTTACCGGCAACTATGATATCCCGGGTGGCAATCCGTCAAGACCGGGTCCGGTGTCTCCTTGCAATGAATATGGAAAAGTAAAACGGCTGGATACGATAGAAGCCATCGGTGAGAAAGATTTTCCGGCATGGTTTGATTTCCCGTGTGAGGAAGCGCAGTGTACAAGAATTGCAGATTATATTCTGAAGGAAGAACCATATCCGCTGAAAGCTGTGGTGGGATTCGGCCTGAACCATAGAATGTGGCCGGAGCCGGAGCATTTTCAGAAAGCATTAAAAGCGCTGGACTTTTATGTGAATGTAGATCTGTTTTTTTCAGATTCAAGCAAGATGGCAGACCTGGTTCTTCCGGCAGCGTCTTCCTTTGAACGAGATGTTGTGCTGAATGGACGGGGAGGAATGTTCTTCCTGTCAGAAAAAGCAATCGAACCGGTCGGAGAGGCGAAGAATGATATTGAGATCATGATCGGCATGCTTCGTGCCATGCAGTTACATGATGAAGCATTGGAACATGGCTATGAGAAATATATGGAATATATTTTGGAGCCATCCGGTGTCACACTGGAGGAATTGCGGGCGCATCCGGAAGGGGTAAAAGGACGTGTGATCATTCCGCCTGCATTTAAGAGATATGAAAAAGAAGGCTTTCATACACCATCCGGTAAGGTGGAATTTGTATCACAGATACTCGAACGTTACAAAGACAGCCACGGATATTCCGGACTTCCGGAATACAGAGATTTCCGTGAGGTGTCAGGCATGGATAGGGAAGCATATCCACTGATTCTGAATACCGGTTCCAGAAAACCACAGCTTTTCCATGCAAGAACATACCGGGTACCGTGGCTTGCAGGACTTGAAGAGGCAACACTGGTAGAAATCCATCTGGAAGATGCGAAAAAGTATGGTATTGCAGATGGTGACATGGTGAGGGTATCTTCCCCGGTGGGAAGTATCTGCGGAATTGCGGCGGTTTACCTGAACAGCCAGCCGGGAATTGTACACGTCTATCATGGCAATGCAAAGGGTGAGGCAAATGATCTGATAGACAGAAATTATCTGGATCCAATTTCAGGATTCCCGGGATATAAAAGTTATTTCTGTAAAATCGAGAAAGAAAAAGGCGAGGTGAAGGCATGAGTTACCGATTAAAATTTGATCCGGATAAATGTGTCGGCTGTTATGCCTGTCATATAGCCTGTCTGGATGCACACCATGATGTGGAAGATGTAGATGCAAAGAGCCATCGGACGGTCAAAAAGGTAGTGAAAAATCAGTTTGAAAAGAATATCTGTCCGGGCTGTGCTCACTGCGGTATCTGTATCAAAGCCTGTCCGGTGCAGGCAATTTACAAAGATCCGAAGACTGGATTTGTACTGACAGACAAAGAAAAATGTATTGGATGTCATGCCTGCGAAAAGGTCTGCCCGAAAGACGTGATCCATTTTGACAAGGACGGAAAAATGGAAAAGTGTGACGGGTGTATTGAAAGAATCAGGGAAGGGCGGGAACCTGCCTGCGTCAGAGTCTGTTTTCCCGGTGCGATCACACTGGAATAAAGACGAATAGATAAAAAGGTGAGACTGATAAAAGTAAGAATAGATGAAACTGGATAAAACTAAGTAAAGAGAGATAAGGATAAAGGCGTATGTTAAAAATCAAGGAATATGTGAAGGCAGAAAGTCTGGAACAGGCATATGAACTGAACCAGAAGAGGACGAACTGCATTCTGGGCGGCATGTTGTGGCTTAAGATGTCGAACCGGAATGTACAGAAAGCGATTGATCTGTCCGGACTTGGTCTGAATCAGATCGAAGAGACAGAAGAAGAATTCCGGATCGGATGTATGACGACACTCCGTGAACTGGAATGTCATGAAAGATTGAACCAGTGGTGTGAAGGCGCAGTAAAAGATGCGGTCAGTGATATTGTCGGCGTACAGTTCCGGAACCTTGCAACGATTGGTGGAAGTATATTCGGACGCTATGGATTTTCGGATGTACTGACGGTGTTTCTTGCAATGGACAGTTACGTAGAACTGTATAAAGGAGGGATTGTTCCATTACAGGAATTTGCGCAGATGAAAAGAGACAATGACATTTTAGTCAGAGTCATTGTAAAAAAGGATCAGAGAAATATGATCTATCTGGCACATAGAAATTCCAAGACAGATTTTCCGGTATTGACATGTGCGGTTTCAGTAAATGCTGAAAATGGATGCGTATGTATCGGTGCAAGACCGCAGAAGGCGGTCCGACTGGAACTGACAGAAGCAGTCAGAGAAAAAGTATGGAGCGGTGTCTGTACTGAAGAAGAGATGAAGAAAGAGGCAGAATGCATTGCTTCACAGGTGAAGACGGACAGTAATATGCGCGCCGGCAAAGAATACAGAAGCCGTCTGGCATACGTTCTGATCCGCAGGACATTGGAAGCACTGAATACAAAAGGAGGAGATCAGTAGGATATGAAAGTAAAGATTCTTTTAAATGGGACAATGAGAGAAGCGGAAATATCCAGCGATCAGCTTCTGATCGATTTTGTCAGAGATCATGGATGCTATAGTGTAAAACGTGGATGTGAGACGTCGAACTGCGGCCTGTGTACAGTGTTTGTAGATGATAAACCGGTATTATCCTGTTCGATGCTGACAGCCAGAGTCGACGGATGCAAGGTAGATACGTTAGAAGGACTTCAGGAAGAAGCAAAAGAATTCGGTGCATTTGTTGCAGATCAGGGTGCAGAACAGTGCGGTTTCTGCAATCCGGGAATGATCATGAATGCAATTGCCATGTTCCGCGAGAATCCGGAGCCGACAAGAGAAGAGATCAAGGCATATCTTGCGGGAAATCTTTGCAGATGTTCCGGATATGAAGGACAGCTTCGTGCAATGGAAGCATTTATCGAATACAGAAAGAAAGGAGAAAGATCATGAAAGCAGTCGGACAACCGATAAGAAAAAAAGACGCAATGGCACTGGTGACAGGAAAGCCGGTATTCATGGATGATCTTGCTCCAAAGGACTGCCTGATCGTAAAGGTACTCCGAAGCCCGCATGCCAATGCGATCGTAAAATCAGTAAAGACAGATGTGGCAAAAAGAGTGCCGGGGATCGAAGATATCTACACGTGGGAAGATGTGCCGCATGAAAGATTCACCACGGCGGGACAGACATATCCCGAACTCAGTCCGTATGACCGTCTGATCCTTGACCAGCATGTCAGATATGTGGGAGATCCTGTGGCAATCGTGGCAGGAGAGAATGAAGCGTGCGTGGATAAGGCACTTAAGATGTTGAAAGTAGAGTATGAAGTACTTCCGGCAGTACTGGATTTCCATACAGCAAAAGATAACGAAGTACTGGTACATCCGGAAGACAACTGGAAGGCACTTTGCCAGGTCGGCGCAGATAATAAGCGGAACTTATGTGCATGTGACAGCACTGAAGACGGGAATGTAGAGGCAGTGCTGGCTGACTGTGATGAAGTTGTGGAAGGCACCTATCATGTAAGAGCAGCGCAGCAGGCCATGATGGAGACATTCCGTACGACATGCTTTATGGATGCTTATGGAAGACTGAATATCTTAAGCTCTACACAGATTGTATATCATGTAAGACGTATCATTTCCAATGCACTTGGAATTCCGAAATCCAGGATCCGTGTCAGCAAACCGAGAATCGGAGGCGGATTTGGTGCAAAGCAGTCGGTCGTGGCGGAATTATTCCCGGCATTTGTCACATGGAAGACGGGAAAAGCTTCGAAGATGATTTTTACAAGAGAGGAATCGCAGATCGCATCGTCTCCGAGACATGAGATGGAAGTACATGTCCGTCTGGGTGCATCGAAGGAAGGAAAGATCCGTGCGATCGATGTATATACATTGTCGAATACAGGCGCTTACGGAGATCACGGACCGACGACTGTTGGATTGTCTGGTCATAAATCGATCCCGTTGTATAGTTCGGCAGAAGCACACCGTTTTACATACGATGTTGTGTATACCAATCATATGGCTGCCGGAGCATACAGAGGATATGGCGCGACACAGGGAATCTTTGCAGTGGAATCTGCAGTAAATGAAATGGCAGAACGATTACATATCGATCCGGTAGAATTCCGTCTAAAAAATATGGTAAGAGAAGGCGATGTGATGCCTGCATATTACGGTGAGACAGCACAGAGCTGTGCACTTGACCGCTGCCTGGAGCGGACTGCAGAACTAATCGGCTGGAAGGACAAGTATCCGTGTAAAGACATGGGAAATGGTAAAGTTCGAAGCGTCGGTATTGCAATGGCAATGCAGGGGTCCGGAATCTCGGGCGTAGACGTCGGCTCCGCGACAATCAAGATGAATGATGACGGATTCTATACACTGATGATCGCGGCAGCAGATATGGGAACCGGATGCGATACGATCCTGGCACAGATGGCAGCAGAGTGTCTGGACTGTCCGGTGGAAAGAATTGAAGTACTTGGTGCCGATACAGATGCGTCGCCATATGATTCCGGATCTTATGCGTCAAGTACTACGTATATAACAGGTAAGGCAGTAGAAAAAGCATGCCAGAAGCTGATTGCCAGAATCCTTGAGATTGCATCAGGAATGCTGGAGGCACCTGTGGAAGAACTGGTATTTGCAAGTGATCATGTAGAATGGCCGAAAGAACAGAAGAGTGTATCATTGGAAGATATCGGTACGAAATCCATGTGCGGTAATGGCTGTGCGCTTGAGGTGACAGAAAGTAATACGTCTCCGACATCACCGCCGCCATTCATGGCAGGGGCAGTAGAGATCGAACTCGACAAAGAGACCGGTCATGTGGAAATCCTGGATTATAAGGCTGTCGTAGACTGTGGAACCGTTGTCAACCCGAATCTTGCAAGAGTGCAGACAGAAGGCGGGCTTGTACAGGGAATCGGAATGACGCTTTATGAGAATATCCAGTATAATGAAAAGGGAAAAATGCTGAATAACTCATTCATGCAGTATAAAGTACCATCCAGAAGAGATATGGGAAATCTGCAGGTCGAATTTGAAAGCAGTTATGAACCGACCGGTCCATTCGGTGCCAAATCCATCGGAGAGATCGTAATTAACACTCCGGCACCGGCGCTTGCACAGGCGATTGCGAATGCAACCGGCATCTGGTTCAAAGATCTTCCAATCACCAGCGAACAGATTGCAATGGGCGTTCTGGAGAAAAAACTGGCAAAATAAAATATATTAGAAAAATATATAGTGAAACTACTTGCAATCAGACGCAAAAGTTATTACAATATTGGGTAACGTTTAGAAAAATATGTGGAGGCCGCTAAGATGCAGTTATTAAAAGACAGAATCCGCAAGGATGGCAAGATAAAAGAAGGAAATGTCTTAAAAGTGGACAGCTTTCTGAATCATCAGATGGATGTAAAGTTATTTCAGGAGATTGGAAAAGAATTTAAGAGAAGATTTGCAGATGAAGAGATCACAAAGATTCTTACCATAGAAGCTTCCGGTATCGGCATCGCATGTGTTGCAGCAGAAGTATTTGATGTTCCTGTTGTATTTGCTAAGAAGACACAGACCAAGAATATTGCCGGAGATGTGTACACTACAAAAGTAGAATCATTTACACACGGAAGAGTGTATGACATTATTGTTTCCAAAGAATTCCTCGGAAAAGGTGACAAGGTACTTCTGATCGATGATTTCCTTGCGAATGGAAAAGCTCTGGAAGGACTTGCAGAACTGGTTACAAAGTCAGGAGCCGAGCTTGTCGGAGCCGGAGTTGTGATCGAGAAGGGATTCCAGGTCGGAGGAGATATCATCCGTTCCAAAGGTATTCATCTGGAGTCATTGGCGATCGTAGAAAGCATGGATGAAAAGACAGGAGAAGTGGTTTTCCGCGATTAATAGATAAAAATTCAAAGGATTTTTAAGGGAATGTGAGGCTTTCATATTCCCTTTTTTTTATTCCTATGCTATACTTTATGATAAGTATGTGAATGCATAAAGAGAACTTATGGTAAGGAGTAAGAACTTATGAAAAGAGTATTGTTAAAACTCAGCGGGGAGGCTCTCGCAGGCGATAAAAAGACAGGATTTGACGAAGCTACCTGTATGGGTGTAGCCAAGCAGGTAAAGCAGCTTGTAGATGATGGGGTACAGGTTGCAATCGTAACAGGTGGAGGTAACTTCTGGAGAGGAAGAACCAGTGAGACGATCGACCGTGTGAAGGCTGACCAGATCGGAATGCTTGCAACAGTTATGAACTGTATCTATGTATCTGATATTTTCCGTTATGCAGGCATGAAGACAGAAGTATTTACACCGTTCGTATGCGGTGCATTTACCACACTGTTTTCCAAGGATGCAGCAGTAGAAGCATTGAATGAAGGAAAAGTTGTATTCTTTGCAGGCGGAACAGGACATCCATATTTTTCAACAGATACAGGTGCAGTTTTAAGAGCCATTGAGATCGAAGCAGATGCAATGTTACTGGCAAAAGCAATTGATGGTATCTATGACAGTGATCCGAAGGTAAATCCGGAAGCGAAGAAGTACGATGAGATATCTATTCAGGAGATTATCGATAAGAAGCTGATGGCAGTAGATCTTACCGCTTCTATCATGTGTCTGGAGAATAAGATGCCGATGCTGGTATTCGGATTAAATGAGGAGAACAGCATTGTTGAGACAATGAAGGGTACATTTACAGGAACAAAAGTAACTGTATAAAAATGCAGATAAGCAGATAAAAGGAGATAACACTATGAATGAAAGATTAAAACCATTTGAAGAAAAAATGAAGAAAACAATCGGAAATCTGGACGGAGAACTTTCTGCAATCCGTGCAGGCCGTGCAAATCCGAACGTTCTGAATAAGATCATGGTAGACTATTATGGAACACCGACACCAATCCAGCAGGTAGCAAACGTATCCGTACCGGAAGCACGTATGATTCAGATCCAGCCATGGGAAAAGAAAATGGTAAGAGAGATTGAAAAAGCAATCATGACTTCAGATCTGGGGATTAATCCGACGAATGACGGAACAACTGTACGTCTTCTTTTCCCTGAATTAACAGAAGATCGAAGAAAAGAACTGGTAAAGGATGTTAAGAAAAAGGGCGAAGCAGCCAAAGTTGCGATTCGTAATATCCGTCGTGATGGAATCGATTCTGTTAAGAAACTGAAAGGTTCCGATGTGTCAGAAGATGAAATGAAAGATATGGAAGATGATCTTCAGAAACTGACAGACAAATATGTAAAAGAAGTTGATAAAGCTGTAGAAGCAAAATCAAAAGAGGTTATGACAGTATAAGACCTGTAAGAGATAAAAGCAGTATACAACAGGAGGGGGATAAGATCCAGATGCTCTGGAAACTGTCCCCTCTGTTCTTGTATACCTATTGTTATTAGGAGGAAATAATCATATGAATGTGCCACAACATGTTGCGATCATATTGGATGGAAACGGACGCTGGGCAAAAGCAAAAGGAATGCCGCGCAATTACGGTCATGCACAGGGCAGTAAGAATGTAGAGCGTATCTGCGAAGAAGCGTGGAGAATGGGCATTAAATATCTGACGGTCTACGCATTTTCCACAGAGAACTGGAATCGTCCGGACGATGAAGTCAATGCTCTGATGAAGCTGCTTCGTAATTACATGAAGACCTGTCTGAAAACGGCTGCAAAGAATGATATGAAAGTCCGCGTGATCGGGGATATCACAAGACTGGATGAAGACATTCAGAAGAGAATTCTGGAACTGGAAGAAGCAACAAAGAATAATGGCGGCCTGAATTTCCAGATCGCGATTAATTATGGAAGCCGTGATGAGATGATCCGTGCGATCCGTAAGATTGCAAAAGACTGCGTGGATGGAAAAGTGGATCCGGCTGAGATCAAAGAAGAAACATTTGAGCAATATCTGGATACAAAAGGAATCCCGGATCCGGATTTGATGATCCGTACCAGCGGGGAGCTTAGGCTTTCCAATTATCTGTTATGGCAGCTTGCCTATACAGAATTTTATTTTACAGATGTTCCGTGGCCGGATTTCAGTAAAGAAGAGCTGGAAAAGGCGATTGAAACATACAATCACCGTGACAGACGTTATGGTGGTGTGAAGGAGGAAGAAGAACAGAATGTTTAAGACGAGATTATTAAGTGGGATTGTTCTGGTTATCATCTTAATTGCAACGGTTGGAACCGGCGGTGGTTTACTGTTTGGATTTCTGGCACTGATCAGTCTGATCGGACTGTCAGAGCTTTATAAAGTTGTGGATGTGCAGAACAAGATATTAGGACTTACCGGTTATCTGGGAGCTGTTGTATATTATGGAATTTTATATACCGGACAGATGCAGTATGTGACACTTCTTACGATTGCATTTCTGGTAGTACTGATGGCGGTGTATGTGTTTTCATTCCCGACATTTAAGGCAGAGCAGGTAATGACGGTGTTCTTTGGCGTATTCTATGTTGCAGTGATGTTGTCTTATGTGTACCAGACCAGAATGCTGGAAGACGGAGCCGTTGCAGTATGGCTGATCTTTTTAAGCTCCTGGGGGTGTGATACCTGTGCGTACTGTGCAGGCATGCTTCTTGGAAAACACAAGATGGCACCGAAGTTAAGCCCAAAGAAATCCGTAGAAGGCGGAATCGGCGGAATTGTCGGAGCTGCATTACTGGGTGCAATCTTTGCAGTTGCAGCAAATAAGATTACAGGAGCTGGTGTGAATCCGGCACAGTATGCGGTTATTTGCGGAGTCGGCGGTATGATCTCGCAGATCGGAGATCTGGCAGCTTCAGCGATCAAACGTAATCATGATATCAAAGATTACGGGAAACTGATCCCGGGACATGGCGGAATCCTTGACAGATTTGACAGTGTTATCTTTACAGCACCGATCATTTATTATCTTGCAACATTCCTTGCAGGAAGATTGTAGGAGGTAAGTATGAAAAAGATAGCAATTTTAGGTTCTACAGGTTCCATTGGAACACAGACCCTGGAAGTGGTAAGAGAGAATGGAGATATCGAAGTACTCGGACTGGCTGCAGGCAGCAATATCAAGATGCTGGAAGAACAGATCAGGGAATTCCACCCACAGATCGTGGCTGTATGGTCGGAAGAAAAAGCAGACGAATTACGTGTTAATGTAGCAGATACAGATACAAAGATTGTTGCAGGCATGGATGGACTTATGGAAGTTGCAACGATGAAGGGAACAGAGATCCTTGTAACGGCTGTTGTCGGTATGATCGGTATCCGTCCGACAATTGAGGCAATCAAAGCAGGAAAAGACATTGCACTTGCCAATAAAGAGACGCTGGTAACGGCAGGACATATCATTATGCCGCTGGCAAAAAAGATGGGAGTGTCCATTCTTCCGGTGGACAGCGAGCATAGTGCAATCTTCCAGTCTTTACAGGGAAATAATCACGGAGCACTTCATAAGATACTTCTGACAGCATCCGGCGGACCGTTCCGTGGAAAGAAATCGGAAGAACTGATGGAGATCAAGGTGGAAGATGCATTGAAGCATCCTAACTGGTCAATGGGACGTAAGATCACGATCGATTCATCTACAATGGTAAACAAAGGTCTTGAAGTTATTGAAGCCAAGTGGTTATTTAATGTAGATGTGGATCAGGTACAGGTTGTGGTACAGCCGCAGAGTATCATTCATTCGATGGTAGAATATGTAGACGGCGCAATTATTGCAGAACTTGGAACACCGGATATGAAGCTCCCAATCCAGTATGCACTGTATTATCCGGAAAGAAGATTCCTTCCGGGGGACAGAGTAGATTTCTGGACACTGGGCAAACTGGAATTTGAGAAGCCGGATACAGACACATTCTACGGACTGGAACTTGCATATGAAGCAGGAAGAAAAGGCGGAAGTCTTCCGACTGTATTCAATGCGGCAAATGAACTTGCAGTCAGCCAGTTCCTCAACAGAGAGATCAAGTATCTGGAAATCACGGAGATCATTGAGGACTGTATGAAAGCGCATAAGAATATTGAAAATCCAACGCTGGAACAGATTCTGGAGACAGAAGCAGCGACCTATGAGAGAATCAACAGCAGGAGGTAACAGTAAATTTGGGAATTATATTAGCAATCTTATTATTCAGCTTCATCATATTTTTTCATGAGCTGGGTCATTTCTTACTGGCGAAGAAAAATGGAATTGATGTAGATGAGTTTGCTATAGGAATGGGACCGGCAATCTATTCAAAAGAATATAAAGGGACCAAATACGCCGTGCGTATCCTTCCGATCGGAGGGTTCTGTGCGATGGGGGAAGACGAAGAAGCGAATGATTCGCCGAACAATTTTAATAACAAATCTGTCTGGGCGAGAATCTCTGTCATAGCGGCAGGGCCTGTGTTCAACTTTATCCTGGCTTTTATATTTGCCGTGATCATTACAGCGATGGTCGGCTATGATAAGCCGGTGATCGGAGCAGTAGAATCAGGCTATCCTGCTGCAGAAGCAGGCCTGAAAAAAGGTGATGAGATCGTACAGATGGGAAACAAAAAGATCCATATCTTCCGTGAAGTCAGCTTTTACAATCAGTTTCATTCTAATGAGGATGTGGCTGTTACCGTGTTAAGAAACGGAAAAGAAAAGACGGTCACACTGACACCGAAGATGGATAAAGAACTGGGCTATAAGAGATTAGGAATAGGAAGTTCCGGTTATAGCAAGGCAAATCTGTTGACGGCTTTTCAATATGGCGGATATGAAGTGAAATTCTGGATATGTACAACTGTCGATAGCCTAAAGATGCTTGTGACAGGCCAGATTGGAGTAAATGAACTTTCGGGCCCTGTGGGAATTGTAAGTACTGTAGATACAACCTATAAAGAAAGCCGTTCTTATGGAGTATTTGCAGTTGTGGTACAGATGTTAAATATGGCAATATTGTTGTCTGCGAATCTTGGTGTTATGAATTTGCTGCCACTCCCGGCATTAGATGGGGGACGTCTGGTATTTCTTTTTGTGGAGGCAATCAGAGGAAAACGTGTGCCACCAGAGAAAGAGGGATATGTACATCTGGCAGGAATCATACTATTGATGTTGTTGATGGTATTTGTAATGTTTAATGATATTAATAGAATATTTTTGGGCAGGTAGAAGTGCTGGCAGATCTATCAAAAAATCATCCCCCTTAGGTAGAAAATAGATAAAGTCTACTTAAGGGGGACTTTTGATACAAAAGTATACAAAAGAGAGCATTATTTGTTTTCGGAATTACATTCCGGCAAACCGGTAATACTGGTTAGCAGTGATAATATTCCGGCCAGCATGGATGTGGAAATTACTAATTTCGTGTCTATCTGCCCAAGTACAGTTACGGTTCCAATTGTTGCTATGGCGGTCTGCGCGACAGTCTTTATTGCCCTAATACCGGCACATTTAGCCCATTTTTTCCAATCTTTTGCTTTCATGTTACCATCCTTTCTTTTCAGGGGTGATTAAGCCGTTTATCATTAGAGCGATTCGATTATTATCCATACAGTTCAGCAATTCGTGATACGCCTACGTAAATTTCGGAAATTTTATACCATGTAGTATAATCGACTGTTCCGGTCTGTGGCAGTCCGAATACTTTCTGGAATGTACGGACTGATTCTGCAGTTGCAGGTCCGTAAATCCCGTCAGCAGTAATTTTCGGAATAGCAGGATAAGCACCTGCTATGACATTTAATTGTTCCTGCATCTGCAAAACTTTATTGCCGGAAGAACCAATTTCCAGAGTATAGCCAGGCCAGGAGGATGGGATGCCGGAGATGGCTTCGGCGGTGTTAATGTACATGTCGTCACCGTAGTAGTAACGGAGAATTTCGATAGGGGAATAGCCCTGGTCGCCTAAGGATTTGGATCCCCATTGGGTCAACCAAATTGTCATAACCTATAAAGTACCCGCAAACCCTTGATTTTACTGGGGTTGCGGGCATTTTACCTGTATAAGAAAAAGTAGATTTTGAGAGAATCGTTCTTGCGATCGTAGATAATCTTGTCGATGATCTGCTTCAGGGCTTCGTTCTTTTGAATGTATGTATAATTGTTGGAGATGAGAATATCATACACACTCCGGACCTTCTGAAGCATAGCATCTGCCGGATCCTGATCGGATTTATGAGCTGCCGTTTTCAATTCCTTTAATTGTTGTTCTAAGGATTCACGTTCTTTCTGAATGATAGCTTTATTCGCTTTATATTCTTCCAGTGTATCAATCCCTTCCCGGTAGGAGGCTTTTATTCGTTCCTCTTTGCCGGTTAAACTTTTCAATTGTTCTGTTATAGCCTTGCGCTCATCAAACTGCTCTGTGGGTTGATATTCACGCAATTCATAGACAATATCTTTGGTATCCAATACTTCTTTGATACTGGCCAGAACTTCCTTTTCAAGAACCAGTGAGCTGATGCCGTTCGGTTTTTTGCATTTTCCTTTGCTATATCCGTAGCAGGAGAAGTAAGAATATTTTTCCCCATTGACTCGTTTCATAGTGGTTGAGGTTAAGGTGCGTCCGCAATCCGGGCATTTCAGCAGTCCGGAAAGCCAATGCTTATAAGTGGAAGAGGGGCGCTTGCCGACCGGCTTGTAGGTGGCCTTAAATCGTTTCTGCGCCGATTCAAACAATTCCTTTGATATGATAGCCGGCTGTTGCCCTTCTGTAACAATCCATTCGTCCTTATCCTTGATACGATTGGTGCTGTTCTCTGTCCGGTTCCACCGGATCATGCCACAATAGGAAGGATTCTGGACGATGTATTCGACAGATCTTCGCTCAAATGGCTTTCCGTGCGAAGTCTTGAGTCCTAAAGAATTTAGGTATCTGGTAATGTCGAAGAAGCTCATACCTTCATTTGTGTATTTTTCGAATATAGTCCGAACAATCTTTGCTTCTTCCGGAACAATCACCGGCGGCTTGCCATGCTCCACAACCTTGTAGCCAAGCGGCGGACGTGCCTGGTATGCTCCGCGGAGTGCATTTTCTTTCATACCTCGATACACTTCGCCAGATAACCGGATAGAGTAGTATTCGTCCATCCATTCGATGATACGCTCGATCAGGCTGCCAAAAGGATTGTCGGAGAGTGGCTCGGACACACTCACGACATCTACATTGTGTTGTTTCTTTAGCAGAGATTTGTATACTATACTTTCTTCCTGATTCCGGGCGAACCTGGAAAACTTCCATACCAGGATCTGATCAACCGGATGATCATCACCTTTGGCCAGTCCGATCATCTCCTGGAAGCCGGGACGCTTATTGGCTTTTCTTCCGGAGATACCTAGGTCCGTGAATATCTTCAGGATTACAATATTGTTCTTGGCTGCATAGTCCCGGAGGAGGTGCTCCTGGGAGTCCGGGGAAATTTCTTCTTGATCGTGAGTGGATACCCGGATGTAGCCGTATGCATATTTTACGCTCATTGTATCACCTTCCTGTAATTATATGTGCGACGTCGCACAAAAATGGGTACAAAAATAACACCTATGCAGGTGCCGGGGAAATGTGATATAATACTCTTGTTCACGGAATGTTATATCGTGCCTTGGCACTGTATAGTATTCAATAGATCCGCCTCTGTTGTCAGCAGGGGCGTTTCTTTTTTTATTTCAGCAGATCTGCAATACAAATCTTAAGATCACCATAAATCGTAACAGTAACTTCATCGTCAAAGGAATATTGAGTAGAATCCTCTGTTCCTTCGAAAGAGTACACCTGTATGGTCTGTTTCAGCGGATTTACGATCCAGTATTCACGAACACCGGCAGTGCGGTATTTGAACAGCTTTGTCAGGTAATCCATGCGCTGACTGCTCGGTGAGACAATTTCGATGATAAAATCGGGAGCACCGTTGCATCCTTTGTCATTGATCTTTGATGGATCACAAATTACAGAGATGTCAGGCTCCACGTAATTGTAATCATCCTGATTCAAGAAAACTGCAAACGGAGCAGGTAGAACCTCGCAAGGACCGCCCTTTGATTTGATGTAATTCCTCAATGTGGAAGAAAGTTCCATTACAAGTCGTTGGTGCTGGTAGCTTGGCGGTGCCATATCATAGATCTGTCCGTCAATGAGTTCTGCACGTTTTCCTTCCGGAAGAGCATAGATATCTTCGATGGTATAATGGTCATCTTTTAATAATGGCATGTGATCACGTCCTTTCGTAGAGTATAGTTATTTTTAATGATTTTTCTTATTGTTGCATACAGAAATATCGGATATAATACAGAAAAGGAGGTAGTGCTATGAAAAAACAATTTCTTAAAATTATAGATTTTTTGATCTTTATTTTTTCTTTTTTACTTCTTTTAAGTACTTACTTTAAATTACTATCGATTACTTTTTCTAATAATGAAGATAATTTTATTGTGTTGCTTTGGATAGTGGGCATTTGTCTTGCAAGTAAATTTACTCGTCCTCTATATCAGGAGATTCTTGCACTTCGGTTGCCAGTGGAACGTTGGCTGCAGATGCATCATCTAAAATGATTGGTTCAACTTCCAGAGTAGTACAACCAGTAAGTAACGCATCAACAGGATTTTTTAAAGATTCTGGATTTATTCCGGAATCTTTAATTTTTTGCAAAAGATCAGCTTTCTTTTCAAGCACCTCTAATTCAGCTTTTTCAGCTTCTGCATGTTTGATACGGTAATCATCTTTAGCCGAAAAAATGCTTTTTACAATATCAATTGCTCCAGGTACTTTAAATGAGAGAGCGCTGCCGCCGCCTAAGAATACAAGTATAGCAAAAATGAATTGCCAGTTATCTACTAAAAGATTTTTTACATTAACAAGAGAGAATACAATATCTCCAGGAGAATTTAAAGATACTTGAGTCGATATGCATTCCTCTGAAGCAATAGAAGTCAATAATTCGGTAGTTCCGTATAGAACGTTATTGATTGAGCGTGGACCGATAGGTGTTTGCTTTCGAACATTAAGAACGAAAGACATATCATTGCCAAACATATAATAATTATACAAAGCATTGAGTATTTGCTTTGAGTAAGAATCTAAATTTGAAATACCATGATAATTAGAGATTGCTCTACATAACGAATAGTTTAGTTCTTCATTTTTCACTGTTCGAAGCAGAGTCATGTGTCTGCGCTTCTTATAAGGGCAGGAAACATCGTTTATATCAACATCGTGATTATCAATACGATATATAACGTTCTGCTCAAGTTCTAGAGTTTTTGAATCATCTTCATAGTATTCACCAGCAAGTGCAAAAGTAATATAGCTACTTTTAGCACTTGGGATTACGAGAATATCATTAGTCTTGATTTCGTAAATAAAAGAATGACATTTATTAATAACGGTTGAAGGGCGATGAATTTCTTTAAATGTCATTAGTATATCATCTTTTAATGAATCTTTATTTGATTCCGAAAAATCTGTTTCTTGCGAAATGTTATTCCAAGCCAAGGCAACAAAACGCTTTGAAAGAAATTCATTATAAAAATAGCCTTTTTTGGTGCGAATCATCCAAAAATGTGTGGTGGGTGGAATGATCGGAACGCTAAAATTTTCAATTGCGTCAAGCAACGCCAATTGATCTGTATAGGTCATACTTTATCTCTCCTTGCAACTTATTTATGATTTCCCTGGTGTTTGGTAGACACCGGGGAATTTTTATTCGTTATTTTTCTTGATTGTCTTTTCGCTTTTTGACAAGTGCTATTATTGCTAAAATTACGCAAATCAAACACCAACCAGCCCATACGTTTAAATCTGCATAGCTTCCGGCAAGGGCAAATCCAAGTAAAGCACCTATTCCGTATAATACAATAATAGCGATGTTTCCACCTTTACCTCCATTGCGTGTTGCAATAGAAACGATTCCTCCGGCAAGGAGTAGGATTGCTACGACAATTCCAGCGGATCCACCAGCTTCTCCATTTGCTTCAAGTGTGTTACTGATTCCAGCAGCACATGACTGGAAACTGACAAAAACAAATAAAATGATTGACAGTATTCCTGATACGAGTTTCCATGTTTTCATAAGTTTTCCTTCTTTCTTATATGATTTTTTCAGAATGTATTTATTCAATCAGATATCTCCGCCATATAAATACTTTCGTATCAAGAGGGCAGTGTATTTATGGTTAGAGATACTGGATGAATCAAATTAGTTATCTATAAGCTTTAATTCTTCGGCAGTAGGAGTACGGCCGGCCTTCTTTATCATTCTTTTTAAGCGTGATTTTTCATCTATGCCTACTTTGCAAGCAGCTTTGCAGACAAGAATGGATTTGTCAAAATTTCCTTGTCTTTCATAGAGTAAAGCCAGTTTTGTGAAGGCAGGAGAGCCAGTCATAAGATCTTGATTGTATTTTATGTCAATTGATTGAATTTCTTTATAATAAGAAATTGCTTTAATACAATTACGTTCTACGGTTTGTGCTAATTGACCAGTATAATTATTGGAATTGTATAAAGCAGACCACTGTTCCTTTATTATTTTAATTAATTCACCGTATTCGGAAAAAACAGGTCTAAGCTCAGAATCATATTTTGAAAATTTTTCAATTGGATCCGGTTTGAATTTCCAATGATTGCGCTTTTTTAATTCTTTCCATTCGGAATCAGTACCACCAACGTGAAGATATTCAAGCCAATTTTCGTATTCTGTTTTTGAAAAATCAGGTTTAAAGGTAAATACAGTTTCTGCAAATAATTTTGAAAAAAATCCCATAAAATCACCTCGATTCTATATTTTCTTAAATATCATCAAGTTAGGGATAAAATAAATTGTGTAATTGTCTACGATTTTATATTCCCCATACTTATCCCGATAGCAGTTAATGCAGTCTTCCAGATATTCTTCTGTGACATCCAGATAGTCTGCGATTTCATATTTATCTTTACAACCATGTTCGTAGGCTCTGATCAGACCGAATAATCCGATTACACGGTTATAACTCCAAAGCCTCGCCTGACGTTCTTGTTTACGATTTTCGGGAACATTCATGTCGAGAATATTTCCGACAGTGGTGTAATAGTGACCGAGTTCTTCGGTTAATACGCAAGCCTTTTCGATAGTTGTATCTATATTTTTACGTATAGCAATTCGATTTCCGTTGATTCGGCCATCACTAGAGTGCAATGGCATTTCCTTTACGATTAATCCCTCCGCATGGGCGGTGTCTAAAAGTTCTTCATATGGATTCATTGTGCAACACCTCCAATATCTCTATATTACGCAATGTGTCCTATGAAAATTTATTTCCAATTTGCATCATTGTTCATGATGTTGTCATCATGCTGTCTCATTTCATCAGTCACATCTATATCTGTACGTTTATGAGCCGCTTTAGTTTCAGGGTAGGAACTCATTTCAACAACATTATCAATTGATTCTTTTAAAGATATAGATCGCTCATATTCTTTTTCAAGAGTAAAATCAACCATTTCTCTGCCATGTTCATCAAGTTCACGGTATTTTTCTAATATTGTTTTTTCCTCTATATTTATAACTACATTTGTAATCTTTTCAACTTCATCTTGATACAAGTAATTAGCATCAACATCTAATATATCTAATATTTTAGCAACAGTAGCAATAGAAGGTTCTCTATTTCCGCTTTCATATCCAGACAATGTAGATTTTGCAATACCGAGTTTTTCAGATAATTGCTCCTGAGTCAGTCCAGCGTTTGTTCGACTTTCTTTTAATCTATCATTAAATGCCATAGTGCCACCTCCTTCTTGATGTTTATTATAAACGCAAAATACGGATTAATCAATATGAAAGTATGCAAAATGAAGAAAAAATATATTGACATGTACTCGAAACGAGAATATAATAACAGCAAGAAACGCGATATGCGTACTGAAAGGAGATGAGAAAATGCAAATTGCGGAATGTAATGCACCAGTAGCAAAGAATATCGCAGGAGTTATCGAAAATAAGGGATTAAAGCAAGTTTATATTGCTGAAAAGGCGGGATATAGTCCGCAAGAACTTAATGACATGCTCAACGGAAGAAGACTTATCAAAGCGAATGATATAGCTCGCATTTCGTTAGTATTGGGAGTTGATGTTAATTGTTTATATGGAATTGAGAAAGGTGAGTGAGGATTTGATTATTTCAGATAAAGAGTATAGAGAAATTCAGATTATCACAGAGGATGATGAATTGATTGTAAGTATTACAGATGAAGACATTATTGTGAAGGATGGGTACAAAGTTGTATGCGTGCCTTCCGATAATTAACCGAGGTTGTTACGAGGATCTCCGTCAGGTTTAGAGACGGGAGTATCAACGCCATTTATTTTTCTATGATAGTAGTCGTTTCCATAGTCGCCTCTATCAATAGCTCTTACAAATTGGTTACGAGTCATTTCATTGCCAGTACGAGTGTCTCGAAAACGTTCGTTACGGCCAGTGTTAGATTCTCTAATAACTTCTACTTTTGGTTTGTTAGCCATATGCATCATCCTTTCTATACTTATGGCACGCAAAAAACAACTTTGTATGGATAGGATAATACTAGAATCTAGGAGTGTCAATACAAAAATACTAGATAATGTATAAAACATGCGTTCGCACACAAAATATAGAAATGCAGTTCTACTAGTATATCACTTGGTAAAGAATAAAACAAGAAGAAGTATCAGAGTTAAGAGAAACTTAATAATTAAAGGTTCAGAGAAGTGAGGTGAAGAAAGCGTGCAATTAGCAACGACAATAATTTCAACAGTATCGGTAGTTTGTAACATTTACTTAATTTTCTACATCAGAAAAATGAACTAATCAGTGATGCGGGAGGTGAAACGCAATAGGAGTGGATTATGGCTTTTTTATAAGAGAGCAGGCAATAAAAAACCTTTTATCAGCTCAGAGGAAAATGGCAGCGAAGGGAAATGCAAAAGGGCTTATTGCAGTAACTAAATTCATATTAAGCATTTCTCATCAGTTTGATGGTGAAATGTTGAAAATTAGTCAAGGAATAAACATTGATGGAAACGCTGTTGCTCAGGCTACCTTGGAAGCTGTTCATAATATGCAAAGAAAGGAAAAGCGGAGTGAGGTGAGTAGATGGAGGAATATATAGAAGCGCTAAAAGGTATTTCATATTTTGAATGGATCAAATTGCGAGAAGGTATTGATTCTGAGTTTGATCGGCAAATCGGTGAATCAAAGAGAAGTCTTCAACTCACCGATTCTGAAAATGTAAAAAAAGCTATCCGTTCACGATTTGGATGTAAATTGGATTAATTCTCCAATCGTTGCCCTTATAACTAATATGAACATAATCTAGTCCATAAAAGCTATCAAGGAGATCAGAAGGACGTTTTCCAGGTGAATAAATGGAAGCGTTTTCTTCCCACCAAACACTAGGAGATTTCTTGTTTTCACCGATCGTGCAATCAGGATCATCGGTAAGACAAACCCAATCACCGGCGAGACAAGCATAAATTTTAAGCATATGCATACTCCTTTCTTTATTACTTAGGTACTGGCATACCCTGTAAGAAAAGTATAGGAGGACAAGGGAGAAAAGGCAATGTCTGGATATAATTTTAATCATTTTACTGGAAAGACAAAAGGTAAGACTTCGAGAAAGAAAAAGATTCGAATGAAACAAAATCATAAAAATAAGTATGAGAAATATTCCAATAACAGAGGAAAGTAGTTAGTAATTTGCAACAGATGATTCAGGTTCAGAAGAAGGGAGGGAGTAGATGGAAGGATATTACGATTCAGAATATAGCGGAAAAGGATTAGAAACGCCAACAGGACAATTGAATATTGAAGTTAAAAATCTACCGGAATTTAAAGAACTGGTAGAACAGGCAAAGTATCAATCCGGCCAATTGCAGCAAACAATTAATCGACTTAGTAACTTTGAGCTGAAAATAGATTTTAGCTGTGGCAAAGAAGTTACTTCGAAGTAATAGAAGATACATTCATGGAGAATTACTTATTTGATAGGAAAATTATACCAGAGAACCACAACAAGTACAAACCATTCCACATAACCTATAAAGAGGTGATGCAGTTTTGAAACATATTAACATCGTGATCATCGATGGAGTAGAGAGAGACATGGCTACATTATCTGCAGAGGAACGAGAAAAAATCGTGAATGAGTTGAATCGTGTAGCTGTTGGATATCTGGGATACCAGAAAGAGAAAACCGCTTAGGCGGTAGGGGAGGTGGACAAGCATGAAAAGAAGAGGACCAAGAACAAAATGGCAGAGAATCATCAGAGAAACGGTGTTAGAGATCCTGATCGGCGCCGCAATCGGACTTGCATTTGATGCAATGTTATTTATCTGGTTGCTTGTAAGGTGAAGGAGGTGAGGACGTTGCAAGGAGAAACCAAAGAAGAGCACCCGTATAAGCCGGCAAGCTTTGGGCGCTCAGAAAATTAGTCAACTATATTATATGAGAAGAAAGGAAATTAGTCAAATGGCAGAAGAAAAGAAATATGAAATTACAATATCAGATCTGAGTGCATATATAGGAGCAGCAGCATTCGAGATACTTCCGGAAAATGCAAAGGAAGAGGATGTTGATAAATATGCTATGGTTGCAGCTGGCATCACGGACCGAGTGGCCAAACATCTGGACGGTTCCAATCCTTTACCAGAGGATCATGTGGCTTTGGCAAAAGAGATGGGACAATTTATTAATGAACTTGGAGCGGTTTGCGAAAAGATTGTTCAAGCTGTAATGGAGGAGTAGAGATGGAAAGCATTCCAGGATACGACGATTGGAAGACAACTCCGCCAGATGATCCAGAACCGGCCTCGGTTTGTGATTGCTGTGGGTGTGAGGTGTATGAAGGAGATTATATCTATACGATAGATGGAGAACGTTTATGCGAGGATTGTCTCAATGCTAATTACAGGAGGGTTGTGTAATGGCAGAAATATGGATGGTGTTCGGAGCGGAAGAATACAAATATGGAACATATCGTTTTGTTACACGTGCAGAAAAAAACAGAGTAAACGATCTCGCAATGCAGATCCGCAAAGAACGCGGGTGTGAGACTTATGTGAAAGAGATAGGTGAGTATTAATGTATTACAAGGAATGTCCGTTCTGTGGTTGTAATTTGGATCCGGAAGAGAAATGTGATTGCCAGGACAAGAAGAAAAAGAGAGAAGAGCTTATCAGATCGTTTCTGATTAGACAGTCAGACGGGCAACTTGTGTTGAAGGAGGCGGTATAGATGACATATGAATCGTTAATGATTGCAAATCAAACAATCACAAAAATAGAAGTTAAAGGAAAAGAATATGCGGAAGTAAATCAAAGAATTCGTGTATTTCGAATGTTATATCCGAACGGAAGTATCGAGACAAATATTGAAAGCTTAGAGAAAGGCATCTGTGTGATGTCTGCAGTTGTGAAAGATGATTTTGGTTCAGTGCTAGGAGTGGGACATGCCTATGAAAAAGAGGATTCCTCATTCATAAACAAGACTTCTTACATTGAAAATTGCGAGACATCAGCTGTAGGAAGAGCGCTTGGAATGTGCGGAATTGGAATTGATACAAGTGTTGCCAGTGCAGATGAGGTTTTGAATGCTATTAAACAACAAGAGGGAATGAGTTTAATTTCGGACGCACAGTATAACACATTAATGAAATGCATTCCAAATCACAATCAGACTGTTGAAAATGTATGCAACTTTTTTAAAGTGAAGGATTTAAGAGAACTTACAGTAAAGCATTTTATGATTCTCATGAATAAAATGGGTGAACAGTAATGGATTTCACAGGAATATTTCAAGGGTTGTCCATGAATTATGCTACTGGCAAACAGACAGCGTCCTTTGAACTGAATGAAGACGCAAGAGAAGCATTCCAAGATCTAAAGGGTTGCGAAAAATTGACCATTCAGATAAAGAAATATCGAAAGAAGAGAAGCTTGGATGCTAATGCATATTACTGGGTGCTCGTATCGAAGTTGGGAAAGGTCCTTGATATGGCAAATCCAGAGGTGCATAACATAGCGCTAATCAGATATGGACAACCTTGGATCATTGATGGAAAGTCAGTGTTTACAACGATTCCTGATACGGAAGATGCAGAAAATCAGGTTAGATATGCCGTGAATTATCATTTACAGCCGACATCGCAAGTGCGAGAGGGCAATGACAATGTGATGTATCGAACGTACAGATTACTTCGTGGCAGCCATACGTACAATACAGAGGAAATGGCAAGGCTGATAGGCGGAATGATTACCATGTGTAAGGAAGCGGGTATTCCGGATAGAGAAATCGCCACACCAGAAGAAAAGAGACTCCTGAAAGAAAGGTATGGTGTGGATGTCTAAGAAATTGTGGAGCGTGTTCACAGATGATATGGATCATTGTTATTTTACCGGCACGCCATATTGTCATCGACATCATATATTTTACGGCCCGTATAGATCAATGTCTGAGAAATACGGGTTCGTAATACCAATAGCTTACTACTTACATGAGAATTATCCGGACAGTGTTCATCAGAACCCGAATAAGGGCATTGATCTGGAATTGAAGCAAATGGCTCAAAAGTATTTCGAGGAACATTATGGGACAAGGGAAGAGTTTAGAGAGATCTTCGGGAAAAGCAGATTGTAACTTATTAACATAGATTCCCTGGCATTGTAACCAAGAAATGTAACGCATAAGCACTCACCCAGCGTTATTTATTGCACAAGATGTTGTATCACGGCCAGAGAGCCAGGCTCTGGCGGAAAGGAGCAGCATGGAAGGACAGATAGAATTAGAGGATTATCTCCGGTCATTGAACTGTGAGGGATTTGACATTTGTGATTATATTCCGGAAGGACGGGCTAATGCAGTCACAAGATATGAGCTGTGTATGAAGACTGGATTCAGGGACCGTCAGGTAAGAGATTTGATTCATTATGCAAGGCGTGACGGATCTATCTTGAATCTATCGGATGGAAAGGGATATTTCAGACCTGATCTGGATGATCCGGTGGAAAGAGGAATGCTTGCAGCATATGTCAGGCAGGAAGAAAGCAGAAGAGATTCCATAGATTGGTCTCTGAATGGAGCTATAAAAGATTGTAAAGAAAACGGCATTGATTGGAGGACATAATAAATGAATTCAAACCAGAAGGGAAAGAAAGGTGAGCGTGAGCTTGCTGCAATACTCAAAAGCTATGGATATGAGGACAGCCGGAGAGGTCAACAGTATTGCGGATCTAATGGTGACGCAGATGTAGTTGGTCTTCCGGGAATTCATATTGAATGCAAGAGAGTAGAAAAGCTGAATATCTATGATGCCGTGGAACAGTCAAAGAATGATGCAAGAACCGGTGAAATGCCGGTTGTTATGCATCGGAAGAATAGAAAAGAGTGGCTGGTTACTATGCCACTGGATGATTGGATGGAGCTGTATGAACGGTAATTATATTAAAGTCAGTCGGTCATTGCTGGACTGGTGCTGGTATCACGATGTTAATACCTGCCGGTTGTTTATACATATGTTACTCCGGGTGAACTGGAAAAAAGGTTACTTTGGAGAGGAAGTAATTGAAAGAGGAAGCTTTGTTTCTTCGATATCTAAGTTATCTGCAGAGACTGGATTGAGTGAAAGAGAGGTTCGCACAGCACTGGAACACCTTAAGAAGACAGGCGAAGTGACATGCAACCGACACGCAAAATATAGCGTATATACAGTGGTTAATTACTGTAAGTACCAATCGAGTGACAGGCAAAATGACACAGAGAACGACATGAAAAGCGACACACGAAGCGACACGTCTGTTGACAATCTATCGACAGGCAATCGACAGGCAATAGAAGAAAAGAAAGAAGGAAAGAATAAAAGAATTAATAATACAGGGCGGTTTGAACCGCCGGATGTGGAAATGGTCCGAGCGTATTGCCAGGAACGTGGGAACAAAGTAGATCCGCAAGCCTTTGTTGATTTTTATGAATCCAAAGGCTGGATGGTAGGGAAAAACAAAATGAAGAACTGGAAAGCAGCAGTGCGTACCTGGGAGAAAGAAGACCAGAGGAGAAGCCAGACAAGGAAGGAAGAGACCGCCAAACGTGGCAGCACTGGATTTAATAATTTCACTGGCCGTGATTATGACATGGACCAGATGGAAAGAGCGCTTTTAGGAATTCAGGGAGGTGGGAATCATGCGGATTAAGCAGATCAATCCAAGAGGATGGTATGACATTCCGGGATATGACGGGAAGTACCAGATCAACTATTTCGGCAATGTTCGTAGGGCACTGAAACGTGGGTACAAAGCGCTGCACCCATATATCAAGACTACGAACGGTCGAAGGGTTGTGAAATTGAACTGCAAGGAACAGGTTATCATGAAGCTGATGCAGATCACATTTATCGGTGAATTGCCTCCGGGAATGGTAACTTATCACAAGAACGGGATTATCACAGACGATGCATTGAATAACATCGGAATCATTACCAGAAGTGAACTTGGTAGGTTAACTGGAAGAGGCAACGGCTGTGAAACTTCGGTCGTGAAGATCAGCGAAGAAGGACAGATCGTTGATTTCTACAGATCGGTAAGAGAAGCCGGCAGGAAGAACCATATGTCATATCAAACGATTTTGGACCGGATCAACGGGAAGGTGAAAAGCTTATATGCGCCGGATGGCTATGTGTACTGCAAGGACAATGCCAGAGAGATCAATAAGGCGGTCCGGAGGATAGAGCTGGACAACAGAGAAGACTGTGGTGTGAATTTCAAAAGAGCGCCGGATGTTGTGTTTGATTTTTAGAAAAAATCAGAATCAAGAAAGGAATAGGTGATTAACATGAATAAAATTAATTTACAGGAAATCGTAGGCGGTCAGCTTCAGGCAAAGTTTGAACGTTCGTTTGAGAAGGTTATTGAAAATCTTCAGGATCCAAATACATCGTTCAAAGTGAAAAGAGGAATCACGATTAAGCTTGATTTTACACAGAATGAAGACCGTGACGATGTATCTGTATCAGTGATGATTTCTGAAAAACTTGCACCACAGCAGGATATGAACACCAAGTTCTATATTGGTAAGGACCTTAAGACAGAAGAAGTATTTGCCGAAGAATACGGAAAACAGGTTCGTGGTCAGATGAATTTTAATGATGTGATTGAGAGAGAGCAGAAAGCTCAGGAACAGATCATTGATGGTAAAACGGTGGATACAGAAACCGGAGAAGTTAAAGAAAGTAACAATGATGATAAAATCTATGATTTTAGAAAGGCTGCTGCACAATAAGCAGGAAGGTGAAAGATTATGTTAAGAGAAGCATTAGAGTACATTGTAGGACTTGGAGAGTCAAAACAACATGAGATTAATGGAAGTATATATTCAGACAAAGAATTATACAGGGTGGATACATATTTTCCAAAAGCTATAGCTATTGAACTGAATACACTGACAGGATTAGTCGATTACATCAAAAGCAGTATTGATGAAATGCCAGGAAAAATGATTGTAGATGTAAAGGATCCTGAAACAGTAAGATTGTATTCGCAGCTTGATCCTAACCGTGATCGTGAAACGTTGGTTATCGTGAGAGCGAGAGTTCCTGAATTTTATTTTAACCGTTTTATTAATCAGGAAGAGTTTTGCATCAATATGCAGTCTAAGTTTATCGATGATACGGCGACTGATAGAGCGTTACTGTTAAAGTTTGCTGGAACCGTAGAGTCTGGAACATTGGCTGAGTATGGCGATGATGGTGTGACACAGAAAGCAACAGTTAAAACGGGTATTGCATCCAAGGGGGATGCAATTGTTCCAAATCCGGTAAAACTAAAACCGTATAGAACGTTCCTTGAAGTAGATCAGCCGGCATCAGAATTCGTTTTCAGAATGAAACAGGACAAGTATGATGGTGTTTTATGTGCCCTTTTCGAAGCTGATGGAGGAGCATGGAAGATGGAAGCAACAGAGCGCATTAAGAAATATTTGGAGTCCGAACTTAAAGAATATGATAATTTTACGGTTATTTCGTAGATAATATCCCCTTGCTGGTAGGCGGTTAAACCAGCAATCATTAAAAGAAAAGCAGGAGAAAACGATGGCGATAATACGTAATGTCCGTGGTGGGACGGTTGGACTGAATGAAGAAGACCGGCTGATGATCGCAAGGCTGCTGGTAAAGGCGGGGTATTCGGTTAAGATCGGATACAGGACGATTCCAGGTAATGCGAAGGGTAAGAAGGAATACATAGTTGAATACTGGGAGGAGAAAGAGAAAAGAATAGAAATGTAGAATGGTGTCGAACCTTGACAATTGAATATTGATGGTTGGAGTGGTATAATTTCCATATCAAATAGGCGGGAGGAAATACTATGCAAAAGAGGGAATGGTACAATTTCATTAATGACCAATTAAATGAAAAATTCACATTAATTGAAGAAATAGATAAAGAATTATTAAATCTTCAAAATATGAATTACGATTTTGCTGCATCTGGAAAAATAGAAGGAGAATCTATACGAATACAAGTAGATGATGAAAATTTCGATGATGACATAGTTATCGACAGAAAAGAAGTGTATCTGCAATGCGTATCAAATGATTTGACACCGGAAGAGGCAATAAAGAAAATCATTGAAATGAAAATTAAAGAGAAATAGAAAGAAATTATTCTTACCAACCATCAATATTCGGTGGTTGGTATTTTTATGCTTAAAAATAGGCGAAAGGATGAAAATGAAGGATGTGGAGGAATAGATCATGGAGAGATTAACACATAAAAGAGAGAACGGTATAAAGCGAGGGTACTGGTCTCCGAACAAGAAACAGGAGCTGGTGGATAGACTGGCGATGTATGAGGACCAGGAAGAGAAAGGCAGATGGATCCCAATAAGTGAGCAGTTGCCGGAGGATGAAAGCTATATCATTGTATCGTTTGAGAATGCAACAATGCCAGATATCGCAAGATATGAAGAAAATGATGAAGGCGGTACATTCTATCCGGGAGATGATGAAAAATCATATTCAAGCTATGGAATATTTGTCAATGCATGGATGCCATTGCCGGAACCATACAGACAAAACGACGAAGGAGCTGAGAAATGATTGAACAGAGGAAGAGACAGAAGACAGGTAAGACTGGATAGTCAGAAGCATTACAAAGGGTTGGAGGAGAACCATGATGCGAAAGCAAGTGAGAGATTTCATACACCACCAGCTTATCAGAGCTATTCAGTGGAGGATTACTTGCGGAAGATGGGAGTAGACATAACGAAGGGAGTAGATGCAGGTGGAGCAGAGACTGGAAGAAAACAATATCAAGAATGAGAATAACCGGAAGAAAGAATATCTGAGAGGATACAGATCCAGTAGAAGACGTATCAACCGTATTGATGATGAAATTATTGAACTGAAAGAATTAGCTGCATCGGTGAAGGCAATTGATTATTCGGGCATGCCGCATGGAAACGGAAACCAGAATGATCTATCTGATGAGCTGGCAAGGATTGATTCGTTGGTAGAAAAACTTGGGGCAGAAAAGGAAAGCTGTATTGAATCATATGTTTCTATCGAAAAACAGATCCAGCAGATAAAGAATGAAGATGAGAACGATGTGCTGTTCTACCGATACATAAAAGGATTACGTTGGTGGGAAATATCAGAAAAGATGGATTGTTCTGAAAGATGGGTTCATAAATTGCATGGTAGGGCGTTAGGGCATTTAAAATATCCAGAATAGTTCATTGCAGTTCAGTATGTAAGTCTGGTATCCTTATACTGGAATTGATGAACAGATATTAAATCATTCGATTAATTCTCCCACAACCTAATACAACCGAGAGAAGACACCTGGCAACGCGGGTGTCTTTTTCGTTGCGTAATGTCAAAAAATGGGATATTATGGGAGTAGGTTTTTAGGTTGTGAGGAGGAATAGTAGGATGTTTAATTTACCGGATACATTTAGAGAAAAGAATGAAGATTATATTGTTGTAAATGCAATGAAAAATTTTATTAAATGTAGACCCAGCATAAAAGGAAGGTTAGGTGATAATAGAGCAGGGCTTATTAAGTGTATTACAGAGTATGCAAATGAGTCGGATGCAACGAAAGAAGACACATTGAATTGGCTAGATTCAGTAGTTAGAGAAGGTATTAAAGATTTATATATAAAAAAATTGACAAATGAAAGTATGGAGTTTGTAAAAGATACAAAGAAAGTTTATGAAAAAGTTTATGATGAATTACGAAAAGTAAAAGTAAATCATTTTTGTGGTAACAAATATACAGAAAATTTGTCATTAGTAAAATTTCAAGTAGAAAATAAGGATACTCTAGTTTACACATTTTATTTGTGCCAATTGGTTTATATTTATGATGGTGAGAACGATAAGAAAATGAGAATGCTACCTATATGTGTCGATATATATCCAAATGAGGGACTAATTATTGGACGTGGAAAACCAAGACAAAACATGTATAAGTATGATGCAAACGGTTTTGATGTCCAAACATCACAGAAGTTAAATGCCGAATATAAGATATTTCATAGTATGCAGTATATTATGGAACTTCTGGGTATACAGTATAATGCAACATCTGAAATCGGATGGAAATTGAAAAATCATTTATACAGGTTGTTAGACAAATATACAGATACGCCGAAAGAGATAGTTTCATTAATAGAACAAAGCAGAGAAGAAATAAATTCTGCAATAAAAATAATAACAGATAATGTTTGTACAAAAGGAAATCGCGATGATATAACTTCCGATATTATGAATTTAATTGAAAAGTATTTTTCTATCACATATGAAGACAAAAGTATATTTACAAAAGGAAAGGATGCGTATCCATTAAGAATTGCTGCGACAGATGAAGAGGAATCAAAGGTGGATCAGAAATCTGCAAGAGAACATCCGTTACAGGCAAAAGCTCTTTTTTTTGATAACAAAAAAATGATGCAAAAGAATCAAATATGTGATGGTGTTGTATTTAAATTTAGAAGAAAGAGCAAGAAGTATTATGAAGATGAATTTAAAGTAAAAATAACTGTAAAGAATAATTGTTGTCACATGAAGTTCTTTGAATATACCGAGGAGGTGGACATCCAGAATGTGTTACACTTGTTTATCGGTGCTTGATGATACATTAAATGATGAAAAAATTAATAAATTAAAAGGATATTTTCTTGAACTTACACCAAACGATAGAGATTTAATAACGGTTTCAAAAATCGCAAATGCGTTAGAAATTGATAGCAAAACAGCAGTAAAAGTAATCTTGAAATGTGAAAGTGAAGGTATTTTACAAAGGCATTTTGGAATAAGATGCCCTAATTGTGGTATGCTTATAAAGGATTTATCAAAACCTAGTCTAGAGGGAGTTTCATTACATGAATGTTATGGTTGTGATGAGGAAATAAATGTAAGTGAAGATGATATAGTTGTTTTGTTCAGATTAATAAAAGTAGAAATCCCTTTTGAATGTGGGCAACAAAGAGTACAAAGTATTGAAGAACGGACTTCTATTGTTGCCCAAGAAGATACGTTAAAAGTATTCAAAACTATGTGCGAAGTAATTATAAGTGATCGTAACGATAATAGATTTAAGGCATATCAAGAAAAGATAGATAAAGAAAAAGAAAAAAAGATTCGCAGAAAAGCATTAAAACAAGCAGATAGAAATAGAAAAATAAATATTATGCTTGTTATTATATGTATAATTATTGATATATTAGTTATATATGCTGTTTATAGTAAGTATGGATTTTCAAAAGTATCAGTATTTACTGGATTTACTGGATTCATAGTACCTTTTGTATGCAATTACATATTTAGGGAGATATTTATAGTAGATTCTAGGCGCATAGAAGAAAAATTATTGTTAAAAGAATAGGCTAATGGCACCCTCCGGGGTGCTTTTCTAATTGTGGATATTGGAAAGCGGGATATCAGGGTATATAAAGGAGAAAGCTGAATGAAAGAGAATAGAAATGCAATATATGTTACATTAGTAATTACAACAGTAGCGTTAGGTTTAGCAATTGTATTTGAGTATAATGAAAAACTGAACGAGTTGCTTCCAAGAGCAGACTTTATTATTAATTGCTTGCTTGGAATTTTTTCTGGATCGATACTTGCTTTAATTACAGCGGTTATAAACTATCGTGTCGAAAGAAAGAGAATCATAACTGAATTGCTTAATTTTACACAATGCTTAATATTAGAATTAATGCCGTTAAATAACCTATTTTTTGAAGGTGGAAATTTTGACTCGCAAAAACAAATCGAAATAATAGAGTCAGCATGCGATATGTTGAGGGACTACATACATTTGCGTCCAATAGAATTTCATCCATTTTTTCAAAGAGGAAGATTGGTTAATGCAAATAAGAAAGTTATGGATATGCTCATTGAGCTTTATGTTAAGATAGAGGCTCTGAAAAGGCTGATAATAAAATGCGAATTTGATATAATTGATGATGAAGAACTCAATGAAAGAATAGAAGATTTATTACAATACCTAAAAAAATATGAGAATAGTTGCTATACAAATGTATTGGGAGAAAGGCGAGATGAACTACAAAAACTTGTTGGAATTAAATACGATCATGAAGAAAAAATGGAATTTTAAGCACTTTTAAAAGGGTGCTTTTTTAATGCAAAAATAAACAGGAGGTGAGTCTGAGTGACTGAAAAACAGAAAAGATTTTGTGATGAGTATTTGATTGATTTAAATGCCACTCAGGCAGCAATCCGATCAGGGTATTCAGCTAAGACAGCAAAACAGATTGGACAACAGAACTTGACTAAACTTGACATTCAAGAATATATCAATAAAAGACTGGCTGAGAAAGAGGCGGAACTTATTGCTGATCAGGATGAGATCCTTCGGACACTGACCAGAGTTTTACGGCGGCAGGAGATGGATACGGTAGTCGTAACTTGTAAAGAGCGGAGTAGTAAGTACGACGAAAAAGGCAAAAAGGTGACCATCGAGAAAGAAGTTCCACAGTTAGTGCAGGTGCCGACAAAGGTGAGTGATCTAAACAAGGCTGCGGAGCTCCTGGGCAAGAGATACGCATTGTTCACTGATAAAGTTGAAACAGATGTAGATATGGACCTAAACATCACGATCGATTACGGTGAGGAAGATACCGGATGAAAATAAAGGTAGAAGCGAATGCTTGTTTCAAAGAGGTTGATCACAGTAAAAAACGATATATCGTGATGAAAGGTTCTGCCGGATCCGGAAAGAGCATGGACTCAGCGCAGAATTATATCATTCGGTTGATGAACGATCCGGGACGTAATCTTTTGTGCGTTCGAAAAGCTGATGTAACGAATAGAGATAGCACTTTTGCAGAATTGCAGAGTGCTATTTTTCGTATGTTCGGAGAAAGCTATAAGAAGTATTGGTACATTAATACTTCAAATATGCTCCTGGAATGTAAGAACAATCATAACCAGATCATCTTCCGCGGGGTAAATGACGAGAAGCAACGTGAGAAACTTAAGTCAATTACATTTAAGCGCGGGAAGCTTACCGATGTTTGGGTAGAGGAAGCCACAGAGATTACACAGTCAGATTTTGAAATCATCGATGACCGACTTCGAGGTATATTGCCGAAGGGATTATTCTACCAGATCAGGTTAACATTCAATCCGGTGTCATCACATCACTGGATTAAGAAAGTGTTCTTTGATCGTGCCGATCCGGATGTACTGACGCATCAGTCAACCTACGAGAACAACCGGTTCATTGATGAAGCGTATCACAGACGTATGCTCCGGCGTAAGGAAGTAGATCCGGAAGGTTATCGGGTGTATGGTCTGGGTGAATGGGGAGAGGTTGCCGGTCTTATCCTTAAGAATTATGTCATAGAGGAATTTGACCAGAATCCGGAGAACTATGATTACATTGTGAACTCACAGGACTTTGGATTTAACCATGCCAACTGTATCGGCGAGGTAGGCTTCAAGGATGGAGATCTGTATTTGTTCCAGGAACTGTATGTGTATGAGATGGACACAGAGGAGATTATTAAGCTGGCCGCCGGAAGATTCAACAAGAAACTGAGGATGTGGTGCGACTCTGCTGAGCCGGACCGTATCAAGATGTGGCAGAAAGCCGGATACAGGGCAAAAGGAGTCAATAAAGAGACAAACAGTGTTCATGCGCAGATAGACTATTTGAAGCAACACATGATTCACATACATCCGTCCTGTGTGAATACCATAAAAGAAATACAACAATGGAAGTGGAAGAAGGATGAGCGTACTAATACTTATCTGGAAGAACCAGTTCCATTTTTTGATGATGCAATGGCTATGCTGCGTTATTCCATCGAGGAAGAGCGTAAGGCTAAGCCGAAACTAAACAGAAACTTGAAAGGAGGACTGTAAAGTGTTATTTCGATTACCGTCAGAGGAAGAGCTGACAGATAACAAACTGAATGAATTCATAGCAAAGCATGATGCAGAGTGTGCCTTTCGGTTTAAACGTTTGAAAGATGCATACGAAACAGACTACCAGATTTTCCACCAGAAACCAAAGCCGAATTATAAACCGGACAATCGTATTGCTGTGAACTTTGCAAAGTATACGGTAGATACATTCAACGGATTCTTTATCGGAAACCCAATTAAAATATCTGTGGATGATGACGCTACAGATAATATTAAAAAATATGTAGAGTTCCTGGATCAGTACAATGATCAGGACGATAACAACGCGGAGCTGTCGAAGATCTGTTGCATTTATGGCAAAGGATACGAGATGTATTACGTGGATGAACTGGGAAATATCGGGATTACATATCTGACACCATTTGATGCTTTTATGATCTATGATGATTCGGTATTGTGCAGAGAACGATACTTTGTTCGACTGTACATAGATTCGAATGACGTTTTGCACGGTAGTGTATCCGATGCGGAGAAGGTACGGTGGTTTACCCAGAAGGGAAAGCTTATCTGGGAGGAAGAAGAAAAGATACATGGATTTGACGGGGTGCCAGCTACAGAGTATGTGGAGAACAAGGAGCGCACATGTATCTTTGAACCGGCAATCTCGATGATTGATGCTTATAACAAAGCGATCAGCGAGAAGGCAAACGATGTAGATTATTTTGCAGACGCATACATGAAAGTACTTGGAAGTAAGTTGGAAGATGAAGATTTGGAGCATATCCGCGATAACAGAATCATTAATCTGGAAGGAGACGCAACAGAGGTTATAGTTGATTTCCTGCAGAAACCAAACGGAGACACCACACAGGAAAATTTAATTGATCGCTTGGAGAAATTAATATTCCAGATCAGCATGGTTGCGAACATCTCAGACGAGAATTTCGGTACAAGCTCGGGCATTGCCATGAAGTACAAGCTGCAGGGAATGAGCAATCTGGCAAAGACGAAGGAGAGAAAGTTTACATCCGGAATGAACCGGCGATACAAGTTGATCTTTTCGAATCCAGTATCAGGAATGAAGGAAGATGACTGGGTGAAGCTGCATTACCATTTCACCCCGAATATTCCATCGAATGTACTGGAGGAGAGTCAGATCGCCGGCAACCTCGAAGGAATTGTTTCACAGGAGACACAGCTTGGTGTACTGTCTGTCGTGGACAATGTGCAGAATGAGATGGAAAAAATCGAAAATGAACAAGAGAAAGCCAAGACAGATCCTGTTATGATGCAGATGTTCGGAGGTGCAGGTGATGGCAAGTCAGGAGTACTGGAAGAACCGGGAAAAGGAAGCAAAGAAACATAATATTCAGGAAGAAGCTGAGTATAATCGTAAGATCAAAGAGATCTATGCCAATATGATGGACGAGATCAATAAAGAGATCAACGGATTCTATACCAAGTATGCTGCTAAAGAAGGCATTACGATGGCTGAGGCAAAGAAGAGAGTAAGCAAGCTGGATATTGCAGCATATGAACGGAAAGCAAAGAAATATGTTGAAACAAAAGATTTTTCCAATCGGGCAAATGAAGAGATGCGGATCTATAATCTGACCATGAAGGTGAACCGGTTGGAACTCCTGAAGGCAAATATTGGTCTTGAGATGGTATCAGGATTTGATGAGATGCAGAAATATTTCGATAAGAAGCTGACCGACAGAACACTGAAAGAGTTCCAGAGACAAGCTGGTATCCTTGGCAAGTCCGTTCTTAAGAATGAAAAATACGCTCATGCAATTGTGAATGCATCGTTTAAGAATGCGACATATTCGGATCGTATTTGGATGTATCAGGGAATGCTCAAAGCAGAGCTGGAAGGATTACTTGCATCAGGACTGATCAGAGGACAGAATCCGAAGAAACTTGCAAAGCATCTGGAGAAGAGATTCGGTGTCAGTGCTTATAATGCGCAGAGGCTCATGACGACAGAGCTTGCAAGAGTGCAGACAGAGGCTCAGAAGCAGTCTTTTATCCGTAACGGCTTTGATGAGTATGTGTATGTTGCATGCACAAAAGGCGATGTATGTCCGATTTGCAAAGGGCTGGACGACAAGCATTTTAAGGTAGATGATATGATGCCGGGAGAGAATGCTCCACCAATGCATCCGAACTGTCATTGCAGCACAGCCGCATATATGGATAATGAGGCTTATGAGGAGTGGATAAACAGCTATCAGGAACATGGATTGAATTTCGAAGATTGGAAGGTTTCAAGGGAAAGCGAAGAAAGTAAAAAGAAATATAAATATGCTGATACAGTTGTGAAGAAATCACTTCTTACGTCTTCGGAGTACCGAAAGAAATTCAATCAGGTATCCGGCAATTCAAAGGTGAATCGTAGAGCATGGAACATTTCCAAGGATATGCTAAGTCATAGATCTGGTACAAAGTTTGAAGATTTGGCATTTATCAATGTAGTCAATGGGAAATATGCAGTGAACAAAGACTATGATGTAGAGAGCAAGGCAAATATGAATAAACAAATGAAGCAGTTGCTGGAAGAATCGGAGCCAGAAACGATTATCGCAATACATAACCATCCAGGTAGCAGTGTGCCGAGTCTTGCGGATTTGATGACTTGTGTGAACCGAGGGTACTATTTTGGACTGGTAGCTTGTCATGACGGTAAGGTGTACAAATATTGGGTAGATAAGAATAAATTCAATTCTGTGAATGCTGGATTTGCCCTTGACCGGATGGAAACGCAAGGGTATGATAAAGAAGTAAGAACATGGTTGGAGCAAGCAGGAGTGTATATGGAGGTGTGGTAGCATGGATGAAGTGTATAAAAGAATATGCGATAAATTGGGTTGTGAACCTAAAGATATTGCAATTCCGGAGTTTGATACAGAGGATGATTCATGGGAAAGCCCTTTTAAAGTACTGACTAATGAAGAAATGAATTATATAGTGAATCACGGCTGCCTGCCAGGAATTGAACCAATTCAAAAGTAGCGATGCTGGAATATCTTTGGAGGTGCTTTGATATGGCAGTTGATAAAGAATATGAAAGAATATGCAAAAAACTGGGATTCATTCCATCAGAGTATAAATATGATGGACCGATAGAAGAAGACGATACTTGGGTAAATCCATTCTCGGTTTTAACTGTAGAAGAAAATGATTATCTGTATGAAAACGGATATTTATATCAGAAATAAGTGTCACTAGTTAAAATGAGTAGAATGGATATGAAGTAATGTGGTATGGAAAAATGACACAAGAGCTGGAAAAGCTATATGACGATTACTACAAAATGTTTGACCGTACTCCTGATGGATATATGGAGCTGGAATACGGAGAAGGCTCATATAAAGCATATGTGAGAGATATTAAAAAATCATTAAAGCTGAAAAAAGAATTGCCAGAGTTTGTAGAATAAGTGTAAATTACTTCAAGAGTAAGGAAGTGAGATAAATGGCTCAAAATGATTATTTTGTGATTGTATACCGAGTTTTAAAGTACCTTTATGATTGCCTGAAAAAAGGCGAAAAACCAGAAGCTGAGTATTTAGTTGCATCGACGTACAATATCCCGGAAAATTATTGGATATACATTCTTTTAAGCTTGATTAACGAAGAGTATATTAAAGGGATTAGGGTTAATCATACAAAAGAAGGAGTAATTTTTGGTGATTTGCAAGAAGCTATTATCACTCCAAAGGGAATAGAGTATTTATTTGAAAATTCATTGATTGAGAAAGCCAAGAAAACATTGAAAGATGTAAAAGATATGATACCGTTTATTTAGAAAAGCCACTGATCATAATGATTGGTGGTATTTTTATACTCATTTTTCTCGGAAAGGATAGATGCAATTTGATTGAAGTAACCGTCCGCAAGGATGAAATAAAGACATCCGGACATGCAAATTATGCTGTTTCCGGATCAGATATCGTCTGTGCCGGTGTAACAGCACTTGCACAGACACTGATCAAGTCCATAAAGGACCTGACAGACGATAAAATTGAATATGAGATATCTCCCGGGAGGGTGGATATAAAGTATGGGAATCTATCAGAGAAGTCGAAAACTCTGGTGGATTCCTTTTTCATTGGCATCTGTATGATTGCCGAGGAGTTTCCGGAGTATGTCCGGATCATGTAACTTAATGTGACCGGGATGTCGTTAAACTACATATTCAAGATGCAACGACCTGGGCTTAAATGAATAGGGCGGGGCGGAAAGGATAGATAAGATGAAACACATGAATAATCACTGGAGAATTCCAATGAGCAACCTGCAGTTATTTACAGAGCCTGGAGGAGACGGCGGCGGATCCGAAGGAGGGGACGGTGCCGGAGCTGGGGGAAATCCTGGAAATAACAACAACACAACAATGTCATTTGATGAGTTTTTGGCACTGGAAGGCAATCAGTCAGAGTTCGACCGGCGCGTCCAGAAGGCTGTTAATACGGCTGTGACAAATGCACAGACCAAATGGAAGACACTGACGGATGATAAGGTATCAGAAGCAGAAAAGCTTGCTCAGATGACCAATGAGGAAAAAGCAAACTACCGGGCGAAGAAAGCGGAGGATGCACTGAAAGAGATGAAACGTCAGAATGCCCGGTCAGACATGGCGAAAGAAGCCCGTAAGATGCTGGCAGATGAGGATATCAACATTCCAGATGAACTGGTTATGAACCTTGTAGCAGAAGATGCAGATGGAACCAAGGCGGCAGTGGAAGCCTTTTCTACTATGTACAAAGAAGCTGTCCAGAAAGCAGTGAAAGATGCCTTAAAAGGAAAACCTCCAAAAGCCGGTAACGGTGGAGATAAACCACCAATGACAAAAGGACAGATCTTAGCAGTGAAGAATCCGTCAGAAAGACAGAAGCTGATTGCTGAGAATATTACATTATTTCAGTAAGAAAGGAAGTATGAAACATGCATGATATTAGAAGATTAGGTCTGCAGGTATTTGCAGCACCGAATAACCTGACAGGAGAAGTGCAGATCGAGGTAAAAGCCAGAGAGATTGACTTTGTCACATCCTTTGGTAAGAACCTGAAGGCACTGTTAGATATTCTGGGAATTACCAGAATGATCAGGAAGGAAAACAATTCGGTATTAAAGACCAAAACGGTAAAAGGTGAACTGCAGTCAGGAGATGTTGGAGAAGGCGAAGAAATCCCGATGTCCAGATACACAGTAGAAGAAAAGCCTTTTGATACGATCAAGATTGAAAAATATCGTAAAGGCGTATCTCTTGAAGCCATTTCGGAAAAAGGTTATGAGGCGGCAGTACAGGATACGGATGATGAGTTCAAGTCCGATCTGCAGAATGTAGTGACTGATAAATTCTACGCACAGTTAAAAGCCGGATCTCTTACAGGACATGAAACAACTTGGCAGATGGCTGTTGCGATGGCAATCGGAATGGTTGTAGCTAAATTCCAGAAGATGAAGAGAACGGCAACCGGAGTAGCTGTTTGGGTAAACACACTGGATGTGTACAAGTATCTCGGTGCAGCAGATATTACACTGCAGACTGCATTCGGATTTAAGTATCTGACAAATTTCCTTGGAGCGGATGTGGTATTTGTTACTTCTGAGATTCCACAGAACGTCGTAATTGCAACACCGCTCAACAACATGATTGCATATTATGTTGATCCGGGAGATTCAGAGTTTGCTAAAGCTGGACTTGGATTCACAACAGATTCAGAGACAGGATTTATCGGATTCCACTCAGAAGGAACATACAGCCGTATGATTTCCGATAACTACGCAATCATGGGCTTACGTCTGTTCTGTGAATATTTAGATGCAATCGCATACATTTCTGTAGGCGAATCTGATACACAGACCTTAGGAACATTAAGCGTAACGTCAGAGGCTGGATCAGAAGCAGGGGATACAAAGCTGACAGTGAAAGAGCAGCTGCTGTCACCAAGAAACTGCTGGAAATACAAAGATGCTGCAGCCGCAACTTCAGTAACTTACGGCATGGACGTTAAGAACTGGTCTAAGTGGGATGGTGAATCAGAGATTGCTTCGACAGCAGGGCACCATATCACACTGGTTGAATGTGATCAGAACTACAAAGCTGTTCGTTCTGGTGATGTAGCTGTAACTGTCAATCCAGGAGCATAGGAGGTAAGGAAGCATGTATAAGGTAATCAAACATTTTATCGATCTTCATGACAACGATCATTCCTATAACGAGGGAGATATCTTCCCTCGTGAGGGAGTAGATGTCAGCGAAGAAAGGCTTAAGGAGCTGGCAGGTAGCGACAATAAGCAGCACACTCCACTGATTGAACTTGTGGAAGAAGATCCGGACAATACAGCTGGTGCAGATACTGCAGAAAAAACATCAAAAGCCGGGAAGAAGAAACCTGAGAATAAAGTACCCGAAAATAAAGAGCCGGCAGAATAGGAGGAGCGTATGATTGAAGATCTGAAAGCCTTGTTGGGACTGCCGGAAGAAATAGACGGAGCCTTAGAAAATAAATTACTGCTGATTTTAAAGGCCACCAAACAAAGACTGCGCTTTCTTCTCGGGGGATTGGAGCCTCCGGAAGAGATGAATTATATCATCCTGGATGTGTCAATCATACGATTCAACAGAATCGGTTCAGAAGGACTTTCCTCTCACAGTGTTGAGGGAGAAAGCCTTTCTTGGTCAGAAAATGATTTTGCGGGATACATGGATGATATCCGGGCATATCTGGATGATCAGAAAGAATCAAAGAAAGGTAAGGTGAGATTCCTATGAGATATGACACACCAATATACTTCCAGAAACTCACCCCTGGAGAGTATGATCCGGCTACCGGTAATTACGGGGAAGACACGATATCGGAAGATATGAAGTCTGCCTCAGTCATGGATACCGGTACGAATACGATGATGCTTGTCTATTCCGGAATTAAGGAAGGCAGCCTTATCATTCACCTGCAGAATCATTACGACTGGCCATTTGACAGGATTCGCGTAGGGAATAAAACATACGGTGTAGACTTCAGCAGGAAGCTCCGGACGAAGCAGGTATATGTTGTGTCGGAGGTGGTGTGATGGGAGTAAAGCTGATAGGCTTTGAAAAGTTGGAGGCTAAACTGACTAAGAATATGGATTTATCGAAAGTAAAAGCAACTGTGAAAAAAAACGGTGCGCAGTTGCAGAAAACGGCACAAAAGAATGCACCAATTGATACAGGAAATTTGAGGCAAAAAATTGCTTTGGAAATTACAGATGGTGGGAAAACGGCAGAAGTCGAGTCAACAGCAGAGTATGGGGCGTATGTAGAATTAGGTACAAGATTTATGAAGGCTCAACCATATTTAAAGCCTGCATTTGAAGAACAGAAGGAAAAATTCAAGGCAGATATGAAGGAGCTTGTGAGGTGATAAGATGGATCCACAGCAGGAATTGTTCAGTGCTGTTTTGATGGCATTGAAAGAAAAATATGAGGATACGGGAGTTGGTGTGTATGACACGGATTTACCGCCTGAGGACACGCCGTATCCTTTTGTTTACCTGGCGGATTGCTCCGAGAGTGATCAGGCTACAAAAAATGAGATTATCGGCGAGACTAATCTGACGTTGAAAGTCTGGCATGATAATATACGGCAGAGAGGAACGGTATCTGGTATCTTAGCAGACATCAAAAAGATCTGCAGGTCTATCGAACATACAGCGCACTATGCCTGGAATATGCAGAGACCGACACAAAGAATTACGCCGGATAATACAACGAAACAGTCGCTTCTTATGGGAATTTTGGAAGTGGGATATAAATTTAGTTAGGAGATGACAATAGTGAAGAACGGAAAGTTATTTGGACTGCAGTTATTTGCAGAAGCAGTAGCAGGAAAAAAGATCGTATATCTGTACCGTATCCTGAGTACAGAGAAAGATCATGATGCAACAGCACTTGCATTTACGACAGAAAATGAACGTACAAAGTCGAAGGACGCTGATTCGACAGTGACAAAAGACGGCACAGTACGTACACCGGGAGCAGCAGAAGGAGAAATCACAGCATCAAGCCTTTTAAAAAAAGGAGATAAGTTCATCGATGAGCTGGAAGCAGCACTCGATGATGACGAAAAGATGGAGATCTGGGAAGTAAACTTAGCAGAGCCGCAGGCGAGCTCGACTGATAAATTTAAGGCAAAATACTTTCAGGGATATCTTACGGAAATCGATAAGACATCCAATGCAGAGGATAATGTTGAGTTATCATTGACATTTGGACTGGAAGGAAAAGGCGTAGATGGCTATGCAACGGTTACTGCAGAACAGCAGGAAGTAGCAGCATATGCATTTGCAGATACTCAGAAGACAGGAGCTTAAGAGGGCGAGAAGAATCGTCCTCTTTTTGATGTGCGACATCGCACAGAAGGGAGATAAAACAATATGATGGAACTTACAATCAATGGAACAGTATATCAGTTTAAATTCGGAATGGGATTCTTAAGAGAAGCAAATAAGCTTACCGTAGTTCCGGTTCAGGGAATGCCGGGAACCACAAAAGAAATAGGAGCAAGGTATCTGATCGCTAGTGTTGTGGTTGACCAGGAACCGAACGCGCTGGTAGATCTGCTAGATTTGGCAAATAAGGGAGAGAATCCAAGAGTAACAAAGGCAATGTTAGATTCTTACATTGATTCGGAAGAGGTAGACATCGATGAACTCATGGAGAAAACAAAAGATTTTTTATCGAAAGCAAATGCTACCAAGAAAGCAGTGAAAGAGATTTTGAAAGAGTACGAGGAACAGATGGCGAAGAAGAAGGCTTAGGAGCAGTAGAAGAGGAAGACCTATATACAACCGTAGCAAGGAATTGCTTCCGGTATTTTGGCTTCACGTCATTTAAACAGGTGGATCAGCTGACATTGGCAGAATATGAACTTATGATGGAGGCTTTAGAACTTCGGATGCTTGACGAAAGTTTACATGAACATCGTCAGGCATTTTTGAATTTTGCGGTAAAGGCAGAAAAGAAAGCCGGTAAAGGCAAGACCAAACCAGTTTACAAGAGATTCCGGCAGTTCTTTGATTTCGATAAAGAACTGAAAAAAATGAAGAATCGAAGGAAACCATCCAGATTTGCTGGAATAACTAAACTGCTGGATAGAGAGGAGTGAGAGGATGGCAGAGTCGTATAGTGTAAAAGCAATATTATCAGCGCAGGACAAAAACTTTTCATCCATTATGAAATCATGCCAGGGATATGCGAATAATCTGAAAACCACTCTCACCGGTGGTCTTGGATTTGGTGCAATGGCTGCAATCGGTGGAAAGGCGATGTCGCTGGTGACAAATTCAGTCAGTGATTTGTCGAAAGAGACGATAGAAACATCGGATTCCATGTATAAGTTGCAGGCAGCTATGAGATTTTCCGGGTATTCCGAAGCGGAGATACAAAGAATAGCCGGAGCAACAGGTACATTAAAAACATATGCGGATAAAACAGTATTCTCCCTGCAGGATGTTATGAGTACATTCGGCGCATTTTCGGCAAATGGAATCAAAGACGCAGACAAGTTGACGGAAGCGGTCGGTAATGCAGTTGCTGTATTTGGCGGAGGTGCAAAGGAATATTCCTCGGTAGCACTTGCGTTTTCACAGGCAATGGCAGCAGGAGCTTTACATGCTCAGGATTGGAACCAGATCATTAATGCCAGTCCGCAGCTTGCTGGAGGCTTGCGGAAAGAGCTGATTAAGCTGAATCCAACATTAGGTAACGACTTCAAAGGAGCAATGGAAAAGGGTGCAATTACCGCAGACATGCTCGGACAGGCTATCAATAACATTGGTATGACTGACATGGCGAAAGAAGCAGCCACATCCGTAACAACATTTGAAGGCGCTATGGGCAACTTGGAAGCATCTGCAGTAAGCGGAATGATGAAGCTTTATGATACTTTCGCAAAGTCTAAAGTGATTGATGCAATCAATGGGATGACCGGTAAGGTGGAGGCGGGATTTGACAAATTGTCCGTTGGAATTCCAAAAGCAATCGAACTTATATCTCCATACTGGAACGTGTTGAAAACAGATGCAAAAGAGGTAGGGACAGCCTTTGGAGAGGCAGCGGGTGCGATTATTGACGAAGTACAGGAACTTACCGGAGCATTTGGAAAAAAGGAAAGTGTGGATAATTTCTCTGAAAGCATGGGAACAGCAACAGGTGCATTGACTACATTTGCGGATTTTCTAAAAGATCATGATAAAGAAGTGGCAAAAGCGATTACACTGTTACCGAAATTATATGTTGCTTTTAAAGGCTTTAAAATAGTCAGTGCAGTTGCCCCTGGTGTCAAAACTTTTGCGGGCGCAATTGTAAGCATGACAGGAAAAGGAATAGCGACACTGGCAGGTAAGTTATTTGGCGTAGCAGCGGGCGAAAAAGCGGTAGGCACTGCAAGTAAAGAATCATCAGGAACTATCCTAGAATCAGCAAAAGCATTTGTAGCGATCGGAGCGGGAGTAGCATTGATAGCGGCAGGGTTTTCCCTTTTGGCATATTCAGCCGTGCAAATCGCACAAGCTGGACCACTGGCAGCAGGAGTACTGATCGGCATGACAGGAGCAGTGGCAGGATTAATGGTCGTTGCCAAAAATGTGGCGCCGGCTATGACGGCCGGAGCAACAGGATTCATTGCCTTTGGTGCAGCTGTCCTGATTGCAGCAGCGGGGATTGCTGTATTATCACTGGCGGCTGTTAATCTGGCGAATGCGGGACCGCTTGCTATAGGCTGTATGGTTGGTATGGTTGCGGCAATTGCCGGACTTGCCCTTGGCGCAGCAGCACTAGGACCGGCATTGACAGCCGGAGCAGTAGGTCTCGTTGCCTTTGGTGTAGCTATATTACTGGTTTCAACCGGAGCACTGCTGGCAAGTGTTGGGCTTGCCATAGTAGCAGGTGTGCTTCCGACCATTGTGCAATATGGAATTCAGGGAGCGGCTTGCATCGCAACTCTCGGAGCAGGCATGATCGTATTTGGCGCTGGGGCTGCAGTAGCCGGAGCAGGATGCATTGTTCTTGGTGCCGGACTTGTAGTGGTAGGTGCAGGACTTGTATTAGTTGGCGCAGCTGTCCTGATAGCGGCAGCGGGTGTGTTGCTTCTGGCAGCAGGCACACTGGCCCTTGGTGCCGGTCTTACAGTAGCTGGTGCCGGACTTCTGTTGATGGGAGCTGCATTCCCTGCCGTATCATCCGGAGCTTTAGCAACAGTAGGAGCACTGACAGCCTTAACAGCATTATCATTAGGTCTTGCGGCCGGAATGGGAACATCGGCTGTTGTAGTGGTTGCGTTTGGAGTAGCTATGGCAGGTGGCGCAGTTGGCACCCTTGCAATGGTGGTAGCATTAAAGTCTGTCAATTCAAGCATGAAATCCATAGCCGGTAATGCCAAAAGCGCTCAAAGCTCGCTCACGAGTATGCGAGCCAGTGTAAATGTGGTAAATTCCGGACTGGATGCGTTGGGAAGTAAGGCAAAATCTGCTATCAATGCGCTGATCAGTCAATTTACAAATGCAGAAGGAAAGGCAAAAAGCTCCGGGAATGCTGTTGGAAACAACTTCAATAACGGAGTCCGCAATGGAATGAACCGGGCAGTATCCACAGCAAGATCCATGTCTGCATCCACGGTAGTGGCAATGCGATCAGCCGGATCTGGTTCATACAGCTGTGGTGTGTATATAGGCGCTGGTCTTGCAAATGGTATGGCAAGTCAGGTCGGACGTGTAAGATCTGTCGCAGCGCAGTTGGCAGCTGCAGCAGAGGCGGCAATTGTAGCAAAAGCTAAGATTGGAAGTCCGTCCAAGGTTACTCATAAACTGGGCGGCTATTTCGGTGAAGGATGGGTAAATGGAATTTCTGATAGGGTCACAGATGCGAAAAAGGCAGCATGGAAACTGGTAGACATTCCGGATTTAGTTCCTGTTCCGGAAATTGGAGCTGGATTAAGAATCGGCATCGAAGATCTGAATGATGATTATGACTACACCAGAAACGAAACCTATACCATTTACGTCCCTGTTGAAGTAGACGGCAGGCAGGTGGCGAAGGCAACAGCGAAATACACCAAAGAAGAAATTGAACAGCAGCAGAAAAGAGATCTTCGAAAGAAAGGCATGAGATAAGGAGGGCAGATATGTATAAATTTGTAGACACTACAGAGAGACAGGAAGAGCAGATACTGCCCTCCGAAGCTCTCAATTTTAACGGAGTCTATTTTGAAAATGTAATCCCCGGATATCGGACACTATATGTGTCCGGCCGGGAGATGATCGAAACAGAAATTACAGATTTGGATACGGAGATTATGGATGGATCCAGATATCGAAGAAAACGATATAAGCCGAGAACGATCACTGTCGGGTATCAGCTGATCGCTAAGAGTAATGCGGAATTCCGGAATGCTTATAACAAATTGAATTCGCTGCTGGATGTGGCAGAAGCGAAGCTGATCTTCCTGGATGAACCGGATAAGTATTATGTCGGAACAAAGGTAAATGCCGGCGATGTGCCGCATGGCAGAAATGCGGTAACTGCAGAAATTGAGTTCTATTGCTCAGATCCATTTAAATATTCCGTAGAAGAGTACGAGGTTGCGCCAACTGCAGATGACGGGACAACATTTGTTGTTGATTATAAAGGAACGTATAAAGCACATCCAACGTTCGAAGCAGTGATGGAAAATGGAGAGAATGGATTTGTCGGATTCGTTGATCAGGATAAACATATTTTACAGTTCGGAAACATCGAAGAGGAAGATGGGGAGACGTACAAAGAAAATGAGACATTGGCTACGCTTCAGGACTTTTTCAATGCACCGGATGATACATCTGGAACGGATTTTATGCATCCTTTCTACGGAGCAAAAGGATCCCTCGGAACATCAACATGGTTTAATACCAAGTTCCTCTCTTTGAAGTCTGCAGGGCAACAGGTTGGTCGCGCAAACGGTGGACTCAGAACCATCATTCTTCCGGCGGACTCAACCGGTGATCAGGAAGGGTGTCAGAACTTTTATTCTTATTTCCACATCCTGTTTTATGCCGGATTGATGGGACAGACCGGAGAAATGTGTATTAACTACCTGACAGCGGACGATAAGCTTATTGCCGGTGTGAACTGGTATAAATCGGATATGAGCGGAAATACAGGACATTATGATCTAGTCTGCTACAATCCGAACAAGAAGAGTACCGATCAGCAGGCGGGACGTGTGCTGAAAACGTACACTTATATGACAAGTCATCTGCGGAAGCAAAATCCGTGGTACTGGAACTGGGGACATTGTGATCTTAGAAAAGAAGGCAGTAAACTTACATTTTTCTATAATGGCAGTTATCCGAGCTTCAATATTCCGGAAATAGCGGATATGAAATGTGCCAAGATTCAGATTGCGATTAAGCAGAGAGGAACAAGATCAGGGAATAAGTATCTTACATACAACGGGATCAATGCTTTTTATTTTCAGAAGTTACATGTAAAAAAATGGAGAGACGTACCGAATAAATTTGCGCAGGACTGCAGTTTGATTGCAAATTGTTCAGATGGATCAATTCGGATGAATGGTCTGCCAAAGCCGGATCTGGGAGCTCTTGGAAATGACTGGGAAACATTTTGCTTGAAGCCGGGAGTTAATCAGGTTCAATGCTTGTGCTCCAGCTGGGCGAAGAAACCAACGTTTAAAATGAAGTACAGGGAGGTGTTCTTGTGATCATATATTTTGCTGACAGGGCAATGAACATTCTTGGATCAGCATCTACCGGACTGCCGAAGGGACTAATGATTACAAATGATAAAAAGACAGAAGAAATATCCGAAGGTGTGGCAATCTTTGAATGCAATTTGGATTACAATTTTGTGAATCCGGATGAGGACGAAGAACAGGAAGTTGATGTGAAGAAGCTTGCTGCAGTCGGAAATTTCATCCTAAAACAGGGTGCAGACAGCAGTGAAGTGGAAGTATATATGATTATTGATTCGACGATAGATCCGATTCAAAAGGATGCATCCATCTATGCTGAAGATGCGGGACTGGATCTGTTAAATGAAGTGGTCGGAAAATATGCTGCAGATAAAGCTTATAACATTGCCTATTACATTAATAAATTTGCGTATGATTCCGGATTTGAAATCGGAATCAATGAGGTAAGTAATCTTACAAGAAAGTTGTCCTGGGATGGTGAAGACACAGCGACAAAGAGATTACTGAGTGTAGCTACACAGTTTGACAACGCTGAGATTGGATTTGGCTTCAAAGTCGAGAATATGGCTGTGACTGGAAAATACATCAATGTGTATAAGAAGAGGGGAAATGATTCAGGTGTAACTTTGACCATTGGCAAAGAGGTTAGTGGATTTCGAATCAAGAGTTCTATCGCAGATCTTGCAACAGCATACCGCTGTACCGGCGGAACACCGGAAGGATCAGAAAATCCGATTACATTAAATGGTTATAAGTACGATGATGGAGATTTTTATGTAGAAGGATCCTATGTGAAATCCCGGAAAGCACTGGAAAAGTGGAGCCGGTATCAGATTAAGACAGAAAAGAATAAGAATGATGTTGGACATATCGTAAAATCCTTTACATACGATACGACATCGAAATCTGAATTGTGCAATCGAGCCGTATCCAGTCTTAAGAAGATCTGTGATGAAGCTGTTACCTATGAGGTAGAGTTGTTATATCTTCCAGATGGGGTGAAGGTAGGTGACACGGTATCCATTGTTGATGATGACGATAATATATATCTTACTGCAAGAATGTTGAAATTAGAGATGTCAGAATCGAACGATACAAAAGAAGCAGAGCTAGGGGATTATGTAAGACAGGGAAGCGGTATTGATGCAAAAGTTATGGAGTTGGCAGAACAATTCCAAGGCTTGGCGAAGAATCGTAATTTCTACACCTGGACCGCTTATGCAGATGATGAAAAAGGGACTGGAATATCGATTGAATCATATGGAAAAGATTACCTTGGGATTGCAACAAACCGACTTATAAAAGAGGCAGATATTTCTGATCCGACACAGTACACATGGGTAAAGATAAAAGGTGAGCAGGGCATTCCGGGAACAGCGGGTAAAGATGGACAAATGCTCTATACGACATGCGATACTGCAGCTGGAACCGTAGCGAAAGTTGCAAGTTTGGCGGCTGGAACATTATCTCTCAAAGCCGGAGCAACAGTAGCTGTTAAATTTACTTATGCAAATACCGCATCCAGTCCAACACTTAATATTGCTGGTACAGGTACAAAAGCAATGTATATCCAAGGTGTCCGGGATGTATATTGGACCGACGGAGCAACCGTAACCTTCACATATGACGGTATAAACTGGAGAGTGGCATCCGAACCAGTATATGCGCCAACAGCTACGATCGGTAATGCTGCTGGATTCAATGTGTTTATAGATGGAACCAGTGTACAAGTTAGGAAGGGGACTGAAGAACTTGCATCCTTCAAAGGTGACGAGATTCGATTGGGAGAGGGTGTCGATTGTGCAAAAGTATTTATAGGTGATCTGGAAATAGGTGTAGATGGAGCAGAAACATATCTTAGAAATTTATCTACGAGAATTTCAACGAAGGCATCTCATGAGGGCGGATCAGCATCAGTACCATCCGTAGTAGTTAATGATACAGATACGTATGTGAACGGCGAGAGTATGACCGCTTTATTTACAAAGGTAAGTAACAAGGCAAATAAAGCTTGGACACGATTAAAAAACCAGGCAACTGTAGGCAACTCCACAATCACCGTAGACGTATCGCAATATTCCGAGTTCCTGATAACCTGTGGCTTGGCAAGTAGTACGAACGGAAACTATTATAGAGAACTTGGAAGCACAATTGTACCAGCAAGTGTATTAACGAGTCATTCCGGCATCGATCACGGATCCGGAACACATCAGGCATTTTACTCCAGTACATACAACGGCGGTATATCTTATCTTGGTAGCAACAAGATCAAGATATACAACAACGGAGGTATCACAAGATTATACGCAAGATAATCGGTTGAAAATGAATCTTTCTTGGAAAACTTCTCCTTCTGCTGTATAATAGCAGTGGAGGGAGAGGGTGAAATGGATAGTAAAAATAAAGAATTTTATAAGAAAATAGGTGCATATATTTGGAGCTTTATAAAAGGAAAAGTTTGGTATTCATTTTTACTTTTAATTAGTTCTCTTTATATATGGAAATATCGCTTTGAAATTAATCAGCTTAAAGAGTTGGATGTAAAAAATTTGATATTTATTTTGTGGATTTTTTTATTAGCCTTTCCTCTTTTTTCGGAGATGGAAATACTCGGTGTAAAAGTAAAAAAGGAAGTTAAAAAGGCAACGGAAGAAGTTAAAGGATCATTGAAGGATATTCAATCACAAATTACGCAATTACAATTAAATAATTCTGTGTCGAATAGGATTAGTATAGAGAACACTCCTTTGCCTTCGGAAAAAAGACTCGAAGAAATGCAAAAAAGTGTTTCTGATTTACATCAAAATATTTCAGAATCAAATGCCGATGGGTCAACAGAGAAAAGTGTATTTCTTTTTAAAACAAGGCTAAAAATAGAAGTAGCCTTACGTGAAATATATGAAAAGATAGGAAACGAAGGATATTACAACCGAGTAATAGGACTCGGAGAAATGGCAAAGCTACTAAATCAAGAAAAGATAATAAGTGAAACACTTTTGGGATTGATTATAGAAGTCAGTAAAATAACCAATCGAGGGGTACATGGAGAGATTGTAAGTGATGAATATATAGAATTTGTAAAAAGTGTATGCCCTGGAATAATTCAACAGCTTGATGAAATATCAAAAAAAATTTAAATAAGGGTAGGGATTCCTACTCTTATTTTTGTAGGAGTAAATATGGAAATTAGAGCAAGACCGTAAGGTCTTATTTTTATACGCAAAATTAAAGAATCGAGGTACATAGAGTGTATGTAGACGTAAACACAATCATTACTGCTGGAAGCTTATTAACGGCCGTAGTGGTTATCTTTTCCGCTGTTTTCGCAGTATACAAGTGGTATTTAAGACAGAATGAGCAGGATAAAGAGATAGAGAGAATGAAATCAGAACAATGTTTGCTTACTTATGGAATTCTGGCTTGTCTGAAAGGTTTGAAAGAACAGGGATGTAATGGACCTGTTACAGAAGCAATAGACAAGATTCAGAAGCATATAAATAAGCAAGCGCATGATCAGGAGGATTAAGCATGGATATTAGTACAATAGGAACAGTAGTAGGGATCGTAGCAATCTGTTATGTAATTGGACTTGGCTGCAAGGCATATAAGAAAATTCCAGACAAATGGATTCCGGTCATCATGGCTGTATGTGGTGGAGTTCTGGGCGTTGCCGGACTCTACACAATGCCGGACTTTCCAGCCGGTGATGTGATCAATGCAGTTGCGGTCGGAATGGCCAGCGGATTAGCGGCGACAGGAGTAAATCAGTTGTATAAGCAGCAGTGTAAGTAGAGGGCGAATAATCGTCCTCTAACATATTATATAGTGTGTGCGACGTCGCACAGAAAGGAGCAATTATGGCACATTTATTTATTATAGCTGGACACGGGGCTGGTGACAGTGGAGCTGTTGGATACGGTTACACCGAGGCAGAGAGAGTCCGTGCACTTGCAAGACGAATCGTAGCATACGGAGGAAGTAATGTTACTCTTGGAGATACAAACCGGAACTGGTATGCTGACAAAGGCATTAGCTCACTCAAAATCTCAAAGGATTGGCAGATCTTGGAACTTCATATGGACAGCGGAGTATCGACAGCCAAAGGTGGTCACGTGATCATCAAAGAAGGATATAATCCGGATCAGTATGATACAGCACTTGCTAACTTCATCGGGTCATTCTTCCCGGGCAGAGCCAATAAAGTTGTAGGCAGAGCACATCTTGCAAATGTCAATCGTGCAGCTACAAAAGGTTACAGCTATAGACTTCTGGAAAATGGATTCATTACAAACCAGGGAGATCTCAACAAGTTCAACAGCCAGATTGATGAACTGGCAAGAGGGATCCTAAAAGCATTCGGAATCTCGTCTGCAGCACCAGTAGCATCAGCCAAGAAGACAGAACCTGTCGATGGAGAGATCAAGTCCGGTGGAGTATTCCAGAGCAAGACGGATAAGTTCGGTACAATTTCATACCAGGCACACATGAGAAGTGCTGGCTGGGGAGCTTGGCAGTCTGACGGATTAATGGTCGGCTCAACAAACCAGAATCGCCGGATCGAAGCACTGCACATCCAGCCGGTCGGAGAAACAGATGTTGTTGTCCATATGAAAGGGATCGGAAACAAAGAATACAAGAACATCGCCAAAGACACTTTGATCGGAACCACCGGACAGAACAGAAGACTGGAAGCGATCCGGGTCACCGGAAAGGAATCTTTCTATCTGTACAGAGTCCACCAGAAGAGTATTGGCTGGTCAGAATGGGCCAACAACGGAGAGTGGGCTGGTACGACCGGAAAAGGACTGCAGATGGAAGCACTGGAGATTAAGAAATCCATGTTCTCCGTCGAACCGCATGTACAGAGCAAAGGATGGCTGTCACCAAAAGCCGCAGAGAATGTGATCGGTATCACTGGTCATGCATTACGCCTGGAAGCAATCCGGATCAATCCATACGGAAAGACCATTAAGGCAAAGGCTCATATCCAGAGCAAAGGATGGGTGGATTACGGCATGATTACCAAAGATACGATTATCGGAACCGTAGGCGAAAAGAAACGTATTGAATGCTTATGCTTCGAAGGAGACTTTGAATATCGTGTTCATATCCAGGGTTCCGGATGGACAGACTGGACAAGAGCCGATGGAGTAGCTACTCTCGGAACTGTAGGTCAGGAACTTAGAATTGAGGCTATTCAATTTAGATGATTTTTGCTAAAATGTAGCATATAAATAGGTAAAAATCCACTTTATAGGTTATAGCAAAAAGGTCATCCAATTCGGACATTGTACCTGCCGTCCGTCACAATACTGCGTCAGTATCGGCTGCTTGACATTCGGTCTGGAAAGATAATCGGCAAACAATTCATCCACTATCACAGAGATCGTATCATAGATATTCCGTTCCGGAATCCATTTGTGATCAAATGCGGTTGAAGAAGTGATCGTAAAATCATATCCGCGGTTCCGGTAAAATTCTGTATATACCCGGTTCAGAGTAAAAGACATGATTGCCAGTACGTTTGCCCGGATGGTATCCTCCGGCCAGGTCGCATAGATTTCACTGGAAGCTACATTTTTGATATAATCCTTATACTTCACATAATAGTTTTTGGCAGTGGAGTCGCGTGGACTTCCATCATGAACTACGATGTATTCCGGGACCACGACGCGGCTTAAGACAATCTCTCCGGATTCGAAGGTCGGCTGGATCTCGTCTTCGGGAATCTTAGGCGGATAGGTGGCATATAATGTATGAGCCGGAATGACGAATACGGTTTCCTCGTCTTCGGGAGTGTCGATTGGTTTCATGCTGACATTCTGAATGGCAGTGACATCGGCGAGAATTTCAGCACCGGCAATACTGACCGACTCGAAGCCTTCGGCGGTGATCTGCATGGTATATTCGGAATATGGCTGGACTTCATTTTCTGGATTCAGGCTGTATTCTAACGGTGGTGCCGCAAGATCAATCGTATCGGTCTGCCCGGAACTGTCGGTAGTAAGTTGTTCTAACTGAGCTTCTGGAACACCCGTGTAGAAGATGGAAATCTGAGCCCCCTGAATCGGATAGGCAGAGATGTCAGATACGAGATTAATCTGCAGACGGCCTTTGTCGGGAGTATCCTGAGTGGTTGGAGTCGTTCCGTTCATAAAATAGGACCTCTTTTAAGACTCTGTTACTGACAGAGTATGCAAAAATAAGAAAAATGTGAAGATACAGGGAATAAAAGAGACAGATTGTTACACAAAGTATGGAACATCTTAAAAATAACAGAAACAGGAGCGTAGAACAGAGCATGAAAAGAAGGTGTTTACGGATATATAGAAAAAGAAGAAAAAAGAAATTAATCATCCTGATTCTGACATGCATTCTCTTTCTTGGAACCGCAGCAGCAGAAAGGGGCGGATACCTGGAACTTGAACAATTTGGTTCAAATAAAAAACAAGATATTCCTTATCAGAAAGTATCCATAACGGAAGAAGAGAACACGGAGAAATATTATTATCAGCAGTTGCCGACTGAACAAAGGCAGGTCTATCAGGAAATTCTGGAAGGTGTCAGAAACCACACGGAGGAAATTTATGTACATAACGCGGATGTAGATGAGACAAATCAGATTTTTCAGAAGCTGATGAAGGATCAGCCGGACATCTTCTGGTGTGACGGGACAGCAACGGCTACGACTTATAAAGGAAAAGAAAGTTATACCGTCCTGAAACCGAAATATTTTTACACAGCAGAAGAAAGCCAGAAGATGCAGACCGCGATTATGCAGGCGGCAGAGAAGTGGCTGGCAGATCTGGATGCCGATGCAGATGACTATCACAAAATTCTCTATGTATATGAAAAAATCGTAGATGAAGTAGAGTATGATGAGAGCGCGCCGGATAATCAGAACATCTACAGCGTATTTGTCAATCAGAAATCTGTATGTGCTGGATATTCGAAAGCAACGCAGTATTTGTTGGAACGGCTTGGCGTGTTCTGTACTTATGTGACGGGAAAGACGACGGAAGGCGGAAACCATGCGTGGAATCTGGTGAAATGTAACGGCGATTATTATTATGTCGACACAACTTGGGGAGATCCGGTGTTCCAACAGGAAGAAGGAGAAGATACATCCCGGGATGCAGAGCAAAATTCAGGTCAAGATGCAGAGGCTTCTGGTAATAAGGCAAATATCAGCTATGATTATATGTGTTGTGATGATACGCAGTTATTTCAGACACATATTCTGGATAAGGATACACAGATGCCAGAGTGCAGCAAGATGGATTGCAATTATTACGTGGTAAACGGAATGTATTACACAAAGTATGATGCCAAGAAGGTACTGGAAGCCATGAACCAGGCTATCTGGGCGAAGAAAAGTGCTACAATTTTTAAATTCGCAGATACATCCGTCTACAGTCAGGCGCACGATGACATTTTCCAGAAAGAACTTGCAAAAGCAGCGCAGAATCTGGCGGATTACTATGGATTATCGCAGGTGAAGTACCAGTACATCGATGACCCGAGATTACACAAGATTGTAATATTTTGGCAGTATTCATAAAAAAACAAAAATATCCGTTGAAAATCCTCGGATTATGTAGTATAATTTTTACAATTTGTGAAGACATAAATTGTCTGGTACCGATGTATGAAAAACGAGGCGGTTTTGTGCTTGCACAAACTGCCTTTTATTCTGTATTTTTAAGAAAAATTCTTTGTAACAACGAATTTTTTTTGCCCAAATATAGAAAATGTACCTGAAGTACAGCAGTATGGATTCATGAAAAAAGAAAAAGAAACACAGAAGGGAAAAGGTGAATATATGAAAGCATTTCTTATATTAGAAGACGGGACTGTCTTTACCGGAACCAGTATCGGTTCGACAAAAGACATGATTAGCGAGATAGTGTTTAATACTTCAATGACAGGTTATCTGGAGGTATTAACCGACCCTTCTTATGCGGGACAGGCCGTAGTAATGACCTATCCATTGATTGGAAATTATGGCATCACACCGGATATGGAGTCAAGGAAGGCATGGCCGGATGGATATATCGTAAGAGAACTTTCCAGAATGCCAAGCAACTTCCGTTGTGAAGGAACACTTCAGGATTTCCTGAAAGAACAGGATATTCCAGGAATTGCAGGAATTGATACACGTGCCCTTACGAAGATTCTTCGTGAAAAGGGAACCATGAACGGAATGATCACCACGAACGAGAATTACAACTTAGATGAGATTCTCCCAAAACTGAAAGCATATACAGTTGGTGATGTGGTATCAAAAGTAACATGTGATGAAAAATATGTCTTAGAAGGCAATGGACCGAAGGTTGCTCTTATGGACTTCGGTGCAAAGAAGAACATTGCCAAGTCTTTAAATGAACGCGGCTGTGAAGTTACAGTTTATCCGGCAGGAACAAAAGCAGAAGAGATTATTGCTGCTAATCCGGACGGCATTATGTTGTCTAACGGACCTGGAGATCCGGAAACATGCGTATCTATTATCGAAGAGATCAAGAAGTTATACAATACTGATATTCCTATTTTTGCAATTTGTCTCGGACATCAGCTTATGGCACTTGCAAATGGTGCAAAGACTTATAAGTTGAAATATGGACACCGCGGCGGTAACCATCCGGTGAAGGATCTGACAAACAACAGAGTATACATTTCTTCACAGAACCATGGTTATGCAGTTGATGGTACAACCATTGATCCGGCTATCGCAAAAGAAGCATTTATCAATGTAAATGACGGAACCAACGAAGGACTTGCATACGAAGGAAAGAATATTTTCACAGTTCAGTTCCACCCGGAGGCTTGTCCTGGACCACAGGATTCCGGATACCTGTTTGATAGATTTATGGATATGATGAAAGGAGCAAAATAATGCCTAGAATTAAAGATATTAAGAAAGTATTAGTAATTGGCTCTGGCCCTATTATCATTGGACAGGCAGCGGAGTTTGACTATGCAGGTACACAGGCCTGCCGTTCATTAAAAGAAGAAGGTCTGGAAGTAGTCCTTTTGAACTCTAACCCGGCTACGATCATGACAGATAAAGATATCGCAGACCGCGTATACATCGAGCCTCTGACAGTTGAGGTGGTAGAACAGCTGATCTTAAAGGAAAAACCAGACAGTGTCCTTCCTACACTGGGTGGACAGGCAGCACTGAATCTGGCTATGGAGCTGGATGAGAATGGATTCCTTGAAAGAAACAACGTACGTCTGATCGGTACTACTTCTGAGACGATCAAAAAGGCCGAAGACCGTCTGGAATTCAAGATGACAATGGAAAAAATCGGCGAGCCTTGTGCAGCTTCTAAAGTCGTAAAGGATGTACAGGCTGGTATCGAATTTGCTGAAAGTATCGGATATCCGGTTGTACTTCGTCCGGCTTACACACTTGGTGGAAGCGGCGGCGGAATCGCGGATAACAGAACAGAACTCGTAGAGATCCTGGAAAATGGACTTCGTCTTTCACGTGTTGGGGAAGTTCTGGTAGAACGTTGCATCGCAGGATGGAAAGAGATCGAGTACGAAGTAATGCGTGACAGCAATGGTAACTGCATTACCGTATGTAATATGGAAAACCTGGACCCTGTAGGTGTACATACCGGAGACAGTATCGTAGTAGCACCTTCTCAGACACTGAGCGATAAAGAGTACCAGATGCTCCGTACATCTGCTCTTAATATCATCAGTGAGTTAAATATCACTGGTGGATGTAACGTACAGTATGCGCTGAATCCAGATTCATTTGAGTACTGTGTAATCGAGGTTAACCCTCGTGTAAGCCGTTCTTCTGCACTTGCATCTAAGGCAACAGGATATCCGATTGCCAAGGTTGCAGCAAAGATCGCTCTTGGATATACACTGGACGAGATCAAGAACGCAGTAACAAAGAAGACATACGCAAGTTTTGAGCCTATGCTTGACTACTGTGTTGTAAAGATCCCGAGACTTCCATTTGATAAGTTCATCAGTGCAAAACGTACACTGACAACACAGATGAAAGCGACCGGAGAAGTTATGAGTATCTGTGATAACTTCGAGGGAGCACTTATGAAAGCCATCCGTTCTCTGGAACAGCATGTAGACAGCCTTATGTCTTATGACTTCTCTTATTTAAAAGGAGAAGAACTGTTAGAAGAACTGAAAGTTGTAGATGACCGTCGTATCTGGAAGATCGCAGAAGCAATCCGTCAGGGCATCAGCTACGAAGACATTCACAGAATTACAAAGATTGACAACTGGTTCATTGACAAGATCGCAATTCTCGTAGAGATGGAACAGAAATTAAAGACAGAAGAATTAACAGCAGAGACATTAAAAGAAGCAAAACGCTTAGAGTTCCCGGATAATGTGATCGCAGAACTGACAGGAAAGACAGAGCGTGAGATCCATGACCTTCGTCATGATAATGGCATCACAGCTTCTTATAAGATGGTTGATACCTGTGCGGCTGAGTTCGCAGCAGAGACACCATATTACTACTCTGTATTCGGAAGTGAGAATGAAGTAGTTGAAACTTCCGGCAAGAAGAAAGTACTGGTACTTGGTTCCGGACCGATCCGTATCGGACAGGGTATCGAGTTCGACTTCTGTTCTGTACATTGTACATGGGCATTTGCCAAAGAAGGATATGAGACGATTATTGTAAATAACAACCCTGAGACAGTAAGTACAGACTTCGATATCGCTGACAAGCTGTATTTCGAGCCTCTGACACCGGAAGATGTAGAAAGTATCGTAGATCTGGAAAAACCGGACGGAGCAGTTGTACAGTTCGGTGGACAGACAGCGATCAAGCTGACAGAATCTCTTATGAAGATGGGCGTTCCAATCCTTGGAACATCTGCTGAAAATGTAGATGCAGCCGAAGACCGTGAGCTGTTTGATGAGATTCTTGAGCAGTGCGAGATCCCAAGACCGACAGGTGGAACTGTATTTACAGCAGAAGAAGCGAAGAAAGTTGCAAACAGACTGGGTTATCCGGTACTGGTAAGACCTTCTTACGTACTTGGCGGACAGGGAATGCAGATTGCGATCAATGATCACGATATTGATGAGTTCATCGGAATCATCAACCGTATCGCACAGGATCATCCAATCCTGGTTGATAAATATTTACAGGGTAAAGAGATTGAGGTAGATGCCGTATGCGACGGTGAAGATATCCTGATTCCAGGTATCATGGAGCATATCGAGCGTGCCGGAATCCATTCCGGAGACAGTATCTCTGTATATCCTGCACAGAGCATCTCTCAGAAGACAAAAGAGACGATTGCCGAATATACAAGAAGACTTGCAAAATCCTTACATGTAATCGGACTGATTAACATCCAGTTCATCGTATGTGGAGAAGATGTATATGTAATCGAAGTTAACCCTCGTTCCAGCCGTACTGTTCCATACATCAGTAAGGTAACAGGTATTCCGATCGTACCACTTGCAACAAAAGTGATCATCGGACACAAGATCAAAGAACTTGGTTATACACCTGGATTACAGCCGGAAGCAGATTATTTTGCAATCAAGATGCCGGTATTCTCATTTGAGAAGATCCGCGGTGCTGATATCAGCCTTGGACCTGAGATGAAGTCTACCGGAGAGTGTCTGGGAATTGCCAAGACATTTGATGAGGCTCTTTATAAAGCATTCATCGGTGCCGGAGTCAAACTTCCAAAACACAAGAACATGATTATGACAGTTCGTGATGAAGATAAGGAAGAAGCAGTAGAGATCGGACGCAGATTCGAGAAGATCGGTTACAAGATCTTTGCTACAGAAGGAACTGCCAAGGTCCTGACAGATGCAGGCGTGAAAGCGATGACAGTCAATAAGATTGAGCAGGAATCTCCGAACCTTATGGATCTGATCCTCGGACATAAGATCGACCTGGTTATCGACACACCTCCGCAGGGAGCTGATCACTCAAGAGACGGATTCGTGATCCGTAGAAATGCGATCGAGACAGGTGTCAATGTACTGACAGCGATCGATACAGCAAAAGCTCTGATCACCAGTCTTGAGAATACAGATATCCAGAAACTGACACTGATCGACATTGCTAAGATCAAATAGAGTTTGGACAATCGGATTTTGCGTAAATGAATTTTATGTAACAGAATTTGAATAATTAATATTTGTAATGTTTGTAAAAACATAAATAAAAAGTGGCATACAGCATGATTATTTTGCAGTATGCTGCTTTTTTGTTGCCAAACATTAAAATATGTGATTATTTACATCATGTAATACGTTCTATATACAGGGGACGCCCTCAGGAGGAAGAATTTTGACGCGTGAAAATCGGCAGTGGATATTACTGGACACCGTATATTATCATGATTGCGGCAGTAATCTGTATCCCGGTATTTTTAATTGTAACAGTAGTAAGCTATTGTAAAAGAGAAGCTTAAGGAGCAGAGAAATAACGGAGAAAAATGAACGCTAAAAATAAGAAAAAAGAGTAGCATAATCTGCAGACTTTAAAAAAGTAAATAAAAAAGTTGACAAAACGAGACATACATGATATGATACCAATCGTTGCTTGTAACAAATTTGTAATATTTGTAATAAAGTTGAAAAAAATGAATATACTTTATTAAAAGAAATGTAAATCATTGCAACAAAATCAGGAGGGTATTTATATTATGTTAAAAGCGAAGAGACTGAAATCGATGTTCGTGCTGTATTCAGCATGCGCAGTAATGGCAACTGGTTTTACCAGTCAGGCAGCCTCTGAACAGCCGGAAGTAACAACAATCACAGAAACAAAAGGGGAAAATACGAATACACACACTGCTGTACAGGCGATATCACAGAATATCGTGGCATCTGCACAGGAAATGACGGATGCAAGCCAGCAGGTAATTGCAGACAATATAGCGAAAAAAGAAGAGGAAGAACGCCTCGCAAGAGAAAAGGCAGAGCAGGAAGCAAAAGAAAAAGCAGAACGCGAAGCAAGAGAAGCATACGTAAGAGCCAATCAGGAACTGCTTGCATCCATCATCTACTGCGAAGCAGGAAACCAGCCGTATGAAGGACAGGTTGCCGTCGGTGCGGTGATCATGAACCGTGTAAAGAGTGGAAGTTATCCGAATTCCATCGAAGAAGTCATCTATCAGTCCGGGCAGTTCGGACCGGCAGCGACCGGATGGCTGAACAGAGTGAGAAGTTCAAAGGGATATTCACAGACAGCTCTGCAGGCTGCTGTAGATGCGTTGAATGGCTCGAATCCGATTGGAAACTGTCTGTATTTTGATCAAGGCGGTGCCGGAATGAAGATCGGGGCACATTATTTCCACTAACATTTGTAGAAATAATATAGAAAGAAATGCATATGGAATGGAGCCGGAGTTCTTCAGAAATTCGAAAGAAATCTTAAGAAAGCCGGAATTGACAATTGCATGACAAATGTATTACGATAAGAGGGCAAAAGTGTTAAACTTTTGTCCTTTTTGTCACCGCGCATTAGAAAAGATGACGATGGTAACTTACGCAGATAAGGACAGAGTTTGAAGTATGGGGAGAAGAAAGATTGTATAAGATTTTAATCGTGGAAGATGATGAAACAATAGCAGGCGGACTGAAAAACCATTTGGAAAAATGGAATTATCAGGCAGAATGTATGACGGATTTTAAAGACGTAATGGGAAAATTCGTGGAATTTGAGCCGCAGCTTGTGTTATTGGACATTGTGCTTCCATTTTTTAATGGATTTCACTGGTGTCAGGAGATCCGGAAGATCTCGAAGGTGCCGATCATTTTCCTGTCATCGGCGAATGATAATATGAATATTGTGATGGCAATGAATATGGGCGGCGATGAATTCATCGAGAAACCGTTTGACCTGAATGTGGTGACGGCAAAGGTGCAGGCCGTGTTAAGAAGAACCTATGAATTTCGTGGAACGGCAGATGTCATGGAGTGGAACGGTGCGATCCTGAATCTGGCAGATGCGACAGTTCTGTATCAGGACCAGAAACTGGAACTGAGCAAGAACGAATTCAAGATTCTGCAGATACTTCTGGAAAATACAGGGAAGATCGTAAGCCGTGAAAGTATTATGACGAGACTCTGGGACAGCAATGAATTTATTGATGACAATACACTGACGGTCAATGTGGCAAGACTTCGTAAAAAAATGGAACAGATTGGCCTTGGCGGAAAGATCATCACAAAAAAAGGAATAGGATATATGGTGGAGGCATGAAACTGTTAATAGCATTTTTTAAAGATAAAACAAGAGAGATCAGCCTTTATGCCGGAACGGTCGGAATATTTATTGTTGTAGCATTTCTTTATAATATCAGGATGGATGCGTTGAAATATGCACTGCTGCTGGTGATATTGTGGCTGCTCCTTTATGTAATAACGGAATATCATCGCTTCCGGAAGAAGCATCTTCTGCTGGAACGGTTTAAGAAGAGCACGCAGGAGTGCACAAAAGAACTTCCAGAGTGCAGGAATCTTCTGGAACTGGATTATCAGGAATTACTGGGGATCTTTGACGAAAAGATTCTGGAGTTGAAATCAGAGGCAAGAATCAAAGGCCAGGACTTAAGTGATTATTATGGTATGTGGGTGCATCAGATCAAGACACCTATCGCTGCGATGCACATATTGCTGCAATCGGTGGAAGATGAAAACCCGGCACTGCCGGAATTAAAAGAGATGAAGATGGAACTTTTTAAAATGGAACAGTATGTGGAGATGGTGCTGACGTATCTCCGCATGGAAGATATGTCTGGGGATCTGCAGTTTGAGAAGGTGTCTTTAGATAAGATTCTGAAACAATCTGTCCGGAAATATTCTCAGATGTTTATTCTTCAGAAGATCCGTCTGGATTACCGGCCGGTGGAACGAATAGTTCTTACAGATGAAAAATGGCTGGAGTTTGTGACAGAACAGATTCTGTCTAATGCTTTGAAATACACAAAGAATGGCGGCGAGATTAGAATCTGTCTGGAAGAAAAAAGAGGACGGGAGTGTCTGGTGATCGAGGATAATGGAATCGGTATTCAGGCAGAAGATCTTCCTAGAGTATTTGAAAAAGGGTTTACCGGATATAATGGAAGAGCAGATAAGAAGTCTACCGGGATTGGACTGTATCTTTGCAAAAAGATCATGGATAAGATGGGACATAAGATATGGATTGATTCAGAGGTGGGAAAAGGAACCCGTGTATATCTGGAATTGACAAGGAAAGAATGGAATCCGGAATAACGATCAGATAAAAAGAGAAAACCTTACAGGAATGTAAGATTAAACAGGGGAAATGTCACATGCTTCGATGGCAGGATATTTCCTCTTTTTTTATAATAGATACCGTAAAGAAGAAATCTTAAAAAGAAAGGAAGAAAAACTTATGTCATTACTGGAAGTAAAAAATGTGAAGAAGATATATACGACTCGTTTTGGGAGCAATCAGGTAGAGGCTTTAAGAGATGTGAATTTTACGGTAGAACGCGGGGAATATGTTGCAATCATGGGAGAGTCTGGATCGGGAAAGACGACTTTGCTGAATATTCTGGCGGCACTTGATAAACCGACAGAAGGAAAGGTTTATTTAAAAGACAGGGATCTGGGAAAATTAAAAGAAAAAGAGATCGCAACGTTCAGACGTCAGAATCTCGGCTTTGTATTTCAGGATTTTAACCTGTTAGATACATTTTCATTAAAGGATAATATATTCCTGCCACTGGTATTATCCGGAAAGAAATATCCGGAGATGGAAAAGAGATTAAAACCGATTGCAGAAAAACTTGGAATTGAAAAACTACTGGAGAAATATCCATATGAGGTGTCCGGTGGGCAGAAACAAAGAGCTGCAATTGCAAGAGCGCTGATCACGAAACCACAGCTGATTCTTGCCGATGAACCTTCGGGAGCACTGGATTCGAAAGCGGCAGACAGTCTGATGAATCTTTTTACAACGATTAACCAGGAAGGTCAGACGATTGTTATGGTGACACATAGTGTGAAAGCGGCGAGTAGTGCGAAAAGGGTGCTTTTTATCAAGGACGGAAAAGTATTCCATCAGCTTTACAGGGGGAATCTTACGAACGAAGAAATGTATGAAAGAATTTCAGATACGCTGAAGATTCTTACCACAGGAGGTGAGGAGGATGAATAATTTCATCTATGAAAAACTTGCTGTGACCAATCTTAAGAATAACCGTAAGACCTATGTACCCTATATCTTTACAGGTGTTCTGACCGTCATGATGTTCTATATCATTGACGCACTGAGCAAGGGGGAAGGTATTACCCAGAATACATTGAAGATATGTCTTCAGTATGCAACGGGTGTGATCATTGTATTTGCAGTGATTTTTCTGTTCTATACGAATAGTTTCCTGATCAAACGACGAAAGAAAGAGATCGGAGTATACAATATTCTTGGAATGGGAAAGCGGCATATTGCACGAATGATGGCAGTTGAGACGATCCTGACGGCGGGAATCAGTATTCTTGGCGGTCTGGTGTTTGGAATAATATTTGGGAAACTGATGTATCTGCTGCTCCTTAAGATTCTGCACAATAGCGTAGATATGCAGTTTTCGGTTAATGGGACTGCAATTGTACAGACTGTCATATTATTTGCAGGAATTTTTCTTCTGACGTATTTATATAACATTTTACAGATACAGCTGGTGAATCCGGTGGAACTTCTGCACGGAGGCAATCAGGGGGAGAAAGAGCCGAAGAGCAGATGGCTGCTTGTGATCGTCGGTGTGGCGGCACTTGGCAATGGTTACTGGATTGCACTTACAACAGAGGCACCGTTAGAAGCACTTTTGAAATTCTTTGTTGCAGTGGTCTGTGTGATTATTGGAACTTATGCACTTTTTATTGCCGGAAGCATTGTGGTATTGAAAATACTCCGGAAAAATAAAGCTTATTATTATAATCCAAAGCATTTTACCAGTGTATCAGGCATGATCTATCGTATGAAACAAAACGGAGCGGGACTTGCGAACATCTGTGTGTTAAGTACGATGGTGCTGGTTATGGTATCCACAACGGTATCTTTGTATGCGGGAATGGAAGATATTCTGGACTCACGTTTTCCGAGAGATGTTTCAATTGTCTGCAATGAAGCCGATACAAATAATGAAGAGACTCTTCAGAGACTGATAAAAGAACAATGTGAGAAAGCAGGGGTAAAAATAACAGACAGAGTCCGGTACAGATATGGCAGTATGAATGCGGTTTTGAAAGGAAATAATCTGGAAAAGGTAGAGCAGTACTATCCGGACAATCATTTTTACTATGTAGAGATGATCACACAGGAAGAGTATAACCGGATAGAAAAACAGAATGTTTCGTTAAAGGAACAGGAGATACTGACCTATACCACGAACGGCAAATGTGGAAAAAAACAGATAAACATTGCAGGACAGAACTATCAGGTGAAAAAAGAACTGTCCGAGATGACGAGCCAGCCGAAGAGCACGGCAGAAATGTATAAGACATTATACATTGTATTTGCAAATGCAGAGCAGATTGAACGTATCGAGTCATTTTCTTATGCAGATAAATTCAACCTGAAGGGAGATGACGGAAAACAAAAAGAGACACTGGAACAGATACAGAACGAATTTTATGAAAAGTTTCCGGATGGAACGATGGAAAGCCGTATGTTAAGCCGTTCTTCTTTTTATGAATTGTACGGCGGACTGTTCTTTATTGGAATCTATCTGGGAAGTATGTTTATTATGGCAACGGTACTGATCATTTATTATAAGCAGATATCGGAAGGCTATGATGACAGGGAGCGTTACCAGATCATGCAGAAGGTTGGCATGAGTAAAAAAGAAGTGAAGCGTTCCATAAGAAGCCAGGTCTTAAGCGTATTCTTCCTGCCGTTGGTTGTAGCAGTGATCCATGTTGCAGTAGCCTTTAAAGTAATGACAAAAATTCTGGGAGTATTAAATCTTACGAATGTATCGTTGTTTGCGGTATGCACAATCATTACGATAGCGGTGTTTGCGGTATTCTATATCATCGTTTACAGTATAACCGCGAAAGAATATTACCGGATCGTGAATTAAGATTAAGGGTTTACCATTGACTTTGTATCTTTCAGGTTGTATTGTTGTTTTAGAATGTTTTACGAATCAAGGAGGAACTTAAAAATGACAAGAGAAGGCGAAAGAGAACTGGTAAAAGTGGAACATGTAAATGGCGGAGACGGTTATATTGTAAGAGAAGCAATGGTTACTTCGGAAGAAGTTGGAGAAGCCTGTAAGATGTATGCCAAGATTCATCTGGATCCGGGATGTGAAGTAGGATACCATTATCATCATGGTGAGACGGAGTCTTACTTCATTCTGACCGGACACGGAACTTATGACGATAACGGCGAAAAACAGCCGGCAAATCCTGGCGATCTGTTCCTGTGTAAAGACGGAGATGCACATGGAATTAAGAACACCGGTGATGAAGAACTTACCTTTATGGCATTGATCTTAAAAAAATAATATTGGAAAATATGAAAAACACCTGTCTGTAACTTGGATTATTTCAGGAATGATACCGGGCCGCAGACAGGTGTTTGTATTGCCATGCATTCGGAAGAAGCTGCCGGGGGCAGGTTCTCTGTATTGATTATAATGAACGGAATACATCCAGCAGCCGGTCATTATCCTCTGGATTCATAATGCAGAACCGTACATATTCTCCGTTCAGGCTTTCGAAAGAAGAACAGTCCCGGATCATGAGATTCTGGTGAATCGCTTTTTCAAAGACATCGAAAGAAGTGAGTCCTTCTTTTAAGATCTTTACAAGAACAAAGTTGGCATAAGCCGGGTAAATCTTTACGGTATCCAGTCCGGAAAGCTCTGTGCACATTCTGGTGCGCTCAGAATCAATGAGAGACCAGGTTTTCTGAATATAATCGGTATCTTTCAACATCCGTTCACCGGCGTAAGCCCCGATACTGTTCAGGCTCCACGGATTCTGGTGGGTAAGAAGTGTCTGAAGAAATGCCTGATTACTGGTGAGACCATAACCAAAGCGAAGTCCAGGTGCGGCGAAGAACTTGGATACACCGCGGATGACCATGAAGTTGTCGAATTCCGGTACAAGAGAAACTGCAGAGAGGGAAGTGCCTTCCGGTGCGAATTCGATATAAGTCTCATCGATCATAACGAAGATACCAAGTGACCGGCATACGGTTAACAGCTTTTTCATATCAGCGGTACTGATGGCTGAAGAGGTCGGGTTGTTCGGATTACAGATGATCAGAAGATCAATATCACTTTTCAGTGTATCGGTCAGATCGGAAATATCCAGTCTGAAATCCTGTTCTTCTTTCAGATTATAATATTCCAGTGTGCCGCCGACCAGATTCAGCTCTCTTGCATATTCGGAATAGGTCGGTCCCAGAAGCAGCGCCCTTTTTGGTGCGCGCTGGCTGATCAGGAGTGAGATAAGCTCCGTAGAACCATTTCCGACAACAATATGTTCCGGCGAGGTATTGGTATATGCAGCAATTGCTTTTTTCAGATCTGTATAATCTCTGTCTGGATAACTGCTGATGATATCCAGATGTTCTGCGAGATCTTTTTTTACCTGTCCGGATAATCCGAGCGGGTTTACATTGGCGCCGAACAAAACAATCTTTTCCTTATCAAGGTGATAATAATCTGCGATCTTTTCCAGATCGCTTCCGTGAAATTCTGGTTTTTTTTTCATAATTTTCCATCCTATCGACACAATTTTGATATTTTCTCTTTCCGGCATTGCCATTCGTTGACAAACAATGCTATAATTTATTATAGTATGTTTTAAGAAAAAAGCAACGAAAGAAGCAGGTGTAGGACTTGAAAAATAAAATCCAAAAATTTTCAAAAGGCGACTTTCAGTTGATACGACCTGATGTTATATTCGATGAGACGAATCTGGTGCTCATTATAGGTGAAGGGGAAGTATACAGGGGAAGTTTTACAATGAGGGCGAATAATGAAGGCAGAATACGAGGACTCGTTTACTCGTCTTCTTTTCGTGTTCATTTTAAGGACCAGGGATTCGAGGGAAATCCGTCGAGGGTTGAGTTTACATATGACGGACGTGGGCTTCGTCCGGGACATGTAGAAGAAGGTAAATTTACGATCGTATGCAGCGGTGGTGAATATGAACTGTCGTTTACAGCTATTATAGAAAAACCATATGTGATGACAACGTATGGAAAAGTACAAAGCACAGATGATTTCCGAAAACTTGCGATCAAAGATTTTTCGGAAGCAGGAAGATTATTCCGGTCTAAAGAATTCTATGAGATTTTAAAATATGAAAATGAACGTACTTTCTATCTTTATGACAATATGCGTAAATGGTCTCTCAGTGAGCAGGCGATGGAAGAATTCATGGTGGGAATCAAGCAGAAAGAATGCATTTTCCTGACATTGCAGGGAGAAGGAATGCTGTTTGAAGATCTGACTGAGTCAACGAAAGGAACTTTGACTCTGATGAAGAATACCTGGGGATATATGCCGATCAAGATTGAGACAGTAGGAGATTTTATCCGGGTATCAAGACCGGAAATCAGTACAGAAGATTTTGTGGGAAATGCACATGAGATAGAATATGTGGTAAGAGCAGAGAAGCTTCATGGAGGACGTAATTACGGAGCACTGAAATTTGTGACACCGTATGAGACACTGACATATGAAGTGGAAGTACTGCAGAATCAGGAATATGACGAAGATCACAGGATGCCGGAACTTCTGATGGCACAGATCGTAAAAGAATATGTAGGCTATATGGCAGGAAGAGTAAGCAGAGATCATTGGGTGGACAGTGCGATCGAGAAGATGGTTACACTTCGCAAATTAGAACCACTCAATGAGGTATACCAGCTCATGCTGGCTAATATTTATCTGCTTGGAGAGAAGATAGAAGAAGCCAAATGGATTCTGGAGAATTATAATTATAACCGGTTTGCAATCGGGAAAGATCCACTGACAAACTGTTATTATCTTTACCTGACTGCAAAAATCCGTGGAGACGTGAATTATGAAGAACGGGTACTGGATGAGGTTGGAAAGACATATATGCGTCATCAGGATTCCTGGTGGCTGCTTTATATGATCCTGAATCTGGATACACGCTATAAAAATCCGTACAAACGTCTGGAAGTTCTGGAACAACAGTTTGAATATGGAATTCATTCGGTTATGTTCTATCTGGAAGCATATCTGTGTTATCAGGAAAAGCCAACGCTTCTTAAAAAGCTCGGAACATTCGAGATACAGGTGTTGAATTTTGCTACAAAATACCGGATGATGACAAAAGAACTGGCCCTTTATATTTCAAATTTTGCCAGCCAGCAGAAGAAATACAGTGATAATCTTTTCAGAATCCTGGAAAGAATCTATAAGATGTACGATGAACCGATGATCCTTAATACAATCTGTACACTTCTGATCAAAGGAAATAAAACAGAGAAAAAGTATTTCTTCTGGTATCAGAAGGCAGTAGATTCGGATCTTAAGATCGCACAGCTTTATGAATACTATATGATGACAATTGATGAGGACAGTGCACACGGACCGCTTCCAAAATCACTGGTATTGTATTTTATGCATGGAAATGCACTGGATTATAAAAAAGCGGCATATCTCTATGCAAGTCTTGTGATTCATGAGGAACAGGCTGGAGATCTGTATCTGAATTACCGGGAACAGATGGTAGCATTTACATGGGAACAATTGATGAAGCGCCATATTACAGAATCACTGCGCACTTTATATAAACGCTTCTGCAAAGAAGATGAGATGTCTGCGGAGCGTATGGAGGCGATGCGTGACATTTGTTATTCCTATGAAGTAAGAACAAAAGTACGTGGTATGAAGTGCGTTCTGGTTATTGAAAAGGACGGCTCTGTCCGTCAGCGTATTCCTTATGACGAGAAGAATGGGGCAATTATATATCTGTATGACAAGGAATCAAGAATTGTCTGGGAGTCTGTGGAGGGAAGACACTATACGGATTCGATTCCGTATGAGACCAAGCGTCTGTTCTATGAACCACGTTTTGTAGATATGTGCCGAAAGTATGCGGCATCTACGGGATTCTGGAATCAGGAGCCGGAAAAAGAAAAACCAGATTATGATAAGATCCTGGCAAAAGGAATCGATGCATTTGATGATAAAGATGTATTTCTGGTATGCAGCCGGAGGATCAGAGAAGAAAATTATACAGAAGATGATTTTCTAAGTTATCTTGCGTTTGAGATGTTCAGACGCGGCCAGTATGATAAAGTGACACTGACATATCTGGCGGAGTATTATTGCGGTGCAATCGGTGATATGAAACGGCTGTGGAAAGTGCTGAAGCAGTATGGTGTGCCATCATATAAGGTCAGCGAAAGAATTATCACTCAGATGGTATTTGCAGAGACGTTATATAAAGAAGAGCATATATTTGAAGATTATTATCTGTCGGATAATGTATATTTCCGTCTGAAGCAGGCATATCTTGCATATGTATCCAGAGAATATATCGTATACGGACGTAATCTGGAAAAATGTGTATTTGAAATAATTGCAAACGAATGTGAAGAGAAAGAAGATCTGCCGGATGTATGTAAGATTGCACTCTTGAAGTATTATTCAGATAAAGAATATTCTGAGGAAATGGCGGCGGTCCTTCATCAGGTAATAAGAGAAATGTGTGAAAAACAGCTGGTATTCCCATATTACCTGAAATATCCGGAAGAATGGTTAAGAGAAGTACAGCTTTATAATAAGGTTATGGCAGCATATCGTTGTAAGCCGGGAGGAAAGGTAAGGCTGTACTATAAGATGAAGCAAAAAGAAAGAGAAGAACTTGGATACAGAGCAGAAGCCATGATGCCTGTATATGAGAATCTTTATGTAAAGCAGTTTGTGCTTTATGATGATGAGTCTGTAAGCTATTATTTCCAGGAGTCCGGAAATGGAGAAATGATCACTACAGATAAGAAGACACTGGAAACTGATAAAGAACGCATTTACGCGGGAAAATATCAGCAGTTGAATGAAATGACAGGTATGGACTCTGAGGCAGAACGCAAAAAAGCTATGCTGGAATTCGAGGAAGAAGAACAGATGGCGAATCAGATATTTAAGATATATTAATGAAGAAAGGAGGAGATGATAATGAAAAAAGGAAGTATTCTGGGAGTTGATCTGAATGAAAAAAGCTGTCAGATCAGCTACTATGATGAGAATAAAGAAGAGCCGGAAACGATGGAGGCAGCAGTAGACAATTATCAGATTCCTCTGATACTGGGATATTATAAAGACCGATGGGTTTACGGACAGGAAGCAAAACGGTTAAAAGAAGCAGGAGAAGGAGACATTGTCACACATCTGTTCCGGAAGGCCGTGAAAAGAAAAAAAGTACGTGTAGGAGAAAAGATACATGACGGAGTATGGCTCCTTGCCAAATTTGTCAGTCTGATGCTGAAAAAGTTTGAAAAGATTGATTATATTACATTTTCTGTTCCATATACGAATGTGGATATGTCAAAGATGTTAAAGGGGATCGGTAAACATATAGGTGTGCCCGGAGAGTGTGTGTTCGTACAGGATTATAAGGAAAGCTTTTGCCAGTATATGTTCTATCAGCCAAAAGAACTGTGGCAGTATGAATCGGCGTTATTCTACTGCGATGCACAGGAGATACGTGCATATATGCTCAGACGTCTGAATACAGTGAGCACAAAAAGCAGAGACATGTTCGTAACAGTAGAAGAAGTTGCCAATGCACATATGAGGGAACTTGAGGCTATTTATCCTGTGCTGAATGTGGACAAGGCGAAGGATGCCGATGAAAGCTTTAAATCATTTATTCAGAATGTGTTTGATAAAAAAGTAGTATCGTCGGTTTATCTGACAGGGGAGGGGTTTGAAAATAACTGGTATCCGAATTCTCTGAAGGTGTTATGTAACGGAAGAAGGGCCTTTCTCGGAAATAATCTTTACAGTAAAGGTGCCTGCTATTCGTCCATGCGTTATGCAGACCCTTATGACGATGGACCGATTTATCTTGATGGGACGAAGATGACAGAACAGATTTGTCTGCGCATGCGTATTGCGGGGCAGGAAGGCTGGTATCCGATCGTTGCATGGGGAACACATTGGTATGAAGCTGATGGACAGTGGGAAGTAATACTGGAAGATACATCTGATATTGAGATTCATATAGAGTCACTGGATGGAGAAGATCTTAAAGTGGAAACTGTTTCTTTGGAAGGACTTCCGGAACGTACGGATTATTCGTTGAGGCTTCAGATAGAAGTGATGTTTCTGGATGAGCGTACGTGCAGACTTCGTTTCAAAGATGTGGGATTTGGCGAGTTCTATCCGGCATCAGACTTCTTTGTAGAAAAGGAATTACATTTAGGAGGTATCAATGGGCAGTTTAATTCTTTGTCATAAAAAACGGGCCAAAAGACCTTTCGAAATATCCAGGGTGCACATGCGGATTTATACAATCGAAGAATTGTGCTATTACATCTGCAATAATCTGTATCTGATTGATTATACAATTGTGAACGAACGATTATGCAGATGGATCGGTGATGAACTGGAACTTCCGGAATTGTCATCCGAACTTCGAAGACTTCTCCGGGAAAATGGTTCCATGGAAGAATTTGTACTTACGATTCTGAAAGAATCTAATATATATGCGACAGCTGAGATCCACAAAATGCAAAGTGTTCTGGAGCAGCTGCAGTCACAGAGAGATGTAGAAAAAGAAAAATATAAGGCGGACAGCTTACAGAACAGTAAAGAATATGAATCGGCGATTCTTGTATATCAGTCTATTATTAACAGAGATTGGGATGAATCGGTAGATAAGAAGTTTTATGGGCGTGTATATGCGAGTATGGGGGCAGCATACGGGCATCAGTTTTTGTATAAAGAGGCTGCAAAAGCTTATCAGGAAGCGTATAAGATATGTGAACAGCCGGATATGTTAAAAGCATATCTCTATAGCTGCTACAGAGCGCTTCCTCATGAAGAATATATTAAGTTGTTGTCGGGAAATCCGGTGCTTCTAAGTCTCGATACTGTGATACAGAATGAAATAGACCAGACTAAAAAAGAAATTGGTCTGGATATTCCGGAAGAAAAGCTGGAAGAATGGAAAAAGGAATACCGCAGGATTGACAAACACCGCAGAATATGATAATATATCCAAAGATTTTAGTGTGATAAAGTAATCAACTGCTAAACTAGTAAAAGAGTGTAGTGGCTGTTTGGCACACGTAAAAGGAATACAGGAGGATATATGTAATGAAAAAGAGATTAGTACTGCTCCTTGTTACGGCAATGGCAGCTACAACGGTATTGGCAGGATGTGGAAGTAAAGATTCCGGTTCATCTGATAATGGGAAGAAATCGTCAAAAGAAGCAAAGATAGAGAATGATGATGATACATTGATCGTTGGATTTGATGCTTCTTTCCCGCCATATGGATATAAAGACGACAGCGGAGAATATGTTGGATTCGACCTCGATCTTGCACAGGAGGTATGTGACAGAAACAACTGGAAACTGGTAAAACAGCCAATTGACTGGGATTCCAAGGACGCGGAACTGAATTCTGGGACGATAGACTGTATCTGGAATGGATTTACTATGAACGGTCGTGAAGATGATTACACGTGGTCAGATCCATATATTGATAACAAGCAGGTTGTAGTAGTCAGAAGTGATTCCGGTATTGATGATTTTGCCGGGCTGAAGGGAAAGCATGTGGAAGTACAGACGGATTCTTCCGCACTTGCGGCACTGGAAGGGGATCAGAAAGATCTGGCGGCAACATTTGCAGATCTGAATCAGGTTGCTGAATATAATACAGCATTCATGGATCTGGAATCTGGTGCATGCGATGCAATTGCAATGGATATCGGAGTTGCGAACTATCAGGTGAATTCAAGAAAAAATCCGGATGATTATAAGATCCTGGATAAAGAAATTTCATCTGAACAGTATGCGGTTGGATTCAAAAAAGGAAATACAGAGCTGAAAGATAAAGTCCAGAAGACACTGGATGAAATGGCAGAAGACGGAACAGTGGATAAGATTGCAGAAAAATATGCAGATTACGGAGTTCCGGGAGCTCTTTGTATAGGAAAGAACGGTAAGTAAAATGAAGGGGCCAACCCCGGAGGGGATTGGCTCTTTTTTACTCGCTTGAAAGAACTGGAGGATGTAACAGATGGAGATAGGAACACTGATAAGAGAGCTTGGTGGAGGAATGTGGATCTCGGCAGAGATATTTATCCTGACATTACTCTTTTCTCTGCCTCTTGGACTAGTAGTTGCATTTGGCAGAATGTCGAAGATCGCACCGGTCAGATGGATTTCAAAATTATACATATCAATTATGAGAGGAACACCGCTGATGTTGCAGCTTATGGTGGTGTATTTCGGACCTTATTATCTGTTTGGAATGCGAATTTCCACAGGATATCGTATGACAGCAGTACTGATTGGTTTTGCAATTAATTATGCGGCATATTTTGCAGAAATTTACAGAGGCGGAATTGAAGCAATTCCGGTGGGACAGTATGAAGCGGCAAAGGTGCTTGGGTATTCGAAAGGTCAGACATTTTTCCGTATTGTATTTCCACAGGTGTGTAAACATATTCTGCCTGCCGTGACGAATGAGATCATTACATTGGTAAAAGATACTTCACTTGCATTTGTATTGGCGGTAACTGAGATGTTTACTATGGCAAAGCAAATCGCAGCGGCACAGACCTCTATGGTTCCATATATCGCGGCCGGTATCTTCTATTATGTGTTCAACCTGCTGGTTGCGATGATCATGGAGAAGATTGAAGAAAAATTGAATTATTACCATTAGGAGGAATAGACCATGAGTCTGCTTGAAATGAAAAATATTAAAAAAAGCTTTAATGGAGTAGAAGTTCTGAAAGACATTTCTCTAAAGGTAGAAAAGGGAGAAGTTCTGGGTATTATCGGCCCGTCGGGTTCCGGTAAATCGACACTTCTTCGGTGTGCGACAGGACTTGAGACTGCGGATGCGGGAGAGATTCATTACGAAGGAACATTCGGACTCGTATTTCAGAACTTTAATCTGTTCCCGCATTATTCGGTGATGAAGAATATTACAGATGCGCCGATCAAAGTGCAGAAGCGTAAGAAAGAAGAGGTTTATAAAGAAGCAAGAGAGCTTTTAAAGAAGATGGGACTTTCCGATAAGGAAAATGCATATCCATGTCAGTTATCGGGCGGACAACAGCAGCGTGTATCGATTGCGAGAGCACTTGCGCTGAATCCGGACATTCTGTTCTTTGATGAGCCGACGTCGGCATTAGATCCGGAACTTACTGCAGAGATTCTGAAGGTCATTCGTGAACTTGCAATGGAACATATGACGATGGTAATTGTCACCCATGAGATGAATTTTGCGAGAAATGTATCTGATCATGTGATTTTTATGGACGGGGGAGTGATCGCAGTGGAAGGAACTCCGGAGGAAGTATTTGATTCATCGAATGAAAGAATGAAAGAATTTCTGGGGAAATTCAATGATTAATCGTCATGCGTTCAAAAGAGATTGTATGTTAAAATTCTAATGAATAAAACACGATTATAAGTAGAACTTATTAAAAGACGCGCTATAAATAATGTATCGGTACGAGTACAAGGCAGGTGGAAATATTGCTTTTCCTTCTGCCTTGTATTATACTAATATAGCAAAATGCTTTTTAAAGACAGTTTTGACAAATGAAAAATTTGAAAAGAATGGAGTCTGCATTTATGAGTGAATTTGAAAAAGTAACAACAGGACTGGGTGAAGAATGCGGTGTGTTTGGAGCCTATGATATGGATGGCGGAGATGTTGCACCATCCGTTTATTATGGACTTTTTGCATTGCAGCACAGAGGACAGGAAAGCTGTGGTATTGCGGTGACGGATACATATGGAGAGAGAAAAGTACATTCCAAGAAAGGCCTTGGACTGGTAAATGAAGTATTCGATGAAGAGTCGCTTCAGGAACTGAAGGGAAATCTTGGTGTCGGACATGTCAGATATTCGACGGCGGGCGGTTCCAGAGCAGAAAATGCGATGCCGCTGGTTATTAATTATGTGAAAGGAATTCTTGCGATCGCACATAATGGTAACCTGACCAATGCAATCGAGCTTCGCCATGAACTGGAGTACACAGGCGCAATTTTCCAGACAACGATTGATTCTGAAGTGATTGCATATCATATTGCCAGAGAACGTCTGAATGTAAAGAAGGCAGAAGACGCGGTGAAAAATGCGATGAAGAAGATCAAAGGTGCATATGCGCTGGTTGTTACCTCGCCGAGAAAATTGATCGGAGCAAGAGATCCGTTCGGACTGAAACCGCTCTGTATCGGAAAGAGAGATAATACATATTTCCTTGCTTCCGAAAGCTGTGCGATTGCTGCCGTTGGCGGAGAATTCGTAAGAGATGTAGAGCCTGGAGAAATTGTAAGCTTCACAAAACATGGAATGAAATCGGATAAATCCATGGCGATCGATCCGAAGAAGCAGGCAAGATGTATTTTTGAATATATATATTTCGCAAGAATGGACAGTGTGATTGATAATGTTAATGTCTATCATGCAAGAATTGTTGCGGGAAAGGCACTGGCAGAGTCGTATCCGGTAGACGCTGATCTGGTTGTTGGCGTGCCGGATTCCGGACTGGTTGCGGCAAAAGGATATTCGGAACAGTCTGGTATCCCGTATGGAATGGCATTCCATAAGAACAGTTACGTCGGAAGAACATTTATTAAGCCAAAACAAAGCCAGAGAGAAAGCAGTGTAAAGATTAAGCTGAATGTAATTGAAGAGGTTGTAAAAGGAAAACGTATTGTTATGGTGGATGATTCTATTGTACGTGGAACAACCTGTGCGAATATCATTAAGATGCTCAAGAAGGCCGGAGCAAAGGAAGTGCATGTAAGAATCAGTTCCCCACCGTTCTTGCATCCATGTTATTTCGGAACAGATGTGCCTTCAAATGAACAGTTGATCGCACATTCTCATACAACGGAACAGATCTGTGAGATGATCGGGGCAGATTCGCTTGGATATATGGAAGTTGAAAAGCTGAAAGATATGGTTGGAGATCTGGCATTCTGTGATGCATGCTTCACGGGAAATTACCCGATGGAAGTACCGGGAAGAGATATTTCACTGGCGTTTGAATAAAAAACAGGTTAAAATAGTCAGGTAGAAGAATTGATGAAGGAGATTATGAGTATGAGTAACGACAGATATACAAGTCCACTTTCAGAAAGATATGCAAGTAAAGAGATGCAGTACATTTTTTCGCCGGATAAGAAGTTCCGCACATGGAGAAAACTCTGGATCGCTCTTGCGGAGACGGAAAAAGAACTGGGACTTGATATTACAGATGAACAGATTGAGGAATTAAAAGCACATGCAGATGACATCAATTATGATGTGGCAAAAGAAAGAGAAAAAGTAGTCCGCCATGATGTAATGTCTCATGTATACGCATATGGAAAACAGTGTCCGAAGGCAAAAGGAATCATCCATCTTGGAGCAACTTCCTGCTATGTAGGTGATAATACAGATATCATCCTGATGTCAGAAGCACTGGAAATCGTCAGAAAGAAACTGATCAATGTGATCGCCGAACTTGCAAAGTTCGCAGATGAACACAAGAATCTTCCGACACTGGCATTCACACATTTCCAGCCTGCACAGCCTACTACAGTAGGTAAGAGAGCAACGCTTTGGATGCAGGAATTTATGATGGATCTTGAAGATCTGGAATATGTGAAGGGAAGCTTAAAACTTCTTGGATCTAAGGGAACGACAGGAACACAGGCAAGTTTCCTGGAACTCTTTGACGGAGATCAGGAGACGATCGATAAGATTGATCCGATGATCGCCAAGAAGATGGGATTTGAGACCTGCTATCCGGTATCAGGACAGACTTATTCACGTAAGGTGGATACCAGGGTTGTGAATGTACTTGCAGGTATCGCAGCAAGTGCCCATAAGATGTCCAATGATATCCGTCTCCTTCAGCATCTGAAAGAGATTGAAGAACCGTTTGAGAAGACACAGATTGGATCTTCTGCAATGGCATATAAGAGAAACCCAATGAGAAGTGAAAGAATTGCTTCACTTTCCAGATATGTGATGGTGGATGCCATGAACCCGGCAATCACTTCTGCGACACAGTGGTTTGAAAGAACACTGGATGATTCAGCAAACAAACGTCTCAGCGTACCAGAAGGATTCCTTGCAATTGACGGTATTCTGGACTTGTGTCTGAATGTAGTAGACGGACTGGTTGTATATCCGAAAGTTATTGAAAAGAGACTTATGTCAGAACTTCCGTTCATGGCTACAGAGAACATCATGATGGACGCTGTAAAAGCCGGTGGAGACAGACAGGAACTTCATGAGAGAATCCGTGAATTATCTATGGAAGCAGGACGTAATGTAAAAGAAAAAGGACTGGATAATAACCTGCTTGAACTGATCGCAGCAGATCCGGCATTCAACCTTTCACTGGAAGAATTGCAGAAGACAATGGATCCTGCCAAATATGTAGGACGTGCACCGGTACAGGTGGAGGCATATCTGAATAATGTGGTAAATCCGATGCTGGAAGCAAATAAGGAAATCCTTGGCGTAACAGCGGAAATCAACGTATAAAAGGATATAAAGAAACTGCTAAAAAGAAAGTGGTATCTCGAGTGTGGCGAGATGCCACTTTCTTTCCTTAAGTACGTGCTTTATAATCATATATATAAACTATAAGTGAAATGTCAGGGAAGAAGGTGGATAGATGGGAATGAATATACAAAAGAGTGCCGGTGTAAAAGCAGATACATTTATATTAAAACGTAATAACATGGACAGATGGATCCGAATGGATGTGGCTATGTTGATTATATTGGCAATTTGTACCCGTCTTGTCGCAGGAATAATGAATGTGGAGAAGATGGATGCTTATACAGGATCCGGTGAAGGATTCTGCAAAGCAGTATCGGAAAGTCATGGCGTGGATATGGTAAAAGATTGTTTTGAATTAGGAACTCAGAAGGTTTTGGATGTAAAGAAAACTGCGAAAAGTGTATGTAAGTCTGTGACGATAAAGAAAACGATGCAGGATGTAATAAGACCGACGGAAACAGAAGAAATAATTCCGGAAGTAAAAGGTGTTCCGGAAGCAAAAGACGGGAAAGCTGCATGGGCAAATATGGACTCCGCGAAAACAGAGACCATAACGCAGGAAACAGTTACGGATAAGAGTGTTCCGGAATCTATAACAGGAAAAATAACAGAAGAACCTGCAGGAGAACCAATGACAGAAGACTTGTTGAACCTGGAAGGCTTTAAGGTGAATTCAGAAGGCGTGATAGAAGGATATGAGAATCTGGATCTGATTCTGTGTGATGGGATGATCATCTTTCCGGCAGATGAAAGATGCAGCGGAATAGGAGAACATGCACTGGATGGAATTTCGGATGCGGTAGAAGTCTATATTCCGGCGAATATTACTTTTGTTGCACCAGGAGTATTGGAGAAGATAGGCGGACTTATGTATATTGAAGTTGCACCGGATAATCCGGTGTATGAAAGCCGGGATGGGATGCTTTACAACAAGGGAGGAGAACTTATAAGCCGGCCGAATGGAAGATGATATAATTGGGGTAAAAAGGGTGTGCGAAAAGCACATCTTTTTTGCGAAAAAATGCTCTAGGATTTTAGAATGACAGGTGTTATAATAGGCAGGGTCAAGAATCAAAAAAGGAGCAGAACGAAAAATGAATATTCGACAGGTGACAGACGGGAAAGAAGATTATATAGAATTACTTCGAGCTGGTGACCCGGATGAATCCAGAATTCGAAAATTGCTGGAAAAAGGAGAACTGTTCTTACTGGAAGAACACGGAAAGCTCCGCACACTTTGTATAGTGATATTTTCAGAAGAAAAGAAATGTGAGATTAAGAATATCGTAACCATAAAAAAGGATCAGGGAAAAGGTTACGGCAGATATATGATACATTATATATGTGAACATTACTGTGCGCAGTATGACTGGGTATATATGAAGAAGGAACGTTGCCTGGACATCATGGAATTTTGCGAAAAATGCGGATTTTCCGATGAAGATGAGAAATATCTGAAAAAAGAACTGATGTCTGAGATTGATACAAAACGTGTGATCAATCTCGCGATGGAAGCAGGACGGATGCTTCTGAAAAACGGAGGAGAAATTTTTCGTGTGGAAGAGACGATGATGCGGATCTGTCATAGATTTGGAGTGAAATATGTAGATTTATTCACATTGAGTCACGGACTCTTTATTTGTGCAGGAACTGATAAAGAAAAATTATATACAAAAGTTAAACAAGTACCGCTTTCTTCTACACATCTGGGGATCGTAGCGGAAGTAAACGATCTTTCCAGAGAAATTGCAGCAGGGCATGTAGGGATAGAAGAGGCCTGGAAAAAATTAAAACAGATAAATAAAATGCCGACAAAAAGGATATCCTATCAGATTGCAGCCGCAGGTTTGAGTGCTGGGGGACTGGGATATCTGTTGGGAGGAACACCGATGGAGGCGTTTGTGGCGATTTTTGTCGGCTGTGTCGTGTTTGCGTGGTCATTGTTTGCAGGAAAACACGGAATTTCCAAAATCCTGGTTCACATTGTAGGAGGAATTATTATTGCTTCGATGGCGTTGGCAGCAATGCAGATACCGGCATTTGGAAATCTGCGGATGGAAGGAATTGTAACAGGCGGAATCATGCCATTGGTACCGGGACTTGCTTTTGTAAATGCAATCCGTGATCTGGCGGACAGTGATTATCTGGCGGGTACAGTGAAGATGATTGATGCGGTCATGGTATTTGTATATATTGCAATCGGAGTCGGGGCAGCTCTGACGGTTTATCATCATGTGTTGGGAGGCGTTTTGTGATGGTCATAAAAATTGTAGCAAATCTGGCGTGTTCGTTTATCGGGACGATAGCATATGCGGTCATGTTCCAGGTGCCCAGAAGATTTTATATAGGATGTGGAATTACGGGATCGGTGGGCTGGATGATATATAAGCTCGCTTCTGTATATTGTTCTGTTGCGGTAGCATCATTTATTGGAACAGTGTGTACTGTGCTGGTGGCAAGAATGTTGACGGTACGGCTTAAGTGTCCTATTACAATTTTCCTGATTTCGGGAATTATCACGTTAGTACCGGGTGCCGGAATATATTTTACGGCATATTATCTGGTGACCAATCAGCTTGCTATGGCAGCGGTAAAAGGATTGGGAGCGGTAAAAGTGGCTTTTGCAATCGTGCTTGGAATTGTGTGTATCGTGTCTATTCCGAGAGAAGTTTTCCAGAAAGAATATTGGATCGAGAGAAAACTCAAAAAACAGCAAAAAGGAAAGATATGATAGAAAAGGTTGCTGTCAGTTACAGACTTGTGCTACAATGAAAGGACGAATAGTGTTCTAATGTATGTAGTAATACATAGATTTCATACATTTAAAAACAATAAGAAACAGGAGATAATGATAGTTATGAGTAAGGTAAGAACAAGATTTGCACCAAGTCCTACAGGAAGAATGCATGTAGGAAACTTAAGAACAGCGTTGTATACTTATTTGATCGCAAAGCATGAAGGCGGAGATTTTATTCTCCGAATTGAGGATACAGATCAGGAACGTTTTGTGGAAGGAGCACTGGATATTATTTATCATACTCTGAAAGAAACAGGACTGGTTCACGACGAAGGTCCGGATAAAGATGGAGGAGTAGGTCCATATGTACAGAGTGAACGTAATGCACAGGGAATTTATCTGAAATATGCAAAACAGCTGATTGAACAGGGGGATGCTTATTATTGTTTCTGCGATAAAGAGCGTCTGGAATCGCTGAAGAGTAAAGTTTCAGATGAAGATGGCGGAACAGAGATTGTTGTATATGACAAGCACTGCCTGCATTTAAGTAAAGAAGAGGTTGAGGCGAATCTCGCAGCTGGAAAACCACATGTTATCCGTTTTAACATGCCTACAGAAGGCACAACAACATTCCATGATGAGATTTACGGAGATATTACAGTGCCGAATGAGGAACTGGACGATCTGATCCTGATCAAGTCAGACGGATATCCGACATATAATTTTGCCAATGTTGTCGATGATCACCTGATGGGAATTACACATGTAGTGCGCGGTAATGAATATCTGTCATCTGCACCGAAGTATAATAAGATTTATGAAGCTTTTGGATGGGATGTACCGGTATATGTTCATTGTCCGCTTATTACAGATGAGAACCATAAGAAACTGAGTAAACGTTGCGGACACTCTTCTTACGAAGATCTGATCGAGCAGGGATTTGTGACAGAGGCAGTTGTAAACTACGTAGCACTTCTTGGATGGTCACCGGAAGGAAATCAGGAGATCTTCTCACTGGAAGAACTGGTAAAAGCATTTGATTTCCATCGAATGAACAAGTCACCGGCTGTATTCGATCTTGGAAAACTGAAGTGGATGAATGGGGAATATATCAAGGCTATGGACTTCGATAAGTTTTATGAAAGAGCCGAGAAGTATGTCCGCGATGTTATTACAAAAGATTATGATCTGAAGAAGATTGCAGCACTGGTAAAATCAAGAATTGAGATTTTCCCGGATATCGAGGAACAGATTGATTTCTTTGAAGCAGTACCGGAATATGATACAGCTATGTACTGCCATAAAAAGATGAAAACGAATGAAGAAAATTCACTGGAAGTATTAAAAGAAGTTCTGCCGCTGCTGGAAGCTCAGGAAGATTACAGCAATGATGCATTATTTGCACTTCTTAAAAAGTATGTTGATGAGAAGGGCGTGAAAGTAGGATATGTAATGTGGCCAATCCGTACTGCAGTTTCCGGAAAACAGAGCACGCCGGGTGGTGCAACAGAGATTATGGAAATTCTTGGAAAAGAAGAATCTGTAAAACGTATTAAAGACGGAATTGAATTATTAAGCAAGTAAGGGGATTCTATGAGTTTAAATCATGCTCAGACAGAGGCAGTCGCCCATAATAAAGGACCATGTATGGTCCTTGCCGGTCCCGGTTCAGGGAAAACTCTAACCATTGCAAAGAGAATAGAATATCTGATCATGAAGCATAAGGTAAGGCCAGAAGAAATTCTGGTCATTACCTTTACTAAGTATGCGGCTTGGGAGATGAAAAACAGGACCCGAAGTATATGTGGTCCTTCTTCTTATGCAGTAACATTCGGCACATTTCATGGAATATATTATGGAATTTTGAAATGGGCGTATCGCCTGAATCAGTCGAATCTTTTATCGGATGAAGAAAAGTACAGGATATTAAGAGAAATTTTACCCGGAATTGACTGGGATCAGGAACCGGAGGCAGATGAAGAAAAAGATTATCTGCAGGAACTGGCGATCGAGATAGGAAATGTAAAAAATAACTGTATGGATATTGAAGAATATGAGCCGGTGAAATATACGACAGAGAAATTCCGCAAACTGTACAGAACCTATGAGGAGACAAAAAAGAAATATCGTAAAATTGATTTTGAGGATATGCTGATACAGTGCAGAGATCTTTTTATGAAACGGCCGGATATCCTGAAAAAATGGCAGGAAAAATTTCAGTATATTCTTGTAGATGAATTTCAGGATGTGAATCAGGCACAATATGATGTGGTACGGATGCTGGCGGCGCCTCAGGACAATCTGTTTGTGGTAGGGGATGATGATCAGTCAGTGTATGGATTCAGAGGGGCAAAGCCGGGAATCATGAAGGAATTTATGAAGGATTATCCAAAGGCCAGACAGATCCTTCTGGATGTCAATTATCGCAGCAGCGGATATATTGTAAAAGGGGCTCTGCGTGTGATCGGAAATAATAAAATCCGGTTTGAAAAAAAGATAGAGGCATTCAGGAAACCAGATGAGACAGTTCATGTTCAGGAAGTAAAAGATCCGGTGCAGGAAGCGGAATATGTGTTGGAAAGGATTCGCGAATACCGGGAAAAAGGTGTATCGTATACGGAAATGGCTGTATTGTACAGGACAAATGTGGATGCAAGGGCAATGTCAGAACTGATGACGGAGTATCAGATCCCGTTTGTGATGAAAGAACATCTGAATAACATTTATGAGCATTTTATAGCGCTTGATATGATCAGTTATCTCCGTTTGTCACAGGGAGAATATGACAGAAAATATTTTCTCCAGATTGCGAACCGGCCAAACCGCTATCTTACAAGAGAGAGTATGAAGACAGGAAATGTTTCTTATGAATCACTCCGGAGATATTACCGGGATAAAGACTGGATGGTTGACAGAATCGATCAGCTGGAATGGGACATGAAGATGATCTGTGACAAGACACCGTATGCAGCCATTCAATATATACGGAAACGCATGGGATATGATGAGTTTCTGAAGGAATATGCAGCATACAGAAAGATTTCTTCGGAAGATCTTTTTGCAGTGCTTGAAGAAATCTGGCAGAACTCCAAGGGGTATGGCACCATAAAAGAATGGTTTGAACATATTGAAAGTTATGGAAAAATGCTGAAAGAACAGAATAAGAAAAACGGAGAAAAAGAAGGGGTAAACCTGATGACAATGCATGCTGCAAAGGGACTTGAGTTTGATACCGTATTTGTGATTGAAGCAAATGAGGGAAGCTGCCCATACAAGAAAGCAACTGCCGACGAAGAAATAGAAGAAGAACGCCGGCTTTTTTATGTGGCGATGACAAGAGCGAAGAGAAAGCTGGTTATCAGTTATGTAAAAGAAAAAAACGGGAAAGATCTTCTCCCTTCCCGTTTTGTATCCGAATTACTCCTCAATGTCTGATTCGTCGAATTCCTGAGAATCCATCCATTCATCAAATGCATCCGCTGCAATTTCATATTCTTCATCGTCTTCAATGTTGCCGAGGTCAGGTTCGCCGTCCTCGGTTTCATTATACTGATAAAGATAAACATCACCAGCTTCATTCGGCTCAAGATTTTCGTCCAGAGGCAGCAGGGCAATGTATTCCTTGCCTGCAGCTTCATATACTGTGAGGATTGCACATTCGATGACTTCGTCATTGTCAAGTGTAAGCTCTACTGTGGTGTAGCCTTCTGTTTCCTTTGTGTCGCTCATATCATAGTCTCCTTTACTAATTTTAAAACTTATCTTAACTTTAACAAAGAAAGCGATAAAAAGCAAGATGATAGTAGTCAAACAGACAAAAATGTTGTAGAATGTAGCTGTATGTAACGCAATAATAAGGAGGAATAACAACATGATGAAGAAGAGAATGTTAGGAGTGATCGCAGTATTACTCGTATGCATTTTCGCATTATCCGCATGCAAAAAGGAAGCAGGAAAACCAGTGGATAATGCAGTCAGTGAGGATACAACAGATGATTCGGAGGATACAGATCAGACAGATGATGCAGGAAAGTACAAATTTGGCTTTTCTGTAATTGATATGCAGAATCCGTATTTTATAACACTTGAAGAGGCCGTACAGCAGGTCGTGGATAAAGAAGAGTGCACAATGGTAGTAAAAGACCCGTCATCGAATGCGGATACGCAGGCGGAGCAGATACAGGAGATGATCGATGAGGGGATTAATGCAATCTTTCTTTGCCCGGTAGACTGGGAAAAGATTACTCCGTCATTACAGGCTTTGCAGGAGGCTGGTGTGAAGATCATCAATATAGATTCACAGGTGAAAGATACAGACTATATAGATGCCTATGTCGGTTCTAATAACAGCGAAGCGGGTAAGCTCTGTGGTAATGACCTGATTGAAAAGTATCCGGATGGTGGGACAGTGGCGATTCTGGAGGCAACAAAGCAGAATTCGGTCAATGACCGTATTACGGGATTTGAGCAGACAATTGCCAAAGCGGAAAAAGGATTTGAAGTCGTAGCAAGAGAAGATACCAACGGAACGTTCGACAGTGCACTGGAAGCTGCAAAAAAGATTCTGAATGAACAGCCGGATATTACTGCGATTATGTGTGGAAATGATCAGATGGCCGTGGCAGCTAAGACTGCATTGAATCTTGCTGGAAATGATCAGACGGTTGTATACAGTATAGACGGCTCTCCGGATATAAAAAAAGAATTAAAAAAGGCAGATGGTCAGATTGCAGGAACCGTTGCACAGTCGCCGGTCAACATCGGAAAGAAAGCGGTTGATATTGCATTGGATATTCTGGAGGGGAAAGATTTTGAAAAAGAGACATCCGTAGATGTATTTATGATCAATAAAGAGAATGTTGAAATGTATGGCGCAGATGGATGGCAATAGGCGTTAGCAGACAATGGGAAGGAAATAATATGAGAGAGGTTCAGGGATATCCGTTACCGCTGGGGGTTCAGATCAGTGAGAACAAAATAAATTTTTCGATTGCAGTTCCGACAGAGAAAAAATGTCAGCTGTTAATATATCGTGCAGGAAGAAAACGACTGTACAGACAATTTGAGATGGAGACGGCAGTGGGAGAAGTACGCTGTATTGCACTTACGGATATCGAACCGGCAGAGTATGAGTATAATTATTTGATTGATGGTGAGGTTGTTGTGGATCCTTATGTGCAGGCACTGGCCGGAAGAGAGCATTGGGGTGTAAAAAAAGAGACCGCCAGACATGAAATCAGAGGCCGTTTTCTGTCACAGGAGTATGACTGGGAGGGAGATCACACTTTACAGATCCCTTATCATCAGGTAATTGCCTACAGTCTGCATGTAAGGGGATTTACAAGACATGCTTCGTCGAAGGTAAAGTCGAAAGGAACGTTTCAGGGGATTATAGAAAAGATAGATTATCTTACAGATCTTGGAATTAATCAGATCCATTGTATGCCGGTGTATGAATTTGAGGAATGCCAGACATATAGAAATTACTGGGGATATGGAGAAGGGTTCTATTTTGCTCCTAAGAGTGCATATTCTTCGGATGGTGATGGGGCCAGAGGACTTAAGGATATGGTCAAAGCATGCCATAAAGCCGGAATAGAGGTTGTGCTTGAAATGCCGTTCTGTACAGGTGCAGATAAGATGATGATGCTGGAATGCCTGCGGTATTATGTGATGGAATATCATATAGATGGTTTTATACTGAACCCATTGGTCATTCCGATAGAAAGTGTTCATGCAGATCCGGTTTTGAAAAAAACAAAGATAATGGAACACGAACTGGGATTCCAGACAGTGATGCGTCGTTTCCTTAAAGGCGATGAAGGCATGATTCCGGATGTGATTTACTGGCTTAAGCATCATTCAGAGAAACAGGGAATATTTAATTGTATTACAGATCAGAACGGTTTTACTTTAAATGATCTTGTATCCTATGACTCAAAACACAATGAGGAAAATGGAGAAAAGAATCAGGACGGACCGGATTATAATTACAGCTGGAACTGCGGGGCGGAAGGGCCAAGCAGGAAAAAAGCTGTTACAGAACTTCGAAAACATCAGATTTATAATGCGTTTTTCCTGTTACTTCTTTCACAAGGAACACCATGTATACTGGCAGGAGATGAATTCGGTAACACCCAAAAGGGCAATAATAATGTTTACTGCCAGGACAATTCTGTCGGATGGACGGACTGGCGGGGGCTGGAAAAGAAAAAGACGTTACATGATTTTGTTAAAAAACTGATTTTATTTAGAAAAGAGCATGATCTTCTGACACCCGAGAGGGAACTTCAGGGGATTGATCTGAGTTGCTGTGGCGTTCCTGATGTATCGTATCATGGCGAGGAAGCTTGGCAGGTGCCGAAAGAAGTATCAAGCAGACAGCTTGGAGTATATTACAGTGGAGCCCGGACGAAGAATGCGGATTGCTATGTGGCATATAATATGCATTGGCTGGAGCACGTATTTGCGCTGCCGGCGTTGCCTAAGGGATATGGGTGGTATGTAAGAGCAACGACAGATCGTGGAATTCTGGATTACCCGGAACTTTTAAAAGACCAGAGAAAAGCAGAGTTAAAAGAGAGGTCGATCGTGGTGTTTACGGCGGACCGGATTGTGGAGGTTGAGACGAAGAAAAATGAAAGCATTACAACACTTACAGACGATCAATCATCATAAATATCTTGTTATGAAAGAATGTTTTGAAGTAGGACTTTATAAGCAGGGCCTTCTTCATGATATGTCAAAATATTCTCCGACGGAGTTCCTTGTGGGATGTAAGTACTATCAGGGAAATCGAAGTCCGAATAATGCGGAAAGAGAAGCAACCGGATATTCCCGGGCATGGCTTCATCATAAAGGACGGAATAAGCATCATTATGAATACTGGATTGATTATAGTGTGACACCGGGAGAAGGCATGGTTGGTTTGAAAATGCCGCTTCGGTACGTGGTAGAGATGTTCATGGATCGTATTGCAGCTTCAAAGACTTACCAGGGAGAAGCATACAGAAACTGGCATCCATTGGAATATTACGAAAAGGGTGCGGCAAGACTTGGAAAAATGATTCATCCGGATACGGCAAAACTTTTGCATGAATTGTTAGAGATGCTGGCCGAAGAAGGAGAAGAAAAAACTTTTTCATACATTAAGCATGTACTGCTGAAACAGAAGAAATATTAACAGTTTATGCAATAGTTCAAAAAAATTAAAAAATTTCAAAAAAACTGTTGACAGAATAACAATTCTCATGTATTATATATCTTGTCTTCGCGAGAGAGCAAAGATGAATGCGGAAGTGTCGGAACTGGCAGACGAGCAAGACTAAGGATCTTGTAAGCATTGCGCTTGTGTGGGTTCAAGTCCCATCTTCCGCATTAAAAAACTCAGGTGAAAGTACCTGAGTTTTTTTAGAATTACAGCATTTCCTGCCTCCAGATTTCAAGGTCATTTCCCTGCTCCGGTCTGCTTCTAACTTATTCTATTTCGCTGATATCTTCAAGTGGTATCCTGCATCCATCTTCCAGCACAAGAATTTTTTGATATTCATCGATTTTTTTCACGATTCCTATTTTTGTCTTATAACTGCCACCACTTTTTCTTCCATCCGGAACATAATATACAATTTGGATTCTCTGCCCCGGCTCTGACACAATTTTTTGAAGCTTCACATTCAATTGTTCTTTCATCTCTTCATCTAATTCCATACGCATATCTGTAACTCTTGCCGCCTCCTCGATTGCTGCCTGGTGTCCGGTCAGTGCTGCAAATGGCGCAAACTGTGCTGCCCGGTCTTCCACCGGCATAGGTTTATGCCTTTTCGAAACAGGATGTGGCAGATTGATAATATCTTCATATTCTAAATTTGTATTGTCCATATCATATCCAGTCATTTTCCACCTCAATTTATCCACCATTACTACGTTTCTATGCTTTGTGCCCGCCAATCTGACCATTCCTCTCAACAGCCGTAGCACCTTCTTCCAGATTCATACCTTTTAAGAGTGCATTTTTTCCAAATTTCTTTTTGATATCCAGTGCTGCATGCTGCAGTTTCTTTTCCCGTTCCAGCTTCTCTTTCCGTTTCTGCTGTTCCTCTTCCAGGTGACTATAATCGGTAAATAAATCTAACTGTTCAAAAGAAGCCTTCTCTTCCGCCAACGATTCATCGACAACATGATTTGCCGTAATATATACACGGCGTATGAAAAGGTCAGGATTTACGATTCTGTCATACAATCCCAGAATCGTCTCGGTCATCTCAATCGAAGAAGAAGTCCTGTTCTTCAGATTGGCTGTCCCATGTGCATGCTTGGGTACTTTTCTTCCATAACGGTCCACCGTAATTTCACCAAGATACTGTTTCTTTTTGTTTCCTCTTTCCAGATTACCAATATCATAACCAACCGTCAGAACAAGCTGGTCTGTCACAAGATGCTTATCCACAAGATCAAGTGCCAGAAGATCTGTCATTTCCTTAATGATCAGTCTGGTCTTTTGAAAATCATATGGGCAATGCAGTACCTGTCCGGAACCAATGCTGTTACTCTCTGGTTTATAGGCTTTGACCTGGGCAATGGTACATGGTTCCCATCCCCATGCATGATCAATGAGAAGCTCTGCATTTACCCCAAACAGCTGATAAAGCAATTCTTCATTGTAATAATCTGTTTCTTTTCCAATGGAACATCTCGCCACATCTCCCATGTTATAAATGCCATGAGACGAAAGTTTTTTTGCGTATCCCTGTCCGACCCTCCAAAAATCTGTAATTGGCTGATGCGTCCAAAGCAAATGCCTGTAACTTATCTCATTAAGTTCTGCAATTCTGACCCCATTGTGATCTGGTTCCACATGTTTTGCTAAAATGTCCATGGCAACTTTGCAAAGATACAGGTTCGTTCCAATTCCTGCAGTCGCAGTCATTCCCATTGTGTCGTAAATGTCCCGGATTATTTTTGATACCAACTCTTTCGCCGTCATTCCATATGTGTTCAGATAATCCGTTACATCACACATGATCTCATCGATAGAATATACATGGATATCTTCCGGTGCCAGATATTTTAAATAAATCTGATAAACCCGTGTACTATATTCCATGTAATGCGCCATTCTCGGGGTTGCTACAACATAATCTACAGCCAAATGTGAATTCTTTTCCAGTTCTTTCTTATCAAAAGAAGAACCGGAAAAACAATGTTCCGGTATCTGTCTTAATCTCTGATCATTCACTTCTTTTACACGTTGTACAACTTCAAACAATCTGGCTCTTCCAGGAATCCCATAGGTTTTGAGCGATGGTGACACCGCAAGACAAATAGTTTTCTCTGTACGACTTGCATCTGCCACAACCAGATGCGTATCCAGCGGATCTAATCCACGCTCTATACACTCCACAGATGCATAAAAAGATTTCAAGTCAATTGCCGCATAGATTCGATTCTTTTCCACCGGTCACACCTCCTCCTTATCTATTCAAGAATGCCTCGGCATTCTACTTCTTATTCTTCAATACATATTTTCTGATGTAAGAACAGGTCTTCTCTTCTCCCTCTTCTGCCAGCATCTTTAGCAATTGATGCAGAAGCTCTGCTGTCTCTGGATGAATCATCTTGCCAAGCCTTGCAGCACCTTTTTCATAGTATTCCAAAGGTGCCTGATCCGTATACTTCTCTTTCATATAATTCTTCGACGCTGCCACACGGTCGATAAACATTTCCACCACATATCTGACCGGCATCTTCATACCGATAATTCCCTCATTCGGATCGGTACTATAATCCAGCCAGTATTCATAGTGATGTCTGTTGCGCCCTTTGTGGTGCAGCCATGCCGCAGAATAACCTTTCACTTCCCGTTCTGCATTGTTAGGGCTTCTTGTTCCTTGATAGAACTTGCATCCCACCAGAAATTCAGTTGGTGAATACTTGGACAGATCATGTAAAAGACCCTGTTTATATAATCCAACTTTAAAACAACCTTGACAGACAAGCCATTTATGGTGATTGATCGTCTTCAAATGTTGCAGTGCCTTCATACAGTTTCTCCTTTCCCAGATACAAGAACAACGATCTCTCGCTCATCCAGTTCTATATTTCTCTGATTTTCCAACACAACCAGATCTTTTAAAATGCCTTCTTTCGTTGATGCTGCTCTGTACCATTTCCGGCCTTTCTTTAATGCCGGCAGCGCAAATTCGTGTTCCAGCCAGTGCATATTATACGCCACAAAGCAATCTGCTTCTTCCTTATCCTGACTACTGTAATATATGCCGATCTGTCTGCTCGCCACTTCAGTTGGCGCTCTCCATGCCATCTCTCCGTGATAGGATACGTCCGGCATTCCACAACCGCTTTGGTCTATTCCAAGCAGCTCCTTTTCCTGATGAAACAGCCTATATTTCTTTCGAAATTTGATCAACTGCTTCACGAACTGGTACATCTCCTGTTCTTTTAACAGATTTCTCCAGTTTAACCAGCCAATCGGATTATCCTGGCAATAAACATTATTATTACCTTTCTGGGAATTTGCAAATTCGTCCCCGGCAAGAATACATGGCACCCCCTGGGAAAGCAGCAGCAAAAACATTGCATTTCTCATCTGGTTCTTCCGAAGCTCCAGCACAGCTTTCTTTCTGGTCAGCCCTTCTGCACCACAGTTCCAACTATAATTATAATCCGGTCCATCCTGATTGTTTTCTCCATTCGCCTCATTATGTTTGCCATCATAGGACACAAGATCTTTCAGTGTAAATCCAGTGTGAGTTGTAATACAATTATAAATGCCTTCCAGATCCCATCGTTTTCTTGTCTGATACATCACATCCGTTACAACACCTTCGTCACCTTTTAAGAAACGGCGCATCACATTCTGAAATTCATCTGCGTGTCTTAAAATCCGGACTCCCGAAAGAATTGGATCTTTTAAAATGATATCCATCGGTACATTGTATGGATTCAGTATAAATCCATCCACATGATATTCCATCACATAATTTCTCAGACAGTCTGTCACCATCAGCCCGGAAACACCTTCTGAAAATGGCATTTCAAGCACAACTTCAATACCTGCTTTATGACAATACTTTACAAGATCTTTTAATCCTTTTACTCCATCACCGTCCTTGGCATAAGCACTTTTCGGCGCGAAATAATATCCCGGACCATAGCCCCAGTAATTTACCCGCATTCCTACTTCTTCAAACTCATAGGCAGGCATGCACTGGATCTGGTTAATTCCCAGATCTTTTAGATAAGGAATTTTCTCAATTACACCTTGAAAGGTTCCTTTGTTCTTCACTTTTGAATAAGTATCTTTTGTAAATCCACGGACATGTATTGCATAGGCAATCCGTTCTTCTTCCTTTATTCGCGGTGACTGATCCGCCTCCCAATCGTAATGATCTTCATAAAATATACCACGCACATTTTCTTTACTTTTTTCCGATATTCCTATGTTTTTAAGCCATATTTTCTTTCCGGAAAGCGCCTTTGCATAAGAGTCCGTCACACACTCGCCATCTATGTCATAATTATACTCATATGCCTCTTCCTTAAGTCCTTCAACTGCCAGATAACACACCGAACCAATCCGGTCAGAAAAAACATAAGAAGCCAGCAAGCTGGCTTCTCCTTTCCGATAGAGCAGAAGCTTACATGTTTTCCCTTCCGGGACCTCCATGGCAAAATTCGCCCTTCCATTTTTATATGTCACACCCAAAGGTAATGGGCTGCCCGAGACTTTCTTCATGCTCTGTCCTTTCCGCTGTTACTGCCAGCCATCTACTCCGTACATGTCAACATTCTCCTGATTGATCATGAACACATTTTCTTTGATTTCCTTTTCATAATCTTTTCCGTTTAAAATATTAAGAACTGTATTTGCAGCATCTTTCCCCATACTGATTGGAGACTGCGCCACTGTTCCGGCAATCTGATTCTCTGTCTTTTTCAGTTCCTTCTTAATATCTGGCGAACCATCCACTCCATAAATGAGGATCTGGCCCTGCTCCGCTACATTCATAGCTGTTTTGGCACCGACTGCCATCTGATCATTTCCACACATAATTGCTACAATATCGGAATTCTCACTTAAGATCTTCTGGGCTGCTTCCAGGGATTTTTGAAATTCTCCGCTTGTATCCTCTCTAGCCACAATCTCAAAACCATTTTCCGCTTTTGCCAGGGTCTCCTCGAACCCTGTGATTCTCTCATTCACAGAATTCTGTGTCGGGCATTCCAGAATTGCTACTTTACCTCCATCCGGACATCTCTTGATCAGATCTTCGCCACACAATACACCGGCATTATAATTATCAGATCCAATATATGCATCCACATAGTCCATCTCTTTTACCTGAGTATCTACATTGACAATCTTCACATCAGCTTCTTTTAAAGCTTCCAGAGAAGAGGTGATCTTCTCCCAGTCCACCGGACTTAAAATAATTGCATTGATTCCTTCGTCAATCATCTCCTGGATCTGTGAAGCCTGCATATCTGGGTCAGTCTTCGGATCTTTTACGATCAATTCACAATTCTCCCCATCCATTTCTTCTTTGATTGCACTTTCCAGTGTGAGAAAATATGGATTCTCCATATCAATCCCAGAAAATCCGATTTTCCAGCTTTCCTGTTCGTCCTTATCCTTTTCTTCTGTATTTTCATCTTTAGAAGCGGCATTATCTTCCGGTGTTCCTACATTCTTTTTACATGCAGTAAATGTAAGAGCACACAGCAGTATCAATGATAATATCCGCAATGCTCGTTTCTTTTTCATCTCTGTTTTATCCTCCTTGTGTAGCAAAATGCTATACTTTGATTATTTATTGCAATTCACCAAAGCCTGTGAACTGTAACTATTTTACAACATTTTTATGAATTTGGCTACTATCACTTGCCTTTTACATGCTCCTTTGTTACATTAGATATATACAATTTTAACAAAAAGGAGAATTCATATGTGTGAACATTGTCATGAGGAAGAATATAACGCAGTTATTCTGAATCTAGAAGACGGAGACCTGGAGTGCGGCGTTATCACCATTTTTGAGATGGACGGACAGGATTACATTGCTCTCTTCCCGATGGATGAGAACGGTGAGCCTGCTTCTGATGACGTCTATCTGTACCGCTATCACGATGACGGTGATGAACCGGAAATCGAATACATCGATGATGAAGATGAATTGAATGCTGCATCAGACTGCTTCGATGAATGGCTGGACGAGCAGGAGTTTTTAGACAGTGACGAGTAATTCATCAATAAAACGGGACGGGGTTTTGCTCTTCCCGTTTTTTTCTTTTACATAAGTGATAAAAAGCTTTTTCTTCGCCCGTGTCATAGCCACATAAAAAAGTCTTCGCTCTTCTTCTAATTCTTCTGGTGTACCCGCTTTTTTATACGGTGTCACTCCTTCATTACTTTCAATCACAAAAACAACTTCATATTCCAGCCCCTTTGCTCCATGCATCGTCAGACACGTGACTCCGTCACTGGCTCCATTGCCTCGCTGTTGGCGCTGCATTTGCAAGGTATGCTTATATTCTTCTACATGCGCAATCCACTCTGGCAGAGTCTGAAATTCCTTCGTCCGCTCCTGAAGTTCATCCATGATTTCTTTTAATTCTGAATATTCCATCTGATGTCCAAGAGCATATTCCTTTAAAAATTCATCATACCCAATACTCTTACGGATATATTGAATTGCAGCATAAGGCGTCTTCGTGCGAATCATCTTCATATCCCACTCTAACTGATCAATTCGATCCTGCATCCACTCTTTATCACAGTAGAAACGTCTCAACGATTCATAAGTAACCGGTGTTTCTTCCATACTGCCACGGCTCAAATAACGCTTCGGCCGATTAGCAATCTCCAAGAAATCTCCCCGGTCGTAAGTTCCGTCTGCCAGCCGGAAATAGCAGTTCATATCCATACACACAAAATGTTCATACAGATGATGGATTCTCTCCTTCATGGAAAACGGAATCTGATACTGGGTAAATGTCTCTGCCAGTACCCGTGCATCTTCACCAGTCCGGTACAATACTGCCATCTGATTAAGAGCGACTCCTTTTTTCATGTACTCTTGAATCTCTTTTAAAATGTATTTACTTTCATCAAGCGGATCCAATGTCTCCTGCACATGCACAGTCTCCTGCGCTTCCCGAAATGGCTGGATTTCCTTCTCATACCGGTCTTTATTATGCCCGATCACACGAAGTGCACCTTTCACAATATGTGCATTAGAACGATAATTAATATCCAGCAAAATACACTTTGCCTCCGGATAATCCCGCATAAAATCTTTCATGATTCCTGGTTTTGCACCACGAAATCCATAGACTGACTGGTCATCATCTCCAACGACAAACAGATTATTCTCCGGCGCTGCCAGCATACGGATGACCTCATACTGCACCTGATTAATATCCTGGAACTCGTCTACCAGCACATAGTGATATTTTTCCTGCCACTTTGCAAGAAGATCCGGCCTTTCAAAGAACAATTTCCGGCACCAGATCAGCATGTCTTCAAAATCAAGTTTTCGGTATTTTTTCTTTTCAGTCTCATAAATCCGGTAAAGCTCCCGGAATTTATCTTTCGGAAATCTTCTGGATTCATAAAACTCAATATCGACTGCATTATTTCCTACATTTCCAATCTCTTCCGATAGCTCCTGAAGAAAATCTGCTTCCCGGGATTTTTCGGTCTGTTCCCAGTCCATTTGTTGTAATATTTCCTTTAAAAACTGATTTTTTTCTTCTTCGGACAGAATATTACTCCGATCCAATTTATACGCCCATTTCAAAATTCCGTAAAAAATGCCATGAAATGTTCCAAATGTGACAGGAAGTCTTCGTCCTTCCATGACACACTGAAAACGATCCCGCATTTCTCCTGCCGCATATTTCGTAAAGGTAATGACCAGAATTTCTTCTGGTCTTACCTTATATACTTTAATCAGATATTCAATTCTTTTTGCAATCGTAAGAGTTTTTCCCGAACCGGGACCCGCAAGAACCAGACATGGTCCTTCCTTATGAGAAACTGCCTCTTTTTGGGCTTTATTAAGACTCATAGACTCCCCTTATCTTTCCAGTAATTCAATACCTTTCTGAATTCTCTTAAGAGACTCTTCTTTTCCGAGAATCTCCATAATCTCTGTTGCTCCACCCGGTGTACTCTGCTTACCAGACACAGCAGTACGGATTGGCCACATAACATAACCTGTTTTGAAACCTTTTTCGTCTACATAAGATTTCAGGGTTTCAAACAAAGCATCATTGCTGAAATCATCCTGTTTCTCAAGAAGTGGATATATCTCTTTTAACACTTCCAAAGCTTTTTCTTCATTTGTCTTCATTTTCTTATGGCAATACATTGCTGTATCATATTCTGGGAGCTCTTCAAAGAAGTCAATCTGCTCTTTGATATCCGGAAAGATTTCAATTCTTGTCTTAACAAGTGCTGCAATCTTCTTAAGATCATAATCTTTTGTAACAACTTCTTTGATATATTTTTCAGCTCTCTCAAAAAACTTGTCAAAATCCATAGCTTTCAAATACTCGCCATTCATCCATTTTAATTTCTGAATGTCAAATACTGCCGGTGATTTGCTCATATTATGGTAATCAAACTCTTTTACAAGTTCTTCCAGAGAAAATATCTCCTGGTTTCCTTCCGGACACCATCCAAGAAGTGCAACATAGTTAATAACTGCCTCTGTCACAAACCCCTGCTCGATCAGGTCTTCATAAGATGAATGACCACTTCTCTTACTTAACTTCTTATGATTCTCGTCTGTAATCAGCGGACAGTGTACATAAATCGGTACTTTCCAGCCAAATGCTTCGTAAATCTTATTGTACTTTGGCGAAGAGGAAAGATACTCGTTACCACGCACGACATGTGTAATCTCCATCAGGTGATCATCTACGACATTTGCAAAATTGTATGTCGGATATCCATCGGATTTGATAAGGATCAGATCTTCCAATTCTTTATTTTCTACAGTAATATCTCCATAAATCTCATCATGAAATGTTGTGTTTCCCTCTGTCGGCATATTGAAGCGGATAACATAAGGTTTTCCTGCTGCAAGATTTGCCTCAACTTCTTCTTTGCTAAGGCCAAGACAGTGCTTATCGTATGCCACAATTTCTGTTCCTTCTTCTGATACTTTGCTCTTTAAGGAATCCAGTCTTTCTTTGTCACAGAAACAATAGTAGGCTGCTCCTTTGTCAATCAACTGTTTTGCATATTTCAGATATAAGCCGGAAGCATTACGCTCACTCTGCACATATGGTCCATGTCCCATATCTTTATCTGGTCCTTCATCATGAATCAGGCCTGTCTCCTGCATCGTACGATAAATAATATCAACTGCACCTTCCACATAGCGCTCTTGGTCTGTGTCTTCAATACGTAGCATAAAATCCCCGTCTTCATGCTTTGCGATTAGATATGCATACAACGCCGTACGCAAATTTCCCACATGCATTCTTCCTGTAGGACTTGGTGCAAATCTTGTTCTTACTTTATTCATTTCTCTATTCTTCTCCTAATTCTTTTAATATTTTCTCTAATGTAACGTCTACCCGTTCTGAAACGAGAATATCTGCATATTTATCTGAAAAATGTGGTTCCGGATTGACCACGATCAGCTTATCTCCTTCATAATAATTGATAAGCTGTGTACACAGATATGTCTTCAGGTTCGTTCCAAGAACAAGCAGAACATCCGCTTTTTGGACTTCATCGGCTGCTTTTGTAATCACTGCGTTGTCTACCTTCTCCCCCATCAGACACACACCTGGACGGATTGGTGCATTACATTCCGTACAAAGAGGAACTCTCTTTGCCTCACGGATATATTCCACCGGATATTTTTTTCCACAATGCGGACAGTAATTCTCATAAACACTGCCATGCAGATTAATCACATTCTTACATCCTGCTCTCTCCGGCAGACCAAAAACACGTCTTGTGATAATTGTCTGAAAAAGTCCTTTTTCTTCCAGCTCTGCCATCTCCAGATATCCTTTTCCTGGCGGTATATCAAGGGCGCTTAACAGTTCATTACGATAAAATTCAAAAAACTGTGGTTTTCTGGTCGAATAAAATGCACTGGTGAACATCTCATCTACTGAGTAGCCATACTTTTGTTCAATGTCATAGGATTCTTCTCCATCGCGGATAGCCGGATATCCATTCTCCTGTAACATCTCAAATCCACTGAGTACAGTTGTATATTTACTTTCCTTTAGAATCTTCAAAAGATCTTTTCCAACCATAAAAATACCTCCTATTCTCAAGTCCTTGAACTATTTTATCACATATTCCCATGGTTCTTCAACCTTTTCCGCTTTCTCTTTGCTCTCCAGTAACGAATCTGGAATACATCTCTTGGAATTGATACAACAAAAATAATTCCTAGTACAATGGCAAATGCAATTTTCACTGCCTCTAATCCTTTCACAGCAGCCAGTGACATCTGACCTGTCACAAGGTAATATGCTGTATAATATATTCCGGCTCCCGGAACAAGTGGAATAATTCCGGAAACCAAAAATATCGTAATCGGGCATTTTTTCCGTACTGTTAAAATCCTGGAAATCAATACTACTGCCAGTGTTCCTACAAAGGACGCCAATGCCACAGTTGTCACCTGACACATTGCCAGATACACAATCCACCCTGCCAGACCGGTAATTCCACATGCGGTATAATATTGCTTCGGTACATTGAAAAGAATTGCATATGCCAATGTCGCCAAAAATGATTCTACAATTGCAAGAATTGTTGTTGTGATCATCGTAAAATTCCTCCCATCATCGTATTATAAATACTCAGAGTCACTCCGACTCCAATGGCAATATATACGAATACAAGCAGTGCATCAATCATCCGTACAAGCCCTGACAGAAAGTCTGTATCTGCAATATCACGGATTGCATTGACAAATGCCACTCCCGGGATCATCGGCATAATTGCTCCAACCATCATACCATCCAATTTCAATATCGGCAGAAACGGTATATGCATAAATGCAAGTGCCAGTACCGTCATAATCACGCCCCCGACAATATTTACAATAATTTTTGAAAGGTTGTGCTTTCCAGCAAACAGCACCCACACGTATGATAAAAAACCAATTAAAAATGCAGCCACGGCTTCCGAAACACTTGACCCTAACATCAACGCAAATGTTCCACTGGCAAGCCCCGCCGCCATATATTGAAACCACCGTTTCTTCGGTGGAATCTTCTCAATCTTTTCCAGTCTCTCTTCTGCTTCTTCCAGTTTCACACGTCCCGCTGAGATTTCTCTGGAAAGCTCATTGACCTCTGCTACAATTCCCAGATGGGAAGAAGAAAGTGGTACATGATTCACTTTTGTATAAGCTTCGCCATTTTCATTCTCTGCACTTACAAAAATACCATGGCTCATAGAAAAAATATCAACATGATTCACATGAAAACGTCCACATATTCTCTTAATCGTCTCTTCTACACGAAAGATTTCACCTCCGTTTTTCAAAAGTATCTTTCCTGCATGCATAGCCATATCAACGACACGTTTCACATCTAATACCACATCCAGATTCTTTTTTAGATAAATCATATCGGTCAATTGTATTCCATTTTCATAAATCGGTTTCTCATAATGATCTACAAAAAAATTTGCAACGATATGTGAATTAACAAATCCACATTGTTTATAAAAATCCAGCGTATTCGAATTGTTCCCTGTACCGACATACATAACATCACAGGTCACACTGTAATATTCAGAAAGATAATTGACCATATAAGTCCCATATCCCTGTCTTCGATATTCCTGTGCAGTGACCAGATTCTTCAATTCACATCGTTTGTTTTTCATATGTTCCACAACACCGATTGTCAGCACTTCACCGGCATCTTCCAGCACAAACATATCACTTTTATCCAGATACCGCCGGATCATATTCTCCTGCGGATCTGCAATCAGGAGCATTTCAAGATAATTATCTTTATCTTCCGTGATCTGTCTGATCTCCATAGGCCTTCTCTCCTTAATATTCTTTGTAATTCCTGTTTATTTTACAGATTTCCCATTATATCTGTCAGAGAATCTGTCAGGTGCAGCAGTCTGTTACAAGTAAACAGCGCCAATATACTCTTCCAAAAATGTTCCGTATACTGACGCTATTATATCACTGGATTTATAAAATAGATAGTTGTTTTTTCTATATACAATTTTATATCATGTATTTTTTCACGAACAACCTGGCACATAAACGTATTCTTTCCGGTTATTTACAAATTCTTGCCTGCGGCATACATGCAAGGCTTCCATCTGCATGATATAAAATACCAAACTCACTATAATATGCAGGATTTCCCTTTGCAACTTGTATGAAATCCACATTTTCCAAACAGTCAAAAAGTCCGTCATCCATATGTACAATATTTGCTGGAATATAGACTTCTTCTGTCTCACTCTTCAGAGAACTGTCTGAACGCTCAAATACATCTGAACGGATTCCTTTACATCTTATATCTGTTGGAAATACTAATACTCCATCTGGTGCACCACTTAAGATTTCTGTCACATACCCTTCTGAGTCGATCTTCATTCCGGAAATTTCTATATAGACCGGTTCTTCTACGACATTCTCATTATCTGTAATCGGATAGACAATTGGCTGTTCTTTGATTCCCGATACCAGACTAGAATAATCTCCTTTATCCGGAATCGGAACTGATATATCCGAATAATCCATCATGGTTTCTCTTTTAGCGGATTTTCCTGTACATGCTATATTCTTTGTCACAACAGTATGCTTTATTTCTCTGTTTTTCACCCCACATAAATCCGCATAATTTCTTCTTGCACTTAAACTCCCAAGAATATTCTTTTCCATTGTCAACATCGAGATCTTTTGTCTTAATTCACTTGAACACATATTTCCATATGGTAATACTTTTGTATCCATATTCACGACTTTTCCCATTCCACTGATTTCCTGAGCAGTGTTAAAATCTGTAACATAAGTCAACGGATTAAGTACTCCAAACACCATCACAACCACGATTGCATATGCCAACACAAATCTCTCCGTCCTTCCGGAACTTTTCTTTAGAATATTTTCCATATTCTATCCCTCTCTTTCTCCTCCTGTTTCTGATAGAATAATCCCAAAACATGTCTTTATTTTGTCCATTATAAAACAAATTTATAAATTTGTACACAAAAAGAAAGTGGCAACTCGCCACATTTTACATGTTGACAAATCACCACTTTCTTTTATTTCATATACACCTTAAAATTAACTGTAATTAGTTAATGTATCCGGCTTTCTTAAGCTCTTCATGAGCTTTCTCAAGGTTT